>Ga0315907_10001950_pt1 | contig 27039 bp, 28 predicted proteins | sample LakEriMetagenome_3_FD_203525 | JGI IMG/M metagenome (GOLD analysis project Ga0315907, IMG submission 203525) | Freshwater fungal communities from buoy surface, Lake Erie, Ohio, United States - Buoy 12 MA123 | ecosystem: Environmental > Aquatic > Freshwater > Lake > Lake biofilm | place: USA...
TAGCATTTTCTGGCTCTCGGGGTTTAGGTCTCTAATCAATCTCATTGTATTTTCCTGCTGCTTCGTTTTTTTATGTATTATACTTCTTAATTTTTTATTTGGGTAATTAATTTTGCATGACTACTTAAGACTCGCTTCCACAATTAAACTGGCTAATTCTAAAGATTCTCGCAAAGCCGCCGCGAGGAGGGGTTGTAGGGTGCTTTCCACTGGTTCATCAGGGAGGACAAAATCCGCTGGCAATTTCTCCCAGGTAATGGGGGGTAAAGTATCAGAGATGCGAGGTGCTAATGGGATTGTCATTTAGGCTCTCGTGTGATGGTGGTTATGGCGGTTTAGCTTGTGGCAGGATAGCACACAATTTGTAACCGTTCAGGGGGGGGTATGTCAAGCCGCCAGTGGCATTGACTAGGTTAAACCCACCTTATTTGGTAATTACTGGAAAAACTAGGGTTATCATTGTAGCACGGTGTTATGATTGAGCGGTGACAAATCGAGCCAGATTGCCACCGGAAAATCTTTTAATACAGTTATCCCTTGACTATTTGATTAATGATGAACAACCAACAAAATGGGGCTTTAAAAACCCAAAGTCAAGCAAATCTGCCAGTTTTTGCCCAACCGGCTTTTATCCCCTCCCCGACGCAAGAAGAAGAGGAACTGAACCTGCGTCAAGTCCTTTCTGTCATCAAGCATCGCTGGTGGGTAATCGCTGGCATCACCCTAGGGGTGACGGGTGCGATTGCTGCTTATACTTTCTTAAAAACCCCTATCTATCAAGGTAAATTCCTGCTGCTCATCGGTCAACCCATCGAGGAAAATAAAAGTTCTTCCAGACTGGCAGCCCAAGATATCCTACCTCAGTTAGGTGGTGAAGACATCGATTATGATACCCAAATCGCCGTTTTAACCAGTCCTCAACTTCTTAACCCCATCCTTAGTAAAATAACCCCTAAGTATCCCGACTTTACCTACAGTGATTTAATTAGTAAAACTGGCAAATCTGATCTCGAAATTAGTCAATTAAAAGAGACGAAAGTTTTAGAAATTTCCTATCGAGATGCGGAACCGGAAAAAATCAAGCTGGTTTTAGATAATTTAGCCCGTCATTACCTAAAATATAGTTCTCAGGAACGCAAGACCGAAATTAATCAAGGTTTGGATTTTGTTAACGCTCAATTGCCGGTGCTGCGGGAACGAGTTAATTCTCTACAAAAACAAATGCAGCAATTCCGGCAGCAATACAATTTCCTGGATCCCGATAAAGAGGCGACTCGTTTATCACAACAGTTAACCACTACTGAACAAGATTATCGGGCAGCCCAAGTTGCCCTTAACGAAATTAACTCTCGCTATCAAGCTTTACAGCAACAGGTGGGATTGGCCCCTAATCAAGCAATTATCGCTACTTATCTCAGTGAATCTCCCGGTTATCAAGATTTGCTCAAGCAGCTGCAGGAAGTAGAAGTGGAATTGGCCAAACAATCGGCAGTTTTCGCGAAAGATAGCCCGATAATCGCCACCCTAGAGGAAAAACGCGCTAATTTGCTGCCCCTACTGCAAAACGAGGCCCAGAGAACCCTAGGGGAAAAACTGCCCCAGACAGTGGGTAATTCCCCGGCTTTGGTATCTCAGAGCGCTTTGCGAGTAGAATTAACCCAACAATTGGTGGAAGCCGCTAACAGTCGCCAAACCCTAGAAATTAAGGTAGAATCCCTTGCCCAAGCCCTCGAACAACAGAAAGCCTCGGTCAAAAATCTTGCGGTTTTAGCCCGTCGCTATACGGATTTGCAGCGAGAGTTGGAAATCGCCACCACCAGCCTTAACCGTTTTCTGGATCAACAGCAAAAATTACAGCTACAGGTGGCACAACAAGTGGTGCCTTGGCAACTAATTTCCCCACCAGAGGTAGGGGAGGACTTCGTTTCTCCTAAACCTGTGCGAAATCTGGCTTTAGGGCTTATCGGTGGCCTTTTATTAGGACTGGGGGTGGCCTTTTTAGCCGAAAGATTAGACCCCGTTCATCATAGTGCAGATGAACTAAAAGAAGATACTAAACTACCCCTTTTAGGCGCAATTCCCTGGCAAAAAGACATCGGTAAGATCGAAAAAGTGATCACCGCCGCCCTACCCCAGTTAACAGTTGGCGATCGCAAAATTACTATCCCTAATACTAGCCCGAAATCAGCCAACGAAAACCCCTACTACTATAATTTCTCCCCCTTCTCGGAAGCTTTCCACACTCTTAACACCAATATTCGCCTCCTCGGTTCCGATTCCCCCCTCAAGTCCCTCGTGATTAGTTCTGTATCACCGGGAGATGGTAAAACCACCATATCAATAAATATCGCTAAGGCTGCCGCTAGTATGGGAAAAAGAGTCTTACTGGTGGATGCCGACCTGCGACGACCCCAAATTCACCTGCGACTTAATCTCGATAACGACCACGGACTCAGTAATGTCCTCGCCGAGGGTCTCGATTGGAACGAGGCAATTCAATCCCTACCCCGCTACGAGAATTTATCGATTCTTACCGCCGGTTCAATTCCCCCAGATCCAACCCGCTTGCTTTCTTCCCAGAGAATGCAGGAGATGATCTCGCAATTACAGCAAGACGACGTTTTCGATCTAATTATCTACGATCTACCACCGATCGCCGCTTTTGCCGATGGGAAAATTCTCGCCGCCATGGCCACTGGCCTAATTCTCGTCACTAAACTGGGCAAAACTGATCGCTTTGCGCTCAAAAATCTACTCGAAGATCTGAGATTATCCAACATTTCCGTGTTAGGTTTAGTGGCTAATAATGTTAGTCGGAAAGACCATAATTATGATTACTATGGCCATTACTACGGGAAAAGATAATTAAATTCAAGATAGATTTTGGCTTCGATCCCCCCCTAATCCCCCCTTAATAAGGGGGGTGCCGATCCCCCCTTAATCCCCCCTTAATAAGGGGGGTGCCGATCCCCCCTTAATCCCCCCTTAATAAGGGGGGTGCCGATCCCCCCTTATTCCCCCCTTAATAATGGGGGTGTCTGATGGTTTTTAACACCTAACTACTTAAATGCGGGTTTTAATCTGGTATCGCAATGATCTGCGGATTCACGATCACGAGGCAATTTATCGAGCCATTCAAGAACAATTAGAGATAATTCCCTTTTATTGTTTTGATGAGCGTCAATTTGGTCTTACTTCCTACGGGTTCCCAAAAACTGGCAAGTTCCGAGCTAAATTTTTATTAGAAAGCGTAGCAGATTTGCGACAATCTCTGGAAAATTTAGGCGGTAATTTAATTATCCGACGGGGAAAACCAGAAGAACTTATCCCGCAATTAGTTCAAGAATTGCAGATAGCCAAGGTTTATTATCATCAAGAGGTAACAGCAGAGGAATTAGCGGTAGAAAAAGCGGTAAATCAGGCTTTATCTGGGTTTCCCGTGCAGATAAAAACTTTTTGGACAGCCACTTTATACCATCCTGATGATTTACCTTTTACCCTTAATCAACTGCCGGAATTATTTACTAATTTTCGTAAACAAGTAGAACGTCATTGGGAAATAAGAACAACTTATCCCACGCCGAAAAAGTTGACAAAATTACCTAAAATAGATTTTGGAAACCTTCCTAGTTTAAACGATTTAGGCTTAACAGAACTAATTCTAGACTGGCGAGGTGTTTTGTCGTTTCAAGGGGGTGAAATGGCAGGAAAATCACGGGTTAAGGAATATATTTGGGATAGTGATTCCTTAAAAACCTATAAAGAAACCCGCAATGAAATGTTAGGGACTAATTATTCCTCAAAATTCTCAGCTTGGTTAAGTTTTGGCTGTCTTTCCCCCCGTTATATCTATGAGGAAGTACAAAAATATGAGCAAACAAGAGTAAAAAATGACTCTACCTATTGGCTTATTTTTGAATTATTATGGCGAGATTTTTTCCGATTTATTTGCAGTAAACACGGTAATAAAATCTTCTATAAATCTGGTTTGCAAGAACTTTATTTACCTTGGCTAGAAGATTGGGAAAGATTTAATCTCTGGTGTGAGGGAAAAACCGGTTATCCCCTTGTAGATGCTAATATGAGAGAATTAGCCGCTACAGGATTTATGTCAAATCGTGGCCGGCAAAATGTCGCTAGTTTTCTGACCAAAAATCTCGGTATTGATTGGTCTATGGGAGCAGAATGGTTCGAGTCATTATTAGTTGATTACGATGTCTGTAGTAATTGGGGTAATTGGAATTACACTGCTGGTGTCGGCAATGATGCACGAGGATTTCGTTATTTTAATATCCCTAAACAGTCGAGAGATTATGATCCCAAAGGTGATTATTTACGTCACTGGTTGCCGGAATTAGCCCTAATAAAAGGCGATAAAATTCACGAACCTTACAAATTATCTCCAGAGGAACAAAAGCGTTATGGGGTGATTTTAGGGGTTAATTATCCTCGTGCCATTGTCGATTTTTTTCAATCGATCAAACACAACGAAAAAATTTATCTTCAGCATTTCAGTAATCAGTAATCAGTAAACAGTAATCAGTGAAAACACAGTAGGAAACTAGCATTTGATGAGGCTCACTTAATCCATACTGCACACTTAAAACTCAAATCTGATAACTGATAACTGATAACTGATAACTGATTAAGACATTTCTAACATTCTTTGAATCGGCAACAGTGCCTTAACTCTTAAATCTTCAGAAATAGTAATTTCTGGAGTTTTATCTCGCATACAGAGATACAATTTTTCGAGAGTGTTCAGTCTCATGTAGGGACACTCATTACAAGCACAGTTATTTAAAGCTGGTGCGGGTATAAATACTTTCTCTGGGGCGGATTTTTGCATCTGGTGAATAATCCCCGGTTCTGTGGCGACAATAAAGGTTTTTTCAGAACTTTTCAGAGAATAATTTAATAGTGCCGTCGTGGAACCAATATAATCGGCATGGCGTAAAACCGATGTTTCACACTCAGGATGGGCGATAATTTTTGCTTCTGGATGGGCAACTTTTAATTCTATTATCTTGCGTTCGGAAAAAGTTTCATGGACAATACAACTACCCTGCCAGAGAACTAAATCTCTACCAGTTTGCTGACTGACGTAACGGCCTAAATTGCGATCAGGAGCGAAGATAATCGGTTGATGGGCAGGGATTTGGTTAACTATTTTGACTGCGTTGGAACTGGTGCAGATAATATCACTCATGGCTTTAATTTCTGCACTGCAATTGATATAGGAAATCACGATATGATCGGGATATTGGGCTTTGAAACGAGCAAAATCTTGAGGATGACAACTATCAGCTAAAGAACATCCCGCATCTAAATCCGGCAGCAATACCAACTTATCTGGGTTTAAGATTTTAGCTGTTTCTGCCATGAAGTGAACCCCCGCAAATACGATCACATCTGCTGGCGTTCGGGCAGCCTGTTGGGATAAACCGAGAGAATCACCAATATAATCAGCTATATCCTGTATGTCAGAATTTTGATAGTAGTGAGCCAGAATAACGGCGTTTAATTCCCGTTTAAGCTCTTTAATTGCTGTAAATAGGTCATCAGGTAAGCTCGATCGATTTGCGGGTTGAACAGTTGTGAACACGGCGGCATTTATGGTTGTTTTTACCAAATACTAAACAGTCCTCTATATCATAGCAAATTTTTCTGAAGAGAGACCCCAAACAAAAAAAAGCTTGATGGAACAGCGATCAAACGACTGACAACCAAACCCCGATAATACCATTTTTCAAAAAGTAGGACTTACTTTTTGGAAAATGGTATCAGAGTTTATTGCTTTTGCACTGTCCCCCCTATCCTATCGAGAGATTCTTGGTCAAGGGTAAACCCTATTTTAGGGGTAATCACAATATCAGCTAAGAAAATTTCAGGCTTATTCCTATCAAATTTCTGGGGACACTTCGGCCGAACAAGATAAAATCAAGAAATCTTGGCAGGGTTCCGATTTGGTGCGCTCTCACTTGTATGCTCACGCTCTTTGCACTATTTGCCTGAATAAACCCGCTAAAACTGAGATTATCGCTAAAATCAAAGACTGTTGGTTAAATTCTGGAATTCACACCTATTTTACTTGAGTAGTTATTGGTCAACCTGGTCCGACGAGCAACACAAAAATCTGTCGGCAAACTTTAAGCAAATTCGATTTTACTTACCGTTTGTGGCTTAGTAAGGTTGAGAATTATTGCGCTAATTTTAGAAGTAATAGAATGGGAGCAATCAGGGGAAGTAATTGACGTTATAATTAGCCATAGTTTTCCGTCAAAATTCGATTTTGTCTCTTAAAACCCTGATTAATCGGTTTTTAGAGCTAATTTTGACTCTTGGTCTAATCTGCCTGTCTTCCTTGGTGTGACTGGCTTATAAATTTTTGGAGATGTCTAATATCTTGTTGACAATTTTTCCTCTATATCCTAGTCCTGTAAGTGCTATTTTGGGTCATGCCTAAGGGCTAAAACGAAGCTTGTATTTTTTCAGGAGCAAATGCTTTCTGTGTGCGATAAGATTTACTCGCAAATCATTTCTGTTCTCCTTTTACTGCTGAAAATCATTACGAACCTGTACGCTATTTTCTTTGTTCCCAAAAAGCAGTTCATCCTCGCGCTTTTGGCAAATTTAAGACTATTGAGCCGGGAAATTAACCGATAATTAATAACTTGTTGGGGTGCGTTAATTTAAGCAGCAACACACCCTAACTTGGTATTAATGCAAGAAATGACGAATGCCTGTTAAGACCATAATTAAACCTAACTCATTAGCGGCATTAATCGAATCCTGATCTTTTAAAGAACCTCCTGGTTGAACAATTGCCTCGATACCAAACTTGGCCGCCGTGCGAATAGAATCATCAAAGGGAAAAAAGCCATCACTAGCCAAATAGCCACCTTTGGCCGCTTCCCCTGCTTGTTCAAGGGCAATTTTCGCCGAACCAACGCGATTCATTTGCCCTGCACCAACGCCTAAAGTAGTTTGATTTTTTGTCACCACAATAGCATTAGATTTAACGTGCTTAGATACTTTCCAAGCAAACAGTAATTCCGCTAATTGTGCGGCAGTGGGTTGTTTTTCTGTCACCACGCGCCACTCCTCCGGGGTTTCTACCACGTCATCGGCCGCTTGTACTAGAAAACCGCCAGCGATAACTTTTACTGTTTGTTTTTCTCCCGTGCTTAAATCCGGCAGCAATAAAATCCGCACTTTTGACTTTTTAGCGAGTATATCCCGGGCTTCGGGGCTACAATCGGGGGCAACCACGCATTCTAGGAAGGTTTTCGTTAATTCTTTAGCGGTTGCTTCATCTATGGCTTGATTTAGGGCAACAATACCCCCAAAAGCCGAGGTAGAATCGGCATGAAAAGCTTTAGTATAAGCTTCCACTAAGCTACCACCGATCGCCACCCCACAGGGATTATTGTGTTTCAAGATAGCGGCGGCCGGTTCTTCACTGCCGAATTCGGCGATTAAACGGCGGGCTGCTTCCAAATCGACTAAATTGTTATAACTTAGTTCTTTTCCCTGTAATAAGGTCGCTTTTCCCCAACCGTGAGCCATTGTCCCGCTGCCGTACCAAGTGGCACTTTGGTGGGGATTTTCGCCGTAACGCAGGGTTTGTAGGGCATTTCCTGCCAAATGAAAGCGAGTCGTTTCCCCGTTTAAGCTGGCGAAATAGGCAGCGATCGCACCATCGTAGGCATTGGTTAAAGCGAAGGTTTCCCCCGCCATTTTTTGGCGGAATTCCAGGGAGATTTCGCCGTTATTTTGCCGTAATTGGCTTAAATACTGCTCGTAATACTTCGGGTTACTGATGACAGTCAAATGGGCGAAATTTTTAGCTGAGGCGCGTAACATCGCCGGACCACCGATATCGATTTGTTCGATCGCCTGAGCGGTGGTAACTTCAGGATTAGCGATCGTCTGTTCAAAGGGATAGAGATTAACCACCACCAAATCAAAAGGACGAATTTGATTAGCCTCCATTTCCGCTAAATCTGACTCCCAATCCCGTCTAGCCAAAATACCGCCATGGATGCGAGGATGGAGAGTTTTCACCCTTCCGCCCAAGATTTCAGGAGAACCTGTGTATTCTCCCACTTTAACCACGGGAATTCCCGCCGATTGGAGCGTTTTGGCGGTTCCTCCACTGCTAATAATTTCAAAATCAAACTCTTCTGTTAGCTGACGGGCAAAGTCAACTATTCCGGTTTTGTCAGTCACGCTGATCAGCGCTAAACGTCCCATAGTAGTGATCTATAAGCAACAATTTCAGTATATCTCAGTCCTAACCCGTTAAAAATTAAAAAAAGTAGATTAGTAAATAATCAGCTGCTTCTATATTTTCGTCTCTCAAATAGCAACTTATGCCAAGAAAAAAATTGCAACTCCTCCTGGAAAGATTTAGTCTGACTTGTTAAAAAATACAGGATTTTTCAGGGTAACGAAGTCTATCTAGATTAGTGAAAACCTCTTGGCAACCCTTATCGCCAAATGTTGTCAGATTACCATCATCTTTTCTTGTCCTTAATGCCTAGAAAATGTCACCTAATAACGTTTGTGATCAAGTAATTGGCTGAGAGTCATCACCTGATAACCTCGATCGTGTAATTTCGCTAATAAATTCTTCAGCACGATCGCCGTGTTTTCATCTCTTTCGGGAGACCCACCGTGAAGCACTAAAATCGCCCCGGGGAAAATAAATTGCGAGATATACCAAGTGGTAAATTGAGGGTGATTCGTTGCTTTTCCGGTATCTAAAGGGATCATGGAAGCGAGGGCAAATCGGGACTCGTAGCCGGGGAATTTCCCCAAAAACGAGCGCATAGATTGATTATAGAAGGCTTGACCGGGACGATACCAGCGCGGTGCAAGACCGGCAAGACGAGTTAAAATATCGTTAGCTTCCCGAAACTGACTAGCAAAAGCGTCGGCGGCCAGTTGACTGGTACGCAGATCTTGGGTGCCGTGATTAGCGATTTCGTGACCTTGGGCGATGAGGCTCTCAATCAAGGTGGAGTTCGGTTGTAGGTGTCCCGTGATCAGAAAAAAAGTCGCCTTGACGGCAGTTGCCGGGCTGGCTTTTTCTCGATTATGAGCGGCGATCGCTGCTAAAATGCGATCAGTGGATTTTCCTTCCGGATCGTTGGGAGTGGGTAGATCATCGATAGTAAGGGCGATAATTTTCTCTCCTGTCGGTTGATAGAAAATTGCCCCGGTCAAAAGTCGAGCGACGATCGAGATAATTAATTTGGCAATGCTCATTTGGGGGGTTAAGGGATGAGAGGAGAAGCAAAGATTAGCGATTACAGGCCAAAGATGATTTCTTTAGGAGATATTTCTGCATTTTGTTGAGTTTCTGCATAAGCCCCAAAACTGAGTCTAGCGACTCCTGGTAAAAATAAGGTAGTGGCCAGGGATGACAACTACCAAACCTGTGAGCCTTTTCAAGGTAAAAATTAGACATATCCGCCCTTAGATTGGCTGATCATGGCTATTTGCCAATGGTTCGGGGCTATCCTCAGCAATCCAAGCTCTGACTAACTCGTAGCAGAGACCGAGCAGAACCGGTCCGAGGAATAAACCGATAATCCCGTAGGCGATCACTCCCCCGAACACCCCCAACAGAATCACCACCATAGGAATGGGCAGACCGCGCCCCATTAAGATCGGTTTGAGGAAATTATCCACCAGGGTGGCGGGAATCATCCAGAGGGTAAATAATAGGGCGATGGAATGGGGTAGTGTTACCCAAGCGTGAATGAGCGCCCCCAAGACAATCAAACCGGGGCCAATTTGGAGAATGCCCAAAATTAGGGTGAGGAAAGTTAATAAACCGGCCGCAGGCGTTCCCACCGTCACTAAACCGATGCCGATCAAAAGACTCTGGATGATGGCAACGCCAATAATACCGCGGCTCACATTGCGGACGGTGGAGGCGGTAAGACTGGCCAGCGCGATTCCTCTACCCGGGGCAATCTTTTCCGCTAACCGGTTCATCGGGCGAGTCAGATTTTTAGCCGAGAGGGTGAGGGCCGCCGCAATCAGAATCGAGGCGATAAATTTCAGCACCGTCAGACCGGTACTGGTGGCCAGAGAAAGGGAGATTTTCCCCAGTTCTTTTAATTGTGGCTCGAAGCGTTGAAGAAATTGACCCGTGTTATCCGATGCCTGCTGCCAGAGACCGGCAATCCTTTCGCCAATCAGCGGCCAGGTGGCCACATCGGCGGGGGGAGGGGGAATCACCGCCGCACCAGTATCGATATATTCGGCCAGCGTTCGCAGATTACCCGCCAGAACCGCTGCAATGCCACTCACCGGACCGATAATAATCCCTAGACAAAGTAGGGTGAGGAGAACCGCGGCCAGTTTCGCCCGGCCAGCGAGCAGCTTTTTTAACCAGAGAAAGATCGGATACCAAGCGATCGCTAGAATTGCTCCCCAGAGGATCATGGTTAGGAAGGGACGCAGCAGGGTAAAACCAGCAAATAACAACAGGCCCAGAAAAAACAGCCGGATGACGAGATCGATAATTTTAGCGTCATTTTTCATCAATAGCGATCGCCTTTTGGCTAGATGAGGACATTTCTGCAATTATGGCAGTTTTTCGTTATGGGTAGTGATACTAAATCCTGTTTAGAAGGTATAGGGGAGTGGGAATTATGAATTATGAATTATGAATTATGAATTAGGGAGAGGGAAGACCACTTCGTGCGCGTTGCGGGGGGAGGTGGGGAGAGCGGAGCGGGGAGAAACAATTCATAACTTGGGAGTTAATCACACTATTAAAAACGGATTTGGTATGATTCGCTAGTAGTGGTGAGCCGTTTTGCTTATCTGGTCGGGATTGTGTAAAATGTTTCCCGACCCAAATAATTGCCCGATAAATCTTTAAAACTGATTCTTTCGGGGTAAATCTCCTGAGAAATATCTTTTTTTGGTCGGTGCAATGCTTACTTCCAACCGTCTTGATCGAGTAAAATCGACTAATTTAATCTGTTAACAAGGATGCCAGCAAATTTATTAGAAGTGCGGGGAGCCACCCGTCGATTTGGGGGATTAGTCGCCGTCGATGGGGTTTCCTTTCAGGTACAAAAAAACGAGATTTTTGGCTTAATTGGACCCAATGGGGCGGGAAAAACGACTTTATTTAATCTGATCACCGGTTTAATTCCCCTATCCAGTGGTGATTTAATTTATCAAGGCGATAGTCTGGCGAATTATCGTCCTCACCAGATCGCTCAGGCGGGAATTGCCCGTACTTTCCAGAATTTGCGCTTATTTGGCGAATTATCGGCTTTAGAAAATGTAGCGATCGCTGGTCACATTCACAATAGAGCCAATCTTTGGACAGGAATTTTGGGTTTACCAGTTTCGAGAAGGGAGGAGGAAAAAACCTATAAAAGAGCGGGGGAATTATTAGATTTAGTCGGATTAACCGACCAAAGCAACCGAAAAGCCCGTAATTTAGCCTATGGTGATCAAAGACGCTTGGAAATTGCCCGCGCTTTAGCTTTGCAACCCCAGTTATTACTCCTCGATGAACCGGCAGCCGGGATGAATCCCAGCGAAAAGGGGTCATTAAGTCAGCTAATTCGACAAATTCGCGATAATTTAGCTTTAACCGTCCTGTTAATCGAACATCATGTGCCTTTAGTGATGGGATTATGCGATCGCATTGCCGTGTTAGATTTCGGTAAGTTAATCGCTTTGGGAGATCCAGCCACAGTCAGGGAGAATCGCGCAGTGATTGAAGCTTATTTAGGGGATGAATAAGGATTTTAGATAATTACTCTTCAGGTTAATGGGAGATCAGTAGGTAGGCGTTAAAAATTATCAGACACCACCCTTATCAAGGGGGGACTAAGGGTAGGGTTGATTCATGAATCAACCCTACTATGAATCAACCCTAGTACTGAGGGGGGATCGAACCTAAAATCCATTTTTAATTTAATTATAACCAGCTACTTAACAATGATTATTTAATTACCAGAGATAGTCAAAAAAAGAGTTAAAGTTTCTCCCGATCAATATTTTGTCATAAGTACGGACGCACAATTATTTGTAGGATGGGTTAGCGGTAGCGTAACCCATGCTAACTCATCCAGTCGTTTAATTCCTTTAATCTTGTTAGCGCGTAACAACTCTCGACGCACCTCATAATCAGCAATTTCTGGAAGAATAACCCTAATACCTGCTTTAATTAGCGTTTGTAGCCAACAATTACAAGCTAGACTTTCAGGCGCTCGCTTAGGATTAGTAATTAAACCGATAATTCCCGTATCTAATAAAACTACTCTATTCACCAAGTTACTCCCTTTAATTCAGCCGGAAATAAAGGACGCTCAGATAAACGATCTTGATTGAGTGCTTCGATTAAATATTCACCGGTTTCTTGTTGTTCCTGTTCATCTTCTTCATCAATCCAAGATTGAAGTAAATTAACCAGTTTGGTCTGTTTTTCTTGTTCTAAAATAGTATCTTTAAGTAAGTAGCTCGTTATAATTAAATTAAAAATGGATTTTAGGTTCGATCCCCCCTGCTCCCCTTGATAAGGTAGGGTTGATTCATGAATCAACCCTACCCTTGATAAGGGTGGTGTCTGATAATTTTTAACGCCTACCTACTTAGCTTGAGGACATAATCTTCTAGAGAAAGACCTTTCTCCCTCGCTTTTTGGCTGAGATATTGTTTGATTTCCGATGTTAAATTAAGAGTTAGTGGCATAGGCTTGACTTGAATCAATTTATCGTGTCTTTAACTATTATAAACAAAAAAGCGATCACAATCTACAAATATAGCGCAATCGCCCCTAATTTAAGACTTCAATTGTTGCTCGATTTGCCAGTTTTCTATTAAACACTAACTAGCAAAGTCAAATACTGGTGTTTCAATTACCCGTTTTGGTCGCTTATTTTCCCAGACAATTTCCTGCAAGCGTTCGACAGTTTCTGGTGCAAAAAAACGCTCTCCCGTTTCTACACAGACTCTAGCGGGGACATTTTCTATAATAAAAAAATTGCCATTGATTTCAAGGGTATAGGTAACTTCTTGTTCAATTAAGGTTTCTTGTCTAGAATTAGTTGACATCTGGTGTTCTCCTTGATTTAAAATCAATCCATAAATTTGGATCGGGTTCATATAGGGTAATAATTTTGAGCAAAGGGCGAGAGGGATAGCTACAATGAATGTGTAAGGCTCTATTAATTAGAGTAAATCCCAAAAGTAAACAGCTTGCACCATACTTATCAGCCGGATAATCTTCAATAATTTCGCTTTGTTCCATCGCCTCCCGTAATTCTTGAACACTGATCTGACGCAGGATACTTTGATTGACAGCGTGTTGAGAAAATTCCAATTGGTTTTGTCTAACTTTTTGACGAATTTCCTCAATCATTTCAGTGATAGCCGCCTTTAATTTGATCGTAAATATCCTTCGCTGTCATTTCGCCAAATAACTGATCTTTAATTTCTAAATAATTTAGAGGTTGGGATGCTGTTTCTCTTAGAAAGAAAGCCGCTTTAGCAATTCCCAATCTCTCTACAAGAGCTTTAACTCCCTCTTTTCTAATTTCCTCAATCTCAGGAATCGTCAAATCTGTTGGAACTTTCATAGTAATTTTTCTCAATTCAAGCGTTGAAAATAATGGCGACAAACTCCACAGGAGTTTTAACAGCAAGAGTGCCACTGTATTTTTTAATCATTCGATCGTCGCAGGTAATGAAGTAGTCTGCTTCTATAGCTTCGGCACAAGCAATATGCAAAGCATCTACTCCTTTAATTTTAGCAGAGGTTTCGATTTGCTGCGATCTTGCTAAGACCTCTTCCGTAATCAGTTGAAAGTGCCTAGCTTGTTGCAGGACTAGCTCGACAAAAGTGCGGCGGTCGCTGTAAGGATTTCGCTGGGTTTCATATACTAGCGCATCAGAAGAGACAATTTCTATTGCTTCATTCTCCACCAGCAGGAAAATTAATTGCATCGAGATTGACTCCAAATAGATTCTGGCTTGAGTCTGATCGTCAAAGATTCGGTTGAGAACACTCGTATCAAGATAGACTTTCAATTTTACTTTAGTCATTCACACTTCTACTATTATAACCCAAAAAAGCGATCGCACTTTATCAATATAGAGCGATCGCTGCCAATTTAAGGCTAGATTGACCAGTTTTTTATTTTAATTTGCGCTTCAAGACTGAACCCGCACCAAGAACACCAATGGCGAGTAAACCCAAGACTGAAGCAGGTTCAGGCACTGCTTGAGGCGGAGCTTTACCGAAACCATCGAGATAGACGTAACCCGCGTGACCACCGTAGGGGCAGTCAGATCCCAGCAAGGTCAGGGTAAAATCGTTACCGACCCGGCCGAGGGCTTGGAGATCTAATTGCTCCACTTGCCACTGATCGGTGTAGAACCAGCCTGTACCGAAGTCCTTGAAGATCGAGCCGTTATTGTAGGAGTTGTACACCCGCGAGATCAATACATCCCCTACGGTGTCATCTTTCAAGGTCAGACTGAAGTAATCGGAATCGGTCGAACCGTGAGAAGCTTCCAAAACCGACGCCCAGGCGAAGTAGATATTGTTGTCCATGTAGTTCTTAACCGATTGCCGGATAGTGCTGACGGAATTGTTATTGACTTGATTATTCATGCGCACGGCATGATCTCCAATGTATACGGTGGGCCCGACCCCCCCTTTAATCAGGTTTCCCACGATGGGATCGAGATCACCCACGTGGGTGATCGCACTCGCGTCCGCGCTCGCATCGTAGTCGGATCCGCCTACTTGGTAGTGATCCGGATCTACCGGTAACGGCGAGGTGCCGTACCAGTAGCCACTACCTTGCGTCCAACCGTTGAAATTACCGTCTTCAAAACCAGCATTGACAAAACCACCAGCAGCAGCAGGACGCACAAGGAAGGTGGTTGTTAGGGACAAACCTAAAGTAGAGGTTAACAAGAGTTTTAGCACAGTCGAAGTTTTCATGTTTAGAAAGTTTCCTCAAAACAAATAAACAAACAAATGTTCTGACTGATCTTTAAAGGAAAAAATCTCAAATTAAGCGACATTGGCAAGGGAGAAAAATTGGTTTTTTCAAAATTGCCAATCACTAAATTTTAAGTTAGTTCCTCAATGACAAGACAGAGCAACAACGGTATTTTACCCCCCCCCGATTTTGTCAAGTGTAAACCAACACAAATTTATAATTATTGTTACCCTTGAGAGTAGGGTAGTAAAAAAATCTTGGGTGCATCTCAATTTGGTCGAAATATCTATATTACAGAGCGCACGCAGTTCGATAAACTCACTGACCACAGTGCGCCCCTACCATTGGCGCAATAATATTATTGTAGGGGCGAATTGCATTCGCCCTCTTTGATCCCCCCTTAATCCAAGGGGGGTATCTGACAATTTTTAACCCCTACCTAATTAACAGCCAATCCCTAATCTCTCAATAACAGATATTCGCGAATCTCAAAAAAGTTATCCCAAGGAATATAGGGGTGATTTTCCGCTTGCAGATAATCGATTAAACGATCCCTAGCAAAAACTAGATCGGCCTTTCTAGCCATGGTAATATCGGTGACAGAATCACCGATCGCAATAGTTTCTACTCCTGAATATTTGGCCATAATCAAGGCTTTAGCCACTAATTCTGTCTCATTTTCCCAATCGGAGTGAACTTGCAGATATTCCCCTTGAGTATGAAGATTGACCCCATAAATTGCCGTCACCTTATCTAATAGTCCCTCCCGTTTTAAGACCGTTTCAATCATGCCCTGGATGCCACCGGAGATAATAATAAAAGGGATGGATTGCTCCTGTAAAAAAGCGAGGAATTCGGCTAATCCGGGGCGAATTGGCTTGCTTTCGGCATAGGCGAGAATATCGGCGTATTTTTGGCTCGGTATCGACTCTAGCAGTTGACGAACACCCCGGCGCAGAGTCAGAGTACGGGCGTACATTTGGGGCATAATTTGAGCCGATAAATGGGGGGCGAATTCTTTGAGCATACCCGCAAAAGTTTCCACGGCGGTGATAGTGCCATCAAAGTCACAGAAAACAATTTTACTCATGGGGTGACAAAATATCTGAAATTGGATATAATCGAAGGTTATGATTAATTTTACAGAGATTATCCGACTCTAGAGCTTCAACCCCCATGAAATCCTATCTCGCCGCCGCCATTCAAATGACCAGTCAGCCGGATTTAGAGAAAAATCTCGCTGCCGCTGAAGAGTTGATCGAACTTGCCGTGGGTAAAGGGGCGGAATTAATCGGTTTACCAGAAAATTTCGCTTTTATGGGGGCAGAAAGCGATAAAATCGCCCAGGCCGAGACTATTGCTCGAAAAGCCGATAAATTCCTCCGCACCATGGCCCAACGGTTTCAAGTGACTATTTTAGGGGGTGGTTTTCCCGTGCCGGTGACGGGTATTCCCGATAAGGCTTATAATACCGCTATTTTAGTCGATGGCAACGGTGCGGAATTAGCCCGTTATCAAAAAGTCCATCTCTTTGATGTCAATGTCCCGGACGGTAACACCTATCAGGAATCGAGTACAGTCATGGCAGGAATCGATTTACCGCCGATTTATGGCTCCGATAGCTTGGGAAAAATTGGCCTCTCGATTTGCTATGATGTGCGTTTTCCCGAACTCTATCGCTATTTATCGCGGCAAGGAGCCGATGTTTTATTTGTACCTGCGGCGTTTACAGCTTTTACAGGGAAAGATCATTGGAAAGTTTTGTTACAAGCGCGAGCGATCGAGAATACTTGTTATATAATAGCTCCTGCTCAAACGGGCAATAATTACGAACGCCGTTACACCCACGGTCACGCTATGATTATCGATCCTTGGGGTGTGGTTTTAGCCGATGCAGGGGAAGAAGCGGGAGTGGCAATTGCCGAAATTAATCCCCAACGTCTGCAACAAGTGCGACGACAAATGCCTTCCCTACAGCATCGTGTTTTTGTTTAAAATTCGATTCGACAATTTTGTCGATAAAAACGCCTAATTTTGGTATTTAACTCGGTTTTTTACCGTAACATTGCTCCCTGATAGCAAGGGCCGAATCTCAAACCTAATTAGGGTTCTTCGGTTTGTCTTATGCAATGTACAGGGTTATAAGGAATTAAACTCTTATAGAGAAAGACATTTGGCGATTTTTGTTAATTGTTTTCGATCTAGAGCGAACTAATCAATTAAATCTCTTGCCAGATAAGGATTTAGTCCATTTATGCCCCCCTATCGAACCATACCAAGTAACGAAGAACCAAAAATCTAGTTGGTTTATAATATTAAATAATTAACTTTATTTTTAGAGATGAATCTGATTTTGTCAAGCAAAGCGGCCGAAAGACTTCAACGAGAAGTGCAGTCAAGAGAAGATTTTATCGCCGATAATAATGCTTGGCGAATTGATGTCCTCGATCTCAGGAAGAGAGGTATTTTTCTCATTACTCAGGAAAAGAGTTTATACACCTTAATTTCTTCGTACAAGCAGGGAATTAAGGGAATTATCGCTCAAATTACCACCATTGATCGGCATGAGGGCGATTCCCCTGAAATTCATTATCTCAAATCCGAGAATAGGAGTCTGGTAAGCTCCATGAATAACATGAAGAATTTAATCGCTAAAGTAGATCAGTACAATGCGGTTGATAACGAAAGATTTGCAGAAATAATTAATCAGACTCCCTTTAAATATTTATCTTACCGTACCCCGACCGAATGTTACCAAAATCTCTTGAATCAATCGAAGGGAGTACAATAAAACGGTCGTGTTTTAATCTAAGGAGAAAACGCTCCCCAATCTTCACAGCTTAAAACTAAATAAATCTCAGTTTTGGATAATCTCAGTTTTGGATAAGTCGAAACCCTGAGACTCAATCCGAATCTAAAACTCTGATTAACAGACAAAACTCTCCAAACTGTGAACAATTGCTAAGTAGGTAGGCATTAAAAATTATCAGATGCCCCCCTTATTAAGGGGGGATTAAGGGGGGATCGGCACCCCCCTTATCAAGGGTAGATCCCCCCGCCTATCGGCACCCCCCTTATCAAGGGTAGATCCCCCCGCCTATCGGCACCCCCCTTATCAAGGGTAGATCCCCCCGCCTATCGGCACCCCCCTTATCAAGGGGGGCAGGGGGGATCAGACCTAAAATCCATTTTTAATTTAATTATAACCAACCACTTATAACAACTTTTTAGCAAAATCGATCGCTTCCTGAAAAACTGTCACTTTGCCCTCAATTTGGGCAATTTGTACCTCGGTTAATAACTTACCGATAATCGGACTAGGTTTCAGGTGTAAATGGTTAATTAAATCATCGCCCCTTAATAAAGGTCGGGGATGGGCGATAATATTATCGGGATCGAGATAGGAAGTCAACAGAGAAGCGACGATATTTTTGTTAATCCCCATTGATAAAGCAAAAAGGGCAAAGACAGGAAATACTTTTCCCGTATTTAGATAAATAAAATACTGTTCCCGCAGACTTAAATTATCTGCCTCCTTGAGGGGAGGTAAACACTTAATCACCGTGATTACCGTGCGAATTTCCCCACGGGAATACTTGAGATCGATTAACTCTTTTTCCGCTTCTGCCAAAATATCCGATACCAATAGGGCCAATTTTGTCAACTGTAACTGAGAAGGGGAAAAGATAAATTTTTCCGGTAACAAAGATTCTAAAAATCCCGCTGCCGCTTCCACCCCCATGACTCGCTCCATTTTTGCGGGGGTAATCCGACGCAACCAGAGAGATAATAAGCCATCTTCCCAGGCACTTTTTAGCCATTTATTGCCACGGGAATTGAGCAAAAGGTAATTCAACTCGGATTGTACCCTTTCGGCGGCTACACGGTGCAATAAAGGGGCAAGAGAACGAATAGTTGCACGGGTATGGGGTTCGATCTCAAAGTCCAATTGAGCCGCTTGTCGATAGGCCCTTAATAATCTTAGGGGATCATCCTGAAGATTTTCGCGGGAAATCATCCGCAGGGATTGGCAGCCTAAATCTTTTAATCCCCCTAAAGGATCGAAAATTTCTTGGGTGTGGAGATTATAAGCGAGAGCATTAACGGTGAAATCCCGTCTTTTTAGGTCTATTTCTAGAGATTCTCCCTCCTGTTGCGCGAAATCAAGAGTCCCCTGGGGAAAAACGACGCGAGCAATTTGACGAACGGCATCTAAAACCACAAAACCGGCCTTATACTGATGGGCAATAGTTTGAGCAATTTCGATCGCTTTTTCGGGAACCACAAAATCTAGGTCAATATAGTCTTTCTGACGGTTTAATAAAGCGTCTCGCACAGCACCACCGACTAAATAAGCATTTTCTGGCAATTCTTGCTGATTAATCGCAAAAACTTCTTTAACTAAACTATCTAGGTTTTTTTGACAAGACATCGAGAAGATAAATTTACAAAAATATAATTTTGACCGGCCCCATTTGGGGAGAGACTGAGCTAGATTAACGGAAAAGACTTATAGAGTTAAACCTATGTGTATTTGTATTAACTGCTATTTTGTTGATCGCTGTCTCACCTATCATGCCGTAGAAACACAACATCAGGAACGTCATCTCACCGAGACACCGGACTTTGAAGCGAAGAACCCTTCTATTAACGTTAACATTCGCACCAAGGAAGATTATATCGAAATGGAGTGGGATGTGGTGGGTTGTGAAAGCTTTTTACGCGAAACCGGTAAATGGTCTAGTTTGCGGCCGGGTGAACCAGTTCCCACCTAAAACACCTGAACTACCCATACATATCTACTACAAGAGCCGAAAGTTAATCCACAAATATGTCTTGGACAGCCAACGATTCGAGGAATGCGTAATTTAAGAGCGAGGTATTTATGGATAAAGAAGAAGAACTACTTGAACAATGGCGAGAATTGACCCCGGAAAAGCAACAAAAAGTTTGGCAATTTGTTCAAATACTTAAATCTGAGTCACAAACAACACCAGAAGCTAAATTTATTCCCCAAACACCATTAAGCAAAAAGTTATGGGAAATCCGACATCGGGCGATCGCAGCTGGATTGCAACTGCTCAATGAAGAGGAGATAGAACAAGAACTTGCTGCACGTCGAGGAGGGTGCAGTGAGTCATAAGAAAGCCTACATAGACTCTGGCGTACTGATTACTGCTTTCCAAGGCATCCAATCAGCCAGTATCAAAGCCTATCAAATTCTCAACGATGAAAATCGGGAGTTTGCCTCCAGTCGATTTGTTCAGTTAGAAGTATTGCCTAAAGCAACTTTTAACAAGCAACAAGAAGAAATAGAATTTTACGAAACATTTTTTCTGGCTGTTAATTACTGGGCAACTGACTTAGAAAAAATTATACAGAATGCTCATGAAATTGCTGGCACTTACGGTTTAGCGGCGATGGATGCACTTCATGTTGCTGCTGCGCTGCAAATTCAAGCTGATGAACTAATCACCACCGAAAAGCCAACCAAACCAATGCACCGAGTCAGGGAAATTCAGATTGTTTCAATCTAATGTAAGGGGTTAGAGTAATCTAAGAGTAAGGGGACCAGGGACCGATGACGGTTTCTCCTCGCTTCTCTTTTTCTGCTAATTCCAGATTTAAGGTTAATAGTTTCTCTAAGATGTCGTCGTCAGTTTGGAAGTGATATGCTTCCATTACTAGCTTGTCTAATTTCTGATGGAGTTGATACAGTTGGCTACTGGGTTCGTTAAAGAATTGGTTATATAGTTTGGTGATTCCCCATTGTTTTTTCTCCATCTGTTGGCTGCGGTATTCGTGTAATTCCCCGGCGGTTTGACGGATTTTTTCGACAAGTTCCCGTGAAGGTTTCTGGGGAAAAGGGAAGGTTTCAAAACAGGTTGTATTGGTGTAGCGAGTTCTGTCTTCAAGAGTTGAACTTTGAGCTTTTACCCAGAGGCGATGTATTTTTGAGTTGAGAATTCCTAGAATGTAGAAATCATCGGAGGCTATTACCATATTTGCTTCACAGGGAAGTATGGACACATCAACTGGAGAAAAAACAATATATTTAGCGATTTTGGGAATGGCAAAATAGCAAGATAATTTAGATATAGCTTGTCTCATTGCTGATCTATTTCTACCAAATTGCCACCATTTTTCACGTCTTGATTTTTCTTGGTTATTATCTCTTTCCAGTTTAACTTTTTCTTTTACTCTTGTAAAAGGTAAGATATATTCAGCCGCTTCTTCAAGAGCCATATTATCAAAATCAATCACCCAATTCTTTTGTTCAAAAAGATTAATTAAATTTTTTCCATCTAACATAGGTTTGACAACTTGTTGATTTTTATGATCTAACTCAATCCATTTATTAGCTTCTTCTTCCGTTATGACAAATCCTTTTCCTGCTAATTGACAAGCTTCAAAAGAATAATGATTATTAACTTTTATTTTTTCGGCATTATCCACTGATATTTGAGCTTTCAATGCCGTAGATAATAAATTAACCGATAAATTATCTAGAAATAATTCTTTCGGTCTTTCTTTACTCCAATTAACAATACTGACATGAACGTTAGCTTTACCAGACCAAGGCTGAGTTGAAATCGCTTCATGTATAAATCCACCTTGCTTAACTACATAATCTAAGCTTGCTTTTCTCCCAGAAACTTGTGATATTGAATTAGTACCAACTAAACCGGCTCTTCCTAATTCCCCAAGATTTTCCGCAGCTTTTCTAAACCAAAAAACACAAAAATCAGGTTGTCCTTGAACATCAGGAAATTTTTGATAAATTTTTTCTGCATACTCATCTCCTAGTTCTGTCCTTAACTTTTTCCCTCCCAAAAATGGAGGATTGCCGATAATTGCGTCTGCTTTTTGCCAATCCGTAAACAAAGCATCAGCACAGATAATATTACTATCCAAAGTATCCAAAGGTAAAGAAGCTTCCGTCAAATTAAACTTATCAATCGCCACCTTTCTGGCAATCATTAAAGTCACCCGCGCTAATTCTACAGCAAAAGGATTAATATCCATTCCATAAAACTGTTTAGGCGTAACAAAACTAATCTGTAACTGGTCATTAGCAGAACGACGACGGTTAGCAATCTTTTCAATTAATAACTGTTCAATGCGCTTTAATTCTTGATAGGCGACATAGAGAAAATTACCCGAACCGCAAGCCGGATCAAGTACCTTATACTGCTGTAATTCTAACTGAAGTGTATTTAACTCGCCAATCGTCCCAGCTTGCTCAATTTTCTCCTCCCAGTAACGGCTAATAGTTGGGCGAACAATTTTCATAATATCCGCTTCTGAGGTAAAGTGCATCCCGTAGGTGTGGCGTTCTTCAGCATTAGCTGTCCCCTCAAAAATATTACCAAAAATTGCCGGACGGATCTTACTCCAATCCTGACGCGCCGCCACATCCAGAAACTCTAATTCTTTATTAGTTAATTCAATCGGATGAATTATACTAAACAGTCCCCCATTAAAATAATCCACTCCCTGATATTTACCAACGGGGGTAATTCCGGGTTGGTTCATCTGTTGAAATAATCCCCCCAAGACATCATAGGAATTGCCACCATTTAGACATTCTTGTACACAAGAAATAAATAAATCTCTTGGTAACAATCCTCGATCCTCAGCAAACATTGCTAAGACACACTGCAAAATAAATCGCTGGGCCGTCAACTCATCAAAACCGCTTTTATGACCGCGTTTTTTTAACAGTTGAAACAACTCACCCATCCGCCGCGCTGCCGTTTCTGTAATCTCGACTTGATTATTCTGAAAAATAGGGGTACGATTCCCTACTTCCATAAAATTGAAGGCACTGACCCGATTTTTCAAATCGTTGAGATTTACTCGATCTACCGGTTCATCTATTTGAAGATCAAAATCAAAAATCCAGAACTGATCAAAATTACATAATAAGACATAGCGAGGGCGATTAGGAACCAAGCGACTCCAGTATTCAAAAGCTTGGGGATAGTGCTTACTTAAATCTTCTCCTCGCTTTTTCATTTCAATTAAAACACGAGGTTTCCAAACTAAATCAGCAAATCCTGTTTTACCTTTCTTGCTACCTTTAGTAATCGCCTCCTCATAGGTTGCACCCGCTTCTAACGCACCCTTATGACCAAAAGCTCGAAAGAAACGGTCTAGGAAAATCTGAGCTTCTTTCCTTTCTTTGCCAGTAATGTGCTGTTGACAAAAATCAATAAATTCCTGTAAGCTTTCAAGAGTAGTAGTCATCTTTTGCCTTTCCATTGGAGTAGGGTGGGCGTTGTAGTGCGATCACCATCTTACACAATAATTCATCATTCATAATTCATCATTCATAATTCATCATTCATAATTCATAATTCAGGCTCTTCTAGGTTCTGTGTGATCAGTTTAACTTACTCTATGATCGATCGATCTTTGTGTCCTCTCTGTCTGGAGTGGTTCCTTCCACTCCCTCGCTCTTGAGGAATGTATCTTAGAATACATTTTACCCACCAAACCGGGGAGAGCCGATTTTCCATTGAATCAAACCAAATCAATCGACGATTAAAGCAGTCAAACCTATACTAGGTAAGCATTTGGGCGAATTATGCCAAAATACTCACTCTCATTAAGAAAGAAATGCTAAAAGCCTTAATTCTCGTGCTTATTGAGAATGAATCTGTTAGTTTGGCGAGTTTTGAGATTGTAGAAGCCTCTCTGTGAATGCGTTTGAGGCACCTGAATCTTTAGGTTAATTTTCTCCCCTATTATAAGTAGTCGTGCAAAATTAATTTCCTAGTGAAGATAGGCAAAAGGCAGGAGGCAAGAGGTGGTTAGATATGTGTAATTAATTTTGCTTAGGTACTTAGCTCAAATTGCCCCTCTCAAACTCCGAAAAACAGCGATCGCCCTTCTTAACCTCAGCTAAAAATGCGATCGCCCCTGATTAAGCAATAGCAAATTCTGTTAATTTACGACTTGCAGGATCATGAAATGCTAAAACAATATCTTCTTTGGGAATCCCTGCTTCTAATAATTGAGAGGTGATTCCTATTTCTGTCCAATCTTGTTCAATATAAACTCTTTCATTTTTAATACGAATATGAATCTGAATATTGTTGATTTTCTTTTTGTTTATCCAACCAATAGACATCCATAGATAATGATCATGATTTTCATCAAAAATTAAACAGGTTTCTAGTTTTTTTTTGGATGAGCTATTCGCAATTGTGTCTAGCTTTGTTAAGGTATTTTGAATAATTTGGCGATAGTTAGTTAGTTTATCCATTGGACAATCTCCTCTTTTTCGATGTTGACAACTAATAAATCTAATTGGTGTCTTTTAATAACGGCTTGAATAGATTTTCGTTGGAAAAAAGTCTCATAAATTTCATCTTTAATAGCCAGATAGATTTCTTGGTATTCATCTTATCCTAATTGAATAAGATCACGATAAAAAATATATTGCCCCAAAGCCATTTCGGTTCTTCGGTTTGTCTTATGCAATGGACGGGGGTTATAAGGGATGGAACCCTTATAGAGAAAGGCATTTAGCGATTTTTGTCAATTGTTTTTGCTCTAGAGCGAACTAATCAATTAAGTCTCTTGCCAGATAAGGATTTAGTCGATTTATGCCTCCCTATCGAACCATACCAAGTAACGAAGAACCGCCATTTCAAAGTCTTTGATCATTGAAGGGCCAAGAAAGCTTTTAATTTCAATGATAATTTTACGTTGTCTTTGTTCTTCGGAAATATATTTCTCGATCGCCAGGTCTGGATACAATTCAGCGTCTTCAAATTCAATAGGATAAGGATCAGCCGTAATTGTCCAGCCGTCTTTAATTAAGGCATTTTTAACGGCTTCGTGATAGAGGTCTTTTGCTGGCATTTGCCTCCTTCTATTTTGATCACTGGATTTATTATAAGCGATCGCCCTCCTCTTCTCACAGTAAAATAGCGATCGCCTCTTCCAAATTTTTATTAAAAACGCGATCGCCTATCGGTAGATGTCCTTTCGATGTCCAATATCTAAAATAATCACCTTTTTTGCAGAATCATCTATCGCGTAAATAACGCGATAAACTCCAATCCGAATCCGCCAGCCTTCTCGTCCTGTCAGTTTGAGACACCCTGCTGGTCTTGGATTGTCAGCTAATGCTCTAATCCCGTCTCGAACTTTCTGATAACTATCTTGGGGAAGATTAGCTAAAGCCTTAGAAGCTTGTTTTTTAATCGCAATAGTGTAATTCATTGACGACTATTTTCAATTTCGGCGATCGCCTCTTCAAAAGGAATTTCTTCCTCTTCCGAAATAGCTAAATCATAGGCTCTAATAGCATTCAATTCTTCAGAATCTTCTAGGAGTTTTCGATATTCCTCTATATCTAAAAGAATACCGATTTGATTACCCTGTTCATCAGTAATATACTTTTGCTTTAATGGCATTGATAATTACCTTGTTTGTTAATTTTATCCCCTATTATAGCTCAAATTTATCCTTCATCCTCAACTCAACAGCGATCGCCTCTCTCTCCTTTACAGAAAAAATGCGATCGCTCCAATTAAAGTTAAGATGAGAAACTATACCTCAACTTATCCTAAGAATTAAAGATTAAAAAGTATTTCCTATTCTATAAACTAATGGTATTAATTTAGCTAGAGTTGAGGGTTTGACTTTAGAAAATTGGAATGCTATAATAATGCCTAAATGCCAATATTCGGAATAAGTAATTATGCCATCTTTAGACTTCTTAAGTAGCTGGTTATAATTAAATTAAAAATGGATTTTAGGTTCGATCCCCCCTGCCCCCCTTGATAAGGGGGGTGCCGATCCCCCCTTAGTCCCCCCTTGATAAGGGGGGTGCCGATCCCCCCTTAGTCCCCCCTTGATAAGGGGGGTGCCGATAGGCGGGGGGATCCCCCCTTGATAAGGGGGGCATCTGACAACTTTTAACGCCTACCTACTTAATTAAAGAATTGAATAATAATGGTAGCGAAGTAATAGATATAATTAAAATTTATTCCCCAAACACCATTAAGCAAAAAGTTATGGGAAATCCGACATCGGGCAATTTCGGCTGGATTGCAACTGCTCAATGAAGACGAAATAGAACAAGAACTTGCTGCACGTCGAGGAGGATGCAGTGAGTCATGAAATTGCTGGCACTTACGGTTTAGCGGCGATGGATGCACTTCATGTTGCTGCTGCGCTGCAAATTCAAGCTGATGAACTAATCACCACCGAAAAGCCAACCAAACCAATGCACCGAGTCAGGGAAATTCAGATTGTTTCAATAGACATCTCTTTTGCATGAGTAGAAAACGGGTTTCTCCGAGAAACCCGTTTTCTGTGCGTTACTCAGTCTCAACTTAGTTGGGGTTTAACAACCTTTCTAGGTTTTGTTCACAGTTCTCTTTATGGGAGAGCATATTTAATTTTTCAGAAAGATGTAAAGCTCGTTGCCAGTGATTAATAGCTGATTTAAGATCATGGGTTTTTTCTTCAAATTCGGCCAAAATAATTAAAGTCTCTAGTTCTACATATCGTTCTCCAATATCGAGGGCAATATCTAAAGCTTGATTAAGATATTGATAGGCTAGATCATCCTTTCGAGTGATACTATAAATTTCTCCTAATCCAGCGCAAGCATGGGCAACACCTGCCACATCTGAAATAGCTAAAGCTCTTTTCTTTTGTTGTTTAAAGTATTTTTCAGACTCCTGAAAATTTGCTTGTTGCCAATAAATTGCGGCTAAATTTCCCAAAGAAAAAATAATTCCTGCTTCATCGGTTATTTGCTCAGATAAATCAAGACTTCTTTGAGTATAATCGATAGCAGAAATGTTGAATCTCGTAACAAAACTTTACATTTAAGAACATGACAACCCCAGAACGCCATTTTTCAGATTGAATAGACAATTTTCCTAAACCAGTGTACATAGCTGATATGTTGACACATAAAACTCTGTAAATAGCGCAATTTATCTAATAAGCTTTTGCCAAATACTTCTTCAATATCTATTAGCTGCAAAATTAAATAAGCGATGATACAGCTATA
>Ga0315907_10001952_pt1 | contig 27001 bp, 24 predicted proteins | sample LakEriMetagenome_3_FD_203525 | JGI IMG/M metagenome (GOLD analysis project Ga0315907, IMG submission 203525) | Freshwater fungal communities from buoy surface, Lake Erie, Ohio, United States - Buoy 12 MA123 | ecosystem: Environmental > Aquatic > Freshwater > Lake > Lake biofilm | place: USA...
TATCAGCACGTCGCTCTTCGGAACTCGAGCGTGTAAAAATGGGTTGCGCGCATCCAGAGCATATTGACATAATACCCATGGATCTTTCAACGCCCGACTCTGTTCAACATGCGATTACTACTTGCTTAAGTCGCCATACCCGCATCGACATGTTGTTCAACAATGGCGGAATTAGCCAACGCGCTGAAGCTATTCATACCGATATGGAAATTGTGAGACGGGTCATGGAAATCGATTTTTTTAGCAACGTCACTATTTCTAAGGCAGTTGCACTGCGCATGAAAGAGCAAGGAGGAGGGCATATCATTGTAACATCCAGCCTCATGGGCAAATGGGGATTTTATTTACGCTCGGCCTATGCCGCCTCTAAGCACGCCCTGCATGGATTTTACGATTCTATGCGCATGGAGGTGGAGCCATTCCATATTCGCATTACGCTATTGACTCCGGGTTTTATTGCAAGTGAAATATCGAAGCATGCGTTGAACGACAGAGGAGAGGCCACCGGTGAAATGGATAATAACCAAGCCTCAGGAATGAGCACTTCGCAGTGCGCACAGGAAATTTTGAAGGGAGTAGCCTCCGGCAAAACAGAATTCGGAATTGGAGGTAAGGAATTACTTGGACTCAAGCTACGCCGATTCGTTCCGGCCGTATTCGAAAAAATACTTCGAAAACAATCGGCTCGTTAATCACGGTCTTTTATTCGCGAAAATCTCAGAGCCTTTAGCATGAAATCGGGAAGCGGTTTCAGTGGGTCGCGTTTTTCCACATTTAAAAACACACCCCACTTTTCGATGATAGGTACCTTGTAAACTTCAATCATCTCTATGAGCGTGCGGTCATCATCATGGATATAGGTGCAGTGAACCTTGGTATTTCCCATACTTAATGCGTTATTGCTGTCGCAGGTAAAACCATATCCCGCTTTTGCCAAATCATCACCCAGTGCCTTCATTCCCTTTACATCAAAACCAATATGCGCAAATCCTGTGTCGCCCCAAATCCGTTCTTCAAAAATGAAATTAGGTTTGCGATCGAGGGCCTGAACCAATTCAATATAGGTTTTTCCGGTAACACGCGCGAAACCTCCACCCGGTTGATTCTTTTGAGTGAGTAGAACTCGACGATAGGTTTGCTTTCCTGAGGGAAGTTCCGACCAGTCAGCAAAGACTCCTGTAGTGTCAAAAACCACTTCATCAAATCCCAGCAAGGCTGTGTAAAGCTTGAGCGCACGGTCCATATCCGAAACACCGGTAGTACAACCCAACACGCCACCGCTGTGATGGCCGCTATTGGTGTACCACGAATCACCCTGCAAATACTGCCATAGATTGCCGTCGGGATCTTCTACGTAAAATGTATCTCGCCCGAGAGGGTCCTTTTCAATAGAGGTCAAACCCCTTACTGCTTGTTCCTCACAAAAGCGATGCGACGCATGAATATCTCTGCACTTCACTTGGGTAATGAAAATCCCAAGGTCACCTATCTGCACCGAATTTTTTGCCTTAACCGGTTCAAATGATGTTGGGCGTATAACTTCGATAGCACAACCACCTTGCAAATTCATGATCATACTAGCGCGTTTCGTAATCGTTGAATTACGTGTGTATACATCCATGAGCGGCGCCGGCTGAACACTATCAAAAAATGGAATATCCAGCCCAAAAAACTTGCGGTAAAACCGCAGCGACTTATCCATATCGTTCACAGCAACACCTATGTGCTGAAGTCCATTTATTCTCTTAAACATCACTTTTCAAGTAAGGGATTTTGTTCAACCATTGTATGACCGTTTCTCTTTGTTCAATCCATTCTTTGAACTCTTTAGTGCCGCGAAGTTTTCTCACGCGCAGCGCATGCAAAATGTGTTTCACATTGCGCCACCAGGGTAACGTGATCAGCCCAGCCGGAATGGACAACCAAATCCACATAGCTGTTGATGACTCCAAACCCGCTAACCTGAGCAGCCCGTATAAAGCCCACAGGTATAATGGAGTAATAAAAGTCCAAAATGAAATACGAATGGAATTACGAAATAATGTGTCTTTGATAACAGTTTGCACAAAGCGCTCGGTAAACAGCTGCATAGGCCAGAAGGCAAGCGCGGTTATTGCGGCTGCGGGAAGGCCCGTAATGAAAAACAAGATATTCAACCATCCCGGTTGATTCGAAAACAACTCCTCCTCGATTTTCATTTCGTGCATTCCCGTGCGGTAACGATTTACGTCATGATTCAGGAAAGAGTGGTACTCAGATTTTTCATCCAATTCCTGAGCGAATGCATGAAAGACATCATACTTCTTCATGAGTGATTCACCCTTCATTCGCGCATCGATAAGCGGCTTAAGAGCTAGAATTTCAGAATGTACATCATCATTGACGATGTGTATCATAAGCTTTCGCAATGCTTCGTGCACAACATCAGTAATCTCGGCGTGCAGCTTTGCATGTGTTACACCCGGCTTTTCCAGAAAAAAATCAACTTCAATTGGTTCCCCAAATTTCACGAGCAAATTTTTCTGTGGTTCGTAAAAGCTTTCGTAATCCAAGCCAACAGGTAAAATGCACAAATCGCGCACTCCGGATTCATACGCGCCGATAACCAAGCGTGCCAATCCCTTTTTAAGCGGAACTAACTGCTTCTTTCCTCTGTGCGTGCCTTCCGGAAAAATACCAATAATGGCATTGTTCTTCATGCGGTCGTAACAGAGCCGGAAGATTTCGTTATTTCGGTCATGAATATCAGCAACACGATCACGTTCACGGTAGACCGGCAACATGTTTATTCTGCGTAAAAAGCGGTTGATAAAAGGGTTCTTAAAAACATCTGCTCTGGTAAGCCAGTTCAGTTGATTGCTTGTTGAGATACATAAAACGACAGGATCAAGCAACGCGTTCTGGTGATTAGCTACCATCACAACCGGTCTGTCCTTAGGAACACGATGAGCGCCGGCTACAACTACCCTTCGGAAGAAAAAGTGTATACCTGTCCATACAAATGGACGCAGCATCTCGTAAGGAATAGATTTCTTTTGAGCCAAGGTGTAGTGCGAAAAACCGATTAATCTATGCTAACATTATTCGTGGTAGTTCAACACTTTGTGGCCACCTTCCAACAAGTAACGATCGCGTTTGAACAATTCAACATCGGCCTTAACCATGTCGTTAACCAATTGTTCCAGGGTGTGCTTGTGCTGCCACCCTAGCTTGGTGCGAGCCTTCTCCGGATTACCTATAAGTAAGTCAACTTCTGTGGGGCGGAAATATTTCGGGTCTATTTCAATGAGCACCTTACCTGTTTTAGTGTCGTGTGCCTTTTCATCGACTCCGGTTCCTTTCCACTCCAATGTTATTCCTACGTGAGCGAAAGCAAGATTGCAGAAGTGTTTCACGCTATGTGTTTCTCCGGTGGCAAGAACGTAATCGTCGGCTTCATCCTGCTGCATCATCATCCACATACCTTCCACGTAGTCACGTGCATGGCCCCAGTCGCGTTGAGCGTCAACATTGCCCAGGTATAATTTATCCTGCAAGCCCATGCTGATTTTCGCGACAGCGCGTGTAATTTTTCGTGTCACGAATGTTTCACCGCGCAAGGGGGATTCGTGATTAAACAGGATTCCATTGCATGCAAACATGCCATATGCTTCGCGATAGTTGCGGGTGATCCAGTAGGCGTAAAGTTTTGCCACGGCATAGGGGCTGCGCGGATAGAAGGGTGTTTCCTCCGACTGAGGCACCTCCATCACCTTACCGTATAATTCGCTGGTGGAAGCCTGGTAAAACTTCGTTTTCTTTTCAAGGCCAAGAATGCGAATTGCTTCGAGTAAACGAAGAGCACCCGTAGCGTCAGCATTGGCTGTGTATTCCGGTGTTTCGAACGACACGTGGACATGGCTTTGAGCAGCGAGATTGTAAATTTCATCGGGCATGGTTTCCTGCACCAATCGGATCAAATTCGTGCTATCCGTCAAATCGCCGTAGTGCAAGAACATATTAACGCCCTTCTCATGCTGGTCCTTGTAGAGATGATCGATTCGGTCGGTGTTAAAAAGGGAACTACGTCGCTTCACACCGTGCACCTCATAGCCTTTGCTCAAAAGCAACTCTGCGAGGTATGCTCCATCCTGCCCGGTAATGCCGGTAATAAGGGCTCTTTTCTTCATGTACTGAAATTCTAACCTCCAAATCTAAGAAGTTCTAGGGTAAATCCGGAAGAATTGGGCTGCAAAGGCGGCTACTCCTGATCGAACTGCAACTCACAAAGACGTTTGTACATACCGCCTGCTTTCATAAGCTCATCATGCGTGCCTGTTTCCTGCACTTTCCCCTGGTCGAGAACAACGATTTGATCGGCCTTGCGAATCGTAGACAAACGATGAGCAATCACTACGGATGTGCGGCCCACCATTAACTTTTCGAGGGCATCCTGAACCAGGCGTTCGCTTTCACTATCAAGTGAACTGGTGGCTTCATCGAGAATGAGTATGGTCGGGTTGCGCAAGACCGCGCGTGCAATGGCAATGCGTTGGCGTTGACCTCCGGAAAGCTGAATACCACGTTCGCCAACGACAGTCTGAAACTTATCAGGAAACGCATCAATGAAATCGAGTGCATTGGCCTTTCGAGCGGCTTCTCGCACTTCAGCCTCGGTTGCACCGGGGGCACCATATTCGATATTGTCGAAAATCGTTCCGCCAAAAAGAATTACTTCTTGGGGGACATAGGCCATATTTCTTCTTAAATCAGTTAGGGCATACTCCGAAGCGGGGCGGCTGTCAAACCTTATTTCACCGCCGGTAGGTATATAGAATCGTTGAATGAGAGAGGCTATTGTAGACTTTCCGGACCCCGATGATCCCACCAGTGCAACCTGACTTCCGGCGGGAACATGAAATGTGACACCCCGCAGCACCTCTACATCTTGACGCGATGCATACGTAAACGTAACATCCATAAAGTCAATGCTACCCTCCATTTGCTTGAGCGGCTTCGCCATTTCCAAACCCACCGGCTCGGGCTCAAAACCCAATATTTCCATGACGCTTTCGATAACGCCAATACTACGCTGCAGTGTGCCCATTTGAGATGCCAAACCACCAATTGAACCGGCTACAAGACCTGTAATAAATACAAACTTGCCGAGCACATCTTTACCAATTTCACCGGTATCTTGTAAGTGAGCTCCGACTCCCATTACCAAGCCCAGGGCACCAAATAAAAAGATGATGATAAAAGTGCCAAACATGCCTCGCCAAACAGCACTGCGCATAGCTATTTCACGAATGCTTGTAATGCTTCCAAGAAAACGATTCGACTCATACGCTTCGTTGGCAAAACTTTTCACGTTTACTATTCCGGTCAAAGATTCATTCACGATGACGCTGCTATCCGCAACCTTATCCTGAGTCCGCTTACCGATTTTTCGGATATACCTTCCGAAAATGACCATTACTACAATGATGACCGGCAATGTGCACAGCATCACAAGCGTAAGTTTATAGGAGTAGGACACTAGCCAACCGATACCAACCACAATAATGACCGTTTGGCGAATAAACTCGGCAAGAGTTATAGTCAATGTCTCTTGAATCGTTGTGATATCACTGGAAAGCCTACTCGTTAAATCGCCCACCCTTCGTTCATTAAAAAACTGCATTGGCATGCGTATAATCGTGGCGTATGCATCTCGGCGCAGCGCAAGCATGGCGTTTTCGGTTACGTAGGAGAATATGTACACGCGAAAAAAAGAAAACACACCTTGAATAATCAGCAATGCAACCAAGGCTGCAAGTACTTTGGATGTACCTCCCCACTCAGCGCCTGACGGCAGCCATTGTGCCCAGGCACCTCCTGTAAACTCAACAGAAGAGTCAGGACTAACCAATTGTCCCAATAAAGCAGTAATGACAATTACAAGTAACCCCGAAACAACTAAAAGAATAAGACCAATGGAAAAGAGAAAACGGTGTGGTTTAATGTAACTAAACACACGAAGAGCGTTCAGAAATGATTGCTTGGAGATTTTTTTCTTCTCAGATTTCGATTCGTTAGCCACTATCCTCCTATTAATTCTTAATGTGGCGAAATTAGGGTAATGCGGCGATTAACCATTGGCTGACTGCAATAGTTTCTTGGCCTTTTTTAGAGACTTGTCTAGCTCCACTTTGCGCTTCCGAGTGTATTCCTCATCCAAACGGATATTGTCGGTCTCCTGATTATAGGACATTCGCACATAAGGCTCGTTTAGCACAGAAAAATCAACACCTTCCACTGCTCGGAAAAGAGATACATCCAGTGTTACTTCTCGAGGTTTTTTCTCTTCCGGAAATTGTGTCGCGTCTATATAGAGTTTTTTATTGGCAAATGCAGAACCACCGAACCAAACCTCATATTCGAAACCCACCGGTAAATAAAAAGAGTAACTGCCATCGGCCCCTCCAAAAAAGGCTACATAGAGCTCCTTGTTTTGGTATACAACGATTTGAGCATGCGCAGCAGGTATCTCAGTTCCTTTGACAATATCCTGCTGGTAAATGATTCCGCTAATGAGGAAGTGATTTTCGGTGGAGGGAGTTTTCGTAATCTTACGAAACTGAGCCTCTGTCGAGAAACCTAGCGCTACGAATAATAAAAACAGTACAAAACCTCTCATGGTATAAAGCAACAAAAAAACGCCTGAAGTTTCAGGCGCTTATTCATTCGTTATCAACAGTTACCGGTTATTTGCCATTCGCAACCAAGACACCCGTAAGACGTTCGTTCACTTCTTGGGCATAATCCATATTCCACTCCAGCTTTCCGCTACGCTTGTTGAACTTGGCCATAGCAACAGGTGTGTAATTCATAAAATTCACTCCAAGATATCCTCGATCTTTAAACAGGCTTATATCCAGTTCAAGGTTAACGATAGCCAAATCGGCTGCGCGCTCAAAACCTTTGGTGTCGATTTGAACCACTTTCGTAACGAAAGGAGCTTTACCAAACTTCAGGGTAAAGACCGAGTAGCGGGGCAAATTGATGCTGTACTTTCCTTTGGGGCCTGACATTTCTGTAGCGACCAGCTCCTCGCCAGACCAAATTTCAATTGGAATTCCCATAATACCCTTCTCAGATGAGTCCGCCAAATTCAACTCCAATACGTTTCCCTGAAAAGTGAAAGTCTTAACTTTCGATTGTGCCACAGCCCAGTGAATACAGAGCATCGACGCTAAAATAGCAATAGTCTTTTTCATTGTTTAAGTCAGTTTTCGTTCCTGTATACCCTGCACGAGCATAAAAGGTTACGGATCTGACTTCTTCTTAGAGCGCTTCTCCGGCTTTTCATGAAAGAAGTAGCGGAAATCGGCCGTGAGATAGTTACCCCCAAGCTCCACCAGGGTAGATGTCGGATCATCATCCAACTGAAACAACACCTTCGTTGTTCCAATACCCTGAAATGGTCTATGATAAGAAGCACCGAAGTAGAAATAGCCCTTATCAGGCGTTCGCCATTCAAAGCCATAATTGGCTAACAAAGCAGACTGTATCCAACTATTCTTGTAGGTCTTCTGATAAAAGTCAAAGCGCAAGGTGTCGCGAAATTCATACGTGGAAGACTCCACGTTACTCGGGTAGAGATCGATAGACACTCCCGCACTTGCGTTCATGTAAATTTCATCCGTGAGCTTCACAAAAACCATCCCCTGAATGGGAATCTCATAACAGATATAGCGAAATCGCAATTGTTTTTCTTCCGGAAGTTCCGGATGATTAAACTGCAACGTGAAGTTTCGTTGCACCATACAAATTCCGGATTCTATGCTCCAGTTACGGGTTAGGCCTCTGCGCACCACCATTCCGAAATTGAGCCCGGGGTTTGGTTCGAAGCTCACGTTCAAGTCTTCAATTTCGGCGTTCTCGGTTCCTGTTCCGAAATACTTACTGGGAATCATCGGTTTCAATTGGATACCGAGAGTAGTCACATTTACTTGGGCAGTTACGCTTGATGTAATGCATAGCATTAGCAGGCCCGCGCAATATGTCCATACGCTCTGCATCATGCGTTGTCTTCAACCCATGTCGTAACGTACTCCAAAGGCCTTCTGTGTTGCACAGGCCAATCTCCTTCCGGGTAACCCACGTATACAAGACCGAGGCATCGATCACCCTCCTTTAAGTCAAAAAAAACGCAGCTATCGGCATGATTCAACAATTTCGGAGTCGACCAAAAAGTACCCAAACCATAAGCCGTTGCGGTAAGCATTAAATTCTGAACAGCGCAAGCAACAGCCTCAATCTCTTCCATTTCGTCAATCTTGTTACTCGGATCTCGCTGCATACAAACCGCTATTACCGCGGAGGCTCGCTGAAGTCGCAAGGCCATACGATCAAGCTTAGCGTTATTAAATTTTTCCGGAGGAGTTGTATTCCGATAGAGTTCCGGAATAAAATGGCGCAAACGTTCCATGCCCTCACCCAGGAAAACATGAAAACGCCAAGGTTGAGTCATACCATGAGTAGGAGCCCAAATAGCATTATTGAGCATCAACTCAATTTGTTCACGATGGACCTTTCGAGTAGAGAACTTTTCTGGTGTAATACTTCTCCGGTTTCGAATAACCTCGGTTATTTCACTTAGATTGTACTTCATAATTGGATTGCTGTGCAAAGCTAAGCGTGCAGTTGTTTATACAATCATGAAAAAGCCACGCAACAGAAATGGTTCGAGATTGTTTTGACACTTGTACATTGGCCAAACGAAACTAATTATGAAAAAAACGTATGTCATCACCGGAGCGGGTTCCGGAATGGGGCGAGCCACAGCCCAATTGCTTTCTCAAAATCCGGATGTAGGTCTTGTTCTGGTGGGGCGCACATCAGCCGCACTGGAAGAAACACTTTCATTACTAAATCATCGTCCCAATCACATAATAGCAGCATTTGATATACGCGATGCTTCGGCCTGGCAAAAAACACTTGTTACCCATTTCAATGATAACACCAACCTGTGCGGAGTGTTTGCCAATGCGGGCATTGGAGGCGAAAACCACTACGGGCCTGAAGACCGCTGGGATGAAATTATCACTATCAATCTTACCGGCACATACATAACGATAATGGAGCTTCTGCCACATCTGCGAAAGTCGACAGATGCATTTAAGCACATTGTGATTACATCTTCTTGCCTGGCGCGATTCGGTGTGCCCAACTACACGGGATACTGCACAGCTAAAACAGGTCTGCTAGGACTTACACGCTCACTCTCGGTTCAACTGGCAAGCGAGCACATTCTGGTGAATGCCCTTTGTCCGGGATGGGTAGAAACCGAAATGGCAAAGGCCGGTATAAAGCGGCTAGCCGATCGAGGAGGCGAATCATACGAAACTGAATTCGAGCGCCAGATGAGTTATGTGCCCTTAGGTCGAATTTCTCAGCCTGAGGAGATTGCTGCCATGGTAGCATTTTTATTCTCAAATCAACAAACATCGATGACCGGTCAAGGCATCGACATTAACAACGGATCTTACATGCAATGAAAAAGCTACTTACTACACTCTCCATCTTGAGCTTCGTGCAGATATCGAACTCACAAGTTCAAAACACGGCTAATGACACCGCTATGATAGCCACTATCTACAATGAAGTAATGCTTCACGGCGAATGTTATGAGAACCTTCGTTATCTGTGTAAGAACATTGGTCACCGACTGGCAGGATCAGAAAGTGCTCAAAAAGCAATTGATTGGGGAAAGGCCACACTCGAAAAATCGGCGGCCGACAACGTGTTCCTAATGCCTGTTGAAGTTCCTCATTGGACTCGTGGGGGATATGAATATGGGGGATATAAGCTGGCTGAGCAGCAAAAGGAAGTTGCTCTAACAGCTTTGGGAGGCTCTGTGGGCACGGAAGGAAAACGCATTACGGCAGAAGTGATTGAAGTGAAGAGCTTCGATGAACTGAAAGCGTTGGGTGAAGAAGCAGTGCGTGGTAAAATTGTGTTCTTCAACAAGCCGCTTGACGCCACACTTATCAATACCGGTGCCGCCTACGGAGGTGGTTACCCTATACGCGGACAAGGTCCCAGCGAAGCAGCCAAGCTAGGAGCTGTAGCTTGTTTGATAAGGTCGCTTACACTCGCTGACGATAACTACCCGCATACAGGTGCTACCAACTACGAAAAAGGAGTTGTGCGCATTCCCGCCGCTGCTTTGAGTGCGGTCGCCTCTCGTCAGCTGAGTCAAGATTTGAGAAATAATCCTCGACTGCAGTTTAGCTTGGAACTGTCGTGCGAAGCGTTTGAACGCACGATGCAGGCCAATGTTATAGCAGAAATTCGAGGTACTGAATTTCCGGATGAATACATTACCGTGGGTGGGCACCTCGATTCTTGGGACATTGGCGAAGGAGCACACGACGACGGAACCGGAATCGTTCAATCCATTGAAATGATTCGAGCTCTCAAGGCCATTGGTTACAAACCAAAACGTACCATTCGCGCTGTGCTATTTATTAATGAGGAGTTTGGAAACGATGGTGGTGAAACTTACGCGAAGATTTGCAAAGAGAACGGACTTGTCCACGTTGCTGCAATAGAAAGTGATGGCGGAGGTTTTACTCCGGTTGGCTTCAACTGCGACATCAACGATGCGCAATATGACCTTACCCAATCATGGCTTCCCTTATTAGAGCCCTATAACTTATTCCGATTCAGAAGAGGTGGCAGCGGTGTCGACATCCGCCCGCTAAAAGATGATCGGATTGCATTATTCGGATTGCATGTAGACGGCCAACGTTATTTCGATTATCATCACACAAACAACGATCGTTTTGAGAACGTTAATAAGCGTGAGCTCGAACTAGGGGCCGCAGCCATGACCGCATTGGTTTACCTACTCGATCAAACAGGAATACCGGCTCAGAAATAAAAAAAGCCGCCCAACTTTGGGCGGCTTTTTTTTATTGCTTTTTAAGCTGATTACTTAACGGTCAATTTAGAAACTGACACGCTGTTACCTGCTTTGAAGTTTACCATGTAGATACCGGCAGCGATACCATCCAATGTGATTTGGCTTTGGTTAGCACCTGCAGACATGTTGCCGAGGTTCTGAACCTTAACAATGTTACCAACCATGTCAACCATTTCGATTACAACGTTCTCGCTAGAAGCAAGCGTGTAGTCAAAAGTTACGCGGTCTGTAGCAGGGTTTGGATACACGCGGAAATCAGAAGCTGTAGCAACTTCTTCTACACCGAGCAATACGTTCACGTTTGCCTTAGCAGCGGATTCGTAGAAACCGTAGCTACCGTCATAATCCCAAAGAACAGAATTTACTGAACCATCTTCGTTACGTGAAGTAACCAATACCGATCCGTCTGTAGCACCCCAAATAGAACCGTTCAAACCATCACCGTAAGCATCATACCAAGTCAATTGGTAGCAACCGGTAGAAGGCAGATAAACGTTCTCCACAACTGAAGAACCGTCGGCGTTTGCTGCACTGTAGGCTTCGCTTGCAACAACGTTTCCGTTGTCGTTTGTGATTTCCCATGAAGCTTCCTCAGGCCAGTTGTCAAATGTAATTTCGAGGCGGATGCGGGTTGTAGCATCATCAGCAAATCCGACAGACGCTGTGTAGTTATTGTTGCTTGCGTCATCATCAGCTGATGTAATAGATACCTGCAAGTTACCTGCAGAAGTCATATTCACTGTACCAACGTTAACCTCAGCGATACCGTAGGTTGAAAGGTTACCGGTCCAGTCGAAAGAAACCGGAGCAACACCACCTGTTACAGTGATAGTGCAAGCAGTAAGCGGAGTGAGACCATTGTTCTGAATGGTTACTGCAACGTTAACCGCACCACAAGTTACCACGTCACCATTGTAGCTAAGCAACAATGGGTCATTGCTAAAGGACGCAGGAGCCGGGCAATCGCCTATAGAGGCATACAAATCAGATGCACCAGCTTGTCCCACTTCTGTTACAATGCGGTTTGGGCAAATACGGTAGATAGTTGGGAAGTAAGCAATTGCATAATCGTCATTGATTTGATTAGCCAATGCTGTAGCCGGGTTAGCCATAGGGAAGTCGATTGGAGTTCCTGAAGGATTCAACCAGTTACCTTGCGTGTTAGACCCTGTTCCATTCATGTCATCATCAGTGGTAGTACCGTCACCATCAACCCAGATAACCATTACGTCATCGCTGGTAGTTGCAGAAACGCCAGGAGCACCTGCAGGACCGTGGTTGATATACACTTCGTCGAGAGCACCACCTGTGTGATATCCCCAACATGGGCCGCACCAGGTAGCAGAAACATCCAAAAACACAGTATATCCCTGATCGAGATAGCTATAGAGGTTGTGAGACTCACCGAATTGGTCGGTGATGGTGAAATCCTGGCCAAATGAGCCGGGAGCAAGTTGCGACCAAGACAACACGGGGGCCATCACTGCTGCAACCAATGAAAGTAAGAGTTTTTTCATGAGATTTGGTTTTTAATAATGAATTGCAATATTGGTTCATATTGCTTGAACTTCAACTCCACACGCAAAAAAAGTTATGAATTCCTTGGAATCGCAAAAAACAGAGGGATAAAAAAAGAGGCTGAATAATCAGCCTCTTTTTGTGAGGTCCCGAGCGGATTCGAACCGCTGTAGCAGGTTTTGCAGACCTGAGCCTAGCCACTCGGCCACAGGACCCTGTATGTTAAAACCGATAGGTGTGGCTTCAAACGGGGCGCAAATATAAAAGGTTTCAATAAAAATGACAATGTGGTGAAAAAAGATAGTAATGTCAGGCTGAGCCTTCAATTACACAATGCTCTTTTGATAAGTACAGACAGTTATTTCGAAAATGAAGGTTGGACAACCTAGTTTCGCTCATTCAAGGAAAACTTTAAAATCAAACACACATGAGCAACAAAGTATACATCGCCATCATTGCTGTGCTTCTGGGCGCAGTAGGTATCATGGCCTACAACCTCAACAAGAAGGACAAAGAAATTGTCTACATATCTCAGGAATATGCAAATCTCGACACCGAACGCCAGGACTTGGCTGTTGAATTAGAGGGGATGAAAATGCAATACGATACCCTCTCTGTAACCAACGAAGAAATGCAAGCTAAAATCGACGAGCAGGAGAATGAACTTGCGTCGTTGCTGAAAAAGGTTAAAAACAAAGATTACGATATCCGCAAACTCAAAGCCGAAGCGGAAACACTGCGAGGGATAATGAAGAACTACATCGCACAAATCGATTCGCTCAATAAGGCAAACCAGCAGCTTACAGCTGAGCGCAACGCGGAGTCTCAGCGCGCAAACGATGCAGAGGCCAAAGGACGCGAATTAGAGGGCGAGTTAAGCACATCGCGTGAAATGAATGCCAAGGGTTCGATTTTATCGGCCGGCGAATTCCAAAACCTGGCACTGCGTGAACGCAATTCCGGTAAATCGGTTGATACTGACCGCGCGGCACGCACGGAAACCATCAAGTCATGTTTCAATATCCGCAAAAACAATATTGCTAAACCCGGAACACGCGTTCTGCAAATGGCCATTGTAGGTCCTGATGGACAAGTACTGACAGGCAAAAAGTCAGGCACAACCTCTGTAAATGGAGCGCAAGTGCAGTACAGCGAAAGTCGCGAAGTAGAGTATCAACAATCAGATACAGATGTTTGTATTTACTACACTGCTAACGAAGGTTATGAGTACAAAAAAGGCAACTACAAGATTTACATCTACGAAGGCGGAAATATGATAGGCAGCTCGGCTATTACGCTGAAATAGGAATATTGATTACTGTTTGAAGAATAAAATCCCCCGCTTACGGGGGATTTTTATTTCACTGAAATTCAAATTGTTCTCTTGGTTTTATTCCGTTTTCGCATACACGCCTTTGCCCGTGCTGCAGAACTTGCGGGCATGAAGAAATCAGCCAATAAGAAAAAAGGAGATTGGGGTGAAAAATTAGCGGCAGCCTATCTCACTGAGAAAGGGTACCAGGTGATAAAAAAGCAATGGCATTATTCGAAGTACGAGATAGATCTCATCATGCAACGGCAGAACACCATGGTATTTGTGGAGGTAAAAACACGATTCAGCAAAGAATATGGTGAACCTTGGTGTGCCGTGAACCACTCCAAACAGCGGAAGATCTGCCGAAGTGCCGACTACTACCTGCGGCTTTTCAGTATAGATGCTGAGCCAAGATTCGACATTATATCGATTATTCATGCTGAGGGCACAACGGAAATTACTCATATAGAACAAGCGTTTTTTCCAACTCTGTGATAACGGCTTACCTTCGCAATCTAAATTAACACTATGCCTCGCAGTCAAGGAAACAAACGCGAAAGAGATACTCGCGACGAACAAAAAAGCAGATCATCATCTGCAAGGCCGAAACGAGAAACCGGTCCAACCGATTCAAAAAGAGGTACGCGGGGAACAAGCAGAAATGCACCGATTCGAAAATCGGAAGCAAAGCCTGCGGAAAAGCCCAAGAGAGCTCCTAAAACCTGGGAGAAAAAAGAGGATTTTGAAGGGAAATCGCGCGGCGGATTGTCACGAGGGCCATTTAAAGGAAAATTTGTAGGTAAGAGAAGGCCGGAGCCACAACCCAAGATCGATGATGGATTGATGCGATTGAACCGCTTTCTTTCTAATGCAGGCATTGCGTCGCGAAGAGATGCGGATAAGCTGATAGAACTGGGACTGGTTAAGGTGAATGGTAAAGTGGTTACCGAGCTGGGAATGAAAGTGGATCCGAAAGTAGATGTTGTTAAATACGACGACAAAAACTTAAAGCCGGAGAAATTACAATACGTCATTTTGAATAAGCCCAAAGATTATATCACCACCAGTGAGGACCCATTGGAACGTAAAACAGTAATGCACCTCATAGAGGGTGCTTGCAAAGAAAGGGTTTATCCCATAGGTCGACTAGACAGAATGACGACAGGACTATTGTTGTTCACCAATGATGGTGAGATGGCGCGTCGCCTTACCTCACCTAAAAACGGGTTCCCGAAACTTTATCACGTTGAAACATTAGAAAAAATAAGAGGTGAACATATCGATGCGATTCGCGAAGGCTTGAGGCTGGAAGAGGGCTTCGTGAAGGCTGATGAAATTAGCCTAGTGAATGGCGACCCGCGACAAGTGGGGTTGAGAATCAACAGCAGTAAAGACCGAATTATCAAAGCTGTATTCGAACACTTCAAATACACGGTGAAAAAAGTCGACCGGGTTATGTTTGCGTCACTCACCAAGCGTGACTTGCCTAGAGGTCGCTATAGGCACCTTACAGAAAACGAGGTGAGTTTTCTGAAAATGATACGATGAGACCATGACTGAAGCAACGCTCCGCCAAGCTGTAAACCTATCGGAGGACTGGATGATTCTGGTTTTCCTGTTCACGCTTGTCAGTCTTGCTTACACCCGAAAATTACACCCTGCTCGTATCTCGCGTCTCTGGAATAGCATGTGGAACATACGTGCAATGCGCCAGAGCATTCGTGAAGAACCCAACACCCCAAGGGCAAATCTGTTGTTCAATACAGTTTATTATTTGCAGGCAGGACTTATTGCATATGCGGGCATTAAGTGTTTCAAACCGAATTATGACATGGAAGGTGTACTTCCATTTTTGTGGCTTGTAGTCGCTTTATTCGGAATATATTTCGTAAAAAGAGTCTCACTTTGGATTATTTCCTCTCTCAGCGCAGGAGACTTTAGCCTTGCAGAGTATGAATATACCGTATTCCTTACGAATAGAATGCTAGGCTTGTTGCTTTTCCCTCTGGGTCTTGGTGTTGCGTATTTCCCGCTGTTTCAAGCTCAAAGCATCATTGTGGTGAGTGCTGTTATTATCGGTTCAGCTATTATTTATCGCTTGTTTCGCTCCATACTCACAGCTATAGAATCGGGGGTTACACCGTTTTACATTCTTTTCTACATTTGCACGCTCGAAATTTTGCCTTCAGCCATTGGTTTAAAATGGCTGATGAATAATTGAGTGAAAACAAACCGAAGCACAGTAGTATTCCACAATGGCCGAAAAAGTCAAGACAATACTGATAACACAGCAGGACCCGGGAGCTGAAAAGAACCCGTATGTTGAGCTTGCCAAAAAGCACAAGCTAAAGATAGATTATCGTCCTTTTATCCATGTGGAAGGCTTGGAGGCGCTCGATTTTCGTCAACAGCGAGTGGATTTGCTGGAGCACACAGCTGTTATCTTCACCAGTCGCAACGCAGTAGACCACTATTTCCGTCTGGCCAAGGAAATGCGCATAACGATTCCAGAAACCATGAAATATTTCTGCATGTCTGAAGCCATCGCTTACTACCTGCAGAAATACATTCAGTTTCGCAAGCGTAAAATATTCTTTGGTCACAGCACCTTTCAGGAATTAATGGAACCTATTCGCAAGCACAAAACCGAAAAGTTTCTGTTGCCGTGTAGTGATATTCTGAAGCCGAGCATACCTGAGACCCTCGAAAAAGAGAAAATCCAGCACTCAAAAGCCATCATGTATCGCACTGTTTGCAGCGATTTATCAGATCTGGCTGACGTTAAATACGATATGCTCGTTTTCTTTTCACCCTCCGACATAGAATCGTTATTTAAAAATTTCCCTTTATTCAAACAGGAAAAAACGAGAATAGCTGCTTTTGGGCAATCAACCGCTAAAGCTGTTGAAGATGCCAAGCTGCGCATCGACGTGATGGCGCCAACTCCAAAAGCTCCTTCTATGAGCATGGCTATAGAGCAGTATATCCAAGCGAATAAATAGCATATATTCCATTTTATGCCCGCGAGTTTCGCAGCTGTGTTTCTACCATGAAAACACGTTGCGTGACTTATGCACGACGAACTTCAGTATCTCATAGCCCTTGCACGCATTCACGGCATGGGGCCGGTAAAGGCGAAGGCGCTGCTTCATCATCTCGGCAGTGCGCGGTCCGTTTTTCGAGAAAAAACCAAAACGCTCTGTGGTATACCGGACATTGGAATAATAACAGCAGAATCGCTGCGCAATGTTGACTTGGCTAGGGCGGAGAAAGAAGTTGAGTTCATCATACGCGAGGGAATCCGGGTAGCAACCTGGAATGATGAACACTATCCTGAACGGCTGCGCCAATGCTACGATAGTCCTCTCCTTCTGTATGCCAGAGGTCAATTTGATTGGAATCCTCCCAAAGCTATCAGCATCGTCGGAACTCGAAAAGCCGATTATTACGGAAAACATTTTTGCCGAACACTGATAGAAAATCTTGTTGATTTCCAACCCACAGTCATCAGCGGGCTAGCCCACGGCATCGACGCTGCGGCTCACTCAGCTGCAATCGAATACAAGCTACCCACCCTTGGTTGTGTAGCACACGGATTGGACAGAATCTACCCACCTATTCATAAATCCCTTGCCACTCGCATGGAAGCTAACGGTGGCATTGTGACTGAGTTTTCAAGCGGAACCGTGATTGCTCCGGAAATGTTTCCTATGCGCAACAGAATCATAGCCGGACTTGCCGATTGCACCATTGTGGTACAGACCGATGTTAAGGGAGGAAGCATGATTACGGCTCACCTTGCCCAATCATACGGCAGAGATGTTTTTGCTGTGCCCGCGCGCATTGGCGATCCCTACAGCAAAGGCTGCCACAAGCTCATCAAAAATAATATCGCTGCAATATTGACCTCAGCGGAAGATCTAATACATTATCTGCACTGGGACCAGCCGTCTGCGCCAAAACAAATCCAACTTGATTTTCCGGCTCACTCGGATCCCCATGCGGCCTTCCTACTGAAATCAATTCAGGAAAACCCCAACTGCTCATTCGATGATCTGCTTCTCAAAACATCATTAAGCTGGGGCATCCTCAACGCTACCTTACTTCAGCTGGAGTTTGAAGGTTTGATACTCGTGTTGCCAGGCAAATGCTACAGGCTCAGAAACTGATGAACACCATGGTTTTCAACAGGTGTTAGGTGATTAAAATCATCTTCGAAACTTTTTCAAAGGTCATACGTTTAGACATTAGAAAAACGAAATATTAACGCTACGGCAATAAATCATTAATGATATGATTCTGCACTACTTATCAAGCTTCGAAAATTGGTTCAACCGCAAAATTGGTTGGTTTTTCCTAAACGGTTATAAAGGAAAATCGGAATAATTATTCCAAAAGCATATGAAAAGGTCTGAGGAATCGGGCCTTTTTTATTGGATTTCGATACATACGTTTTGAGGCTCAGTAAAAAAGCGTAACGCTTCCCACCCTCCCTCGCGGCCAACACCGGAGTGTTTAACTCCCCCAAAAGGTGTACGCAAATCGCGCAACAGCCACGTATTCACCCATACAATGCCGCTTTCCAACTGAGCTGAGAAACGATGCGCGCGCGTCACGTCGCCGGTCCAGAGAGAGGCCGCCAACCCATATTCAGTCGCGTTAGCTAATTGAAGAGCATGTTCCTCGCTATGAAATTTTTGAATAGTCACCACGGGTCCGAAAATTTCCTCACGGTTTGTTCTGCACTCAGGGCCCAATCCGACAATCACCGTAGGCTCAACAAAATATCCTTCGGCACATCGGCCCTCTACGACAACACGTTTTCCTCCGCACAACACAGTTCCACCTTCCTGTTTGGCCAGGTCGATATAAGACAGAATTTTATTCATGTGGCTTTCGCTCACAACGGCTCCTGTTTTCGTTTCAGCGAGTAACGGATCACCAACAGTCATAGTCCGAACTTTGGCGGTGAAATCAGCTACGAAACGATCGTACAAAGATTCCTGAACCAATATACGAGATCCGCACAGGCATATTTGGCCCTGATTTGCGAAAGCCGCCCGGATTGTTGTGCGGAGCATCTTTTCATAATCGCAATCGTCAAATATGACCGTAGGGTTTTTACCGCCCAGCTCGAGCGATAGCTTCTTAAACTTCGGCGCAACTGCCGCAGCAATGCGAGCCCCGGTTGAAGTGCCACCCGTGAAAGATACTGCCTTAACTCTCGGATGATTAACGAGTGCTTCTCCGGCCTCTCCTCCGTTGCCATGCACAACATTCATTACGCCCGCAGGAAGACCCGCTTCGATACAAAGCTTTGAGAATAAAAAGGCTGTCATAGGGGTTATTTCACTTGGTTTTGCAACAACGCAATTGCCAACTGCCAGCGCGGGAGCGATTTTCCAGGTAAATAAATACAGCGGTAAATTCCAAGGAGAGATACAAGCCACAACACCAATCGGTTTACGATTGGTGTAATTGATAGCTCGGTTTTCCATGATATGTGCTTCCGAACTCCAATGCAAAATTGCTGTCGCAAAAAATCGAATGTTGTCTTGCGCTCGTGGAATATCCATTTGTGAGGCCAGGGTCAATGGCTTCCCATTATCAATGCATTCAGCCTCTGCCAGTGCTTGGCTATGCTCGAGAATAAGGTCTGCCAAACGCACTAATATGCGCGAACGTTCCGCTGCTGGAGTTTGAGACCAAGCAGGAAAAGCACGCTCTGCCGCCTCCACAGCCAACAGTACATCGGCCTCTCCTCCTGCAGGAATTTTGCTGTAGCATTGGCCTGTTGAAGGATCAATATTATCGATATAACGGCCATTGACAGGTTCTGCCAAAGTTCCATTGATGTAATGCGCGAGTAATTTCACGATAAAAATTTTGTTCGACAAAGTAAACGTATGTGCTTGTTTATCCGAAAAGGCGTATTAAATTTGCCACCGCTTTGAATAAAAGTGTTCTTGCCCGATAGTATAATGGCAGTACAACTGATTTTGGTTCAGTTTGTCTAGGTTCGAATCCTGGTCGGGCAACAAAAAAAGTCAACCTCACGGTTGACTTTTTTCATTATTGCTTCTTCATAACGACTTTGATACCGGGTTGAAGCGGACTTTCAGGAGTTGCGCCATTCAACTTGCATAGCTGTTTAAGCTTAATTCCCTTAGCGTGGGAAATCGAAAACCAGGTGTCGCCTTCTTGGGCAACGTATTCTGCTTCCTGCGCCTTCATTCTCTTTGGTTGGAGATATACGATATCACCCGGTTTTAAAACCGTATTCGAATTAAAGTCATTGAAGCGGTTTAAAATCAATACGTTCAGGTCGATTTCCTTTGCAATAGACTCACGCGAATCTCCATCACGCACAACAATATACTTGATGTTATTTGTGCTCACTTTCACTTCATGATTCCCAGCGAGCGTTATTTCAGTGCGATCGTCCTGTGATGTCGTAGCAGAGCGTTTCGCAGACTTTCTGTCGGGCGACTGAGGGATACGTGCCTGCGGTGAAGTTTCCTTTCGGTCGGGGACCTCTTTTCGCTGAGCATACTGCACGCCTTGTTCATCGTATTGCTGAAGATTGTTTTCTTCAATGATTCGAATAAGCGATTTAGCATACTCCGGACTTGTAGCATAACCACATTCCTTTAATCCGCGAGCCCAGCCCTTATAGTCAGTCATTTCCAGTTCAAACAACTGCGCATAGCGAGCCTTCTTCAGAAAATCTGAATGATCATCAAATGATTCGCGTGCATTTCGATATTGACGAAAGCACTCGTTTCTCTGGTCATCGTCCTCATAGATTCGCTTACCCTCCCAATCGGAGTGGCACTTTATGCCGAAATGGTTGTTGCCCTCCTTCGCAAGTCGGCTATTGCCATCACGGCTCTCCAAAACACCCTGGGCAAGCGTAACACTCGCCGGTATTCCGTGTATAGCCATCTGGTAAACGGCCTCCTCCTTCCACATCTCAATGTATTCCTGACGGGTCAATTCATTATTGACTGCAGAAGCTGCAGTAGCGCATAAGGCGCACAAGGAAAGAAAAACAATCTTGTACATGACAGTCGAACGATTTACACCTGAAAATATTGGTAAAAACGGAACACGGAAAAGCAGCCATTCGAAGAGTGCAAACAAGGCCCTGTTGAAAGCAGGCGCCTCAATTCTTAGCCGAACCGAAATCTTGCTCGCGCTTCATTGTACCTTCCAGGTTGTATGAATTCCACACGCCAACCTTTTCATCGTTATGATAATAACCTCGTGTATTCAGAGAGCCATTAGCGTAATAGGTGAACCATTCGCCGGTTTTCAAACCATGCTCGAACTGACCTTGGATGTATAGTTGTCCGTTGTCATGCCATGTCTTATATGGACCGTGATTCAATCCATTCTGAAAGGTGTTCAGACTCCAGGTGCTGCCGTTATCATAATAACACCATGACTCACCTTGCAGAGTATCATTAACAAAACGCTTATCAATTTTAGGCCGTCCATTCGGGTGAAACTCTACCTCCGCAATTTTTTGGGAGGAAATTGAATCTATATACCACGCGGTTTTCACTTTACCATCCGGAAACGACTTCACCACTTGTTGTTTGGTGCCCGCAATTCGATAAGGTTCAGAAGCCTTTTCTTCCGGCTTAACCTTATTGGTGTTGCAGGCAAGCAGCAAAAAAAACATACATAAACTGAAAAGCGTAGCTCTCATTTTTTTCTGTTGATGGTATAGTGAACCAACTCTGTCAGCGCATTTTTCGCCGGGCTCTCCGGAAAATTGGCTAATGCGTGAAGCGCCGAATCGCGAAAATAATTCATCTTATTTGCTGCATAGTCAATGCCACCGAGAGCAATAACCCTGTTAACAAGGTGCTTCACCTTTACTCCATCGGTATTGTGCTTCTTAATGATTTTCATTAGCTCCTTTCTCTCCGCAGATGTTGCTTTCTTCATCGCCACAATGAGAGGTAAGGTAAGTTTCCTTTCTTTGATATCAATTCCAATCGGCTTACCTATTTTTTCACCAAACCCATAATCAAGAAGATCATCCTTAATTTGAAAAGCCAGTCCCACATTCAAGCCAAAATCATACATGTGTTTCACATCATCCTCGGAAGCTCCGGCTGCTGATGCTCCACTTTCACAGCACGCCGCTATGAGTGAAGCTGTTTTCTGCCGAATGATGTCGTAATAAACCTCCTCAGTAATATTGAGTAGGCGTGATTTTTCTTGCTGCAATAATTCGCCCTCACTCATTTCCTTAACCGCATTCGATACTATTCTTAGAAGTTGAAACTCTCCTTTGTCAACACTCATAAGCAGTCCACGGGAAAGGAGATAATCACCCACCAAAACAGCGATTTTATTTTTCCAAAGCGCATTGATGGAGAAAAAACCTCTTCGCGTATTGGCCACATCCACCACGTCATCATGCACGAGGGTTGCTGTGTGCAAAAGCTCAATCAGGGATGCAGCGGTGTAGGTTGACGGCGTTACTTCACCGCATACCTTGCTGGAAAGGAAAACGAACATAGGGCGCATTTGCTTGCCCTTTCGCTTGATGATGTAATGGGTTATTTTATCCAACAACATATTCTCACTTCGCATGGCTGCTTTGAAATAATCTTCAAAGGCTTCCATTTCGCGGGCAATAGGCTGCTGTATGTTTTCCAGGGTATTCACAAAAACGTAATCAAAGGTAGTTACTCCCTCAGCTTAACGCGCCATTCTTTCGGGTAGTAATTGTTTACTCTGTTCCCAATCACTTTTATCCAACCCAGTGGACATGATTGAAATGCAACATGATGCCAGCCGCTTGAAGCGTCTACACTAATGGATTCACCGCGCAAATAAGCCAAGGCTTGCGCCTCATCAAGCTCCACGGAATCACCACTTAGCCAAGAAAAATTCGCCAATGCAAGGGCGTGAGCAGGAATAAACTCGCCCCTCACAACTTTTCCTATATGGACCCCAGGGCTAATGAAATAGAGGCTTCCCGCTAAGACATTCAATTCCTGTTTCGAAAAAGTCGACCTATACAACTCGCCATCAGGAGCGAGGACTACCTGATCAGCATCAATTTCATGTTTTTGCAGCGCTCGCTTCTCTTCGTTGCCACATAGGTTGAAAACGTTTCTGGGCTTGCTGCGTTTTCCGGGGGCGTGTGACACCCTTTTCAGTGCTGAAATGAAAAAACCTTCACCCGGTGTTCGGTGCGGTAAAAAGCGCATAGCGAAAACACCACTATCCTCCACAAGTGAAACATTCCATTCGGGAGGAACCGGCCAGCGCAACGCTTCAAATTCACCGGTCGCCAGCAGTGCTTCCATGATACCCTCGTTTTCTTCTTTTGCAAACGTGCAGGTTGAGTAAATAAGAATACCATTTTCACGCAATGCAGGAATTACCTGAGTTAAAATTTCAGATTGTCGCTTGCTGCACATAACAGCAGAACCTGCATTCCATTCGTTGCGAGCTTCCGTATCCTTGCGAAACATACCTTCTCCACTGCAGGGAGCATCGACTATCATCAAATCGAACTGCATACCCGACTCAGCAAAATCAGCCGGTCGATTATTGGTAACAGCGACATTCGTGCATCCCCATTTCACGACAACTTCGTTCAAGATATGTGCACGCGAGCGCACGATTTCATTGGAAATAAGGCGACCTCGATTCTTAAGAAAATCGGCGATAATCAGTGTTTTTCCTCCGGGGGCTGCGCACAAATCAACTGCATCTATGGGACAATCTAAACTGACCGTGTGTTGCAGTACCCACTGCAATGCCATGGAAGAACTTTCCTGCGGATAATAACAACCTGCGTGGAGTTTGGGATCAAGTGTAAACCGCGGACGTGCGCCTAATATCCTTCCGTCTTCATTCCAGGGTACCGGCACAGCATCTACAAATTGCGCTCCCGGTTTTGCCGGATTCAATCGGACGCTGGTCACCGGATTTCTATCCAAGGCAAGCAAAAAAGCATCCGCCTCCTCAGGAAATTGCGATCGTATGCGGTCAGAGAACTCAACGGGAATTGCATGCATATGGCAAACTTAGCTCTCAGACTACTCTTTTTCCTCCAACCACTTCGGAGTTTTCTTTTTCTTTTCGGTAGTCTTATCCAATTCGACTTTCTTCTCTGCTGGTTTAGGGGTAGCCGTTTGCTTATCAAGCTTCTGTTCACCTGTCTCAGCCTCTTCCCACTCCACCGTTATGCTTGAATTGTTTTTGTCCGGTTTAGCATCTTGAAACGACCCAACGGAAGAGTCTTTTTTAAACAAGCCAAACTCATCTTTCAAAAGTGCTTTCACATTTTGTTTTTCAGCCTCCATGGCCTCTTTTCGGACTTCCTTTGCTAACTCCTTGTCTACGGCGTAAACAGGATTATCTACGGTTCCCTTCATCGAGATATACATCGATTTGCCAAGTCCATCATCCTCTTCTGTCCAATCCTTCTCTTTGCGAACGAGAAGATCGCGAAGATTAAAACCCACTGCATAATCTATTTCATGATCAAACGTATGTGTTCCCTTTGCGGCAATGTCCATAGCGCTGCTTCGAACATCCATGAGCGGTATGGTTACTAGTCGATTTCTTATTTCAATTACATTCTGAAGCTTAGAAAACTTGACATTGCGCATGCGTTCAGCGAAGCGATCTTCATCCACAAATGGAGCTACCCACTTGTTATTGCGCAAATATTCAGCAATCTCTTGTAGAGTTTCAAAATTATTCAATTCGCCATTTTCAATAGAAACATCAACAACGCATTCAATTTTATCCGAAGGTAATTCGAGGGCATTTGTCATTACTGCCCTAAACTGTACGTTCGCATTGGCTGTGCCCTTCAGATGACGATCCTGAATAAATGTTTGTCCGAAATTCTCGAACTCTGTAAACACTTTATCAATATGGATACCCTTTAACTCAGCTAAACAATTCATTCGGTAGGCAGTTGAAGTAATGGGAGCCAGCACCAGCTGTGCGCTCAGCTTACCGTTAGCAGTTTCAAATGTTACGGGGTCTACCGTTAATTTACCTTGATTAAGAGTAGCTAAACCTTTAACTCCATTTGCTTCAAATTTTCTGAAAACAAATTTTTCAATAGAACAATCCAAATTGAAATCAAGCAAAGCAGGGAAGAGCAATTCATAATCGCTTTCATTCGCTGTGGAAGATTCCTCTTCTACCAATTGTGTAAAGTCGATCAAACTACTTTTCAGATCGGCATCGAGGAAAATGCGCGCCTGTGGTTCAAAGAGAAACGATACAACATTATTGAGCGTTCCTGTCAGAGAGAAATCGCTGCCATTGACCTTACCTCCAAATTGTAAAATATTCGCACTCTGTTTGTCGAAAGTGAAATTCGCATTCATTTCATTGAACAAGCGATTCGAGTTAATCATTTTCAGCGATGCCTGTGTTACACTAGCTTTACCTGTAGCCAGAACGTCTCGCCAATTGTAGGATGTGTCTGAGGCTACATAGCGAAGCGTACCATTCAAGGCGGCTTCTGCCGTTACACTTCCTTCACATACTTCAATCTGCTTTAAATCGAGAAAATCACGCAATTCTTTTAGTTGAATACCCGCTTTCACCTGCAAGTCAATGAGCGGTGTTTCAAATCCTACTATGCTTCCAGATGCTTCGATTTTACTCTCATCCAAGGAACAACTGAACGATCTCAAATGAATCTTATCCTTCTTACCACCTCTTACATAATGAAAATCGGTAGCAATATCTTCGAGGGAAACGCCTTCATCTTTCAATCGCAATTCGCCATCAGACACTTTCAAATCGACTTCGACCATGACAGGGTCTACTTCCTTCACTCGAGCAATGGAGGCCTTACCGGAAAAGTCGCCGGACAGCTTATAACCCAAAAATGACTTACGTATGGCGGCCGGCAGCACTTCAATAGCGTCTTCCACTATTTGATCGTGAGCCTCAATCATAAACTCAAGGGCACCGTTACCATCCAAACCGCCACCCGCAATAAATTGGAAATCGCCGCACGTAATTTCACCCGGTTCAAACAAGTAGGCTCCCTTAATCAAATCAGCATGCATAATTACTTCTCCTGAGACCGGTTGTTTCTCGAGATAAGCATCTTCTTTACTAATTAATCGTTGCACCACCATATCAAGCGTAAGATCGATGTCCATTTTGTCCGCCGAGAAATTTCCATTTCCCGTGGTTTGTATGGTAAGTGCATCTATCAGAAAACGATTTGGCCTATCGTTGTAAATAACACGTGTATCCGTAAGCGCAATTTCCTCCAGCTCGATTTCAAAATTGGAACTGTCCACTTGTGTTTCCTTCCAGACCTCCCAGTTGTTTTGGCCGTCATCTCTCACTTCGAGAAATAATGAACCTCCGGTCACATCCACTTTATCGACACGATAGGTACCACGCACTACATCCCAGATATTAAACTTAAGGAACAGAGCTCGAGCAAATAGCAATGTGTCATTGGGTTCGCCGAGTTGTTGCACATAAACGTTATTTAACTCGACCGAAGTATTTGGAAACGTTTTCCAAAAAGCAAGACTTACATCGCCAACCTCAAATTGTGTTGTTATTTGTGACTTCAGTTTTTTAACCGCATAGGTGCCGATTTCATCTTCATAAAAACGCAAGACAATGAAAATCGCGGTCGATAGCAATACAACAACCCCCAACAGTACCAATGCTATGCGTTTCACATGTTTCACTTTGCTAGTGCTATGCTTTTAGTGAAAGTAGTAACGCATTGATACCACAATATTTCACAGCCGCCAATATTCTCACATTCATCTGTTAACTGGCTCGCGCTGCCGACATCATAGCATTGCCAGCAAAACGGCGCACCAGGACGCGCACCAGCAGGGTTGAAAAAAGCGTTCCGACAACGACCACAGTCAACAGAATTCCGAATACATCGGGCCACTGCACGCTAATGGGGTAATTCTCTACGGCTCCACCCGTCATCTCAATTAAACCATATTCTCTCTGAGCGAAACAAATAAGCAAACCAATGATTGCGCCTGCAAATGCGCCGATTACATTAATCAAAACACCCTCATACACAAAAATGCGCTGTATGCCGAAAGTGTCGAAGCCGATTGAGTTGAGCGTAAAAATGTCGCGCTTCTTTTCTATGATAAGCATCGTTAACGAAGCGATAATGTTGAAGCAAGCTATCAGAAAAATAAAAAGCAAAATGAGAAAAG
>Ga0315907_10001956_pt1 | contig 26942 bp, 22 predicted proteins | sample LakEriMetagenome_3_FD_203525 | JGI IMG/M metagenome (GOLD analysis project Ga0315907, IMG submission 203525) | Freshwater fungal communities from buoy surface, Lake Erie, Ohio, United States - Buoy 12 MA123 | ecosystem: Environmental > Aquatic > Freshwater > Lake > Lake biofilm | place: USA...
TCGTGGATACAACGTAATGAGTGGTATGGAACAGGTGGTAGATTACAATACTGGAGCCGTAAATACAATCAGCTATTATTCTCAAAACGGAAGCTTCAAGAAGACCGGTAATTTTGTGGTTGGGCCCGCCTACATTAAACGTGGAAAACATGTATACAAATCTAATGTTGTTCAAGTTTCCGTTCAAAAAGAGCGTATAGATCAGGGAAACGGAAGCGTTACTGCCAAGCAACTTAAACAACTGGCATTTGGAACCATTGAAGTGAATAAATACTCCGTGTACGAAGGAGAACCACTGATCATACAATCGAAAGTATATTCCCGCTTTGCACCCACGAGCATCGAAGATTACCAATCCTACAAGATTGACCAGGGTGTTGAAAAATATAGCCTTGAACAAGCTCAAAACCTGACAGCGCGCAAAGAAATTGTTAAAGGTGTTGAAATGTATGCCGTTACTACCGACAAAAACCTGATTTTTCCGAGCGGAAATGGAAATTTACAAATCAACCCGTTCAAATTAGTTTTAAGGCAGAATTATGATGGCTTAGCAGTAGTGTCTACCGGAACCACAATCACTGTAAAATCACTGCCCGACAATGCTCCCCGATCATTTATTGGGTTTGTAGGAACCTTGGATGCGAAATGTAAATACAGCGGTTCTTGCGACAAGAAAGGAGATGTATTAACGCTTGAAGTTGTATTATCGGGTAAAGGAAACCTACACAACGTAGAGACCCCAGTCTTAGACTTGAGCCAAGGATTAATACAGTTTGGAAAACCTTCCGTTGCTGAAGAATTCACCTTTGGTCCACAAGGTGCCGATGGCAAGGTGATATACACCTATCGATTGCAGGCGACCAATCCTTCCGAAAAATCCATTAAGCCCCTCGAAATCTCGTATTTCAATCCTGAAAAAGCAGCGTATGTAACGTTGCGTTTAGAAGGATTTAAATCCACCGAAATTCAACCGAATAAGCCCATCAAAAAACAAGGAACCACCACTGTGATTCCATCTGAAAAATCCAATAAGAAAATTCAAGAACCGTCCAATCAGAATAACACCATCCTATGGGGGGTGCTTTCATTAGCAGCCGTTGTATTGTTGGGGGCGGTTGGGTTGTTTTATTATCGCCAAAAACCACAACCTGTAGTGAACAAATCGGCAACGAACACAGAAACTTCACCCAAGATTTCTTTACCAACCGTAAACGAACTCGAACAACAATTTAACCTAGCAATGGAATCCGGAGACCTCAATCGCCTGGAATCCGTCCTGTTTACGATTTTAGCCATGGTATTTAAGGAAAATCCTGCGACTCAACACAAGGGTCTACTATTGGATCTTTTACGCGCACGAAACGAAGGCGATTATGAAATGCTTCAAACCTGGTACCTGAAGAATCAACAGGTGAAATACGGGATTAATGCGGAGGCTTTAGATCAAAAAGAATGGTTAGCAGAAGGAGCATCGATATACACACATCTTAAGGGACATTACTTAACTTCGTAAACTTCGCCGTCCTGAACCGCTTCTACGTTTTGAAAAATCTCTATTGCCTCATTCACATGCCCTAAGGTATCTCCGTATCTGGAGGAAAAATGACCGAGTAATAACTTTTTGGCACCACTAGCAACCGCCATCTCGGCGGCATCCTTGGCTGTTGAATGAAATGTCTGTTCAGCACGCTCTTTACGATCGATTAGGAAGGTTGCTTCATGGTACAAGGTAGATGTTCCTTGTAAATACTCCGCCTGATCCTTAAAGGGCTTGGTGTCGGAGCAATAGGAATATACCCGTGGTGTTGGCATTGGAAGCGTGTAATCCGCATAGTTCACCCAAGAACCGTCTAAACGCTGAAAATCTCTACCCTGCGCCAAAAGTTTTAAGTGCTCCTTATTTAGGTTGGCTTCGGAAATCGCTTCCTTATCAATCTTATATCGCTGGAATTTTTCTTCGATTTGAAACCCAACAGTTTTAATGCGGTGCTTTAAAGGAAAGGCTGAAATCCGCATCCCCTCATCTTCAAAAATCAACGCTTTGGTTTTCATTTCAAGAGGGATGAAGGTAAAATTAAAACTAAGCTTAGTTTCACTGGCTCGAAACATCACCATTAAAATATCTAACAAGGCTGGAGGACCATAGACATGAACACCAGCAGTTCTGCCCAATAAACTCATGGTTCCAAGAAGACCAGGCAGCCCATAAAAATGGTCTCCATGTAAATGCGAAATCAAAATATGATTGATGCGTTGAAAGGGGGCGTTGAATTTTCTCAACTGCATTTGAGTGCCTTCTCCACAATCAATGAGCACGTAGCGATTATTGCAGTTTACTAATTGAGCGGAACACGCACGGCTTGTTGTAGGAATAGCAGCAGAACTGCCAAGAATTAATACATTGAAATTATTCAAAATCTGCTAAGGCTTCTTCAACGGATTGAAAAATCCTAAATACACGATCCAATTGAGCGATTTCAATCATTTTAAACACCACAGGTTGAGCGCCTGCGATGGCAAAAGCCCCATTGGTATCTTTACACAAACGATTCGCAACTAAGATTGCACTCAAACCCGAAGAGTCGCAGAACTTGGTATTGCTTAAATCCAATACCATCTTGTTATGGCCCTTTTTGTTTTCAAATGTAAATACCGATTTTAAGTCAGGAGCACTGTGGGTGTCTAGTTTTTCTACCATAGAGGTAACCACTACCACATGGTTTCGGACGTCACTTTTAAAATTCATAGCAGGCATTTTATCAAATATATCAAAAATCAGCGTTCAATCTGCGAAGCAAGTAAATAAATAACTGCCATACGAATAGCGACGCCATTCTCAACCTGATTTAAAATTATACTTTGTGGGCCATCTGCCACATCCGATGTGATTTCAACTCCCCTATTTATTGGTCCTGGATGCATGATCACAATGTCCTTACCGAGGCTATCCAACAGTTCTTGATTTAAGCCAAACTGTAAGGTGTAATCCCGTAAACTTGGGAAATATTGAATGTCCTGACGTTCAAGTTGAATCCGAAGCATATTGGCTACGTCACACCAAAGCAACGCTTCATGAAGATTATTTGAAACCTTTACGCCTAGATCGCCTATATGTTTAGGGATTAAGGTAGAAGGTCCGCAAACCATAACCTCAGCTCCAAGTTTTTGTAAGCAATAAATATTCGATAAGGCTACTCGAGAATGTAAGATATCTCCAATGATAGCCACCTTTTTCCCTTTCACGGAACCCAATTTCTCTCGAATTGAATACGCATCTAAAAGGGCCTGCGTAGGGTGTTCATGGGTTCCATCTCCTGCATTGATTACTTTGGCAGAAATATGCTTCGTTAGAAACCGCGCTGCTCCCGGCGAGGCATGACGGATGACTACCATGTCTACCTTCATAGAAAGAATGTTATTCACGGTATCCATTAAGGTTTCACCCTTTTTTACAGAACTATTGGAAGAGGTAAAATTAACAACATCCGCAGAGAGTCGTTTAGCGGCCAACTCAAAAGACAAGCGGGTTCGTGTAGAATTTTCAAAAAATAAATTAGCAATGGTAATGTCCCTTAATGAAGGAACTTTTTTGATTGGCCGATTAATCACCTCTTTAAATGAATCGGCAGTGTTGAAGATCATTTCAATATCTTCAACGGTTAAATCACGGATTCCCGTAAGGTGCGAAACGCTTAAATTATTCATTCGAATCCTTCATGTATAATTCTACTTTATCTTCTCCATCTACTTCAACCCAACTCACGATAACTTTCTCTTGGAGCAAGGTATCTACAGACTTTCCAATATAATCGGCTTGTATGGGTAAATCGCGGTTGAATCTTCGATCGATAAGCACCAATAATTGTACCTTGGTGGGCCTTCCAAACGTCAACAAGGCATCTAAACCCGAGCGGATAGTTCTTCCCGTAAACAATACATCATCAATCAGAATCACTTGTTTATTCTCGATGCTAAAATCGATATTGGTAGCACTTGGTATAATCGGTTTTTCCCTTCTTCTAAAATCATCCCTGTAAAAGGTAATATCCAAGTTCCCACAAACGGGTGAGGTGGAAAGAATCTCTTGGAGTTTCTCTCGGAGGCGTTTCACTACATGAATTCCTCTGGGTTGTAACCCAATCAATACAGTGTTTGAGAAATCGGAATGTTGTTCAACGAGCTCGTGGCACAACCTTGTTAGGGTTAAATCGAACTGTTGCGCATCGAGAATAACCTGCTTATCCATTCCATGCAAAGATAGTAAAATATATTAGACAAAGAATTTCAGTGCTTCTGAAGTAAGACGGTTGCATATGCTTTAATGGCTAACCCTTCTCCAAAAGAATCTACCCGTTCATGGGTCGTGGCCTTGATGGAAACGGCATCTATATCCACCTCTAACAATTCAGCAATAATTGACTGCATTTGCGGGATGTGTGGATTGAGCTTGGGATACTCAAGAATTACAGTTGAATCCAGATTCACCAAGGTATAATCGTGCGACTTCATTAAATCAACCACGTTCGCTAAGAGAATTTTAGAATCAATCCCTTTGTATTGTGGATCTTTATCTGAAAAATGATGACCAATGTCTCTTAAATTGGCAGCCCCGAGGATCGCATCACAAATAGCATGCAACAGCACATCCGCATCAGAATGACCAACGGCACCGATGTCCGATGGGATTTCTACCCCTCCAATAAAGAGTGGTATTCCTGGTGCTAAGCGATGAACATCAACCCCAAAGCCAATCCTTAGGATCATACATCAGCAGCTTTTACTTGCTTTTCGCCAAGGTACAGACGAAGAGTAAAACGCAAGGTATTCGACAAGGGATTTTGACGACCGTTTAAGGACGCTAAATAGGAAAAATCAATGCCGAACATGTTATACTTCAAGCTAGCTCCCAAATTTAAATATTGACGATTTCCTTTGTTTCTGCTCTCGTAAAACACCCCTGAACGAACGGCAAATGTTTCGTTGTACCACCACTCGATGCCACCTGCAATATTAATTTCTGATAATTCCTCTTTAAATTTTGATCCTTTCACGGTTTGGTAGGTACCATCTCCATTCACGATATACTCCCCATTTTCATCCTTCGCAACTACTCCAGGCGCATCATAAAACGACTGCAACATCCCGTTAATAACACCCACATCACCGCTTCGACCTGATAACATCACGGTTTCACCGTCGATTTGATCATACAGTGCAGGAGTAGGAACCAACAAGCGTTGAATATCAATTGAATACGTAACGCTATTGTACGAATCATACTTCGCCACAATAGCATTTCCGATTTTTAAGTTCATTGGAATGAAATCACGCTTAGCCAATACGGAATAGGCTACTTTATTCCCAATGTTGTTGATGGTTGCTGCAAATTGATACGTCGCTGCCGTTTTCCCCAACTTGACGCGGTCATTGTAATAGGCAAAGGAAAGGTCTGCTGCACCAACCGTTCCTGGTTTGGTCATTACACCCGCTACGGTTAAGCCTCCAGTTAAATTCGAATACGCAAATTTTCCATTGACCCCAATACTAAATTTATCCGACAACTTGAAGGCGTATGCTCCTGTAAGTTCGAATTCACTGGGTTTATCTTCTCTTAAGACATTACCCGAAGCGTCGGTAAAGGTTATTTCTCCTAAACTAAAGTAGCGCAATGCACCTCCAATGGCATGCTTTTTATTCACCCGATAATAGCCAGATAAATACGATAAGTGCATATCGTTCGTGAGTTGGCGAAGCCACGGTGTGTATGATAAACTTAATTCGCTATTCTTTTCAGCAAAGCTTAAGCCTGCTGTATTCCAATAAACCGAGGTCGCACTTGGACTCAGCGCAGTACCGGCTTCCCCCATTCCTCCGGCTCTAGAGTCTGGCGTTATTGCCATGAAAGGCAGGGCCGTAGTAATGGTATTAAGTTGTAAACTATTTTGGTTTGCATCCTGAGAAAAAACAACCAAGGGTGCAAGAAATAAGATAGGAAAAAATATTAAAATCCGCATAATTAAAATTGTATACAAGGCGCTAATATACGGAATTCGAGGTGCTTTATTGTACAGACTAATTTATTATGACCATTTTTTCTGTTTCCTCGGCACGTTTTCCTTCATTATTTTGATATTGCAGGCGATAGATGTACACGCCATTGGCTAATTTATCTCCATAATCATCTCGCCCATCCCAAAACAATCCTCTGGTCGTAAATCCTTGCGTATTTACTTGATTTTGAATGGTTTTAACCAGCCTACCTCCTATGGAGAAAATCTGGATTTGAACATCCATGATGTCGCAAGATTGGTTGTGTTCTAGCATAAACTCCGTGGAAGTAGAAAATGGATTTGGATAATTGTACAACCTCTTTATCGTAGGGGTTTCATCTGCCTGCACATTGAAGGAAATCTTTACATCTGATGAATTATTATTTACATCCCATGCCTTAACACTAATGGAGTGGCTCCCGGGGGCCAGGGCGTTGAAGGGATATTTTACTTGCCCCGACTGGTAGGTGTTTAAATCTGCGGAATAGTATTCATTCAAGATGATTGGATTCGAAGATTCTTCGTCCAATATTGCCATCAAATCGTGACCGATGCCATTCCCGACCATATTGATACCACTTTCGTCAAATAGCTTTAAAAAAAGCACCGGAGATTCATCACTGATCCCCCCGTCTATGAACTGCTCATCGTTTAAATATGCATTGATCTCTGGACCAATTGAATCAATCAAACCATTTGGGTCGATACCACCTATGATGAAGGTCGTATCTAAACCGATGGCATCCGTTTGATTCGAAAATGCATAATAACTCAACTTACCACGGCCAAAATTCAACGCAATGTCTTTAGGAACAATAAAACTAAACTCAAAGTACCCGTTTGATACACTTGCTTTCCCCTTGTACAATATATTCCTTTGCAATTCAAAATCCAGTACCGGAGAACTTGGGTCTTGCCCTAAGGTTTGATTGTTTTTTATTTTATCGAAAACAGAAGGGACCAAGGTTCCATTAAATGTAGACACAAGGGCTTGATTTGCATCAACGATGTGCCCCTTGACGGTTACTTTACTTAGGGCTTTTAGCGTATCTAGGGACGCGTATGCGGCACCGTTGATGCTATCGGTTACTACTCCTAATCGCGGTAGCGCTATTCTCAAGGCAGGATCTCCAATTAGGGTAAAACTCCGCTTGTTATCGGAGGAGAGCGCCACATTTTTGGTTTTCTCAACAATTTCACCAAACGTTCTTGGATTGCCAGAAGCATCGCGCACAAAGGCATTGTTGGTGAAGGCAATGCCAACACTTGAATTCACGCCAAAAAACACCGATCGTGTGGTGGTCATTAAGGCGATTGCTCCACCCCTTGGATTGAGGGACATCCACTCCCCCGCAGATACCCTCGAAGGATCATCGTACTTGGTAAATTCGCAGGTGGCGGATACAAATAAGGGCAGGGCATTGATGTTTTGCCAAGACTGTATTTGCGGTATGGTTACCACACGTTCTTCAGCCAACCCCACCTCTCCACCGTGACCAACATAATTCATAACTAAACTTCCTCGATTAATGCGGTCCGTAATGGCATCAAACACCTCAGGGTATCGCTGTCCTCCGGCTGACGTTTGCTGTGGATAGGCGTCCATGTACAATTTATCCACGTTCAATTCTCGATGATTTGCCTTTAAAATATCATATTGTGGTTCGGTGTCATTTTTTATAAAATATCCATTTTCCTCATCGTCCGCAATTTGAACTACTTTAGTTCGCCAATCGCCAAAAGTGAGGGCTGAATTGTCATCTAAACAACAATTAGCATTCGCAGATTGAAAAATCTGAGAACCATTTTTCATGTAATGTTCAATTTTGTCCACTTGTTGTTTGGCTTGAGTGACATCGCTGATTAGTAAGCGGCCTACCCCAATGTCGATCATATCAGCATCGGAAATGGCTTCATTGTCGTCAAGCATCCCGAAATAGTCATCGGTAACAAGGGCTGATATATGATTTTCACTGTTGTCTACTTGATAGGTCACGATGAAATTATTGTTATTCGCAATTCGGTCTTTAGGATCATAGGTTCCATCGCCAAAAAGGCACAAATACTTCAACATTTTTGATCCATTCTGCAGCGAGCGATCATAGAACATTTTTGCCATTTTCCGAATTGCTGTAGGATCTTGTGCACCCGAACTAAATTCATTGTAAACTTGATCAATAAGCACGGTGTGCACTGCTAATCCTTCTGCCCGATGCAAATTAGCCAGGCGTTCTGCTTGACTGTAAAACTCCGAAGGGGTAACAATTAAATAATCAATTTGAGATAAACCGTGTAAATTTTGATTATCAATGCGGCCAATGGCTGCTGGAGTTAAAAAACCAATTCCATTGGAGGCAACAAATTCACGGTAATATTTTTCACACCAAAAATTAAACATATTTCCAGTTAAAATGCCTTTTACCTTTTGTGGTGTGTGTGGAACAGAAAGATCCCAAACAAAGCCCGTGGAATTCACATTACTCAACTGATACTTAACTATTGCCGAGGAATCGGGAAGGGTTAAATTGCGGAAACCGAATTGCGCACCACTAAAGACCAAATTCCGTCGCGCATTGAGTAATATTCGATCCAAGTATGCCAATGTGGTTGCATTGTTTCGCGTTACGGAAACATTAAGGGTGAGGGTTGAACTGGGATTGGCCGCCGAAAAATTAACCACCGATCGGTTAAAGTCGTATGGGGCAACTGGAAGCGTGGATTGAAAAACTTGGGTGCCGTTCAATGTATATTTTTGTGCGGTCCCTGCCGAAGACTGTGCATTTGCAGCCAAACCGACCCGAAACCGCGCAGGCGTTGTGGATTCGATGGCAGGTACAGAAAATGTAAAATTCCTGGACAATTCAATATCAAACAACTCCCCATACCAGCGTTTGCCTCCCCCAACGAGAGAAACCAAGTCATTTTCGTACACGTCTCGAAAATCATAACTCGTGTACGTCAAACTTTCAATCCCCGAAGAATAATCGATCTCATTGATGATTTTTGCGGGGAGTGAAGAACTGATCTGAATGAAATAAAACGACTTATCGGAATAAGGATTTCTTCGCTGCTCGAACTCTACCGTCCCGTTGGGATACCATTGGTGCGGGCCATGCCCATAAAAAAGAATATAATCTCCCTCATCGAAGGAACCGTCTTGCCCCCCAACGATACTGATGGCATTTTGAGCAAGATCATCGGTGTAGGGAGTCGCATTAAGCTCAGGCAAGCTACCTTCACCATTTCCAAAAACATGGATATGGTTGGGATTTAAGCCATTTACGTTAATTCCAAGGGCACTTAATAAGGAACGGTCAATTTTGTGAATACCATCTGAACTGACAGATATTTTATACCATTCACCTTGCTCCAGGACTGAATTCGCTACATAATCCTTGTTAATGGCGCTTGGGGATTGTTTGGTTAAATTCACGGACAACGCAGTAAGTTTTTTGACCGTTCCTTGCTCTAAATAAAACGGGTAACAAGAAAAACTCAACATCGGGAGATTCGCAGCACGAACTACTTTTAAGGAATAATTCAAGGAAGAAGGCAGCTCAAAACCGATGGCCGCCAAATAATTAATTTCAGCAGCGGTGGCGTTGATTGCATTGTAGGAAATTAATTCGCTTGAAAAATCAGTTGACTTTAACTCTTTGCGGTACAAAAACCTTGGAATTCCATCCGTGGAAGCTTCGCCTGAAAGCGAGGGTGCTAGGTACGTTGACTCGCCCAACCTTACTGAAATTGGGGCTGTCCAAGGGAGAACAATCTCAAGCGTTTGAGCCCAAAAGGAAAGGTAGGAAAAACAAATTAAAAAACCCAGGATGTGGAGATATTTCATAGTACAAAAATACGGGGAAAGTTCAAAAACGGAAAGGTGTTTTATTTATTTGAAATAATTTCCGATATTTGTAACCAAGTTAACTTAAATCCGTACAAGCGCTCGTGAAAAAACGACATATAATGCATTTTAACAAGGGGTTAGTTGGTCTACTAATGCTTTTGTGTGTCCAATCCATTGCATGGGCTCAGGACCCTACGTTTACTCAGTTTTATTCGAACCCGTTATATCTTAATCCTGCATTAGCAGGAGCTACAGGTTGCCCTCGCATAACATTGAATTACCGAAATGAATGGCCTCAATTAACAGGAAATTATGTGACTTACTCTGCAGCATATGATTCTTATGTAAAAGATATCAAGGGAGGTGTAGGTGTTATAGCGATGTACGACCAACAGGCAGAAGGAACTATTTCCACCACGATGTTAGGGGGTATTTATTCGTACAACTTAAAAATTAATCGCAAGGTTTCCCTGAATTTTGGCGTTCGAGCTGCATACATGCAGAAATACCTGGATTGGAGCAAATTAACCTTTGGAGACATGATTGATCCTCGCAGAGGCTTTATTTACCAAACCGGAGATGTGCCAAGAGGTGGAAGACGCGGTTTATTTGACGCCAGCGCGGGAATGATTGTTTTTAGTAAGTATTTTTACGGAGGTATAGCCGCTCATCACATTAACCAGCCGGATGAATCCATGATTTTAGGTTCCAGTAAACTGCCTATGCGTATTACCGTTCATGCGGGAGGAACAATTCCAATAGGAAGACGTGGAAGATATTCCGATGGAACCACCATCAAACCGGCTATAATTTATCAAAATCAAAATGGATTTCAAGAATTTAACATTGGTGGTTACCTAAACTACGAACGCTTGAACATCGGAGTTTGGTACCGGAATAAAGACGCCATGGTATTCATCGTTGGCGTTAAAGCAGATAAATTCCGACTTGGTTACAGCTATGACTTGACCGTATCAAAACTTGGAAATGGATTAACTGGTGGATCGCATGAGGTTTCCTTCCAAATGGATTTGAAATGTCGTAAAAAAGCTAAAAACTTTAGAAAAATATCCTGTCCATCTTTTTAAGTGTAACTTTTATAAGAAATTGAATTTAACTTGAGCCAAATTAAAACATATATGAAACGTTCAATGATTGCAAAAATCTCTATTGCGGCTTTCGCAGTGAGTGTCTTGGCGAGCTGTCAGAAAGAAACATCTACTTCTACAGGTTGGGAATACAACAATGTAGAGAATGGAGGGTTCGAAAAATCTACCTTCGAGGAACAGCGCACCGGACCAGGGTTGGTCATGATTGAAGGAGGTACCTTCACCATGGGAAGAACGGAAGAAGACGTATTCGACGACAACAACAACCGTCCGAATCGGTTTACGGTGTCTTCATTCTACATGGACCGAACCGAAGTAACTAACTTCCATTGGTTAGAATATGTGTATTGGATGAAGCGTGTTTACAATAAAACCTATCCACACATTTACAAAAAAGCACTACCAGATACACTATGCTGGAGAGATCCACTTTCATACCGTGAAAAATTTGTAGAATATTATTTCCGTTATCCTGCCTATCGTGACTACCCGGTAGTTGGGGTATCCTGGATTCAAGCAAATGATTTCTGTAAGTGGCGAACAGACCGTGTGAACGAATACATTCTGGTAGAGCAAGGCATCTTGAATTGGCATTTTTCTGATGAAGGCGATTTAGCCGCTGGGAATGATCCAACTAAAAAAGGCTGGACCAATTCCCCTGAAAACATGTTTAATACAGAGTCTTACCTAGCAGGACAATATAATATTGAAGCAGGTTCAATTAAGACGAATAAACAAGACGAAAAATATGGTGAAGGTTATACTCTAGCACAACCAATTAAAAAAGATCCCAAAAAAACGACAACCGATCAACCTGTACCAAGAGACCCATATGTTCTAAACGACTTTGATCCAGTAAACGCAACCGGGAAACTGAATGAAGGTTATTATCAAGGGAAACGCTTAGTGCGCATGGAGGATGGCATCCTTCTTCCGAAATATCGCCTACCCACAGAAGCTGAGTGGGAATATGCGGCCACGGGTCTCCTTGGTAACCTGGATGCCAATTCAGAAAATATCGATGAACGCAGAATCTATCCATGGGATGGCCATTACGTGCGTTACGACGAAGAACAATTTGAAGGAACCATTCAAGCAAACTTTGTTAGGGGCTCAGGTGACCACATGGGAATCGCTGGGGCACTTAATGACGGAGCTGATGCTACCACCAATGTAGATGCCTATTGGCCGAACGATTTTGGCTTGTACAACATGGCTGGAAACGTTTCCGAATGGGTAATGGATACTTACCGCCCAACCACCAGCGATTTGGCAGAAGGGTTTATGCCGTTCCGAGGAAACATGTACCAAACCAAGTTAATGGTTCCGGATGGCTTACATGATAAATATGTAAAATCTAAAGACAATATCTACGATGTATATGGGATGAAGGAATTTGTGAATGAATATGCGCGTGTTTTGTATCTTTCAAATACGCAAAATGGTATGAATCCGAAAGAATCTTATTCAAGTAAAATGGCCGCTCAAAAAGCAAGCAACAGTTTCATCAAACCATTTTTGGATGTTAATGTGACTGCTATGGGAGACAATGCTTCAGTGTTTCAAGATTTAGGTGATGTTTGTTACATTGCTATTGGTGATTCTCTTAAATTTAGTCTTCAATCCTTATATCAGAATCAAGTTAAATTAGGATTTAATGTTACCAAAAAGGTACCATTAGTAGCAAACAACTGGAAGTCGACTCTTCCTTCAAATGCAGACGGGTTCGTTGTTGACGACCGTGATATTAATAAAAATTTCTGGAAACAATCCGGTGGTGGTCAAGCTGCAAACAGCGGAACGGGAACAGGAACCTCTGCTCCAGCATTTCCAGCTGCATATGGTGATTCTATTGTACATGTTAAATTTAATAAGTTAGGAACCACAATTATTGAATATACCTTTGGAACCGAAGTTTGGAGAAAAGAAATTCACGTATTAGGTTCAAAAGAAGACTTTGCTGCAATTAATCCAAACGATTATACCAAAGCTATCGGGTCTAAAATACTTTCAAGACAAGACTCTCTCAAATACAAGTTTAACAGCTTAAACAAAGGGTATATAGCAAATAACAAAAATTACTCAAAACTTGACGAGGCTCGTTTCAAGGTATTGGATGACATCAACGCGGTTTTGGATACAGCAATTTACCTATATAATCAAGACAAATCCGTGGAGGCCTCTGCATACATTGAAAAAGTATTATTTGGTGGGTATGCAAGTACCGAAATTAACATTGAACATTACCGAAAAAATTACTCTAAGGATATGTTTGGAAATTTAGCAAATAATAACACTCCGAGAAGCTTAGTTTATATTAACGACAAAACCTATGACATGGATATTACAGATTTAAATAATTTGGATAAACCAGGAATTTATTATTTTAGTATACGGAACCCTGACCCTAATGGTCCACCATCTGCTAAATTAACTTTAGGAAGTATTTTTGGAGGGAAGCCTGTAGAAGCAACATCAGGGAAGGGTAAGGCTACAAAGGATAATGATACAACCTATCTCGGCATTATGCTCCCAGGGTTTGAAACCGACCCTACCATTGCAACGTGGGTATTGAACCTTAGAAATGGATTAACAGAGCATACCATTGAAAGCCGTGGCAAGCAACGTTGGAGAAATGTAACCGAAGAGGAAAACATTGGACGCCTGAACTACCGTAAGGATGACTACATTGATTACTTGGACGGTGATTTGGAATCTTCTATCTTCTACAACAACAAGAAGCGCATTCAAGATATCAACGAAGGGAGATTAAGTGCTAAAAACACCGTGTACCAAAGCGAGCACGAAAACATGGATTTACAAGGAAATACGTTAGATCCGAGTGCTACGGGTTGGCCAACTACCTTGATTTCTGATAAATCCAAAGTGTACAAAGGTGGTTCTTGGGCTGATCGCGCGTACTGGTTATCTGCAGGGAATAGAAGATTCTTGGACGAAGATAAAACAAGTGCAACCATTGGTTTCCGTTGTGCAATGGACCGCTTAGGAGGGCAGCGCAATTTAAATTACAAAAAACGCAGGAGATAAAATCTTCTAAACTTTAACTAACTTTGAGTCCCGCACTAGCGGGACTTTTTTATGCAACATCTATTTCATTTATTCTATGAATGTTCGGGTATTTCAACAGATACACGAACCATTACCCCAGGTGATCTTTTCATTTGTTTAAAAGGAGATCGTTACGACGCCAACGAATTTGCTGAGCAGGCATTATCACATGGCGCGAAGTACGTGATTAGTTCGGATCAAGCACGATGCAATACGGTAAATATCCTGTATGTTGATGATACCCTAACCTTCTTGCAGGCGCTGGCTAATCATCACCGCAAACAATTTAATATACCTATCCTTGGCATTACAGGGAGTAATGGAAAAACCACTACCAAAGAGCTTATAAACGCGGTACTGGAAACAGAACGCAAGGTACTGTGCACCAAGGGTAACTTAAATAATCACATCGGTGTACCCCTTACCCTACTTCGCTTACATGCCACCCATGAAATCGCGATCATTGAGATGGGGGCAAATAAACCTGGTGACATTGAAGAGCTCTGCAACATTGCCGAACCCACCCATGGCATCATCACCAATATTGGCAGTGCACATTTAGAAGGATTTGGAACCTTTGAAGGGGTACTTAATACCAAACTGGCCTTATATCGTGCCATTGAATCGCAAGGTGGAACCCTTTTCTTTAATGCAGATGATCCCGTATTGACTCAACATCTTCCTGAAATCCGTTCCATCAACTACGGCATGAATACCGCAGCACATTGTCAAGGAACATTAACCGAGTTAACTCCATACGTCAACTTTCAATATACCATTGATCAGGTAGTTTCACCCGTAATTAAAACCCATTTAATTGGTGCCTATAACCTATCGAATTTTCTAGCGGCAATATGCATTGGAAATTTCTTTCAACTAACACCAACATCCATACAACACGGACTTGAGAACTACATTCCATCGAACAATCGTTCACAAATTCATAAAACCGAACGAAATACCTTGATTTTGGATTGTTACAATGCTAATCCTTCCAGCATGAAGGCGGCATTGGAATCATTTGAACAAATAAAAAATGAACAAAAACTTGCGATTCTGGGCGATATGTTAGAATTGGGGAGCGTTTCCGACGATGAACACGCGAAAATTATGGCCTTGTGCAACACGCTGTCCATCCCATTTCTTACTGTGGGAAAGGAGTTTGGTCGAATCAACACGGAACGGGATCAGTTTCAGGATACTCAAGCCTTAATTTCATCGGGGTTGCTCGCTCAGTATGCGGAGGCCTTCATTCTAATCAAAGGATCAAGAGGAATCGGGCTAGAGGCACTTATTCCCTTACTTTAACCGCCGTATTGCATTAAAAAGGCTTTTAAGAACTCATTCAATTCGCCATTCATAACCCCATCTACATCCGAGGTTTCTATTCCCGTCCGTACATCCTTTACCAATTTATACGGATGCATCACATAATTTCGAATTTGTGAACCCCATTCAATCTTCTTCTTACCCGCTTCAATCTCACTGCGTTTCTCCATGCGCTCACGCAAAACAAGTTCATATAATTGGGAACGCAACAATTGCATCGCCTTTTCTTTATTCGCTAATTGAGACCGAGATTCTGAATTTTCAATAATGATTCCGGAAGGCGCATGCCGTAAGCGAACTGCGGTTTCTACCTTATTTACATTCTGGCCTCCTGCCCCTCCAGAACGGAACGTTTCCCATGAAATATCTGCCGGGTTCACATGAATTTCAATTTGATCATCGACCAAGGGATAAACATACACCGAAACAAAGGATGTATGCCGTTTGGCGTTGGAATCGAAGGGTGAAATACGCACTAAGCGATGCACCCCATTCTCTCCTTTCAAATACCCGAAGGCAAATTCACCATCAAATTCCAAAGAAACGGTTTTGATTCCAGCCACATCCCCTTCTTGAAGATTCAGTTCAGTTATTTTAAATCCTTGCTTTTGCGCCCACATTAAATACATCCGCATGAGCATAGAAGCCCAATCGCAACTTTCTGTACCTCCTGCGCCTGCTGTAATTTGGATGACGGCACTGAGCGAGTCTTCTTCGTTGGACAACATATTTTTAAGCTCGAGCTCTTCCACAAACCCACCAAGTTGGTCATACTGTTCTTGCACTTCTGCAGCAGAGGCCCCACCTTCTTTCTCAAACTCTATCAAGACCTGAAGGTCATCATAACCCGATTGAATTCGTTTAAATCCTTCTACCCAATATTTCAAGCCTCGAATTATTTTCATTTGGGCTTCTGCCTTTTTTGGATCATCCCAAAAACTTGGATCTTGAGTGCGCAACTCTTCTTCACTTAATTGCTGTGTCTTTTCGGCAATTTTTAAGTAATTATAAATCGTCTGAATCCGCTGCTCTAATTCTTTATTTTGTTCATTGGTCATGTTGCAAAAGTACAAAAGTTAAGTCCTACCCTGTTTGAATCGCTTGATTATATTATTTTTGTAAAAAACTAAAGTCATGAATATACCTGCGAATTTAAAATACACCAAAGAACACGAATGGATTGCCATTGAAGGAGACATTGCAACGATTGGAATTACCGATTTCGCACAGAGCGAGCTGGGAGATATCGTTTATGTTGAAATCGAAACGATTGGCGAAACCTTAGCGAAGGATGAGGTATTTGGATCCGTGGAAGCGGTTAAAACTGTTTCCGATTTATTTATGCCTGTTAGCGGGGAAATTCTTGAATTCAATGGTGACTTGGAGTCTAACCCTGAAGCAGTGAATAAAGATCCATACGGTTCGGGATGGATGATCAAAGTTCAAGTTTCTGACATGGGGGAATTAGACGGCCTCATGGATGCTGCTGCATATCAAGACTTAGTTGGATAAAATCAAACTTTTACTCATAAAAAAAGCCCTGACGGTTTCGTCAGGGCTTTTTTGTTATGCATCTATTTTCGCATATTTCGCGTTGCGCTCAATGAACTCTCGTCGAGGTGGGACGTCATCCCCCATCAACATGGAGAAAATCTGATCACACTCAGCCGCATTTTCTATGGTAACCTGCCTTAGCGTGCGAGATTCTGGATTCATGGTAGTATCCCATAATTGTTCCGCATTCATCTCTCCAAGACCTTTGTATCGTTGTACATTTACTGAAGACTCGCTTCCTCCTCCTTTCAATTCTTGAATCAATCGATCCCGCATGTCTTCATTCCATGCGTATTCAGACTTTGTACCTTTTTTTACTTGATATAGTGGCGGAGTCGCAATGTAAATATAACCATGTTCGATCAACTCTTTCATATATCTGAATAGGAAGGTCAAGATCAGGGTTTCGATGTGTGATCCATCCACATCGGCATCACACATGATGATGATTTTATGGTAGCGAAGCTTTTCAAGATTTAAGGCTTTTGAATCATCTTCGGTCCCTATTCGAACTCCAAGTGCCGTGTAGATGTTTTTAATTTCTTCGTTTTCGAAGATTTTATACTGCATCGCCTTCTCTACGTTCAAGATTTTTCCTCGAAGCGGTAGAATCGCCTGAAAATGGCGATCACGTCCTTGTTTCGCTGTTCCACCTGCGGAGTCACCCTCAACGAAATAAATTTCACAGGCAGCGGGATCTTTTTCCGAACAGTCAGCCAGTTTACCTGGCAAGCCACTTCCCGTTAATACATTCTTGCGTTGAACCATCTCTCTGGCTTTACGAGCGGCGTGTCGAGCACGGGCAGCCAGTATTACCTTTTCAACAATCAAACGTGCTTCAGTTGGATGTTCTTCCAAGTAAGCACTTAACATTTCTGAAACTGCTTGAGAAACGGGTGCGGTTACTTCACGGTTACCGAGTTTTGTTTTGGTTTGCCCTTCAAATTGAGGTTCAGCAACTTTTACAGAAAGTACTGCGGTTAACCCTTCACGGAAATCATCCCCATCAATTTCAATCTTTTCTTTGGCCAACATGCCACTGTCGGTTGCATATTTTTTCAAGGTATTCGTTAAACCGCGACGAAATCCAGAAAGGTGTGTTCCACCTTCGTGGGTGTTAATGTTATTTACATAGGCTTGAATGTTCTCGGTGTACGAGGTGTTGTAAGTGAGTGCCACTTCTACAGGAATTCCCTCACGTTCGCCTTCAAAATAAATTACATCAGCGATAAGTGCTTCCCGATTTCTATCTAGATAAGAGGCAAACTCGCGTAGCCCACCTTCGGAATGAAAACTCACTACATGCATTTTACCGTTCTCGTCTACATTACGCTTATCGGTTAGGGTAATGGTAATGCCTTTGTTCAAGAAGGCTAATTCACGCATCCGCGCTGCAAGGGTGTCGTAATTATATTCTGTGTAATCAAAAATGGAGGCATCGGGCTGAAAGGTCACCTCTGTGCCTGTTTCTGTGGATTCACCTACTTCTTTTACAGGATACAAGGGTTTCCCGATGTTGTATTCTTGTTGGAATACTTTTCCATCCCTGCGCACAGTTGCCATTAAATGTGTTGAGAGTGCATTCACACAGGAAACACCTACCCCGTGAAGTCCGCCCGAAACCTTGTACGTATCTTTATCAAATTTTCCTCCGGCATGCAACACGGTCATAACTACCTCGAGTGCAGACTTTTTTTCTTTGGTGTGCATCGCCGTAGGAATACCACGTCCGTTATCAATAACTGTTACTGAATTGTTTTCATTGATAAATACATCAATTTTGTTGCAGTACCCTGCCAGCGCCTCATCGATGGAGTTATCTACTACTTCATATACTAAGTGATGTAATCCCTTAAGACCAACATCCCCAATGTACATCGCCGGCCTCTTTCTTACCGCCTCTAAGCCTTCTAAGACCTGAATATTATCTGCTGAGTAATTATCTCTGTTTTCCGCTTCACTCATACCTTCTGTTTTACTATTTTTTAGGATTTAAACTACCTAACAAAAATACGTAAAAACGAAGGTGAAAAGGGTCTCCAAACCGAGTAAAACCTCTTAACTTTTCAACAAAATTTCAACGATTTACTTGGATTTTATCCAGGAAATGATTTCGGGGTCATTCGGAGGCGTCGTTGGTGAAATTACACGCACCAAAAATCCGTTTTCATCGATTAAATATTTCTGAAAATTCCATTTAACCTCATTGTCTTCAAGACCGTTTTTGGAGAGGCTCGTTAGAAACTCATATACAGGATGCATGTCTCTTCCTTTGACTGAAATTTTAGACATCATGGGGAAGGTTACCCCATAATTTTTAGAGCAGAATGCCGCGATTTCATCATCGGAACCCGGCTCTTGCGCCATAAAATTGTTCGCTGGGAAACCAACAATGACAAAATTTGAATCTTGATACTCACGGTAAAGCGCCTCTAGTTCTTTATATTGAGGGGTTAACCCACATTTAGATGCGGTATTCACAACCAATATCTTCTTCCCTTTGAAGGTAGAAAAATCCAAGGTATCCCCTGACAAGGTTTGAACACGAAAAGAGTGAATTGACAATTTCATTGGTGCATTATTTGAAAGTTTGTTTGCCTGCCTATTCTGTCCATTTCCACAAAATGTGAACAGGAATATCGCAGAAATAAAAGGTAGTATTCTCATATTGATTATTTATTTTGTAACATACTAAAACCAAAAAAGTTTATTATCGTATCATTTGTTCATGCTTAGAAGTATTCAATTATTGCTGTTCTTAACAATAACATTTACACTGGCGTCCCAAGCATTTCGTATTAGCGGTCAGTGGTCTGGGATTTTAATAAACGTGAATGACCAAAACGCAACGAAGTTTTCGGTAGTTTTAAATCACAAAGCAATTACAAACTACACCAAGGGTACACTCAAAATTGATTCAGAAAAAGGGTTTGTGGTTTTTGATGTGGCTGGCCCATATCAGAATTCGAAGGATTTCAAATTGTGTTCATCAAAAAAACCAATAAGTAATTACCAAGGACCTATTGGTTCATACTTCGATTTTCAATTTTCTTACCAAGATACCTCCGGATATGTTATTTCTAAATTCAACGCCCCTGGAAGTGGTTTAGACGGATACACGCTTTATCTTGAGCGAGACTCTAGAGAATTATGGTCAATGAATTCCGCAACTTATGATTCATTTTTCATTAAGGCGCTCGTTAATAATATAAAAAATGGCATTCCCTCAAGAGAAAAGAGGATGGCTGAATTAGCAAATTTTGATTTTAAACCCATATATTTTGAATCAGATCAATATACCATTGATAGCAGCTATTTAGACTATTTAAATACTATTGTTCGAATTCTCAAGAGTCACAGTGATTTACGATTGAAAATTGAAGGACACACCGACGGCGATGGAAGTGAATCATACAATTTAACCCTATCTAAACAGCGTTCAGAAAGTATTGTTACATACCTAGTATCATTGGGTATACCGCCAGATCGAATGGTTCAAACTTATGATGGAGAAAAAACACCTGTAGACAGCAACCTCACGGAAGAAGGTAAGAAAAAGAATCGACGGGTAGACTTTAAATTTATTTAAGTGCAATAAGCCTTGACTCCAAAAGCACAAGTTTCTGCAAGGCATCTGCCTCTTTTTGGCGCTCTACAGCAACCACTTGTTCAGGAGCCCCAGCAACGAATCGTTCGTTTGACAATTTCCCTTGAACAGCGGCAAGAAAACCTTGAGTATATTTAATTTCTTCCAAAATTTTTGCGCGTTCGCCTTCAACATCGATTAGCTCTCCGAACGGGATGTAATAGGCTACTCCCTTAACCATAAAACAATGCGCACCGGAAACTTCATCCGCTTGGCGTTTCAGCTCAGATAAATTCCCCATTTTTAGAAGAACCGCATCCAAGGAATTGGAGGTTGTGGATGCTACCACACACGTCAGCTTAACTTTTTGAGCAATATTCTGTGATTTTCTGAAATTTCGAATACCAGAAATAATATCGAACACCTCATTCATCGCTGTTAGTACATTTTCATTCACAGGGGCAACAAGCGGCCAACTGGATATAATGATATCATCCCCCTCGCTGCGTTCGTTGAGGGTATGCCAGAGTTCTTCCGTAATAAAAGGCATGAATGGATGCAGCATTTGCATCAGTTTTTCAAAGAAAACTTTGGTTTGTTTCAAGGTTTTTAAATCAATGGGCTGCTCGTATCCAGGCTTAATCATTTCCAAATACCATGAGCAGAAGTCATCCCAAATCAACTTATACGTTTCCATCAAGGCATCTGAGATTCTAAACTTATCAAAATGGTCATTGATCGCGATTAAACTCTCATTGAGTCTTTCCTGGAACCAAGCAATGGCATGCGTAGAATGCACCGGTTGATCAAACTCTCTTACCTCCCAACCGGATACTAATCGGTACGCATTCCAAATTTTATTGGCAAAATTACGCCCCTGTTCACATTGGGAAGTATCGAACGGCAAATCATTTCCCGCGGGTGAAGAGATTAAAATCCCCATGCGGACGCCATCTGCACCGAACTGATTAATCAAATCAATGGGGTCTGGAGAATTCCCCAGCGATTTAGACATTTTACGCCCTAATTTATCGCGTACAATTCCCGTGTAATAAACATTTTTAAACGGGAGGTCTCCCAAGTATTCATATCCTGCAATGATCATTCGAGCCACCCAAAAAAACATAATTTCAGGGGCAGTAACCAAGTCATTGGTCGGATAATAATACCTGATTTCAGGATTGTTGGGCGAGGTAATCCCATTGAATACTGAAATAGGCCACAACCAACTGGAGAACCAGGTATCCAATACGTCCTCATCTTGTTTAATGTCGGAAACTGTCTTATCAATACCCATGGATTTAAGCAGGTCGATGGCTTCATTTGCAGATGCTGCTACTACAAAATCATTTGCACCTTCGCCGTAGTACCACGCTGGGATTTGGTGCCCCCACCAGAGCTGTCTGGAAATGCACCAATCTTTCACATTTTCCATCCAATGCCGGTAGGTATTCTTGAACTTATCCGGAAAAAATCTAATGTCATCATTCATGACATGATCGAGGGCAGGTTGTGCCAATTCTTTCATCGACAAAAACCATTGCATGGATAATTTTGGTTCAATTACCGCATTGGTTCGTTCTGAAAAGCCTACTTTATTGATGTAGTCTTCTGTTTTTACCAGGTAACCTTTTTCTTGAAGTTCCATGGAAATCCGCTTTCTACATTCAAAGCGATCCACTCCCTCGTAATGTAAGCCGTGGGCATTTAATGTACCATTTTCATTAAACAAGTCGATGGAAGGTAAATTGAATTTCTTACCAAGCTCGTAATCGTTAATGTCATGTGCAGGTGTTATTTTTAAACATCCCGTACCAAAGGTTGGGTCGACATATTCATCCGCTATCACCGGTACTTTTCGACCAGAAATTGGAACAATAACCGTTTTTCCCACCGCATGTGCATAGCGTAAATCATCCGGATGAACGCACACTGCAGTGTCTCCGAGTATGGTTTCGGGCCGGGTTGTTGCAATCGTCAACCAATCGTCTTCGGTACCTTCAATCTTGTAACGAATATGATATAAGCGAGAATTTACCTCTTTGTATAATACTTCTTCATCGGAAACCGCCGTAAGCGCCTCAGGATCCCAATTCACCATGCGCACCCCGCGATAAATCTTCCCTTTATTGTGCAAGTCTATGAAGACAGAAATAACGGATTTGGAATACTCGGGATCCATGGTGAAATGCGTTCGCTCCCAGTCACAGGAAGCCCCCAATTTCTTGAGCTGTTCTAAAATAATACCCCCATGTTTATCCTTCCACTCAAAGGCGTGCTTCAAGAATTCCTCTCGGGTAAGATCAGATTTATTGATTCCTTCTACCTTGAGTTTTTGTACCACTTTTGCTTCGGTAGCAATCGAGGCGTGATCTGTTCCTGGAACCCAGCATGCATTTTTCCCCAACATTCGCGCTCTTCGCACCAACACATCTTGTATGGTATTATTCAGCATATGTCCCATGTGGAGTACGCCGGTAACATTTGGCGGGGGGATTACAACGGTGTAGGATTCACGCTCATCCGGGATGGAATGAAAGTAGTTTTTAGCTAACCAATAGGAATACCATTTATTTTCTACTTCTCCGGGAACAAATGTTTTGGGGATTTCCATGACGTTTCTTTGGCGCGAAGATACATATTTCAGCTCAAACAGCTCCGCTCCTTGAACAGTCTATTGTTTCTGCGGCAAGACGTTTCCTCGTATGGTGAGCACCACGGGGGGGGCTTTGTCAGAGGTAACAGTGATGGTTTTAACAAATTCACCTACACGTTTTGTGTCATAAGAAACACTAATCGTTCCCGACTTTTTCTTTTTAATAGGGTTTTCAGGCTTCTCTGCTGTCGTGCATCCACAACTGGTTTGAACATTGGTAATGGTAATGGTTTCACCGGTAGCGTTTGTAAACTTAAATTCGAAGAGCTCTTTCGCATCGTAAGGAATGTCTTTCCGTTCAATTTCCACCTGATCGAATCTCAATATCTTTTTTGATGTGGACTGGGCCGTGATAGCAGTACTAATTAGTAGGAGAGAAAATAAAAAAAATGATTTCATGTTCGAGCTTTTAACAAATTTAAGAGAATAGTAACAATCCTCCTCATAATTGCCTTTGATTTTTAATTTCTTGCCAAATCCATTGAATCATGGGATAAGAATCGGCAAGGCATTGTTCTGCAGTGGAGGAATCTACAAAAGCCACCTTGGTAATCCCTTCTTTCGTTTGTGGTTTGAGTTGGTAGTTCGGTTCGGCAGACATCATAAACCACGAAGTTTCTTTGAGAACGATTTTGCCTTTCAATGGGTAAAGGTGATATGTAATGATTGGGGTTAGAGACTGCACCGTTAAATCCAATTGGCCACACTCCTCTGCCACTTCTCTCAAGGCTGCCTGCATTGGGTATTCATCGCCATCAATCCATCCTTTCGGGAGATCCCAAACCTTGTTTTTTAGAATTAAAAGAAGCTTATTTTCTGAAAAAACGATGCCCCCCGCCGCCTTAATCGTTCGGAACTGGGCCTTAAATGCTGTAAATGATGTTTGAATACAAAGTTGGTTATTCGCTTGAGCATGAATTGCTTTCCACCACTTCATGGAAGGACGAACGGAATCTCCCGTAACTATTTCACAACCTTGCTGTTCATAACTACCAAGGAAAAGTTTCATTTTCTCAGTAAAAACGATATAATTTTGTGCCATGGTTTATGACAAAGATAGCGCATTGCGCATTGCGGGAGAATTATTACGAATCAAAGCAGTGAAACTTCAGCCGCAGGAACCATTTACGTGGGCATCTGGATGGAAATCTCCAATTTACTGCGACAATCGAAAAACACTTTCATTTCCTACGGTTAGAACATACATTCGCCAGCGTTTTGCAGAAATCGTGGACAAGGAATTTGGTAAACCGGATGTAATCGCGGGAATTGCCACGGGAGGAATCCCACAGGGAGTTTTGGTGGCGCAAGAATTAGGGTTGCCTTTCATCTACGTGCGCAGTAATGTAAAAGACCACGGATTGGGAAATTTAATTGAAGGAACCTATGAAGCAGGCCAGAATGTAGTGGTGGTGGAAGACCTCATTTCAACGGGTGGAAGCAGTTTGCAAGGAGTGCAGGCCTTAAAGGATGCGGGCATGAAAGTCAAAGGGCTTGTTGCTATTTTCTCCTATGGATTTCATACGGCGAAGGCAGCGTTTGATCAGGCAGAGGTTCCATTTATTGTTTTATCGGATTATGACCATTTGATTGAGCAAGCTGTGAACTTAGAATACATTAAAGAAGAAGAATTAGATCAACTAAAAAAATGGAGAGAAATCCCCTCTGATTGGACTCCATCTTGACGCATGCATATTCTCAGTGATTCCTTTACGGTTAATTCAACATGCGATGCCATTTTAGGCTATCTATCCTCACCATCAAATCTCGAAAAAATCCTTCCTTCAGAACGTATACACGCCTTTGAAGCAGACCAAACCCAATGCAGCTTTAAAATTCAAGGGGGCATCACCATTAGCCTTGCGTTTGTGTCACGATCCGAGGCTGGAGTAAGGTATAAAAGCGGCCAGCAAAGTCCATTTCCCTTTGAATTGAAGATCGACGTAGTACCTTGCGAAAATCAATGTACCGGAAGGCTTGAATTTCAGGGAGAAACATCTCCATTTATAGCAATGATGGCTAAAGGACCTCTGACGGCTTTGTTTAATGACATGGGGAAAAACCTTGTGAGTGAATTTAGATAAGCCACTGGATTTCACCGTGCTTCAGCACAACTTCTTCCGCCTCCGTTTTTAGGACTAAATGTCCCAAATCATCCACTCCTTGAATTGTTGCACTCACCTGACTGCCTCGAATTACAAAGGAATGAAGTTCATTTCGTCGAAACAAACGTTCTTCATAACGTGCCTTCAAGGAATGGGAAACATCACACAAGGCATGATTTGTTGTGAGCGCATCGCAAATGGTCCACAAAAAATCTTCCAATGGCACATGCTTTTTGGTGCATAATTTCATAGAGGTAGCGTTTAATTCGGGAAAAAGCTCTTGATTCAAATTAATCCCAACGCCAATGACCGCGGATTTAATGAATGGCCCTTGATTGTTGGTTTCAATGAGTATCCCTCCAATCTTCGACTCCTCTACAAAAAGATCATTTGGCCATTTGATGCGCGCATGTACGCCATATCGGTGCAAGGCCTCAACAATGCTAAGCGCGAACCACCAATTGAGCGTAATTCCCTCTGACAATGCCAAATTGGCAGGATAATAGATGAATGAGGCGCATAAATTCATTCCGGGGGCAGAATGCCATGAATTTCCGCGTTGACCGCGCCCGTTTGTTTGAAAATCTGCCAATACTACTGCTCCTTGTTCCGCAATTCCCTTACTGATGAGATTGGCTGCATAATTGTTAGTAGAATCTACGGATTCAAGTTTGAATACCTGTTTACCAAATTTTAGCATAATTTATTGCCGCAGGGTGTAAAAACCAAAGGTATATTTAAATTAATGAATTAGTTTTGCACCTTGTATAAAAATTAATGGCAAAGAAGAAAAAAGAATTATCGCATTCAGAAATACTAAGCAATTGTATTGTTGAAGGAATGCAAGAAAACAAAGCAAAGGATATTGTTGTTATAGACTTGAGGGCCTTAAGTTCCGCGGTCTGTGATTTTTTTGTGATCTGTTCTGGTGAATCAAGTACCCAAGTGGACGGTATCACGAATGCCATTACACGATTCACCCGTAAAACCATGAAGGAAAAACCTTGGCATACGGAAGGTCAACGAAACAGCGAATGGGTCTTGTTAGATTATGTGGATGTCGTTGCGCATGTTTTTTACAAAGATGCAAGAGGCTTTTATGAAATCGAAGATTTGTGGGCAGACGGTATACGTACAGACATCCCTAACTTAAATTAAGAAGTATGTCAGAAGATAAAAAGAAGAGCGGTTTTTCGGTGTATTGGATCTACGCCCTAGCCGGTGTTGCGTTCATCGCGATTCAATTATTTTACAGTGCAGAATCTCGAATTACAATCGATCGAAAACAAACGCTTTTTGAACTCGTAGATTCCAGCGGTGTTGAAAAAATTACCATCATCAATGACCAACGCGCCAACTTCCAACTGAATGGAAGAGGCATCGAATTGGTTAAAACCTTCAAAAAAGGGGAGTTTCCAAAGATATGGAAACAGCTGAAAAAGGAGCCTTCCATCGAAAAACAAAAAAAGACGGAAATCGTACTTGAGAGCATTGGTGATTTAGGCAATTTTGAAAACAGCTTAGAAAAGGAGCGCGGATTTGAATGTGCAAGAGATACCGAAACCGATTATTTCGGTACCATCCTAGCCTATTTATTGCCCTTTGGAATCATTTTCTTGATTTGGTTTTTTGTCATG
>Ga0315907_10001958_pt1 | contig 26939 bp, 22 predicted proteins | sample LakEriMetagenome_3_FD_203525 | JGI IMG/M metagenome (GOLD analysis project Ga0315907, IMG submission 203525) | Freshwater fungal communities from buoy surface, Lake Erie, Ohio, United States - Buoy 12 MA123 | ecosystem: Environmental > Aquatic > Freshwater > Lake > Lake biofilm | place: USA...
CATATTTATTAAGTATTTTTACTAATTCATCAAGCAATACTAAGGAAGCTACTTTTAGTTTATCACTATTGTTTTCGAAGAAAATTTTACTTCCGATATAAGTAATTCTAACTACATCTTGTTTGGCTATTTCTGGACAACCTTTGTTTTCTGCATTTCCTTTAACATTTGGGCAACGATCATCAATATCTGCTATGCCATCGCCATCAGTATCAGGACAACCTTTCAAACTTACTGGACCATAAACATCTGGACAACGGTCTTGGTCGTTTGTTACTCCATCTTTGTCATTATCAAGTGCACAACCTGTTGCATCTACACGACTTCCTGGTAAAGAGTTTGGACATTTATCGTCTAAATCGGCAACACCATCATTATCAGTGTCAGGACAACCTTTTAGCGTCACAGTTCCTTTTACATCTGGACATCTATCATCAGCGTCTGCAACACCATCATTGTCTTTATCTGGACAACCATTTAATAGAACAGTTCCGGCTAAATCTGGACAAGTATCAAGATAATCAGCTACACCATCATTATCTCGGTCAAGAGGACAACCCGTTTTATCAACGGCAACACCTGCTGGCGTATCCGGACATTTATCTCTACTATCAGAAATGCCATCATTATCAGCATCTTTTTTACTTCCAAAATTGAATGTTATTCCTGCTGAGTGCATTAAATAATCGTCTTTTTTTCCAGACACAATTCCATCTCTACTGTCATTATTAGTAAACATGAATGTTTCTTGTAAATTAAATGTTAGTTCAGGGGTTAATCTTATGTTGATACCACCACCAGCTGTTGGGAAAGCAGTGTCTATTTTTTCTTTATGAAAGTTAAGTTGTCTGTCAAAAAGAATAACGCCAATCCCACCAAAAACATAAGGTCTAATAGCATATTTTTGGTTAATTAAGTTCCATTTTAAGTTCAAAGAAGCAGCACTAAAATCACTTTTGTATCCTGTTATTCCACTGTCATATCCAAGTGTTCCTCTAGAATAGGTAGCATTCAAATCGAGGAAATCCCATAAATACCTTGAAACAGAAATTCCGGCAAAACCATACATGGTTTTATCTGTTTTGTACCAATCTCTGCCTAAATCTCCATTGTATTGAATGATTCCGCCATGGAGTCCGATGTTCCATTTTTTGTCTTCGGTTTGCGCTTTTGTTGCTAGTGTAGATGCTAAGCATATACATAAGAGTAGTAATTTTTTCATGTTTTTATATGTTTTTATTATTAATACAAAGGTCATTGAGATTGAAAGGCAGACTGTTATACAACTATTTTTTTAGTTTGTGTTATTCCCACATTTTAATTTTCAGGTATAAAAAAAGCCCTGTCGTTATGTGGCGACAGGGCAAACAATAAATAGTCTCTCATTTATTGTCAACTAACCAAAAAAATCAACCTAAAGATTTAAATGCGCTGAATGGCATATAGTATTCATCGAAGTATTTTTTGTAATGACTTTATTGTCAAGTTATAATTTATTTAGGAAGCAGTATTATATGTTTTCTTAACGATAGCTATTTGATTAATATTTGGAAATTTATTTTCCAATAATTTTATATGCTCAGTTGTATAGTCTGATAGTATTGTTAGCGATTCTACTAGTTCAAATGTTGTAGCACTTCTCATTAGTATTGGAATGATGATCATAAGTTCTTTTTCATGCCAATATATTTTTCTTAATTCCTGCAAAGCATTATCACATAAAGCTTCAGTTACAATTTGTTTTTTTCGGTCGGCCATGCTTTTAATTTGATTGTTTGAAACTTTGGTCAAGTAATTTGTTACAGTATTTCTCATCTTACTTTCAGTTATTTATTCGTAAAAAAATCTCTGACAAAAGCGTGTTGTTGTCTGGCAGTCATTTTATCAGTTTGTTTTACCTGAATTTTGACATCTTCAAAACGAATATCAGCAACTAAAACATTAAATAATTCTTCTTTGGCATCAGTAGGGCCAAAGAGAATTACCTCTTTGTATTTTTTGACAACATCAATTAGTTTCTTATAATATTTGGATTGCTCTTGCATTTCTTTGTTGTGCATGTGAGCTTCTCCTTTTTTAAAACTATCTAATTTTTGTTGATGTGTGAAATTGGATTCAATAGTTTTTATTTCAAATGGATTATTAGAATATTCCATCAAATGAGCCATGGAATGATCCATCCAAATGCCTATTTTTTTTCTAGTTGTTGCCATCATGAGTTTGTTTTAGTTCTACAAAGATGGCAATGAAGAGGATAAAATGTATTATAAAATTTAAGCTTAATATTTTATAATTCACACATTATCAATATTGTTGTGTTCTTTGGATTTACATTCTATCCATATACCAACTGAGTTCTTTTTCCATTTTTTTATATTTAAAAATGGTTGAAATTATTTTTTGCAACCGAAAAAATGCTGTTTCACTTTTTACTACATAATCAAAGGCTTTGTGATGCAAACAACTAACAGCTACATCAATTTTGTCTTGACTAGAAAGCATTATTACTGGAATTCCAGCATTGAATTTTTTAATTTTGTCCAAGGTTTCCAGTCCGTTCATAGCATTTTTATCAATACCATCTAAATGGTAGTCTAATACAATTACATTTGGTTTTTTTGCTAAATTTTGAATGCACAATTCTCCAGTTCCAAAGGTTTCCACTTCAAAATTTACATTATTAAGAAACTGCATTTCAAGTGATTTTAAGAAAACAGCATCATCATCTACAAGAAATAGTTTGATTTTAGTTTCAATTTCCATAAGTTATTTTTCTAAATTAATTAATTCATTTTCTAATTCTATAAACGATTGCAAGCATACATTTTCTAGTTCTGAAACCAAACCTTCTAACTCAACTGAAAGTTCTAGTTTTTCGGCATATTCCTGAATTTTTTTTGCCATCTCGGTATATTCAGTATTGATGCCCATTATAGCAAATGAAGGTATTATTTTATGAGTTGCGGCTTTTAACATTTGCCAATCTTTATCTTTATAACTTTGTTTCATTGCTTCCAGTAAAGGTGGTGTTTGTTTTAAATACACCTGTATCATTTCGGTCATTAATTTGGGGTTTGCTTTAGTGAGTTTCGTTAGAAAACTTAAATCAACATATTTTATAGTTTGTGTTAGTTTATCTCCTTCAATTATATTTTCGATTATAGCAACAGGTTTTTTGATTAAGGTGATTAACTTACTATATAGCAATCGTTCATCAACAGGTTTTGAGATGTAATCATTCATACCAGCAGCTTTGCATTTTGCAAGATCAACAGTAGTAACATCTGCAGTAAGCGCAATAATTGGAATTTTTAATTTCATTTTTTCTCTAATGTATTCTGTTGCTTCAAATCCGTTCATTTTGGGCATTTGTAAATACATTAGAATAATATCATTGGTACTCGTTTTTAGTTTTTCGATAGCAATTTTTCCATTACTTGCAATATCACATTCGAAACCAAAGTCATCTAAGAGTGTTTTCATCAGTAACTGATTCAGTTCCATGTCTTCGACTACTAATATTTTAGTGTCTTTTATTTCGGTATCTATCTCAAGAATTTCAGGTTCTAAAACGTTTTTTATTTGGGTCTTATAAAAGTAGAGTGTGAAGCTAAATGTGGAACCTTTATCAATAGTACTTTCTACTTCTATAGTTCCATTTTGTGCTTCTACTAATTGTTTTACAATGGCAAGACCTAAACCAGTTCCTCCAAATAGTCGGGAAGTATCGCTTGTTGCTTGCTGAAAGTTATCAAATATTTTTTCGATTTTGGATTCACTAATTCCAATTCCAGTATCCGTTACTGAGAAGTTTATGGCTACATCATCATCTGTTTCTGAAACTAATTTTATGCTAATTATGATTTTGCCTTCGTTTGTAAATTTTACAGCATTGCTCACTAAATTCAAAATAATTTGATGCAAACGAACTGGATCACCAACTAAAATTTCTGGAATTTTAGCATCATAATGGGTAACTAATACTAAATTTTTCTCCTGAATTTTGGCTTCAAACAAATGCAACATTGCTTTTATAGATAGTTTTAATTTGAAAGGTGTTTTTTCAAAAATCATTTTTCCTGCATCTACTTTTGCTAAATCTAGAATGTCATTGATTAAAACTATTAGCGAATCTCCACTAATTTTTATTGCCGTTAAATATTCTTTTTGTTTTTCAGTCAATTCGGTTTTGAGTACCACTTTTGTAAAACCAATAATAGCATTCATGGGAGTCCGAATTTCGTGACTCATATTTGAAAGAAACTGTTGTTTTGATTTTACAGCATCATTGGCTTTTATAGTTGCTGCTTCAGCTATTATTTTTGCTTCTTCTGCAATGGACGATGCAAATTCAGCATAATTCTTGGATTCTATTAACTCCTTTTGTGCTTTTTTTTGTTCTGAAATATCTCGTGCAACTACTACAGCACCAATAACATTACCTTCTTTGTCTTTATAAACAGCACCATTAAACAATACATCAACTAATTCACCATCAGTAATGACCAAAGGATAGTCAATTACAAAGCCTTTTTTGAAAACTTCTTCGTATCCTTTTTTGGCTTTTTCAGGTTCGGTAAAATAATTAAAAAAATCGGAACCTATTAATTCTTCTTTACAAACACCTGTTACCCTAACTGAAGCTTCATTGGTATCCGTAATTTTGCCTTGTGGACTAATAGTAAATAAAGGATCCCGACTTGCTTCGATAAGACTTAATGAATATTGAGAAGCATCTTTTTGAAGTTTGTTTAAGGTTTCTAACTCATAATTTCTTTTGTCATTATTTTTAAACATATAATAAACAAAAAATATCAAAAACATTAAAAATACTGTCAAACCCACGAGTAATATTTTTGATAATTCGATACTAAAACCATTTTTACTTTTTAGTTGTTTGAGTATTAATAATTCTTCAAGATTAATGGCTTTGATCTTTAATCGAATGATGTCCATTAAAGCTTTACCTTTTAGCATAATAGCCATTTCAATTTTTTTATTGCCATTGTTTTTCCTTATATTTTCAATCAATAAATTGGATAAACTGATACGTTCAGCAATAGATATTTTTAATAATTTTATCTTTAGTTGTTGACTGGCATTGTTTTTTGTTAGTATTAATACGGAATCTAAATTTTGATTAATTTGATTATGGTTTTCTATTAAAGGCTCTAAAAATGCTTCCTTATTGGTTAATAGATATCCTCTTACTGCTGTTTCAATATTGATAATATTTAATAGGATTTCATTATTTTTTATGATAATATCATTAGTGTGATTTGCCATATTTTCTTTTGATTTTATAGAAAAAGTAGTATAGTAAAAAAATGATAATAGCAAAGTAACCAAAGCGATAGCAATGTAATTTAAGAGTGTTTTTTTATCATTTATATTAAAAGACATAGTGGCTTTTTACAATTAGTATTTTTTAAATATCCTCGATTGAATTACGGCGCTTATTTTTCAATTGTTTGAAATGTGTTGGTGAAAGTCCGGTTACTTTTTTGAATTGAGCCGATAAATGTGCCACACTACTATAATTCATTTTCCAGGCAATTTCAGTGATGTTGAGCTCGTCATAAATGATTAATTCTTTGATGCGTTCAATTTTGTGTGAGATAAGGAATTGTTCTATTGTTGTGCCTTGTACTTCAGAAAAAAGGTTGGCGAGATAGGTGTAGTTTTGATCGAGTTTTTCACTTAAATAATCGGAAAAATTTACTTTAATTGGTTGATCAACATGATGAACCATTTCGATAATTATTGTTTTTATCTTTTCAATAAGTATAGCTCGCTTATCATCCATTAATTCCAATCCCGATTCTGACAAGCCTATTTTGAGTAAGTCTCTTATATCCATAGAAATATCTTCCATGATTTCAATTACGCCTAAGTCAACAAATATGAAATGCAAATCAAGTTTTTTTAATTCCTCTTTTACCATCATTTTGCAACGATTGCTAACCATGTATTTTATGTAGAGTTTCAAATTAAGCTATTTAGACAAGTTAGTCAAAGATGCTTTTTTGAAATTGATAAGTGTTTTATAATATTATTTTTATATTATATAATTCACACTTCGTCCAAGTTGATACGTCTTTTGTCTTTAAGGTTTTTAAAAAAAGTAGGAGTAAGGCCAGTAACTTTTTTAAACTGTGTAGAAAGATGCGATACGCTGCTATAATTCATTTTATAGGATATCTCAGTAAGGTTGAGTTCATCATAGAGCAGTAGTTCTTTTACCTTTTCTATTTTATGAGCAATGATGTAATGCTCAATGGTGATACCTTTAACTTCGGAGAAAATATTGGCTAAGTAAGTATAATCATAGCCCATTATATTACTAATATATTCAGAGTAATTTACTTTTGGTAATTCATCATTGTAATGAATCATTTCGGTGATGACAATTTTTATTTTTTCGATAAGCATCGCTTTTTTGTCATCCATCAGTTCTAAACCCGATTCTAATAGAGCAGCTTTTAATTGAGCTCGTTGGTCTTTGGTAATGTCTTCCATAATTTCAACTATCCCTAAATCTACAGTAGTAAAATGCAACCCCAAATTTTCCAGTTCTTGCTTTACTAACAATTTACAACGCAGACTGACCATATATTTAATATAGAGTTTCATTATTTTTGAAGTTCATTTGAAAAGCACTTCAGTGTGTTTTCAACAGTAAACTCAGCTTTTTACTTTCTTTTTCAATAGCAATGAATTTTAGTAAAATTATATAGCAATGGTTTTAATCTTCATAACCACTTTTAATGATGGTGGAAATCATTTTAAATTGTTCATTGGCATTAAAACTATGTTGTGAATGCGCTGGGATGATTATGCCTTCACCTTTATCTAATTTGTAACTTTTATTTTTAATAGTAATCTCAGCCGTGCCATCTATAATTTGTATGTAATTATCAAAAGGAGAAGTTTTTTCGGCAAGTTCTTCACCCGCGTCAAAGGAAGATGCGGTGATGTTACCTGTTGTTTTCTTTATAATCGTTTTACTCAAAACAGCATTGGGAATATATTGAATAATTTCAACAATGATATGTGACTTTGATTTTTCTACTTCTGAAGTATCCATGATTTTTGTGTGGTATATATGTGTTAAAAATTGCTTTGAAAAAATTTCTATATTGATAAATACAATTATCCACTAAAGGTAATTATAATAAAATGGTTTGCATCACATATACAGTGGAATCATTTATTATTCTACGATTCATCTTTTGTAGTTCGAACCAAACTGATGCCTGACACAAAAAATATCAAACCCAATACTCCATAGATAATAAGTGTTTTAATATCTAAAGTACTATTTGAAACCGATAAAAAAACCTGTGCTGCATAAATAAGACTTGCAATTCCTAAGAGAGTAAGTATAGCTCCAAAAATTCTTTTAAGATTCATTTTTTTTAGTTGTTTAAAATATATTGTTTTTAAATACGGTAACCACAAAGTTCAGCTTATTTATAAATACATTCTTTGTGTAATACTATTTATTACTTACATAATTCACACTTTTTTTAATAGAATATAATTCTATAAATTATTGAAATACTAAATTTTATAAAGTGATAATTATGAAATAAATTCAATTAATTCTAATAGTTGATACTTCTAATTTTGTCTAGTATTCTTCTTAAAAGCATGTTTTACATATAAAAAATCATTGATTTTGAAAGACATGTTGATTAACTGATTTATGATGTGTTTGAACGATAATACGGACTTCTTCCCTTAAAAAAGAAACTACAAACTCAGCTATTGATAATCAATAGTTATCTAATCTTAAATGTTTAATTATGAAAACAAAACTAATTTACTGCTTATTCGTAAGTATGTTTTTCGGCCTGTTTCAAATTTCAGCTCAGCAATGTGAAGGCTTCAAAACCATCACACAGGGCGGATGGGGAATCCAATGCCATGGAGGTAATCCTGGTTGCTATCGCGACGCTAATTTTGACGCTGCTTTTCCTGATGGAATCAGAATTGGAAATGAAACCAATTCAATTACTTTAACTTCCTCTTTGGCAGTTAAGAATTTTTTACCATCCGGTACTACACCAAGAGCTTTAAACTCAGGTGCTTTGATTGATCCGGGTCAAACATACAAAAATGTATTAGCTGGACAACTGGTAGCTTTAACTTTATCCATCGGATTTGATGTGTATGATGCTAATTTTGGGTCCAACACCTTATTATTAGGAAGCCTAGAAATTAGGAGCGGAACATTCGCTGGAATAACAGTTTCTGAATTTCTACAAATTGCTAACGATGCTATTGGAGGAGGGTCAACTCTCTATACTTTTTCGCAATTGAATTCAGTTGCATCGTCTATCAATGAAAACTTTGACGGAGGAACAACAGATAATGGTTTTTTATCTTGTAATCGTGCCCTTATTTTAGTCTCAACTTTAGTTACCAATCCGGTTTGTTTTGGGGATTTGAGTGGAGCAGTAGTTGTAACTATTACTGGTGGTTTAGGACCTTATATTTATACTTTATCGAACGGAGCTACTTTTACAAGTTCATTACAAACAGTAACATTTTCAGGATTAGCAGCGGGTAATTATACAGTTGCTGTAACAGATTCTTATAGTACAATTGCAACAGGGAATACTTCTTTCACAATTACTCAACCATCACTACTGACGAGTACTTTTGTACAAACCAATCCAACAGCTTGTACTGATAATTCTGCTTCAGTTATTGTAACTCCTGCAGGTGGAACAGCTCCTTATACTATTTTATGGTCTAATGGAAGTACTACTTTCTCGCTACTAAATTTGATAGCTGGAACTTATAACTATTTCATTACCGATGCATCTGGATGTCTTACTAATGGAACAGCTACAATTATAGCAACTCCAAGTTTAAATACTATTCACGTAACTTCTGACGCCACTTGTTTTGGTGCTAATAATTGTTCAATTACCACAACAGTGACAGGAGGAACTGCTCCTTATACCATTTTATGGTCAAACGGAAGCCTTGCTTTTTCACAAACAGGTTTAAATCCGGGAATATATACTGCAGTCATTACAGATGCTAATGGTTGTCAAACGACTACTTCTGTAACCGCTATAGAACCTCCAGTATTACAATTACTTACCGTTATAGGAACCACAGGTACTCATCCTAATAATGGAAGTATAACTGCAACTGCCTCTGGTGGAACTGCTCCTTACACTTATTTATGGAGTAATGGAAGCACCAATCCTATCCAAACTAATTTAGCACCAGGACTTTATACTTGTACAGTTACTGATGGTTTTCAATGCTCGACAACACTTTCGGCACTTATATTACTTGCTGTTTCCGATTTATTGGCAACAGCTGTTGTTACAAATGTTTCGTGTTTTGGAGGAAATAATGGTAGTATAGTAGTAACACCAAGCTTAGGAACTTCACCTTATACCATTTTATGGGACAATGGAAGTACTAATTTCACTTTGAGCAATTTAATTGCCGGTACCTATTCAGCAATAGTAACGGATGCTACAGGATTTACTGTGGCTGTTTCTGGAACTGTTACTCAACCAGTATTGTTATTGTCTAATAGCAATGTGTTTACCAACGCCACTTGTTGTACTGGAAATAATGGTACTATAGTAGTAACACCGGCAGGAGGAACCGCTCCTTATACTATTTTGTGGTCTAATGGTAGTACAGCTTTTTCTCTTGATAGTTTAGTTGGAGGAATATATACTTATGTAATTACTGATGCAAATGGTTGTACTACTAGTGGTTCTGCTACTATTCGAGCCGTGCCTACTTTAGCAAGTACGTATGTGGCAACTCCTGCTACCTGTACAAGTTCTAATGGAACTATTACAGTAACTGCTTCAGGTGGAACAACTCCCTATACCATTCTATGGGCTAATGGTAGCATTTCTTTTGCATTGACTAACTTACCAAATGGCACGTATAGTTATACCATTACCGATGCTAATGGTTGTCAAACCAATCAAGTTGTAAACTTGGTACCATTGGCACCAACATTAGTTAGTACCTATGTTACCACTTTGGCAACTTGTGCAGGAAATGATGCTTCAATAACTGTAACAGCTTCAGGCGGAACTGCACCGTATACTATTTTATGGTCTAATGGCAGCACTACTTTCACAATCGGAGAATTGGCAGGAGGAACGTATTCTTATACTGTTACCGATGCTAATGGATGTACTATTAATGGATCAGTAACTATTACCGCTATTCCGCTTTTATTAGCTACTGCAACTTTCACCAACGTATCTTGTTTTGCAGGAAACACTGGAAGCGCAACAACTACGGTAACCGGCGGAACTGCACCTTATGCTATTTTATGGTCTAATGGTGGAACTATATTTACAATTAATAATTTAACTGCTGGTACTTATACCGCAGTAGTTACGGATGCGAATGGTTGTATTTCAAATGTAAGTGCTATTATCACACAGCCGGCAACAGCTTTAGCTTATACAAATGCTACTTCAAATGTATCTTGTTTTGCAGGAACAAACGGAAGTGTAACAGTAACAGCAAGCGGAGGAACCTCACCTTATACCATTTTATGGACAGGTGGCGCAACAACCTTTATCAGAACTAATTTAACTGCAGGAACTTATACCGCAGTAGTTACGGATGCTAATGGTTGTACTTCAAATGTAAGTGCTACTATCACACAGCCGGCAACAGCTTTAGCTTATACAAATGCTACTTCAAATGTATCTTGTTTTGCAGGAACAAACGGAAGTGTAACAGTAACTGCTACAGGAGGAACTTCACCATATACCATTTTATGGACAGGTGGCGCTACAACCTTTACCAGAACTAATTTAACTGCTGGAACATACTCAGCGGTTGTTACGGACGCTAAAGGTTGTATTTTAAATGTAAGTGCTACTATCACACAGCCGGCAACAGCTTTAGCTTATACAAATGCTACTTCAAATGTATCTTGTTTTGCAGGAACAAACGGAAGTGTAACAGTAACAGCAAGCGGAGGAACCTCACCATATACCATTTTATGGACAGGTGGTGCTACAACCTTTACCAGAACTAATTTAACTGCAGGAACTTATACCGCAGTAGTTACAGATGCTAATGGTTGTATTTCAAATGTAAGTGCTACTATCACACAGCCAGCAACAGCTTTAGCTTCTACAAATGCTACTTCAAATGTATCTTGTTTTGCAGGAACAAACGGAAGTGTAACAGTAACTGCTACAGGAGGAACTTCACCATATACCATTTTATGGACAGGTGGCGCAACAACCTTTACCAGAACTAATTTAACTGCTGGAACATACTCAGCGGTTGTTACGGACGCTAAAGGTTGTACTTCAAATGTAAGTGCTACTATCACACAGCCAGCAACAGCTTTAGCTTCTACAAATGCAACTAGTAACGTTTCTTGTTTTGCAGGAACAAACGGAAGTGTAACAGTAACTGCTACAGGAGGAACTTCACCATATACCATTTTATGGACAAGTGGCGCAACAACCTTTATCAGAACTAATTTAACTGCAGGAACATACTCAGCGGTTGTTACGGATGCTAATGGTTGTACTTCAAACGTAAGTGCTACTATCACACAGCCGGCAACAGCTTTAGCTTCTACAAATGCAACTAGTAACGTATCTTGTTTTGCAGGAACAAACGGAAGTGTAACAGTAACTGCTACAGGAGGAACTTCACCATATACCATTTTATGGACAGGTGGTGCTACAACCTTTACCAGAACTAATTTAACTACAGGAACTTATACCGCAGTAGTTACGGATGCTAATGGTTGTACTTCAAATATAAGTGCTACTATCACACAACCGACAACAGCTTTAGCTTCTACAAATGCGACTACAAATGTATCATGTTTTGCAGGAACAAACGGAAGTGTAACAGTAACTGCTACAGGAGGAACCTCACCTTATAACATTTTATGGACAGGTGGTGCTACTACCTTTACCAGAACAAATTTAACTGCTGGTACTTATACCGCTGTAGTTACTGACGCTAAAGGTTGTACTTCAAATGTAAGTGCTACTATCACACAGCCAGCAACAGCTTTGGCTATAACTATGTCACAAACACCTATTGTAACAAGTGGTGGATACGGAACAGCTACAGCTACAGTTACTGGTGGAACAGCTCCTTACACTTACAGTTGGGACTCAACTCCAATTCAAACTACACAAATTGCAAGTTTGCAAGTAGGATGGTATATAGTAACTGTTACCGATGCTAATGGATGTACAATAACAGGAGAAGTTACTTTGCTATTTGGTTATTGTAAAGGTTTCAAAACAGTAACTAAAAGAGGTTATACAGCTAATTGTTACGGTGAAAATGCTGCTTGTTATTTGAATGTTAACTTCTCAAAATCATTCCCGAATGGTATTTTAGTAGGTTCAGGTTCTAGTTATTTGAAATTCACTTCAGCAGAAGCTATTCGTAATTTCATATCTTCTGAATCAGGACCGAAAGTATTAGCTCTAGGGACTATTTTAAATCCTTCAGGTAGTGCTTATGATAATGGATTAGCTGCTCAAGTATTAGCAACAAGATTAAATGTTGCTTTCAGTAGAAATGCTGATTTCTCCTCAAATGAGTTATCATTAGGAGACTTGTTTATTACTTCTGGAACTTTTGAAGGAATGAAAGTTAGTCAAGTGTTAACGATTGCCAATACCCTTTTAGGAAATGGTGATTCTATATACACTATGACCGAGATCAATAATGCTTTGATTGCTATTAATAGTAATTATGTAGCAGGAGCCGATATGGAATTCTTGAGATGTACTGGAAAAATGGCAGAGGTAAATCCTAAACCGGCAGTTGATTTGGTGAACTATATGGTTTATCCGAATCCTGTAAAAGACAATGCCACAATAGAATACACTTTGAACAACTCCTCCTCAGTTAGTATAAAATTATACAACATTACAGGTCAGTTGGTTAATACTGTTTTCGATGGTAATGTTGAAGCTGGTGATAAAAATATCGTAAAGTTTAATGCTGATGGAATGAAATCTGGAGTTTATTTCTTTAGATTAACCACAAACAATACTGTGGCAACTAAATCGGTAATTATTTCCCAACAGTAAATTAAATAACATTTTTAACTTAAAAGCTTCTCCATTGGAGAAGCTTTTTTAATTGAAGTTGTTTTTCGTAAAAAAAACGTTCGAGATTAATTTCTCGAGCGTTTAATCATTATGAAATATTTACTTATTTCATTTTTCCATTAGTAACGGCTATTGCAGCTCCAACAACAGCAGCAACAACGATGGAAGCCACGATATCAATAGCTACTAATTTAACATACATAGTATCTTTGTAAATGCTATAGAAGAAATTATTGGCAAGCGACATAAATAAGGCTATACCAACTGCAAATTTGATACCTGGCATACATTGAGTTACAGTTTCGCCTTGTGCAAAAATGTAAGACAACATAAAACCAAAGCTCATGCATCACAAGAAAATAAACATCATATTTTCTAGTCCTGACCCCTCTTATTGTGGAAAAGTATCTTTAAGTAAGATACCCCAAACTAACCATCCCATTAAAAAGTCAACAATATCGCCAACAATTCCGCCGATAAAAAGTTTTTTACATTCATAATTAATATTTTATTGGTTAATGAAATAAAATTACCCATTAATAAACATTGTTAAAATTTAACATAAATAATTATTAACTATTTAAAAATCAATATTGTAATAACCTATTTGACAATTTATTGTGATTTTTACTTTAAAAGGAATAAAAAAAAAGCTTTCTAAAAATATTAAAAAGCTTTATGCAGAATGGGATTAGTGATATTTATGACTTTTTAAAATTACCACTATCAACATCTTTTAAAAAGGAAATTACACCAGGGAAATAATGTTCTTGGTCATCATATTGTGAGCAGTGACTTCCGTTAGGACAAAATAAAAAGCGACCGTTTTGGACTTCTTTAGAAATCCATTCCATGTGTTTTGGATCCATGGTATCATATTTTGCTCCTATAACTAAAGTTGGAATGGAAAGTGTTTTTAGCTTTGAAGTAATATCCCAATTTTTTAAAGTGGCATCACCCGTAATACCAAATTCGCTTGGACCTTGCATAAACACATACACATTCGGGTTTAAATGTTTGAAAGCTCTGTTTATTGATTCAGGCCATTGTTCAACAGGTTTTCTGAGTATGTGTTCCGAATAATAATATTTCATTAGCAATTCCATGTATTTTGGATTGGTATAATCTTTATTTTTTTCAAATGCTTTGATTTGGTCAAAAACTTCTTTTGGGAGTTTTGGCCCCAGTACCTCTTCAGCATATTTATTATAAGCCGGAGCACTTGCCATCATATTGGCAATTACTAATCCTTTTAGGTTTTTTTGGTATTTCAAAGCGTATTCCATTGCAAGAATTCCGCCCCAGGATTGCCCCATTAAATAGAAGTTGGTATTGTCTAATTTCAATGCTTTACGTACTTGTTCTACTTCGTCAACAAAGCGGTCAATTGTCCAAAGTCTATTATCATTGGGTTGGTCGCTATAGTAGGAACCTAACTGGTCGTAGTAAATATACTCAATACTTTCATTTGGAAAATAACCATCAAAACTTTCAAAAAATTCATGTGTTCCGCCCGGACCGCCATGTAATAAAAGCACTTTTATTTTTGGATTATTTCCAACGCGTTTTGTCCAAACATTAAATTTGCCAATTGGAGTCGTAATTGGAATCATTTTGATTCCACCCGTAGATTGGTCGTCACTTTTGGAGTAATCCAAATAGCTTGATTTTAGAGAGTCTTCGGATTTATTTTCTTTACAACCTGAAAATGAAATTGCAGTTATCAATACGATTAGAATTTGTTTTATTTTCATAATGATAAAGTTTTAAGGTTGGCGAATCGTTAAGTAAAGTTAATTAAAAAGAACACTTTGTCTAATCAAGAACAACTACTTTGTCATTTTGCGAAATGACAAGCTTTAAGAGTTGTATATTTTTTGATATAAGTCTTTGTATTTCTCCATAACAATTTTACGCTTAAGTTTCATAGTAGGAGTAAGGTGTCCGGCATCAATTGACCAAATATCAGGAGTAAGTTCAAAACGTTTTAGTTGTTCCCAGCTTCCAAATTTTTTGTTTAATGCATTTACATCTTCTTGAATTCGTTCAATTAATTTAGGGTTTGAAATTATTTCTTCATTTGTATCTCCAATTGGAATTCCATGAATTTTCCCCCATTCTTTTACAAATGCAAAATTAGGCTGGATAAAAGCGGCAGGCATTTTTTGACCATCACCAATAACCATAATTTGTTCTATGAAACGCGATTGTTTCATTGCATTTTCCAATAATTGTGGAGAAACATATTTACCTCCAGAAGTTTTAAACATTTCTTTTTTACGATCAGTGATTTTTAAGAAACCTTCATCATCAATTTCACCAATATCACCTGTATGAAAATAATCGCCCGTCATCACTTCTTTAGTTTGGGCTTCGTCTTTATAATAACCCAACATAATGTTTGGCCCTTTACATAAAATCTCTCCGTCTTCGGCTATTTTTACTTCTACTTTATCAATTACTTTCCCAACAGTACCTATTTTGAAACCATTGTTACGCATATCATTTATAGCAACTAGTGGAGAAGTTTCAGTTAATCCATAGCCTTCCATTATTGTGATTTCAGCAGCTGCAAAAATTCTTGCTAAACGGGGTTGAAGTGCTGCACTTCCACAAGCAATAAGTTGTAAATTTCCACCTACTGCTTCTTTCCATTTACTGAAGATAAGTTTTCTAGCAATTTTTAATTGAAATTTATACCACCAACCATTGGCTTCATATGGTTCAAATCGAATTCCTAAGTTAATTGCCCAAAAGAAAAGTATTCTTTTTATTCCTTTAAGCTCTAATCCTTTTGAGTAAATTTTATCATATATTTTTTCAAGTACTCTTGGAACACCTGTAATTAAATGGGGTTTTACTTCTTTTAGATTTTCACCAATTTTATCTAAAGATTCTCCAAAATAGATGGAGATGCTATAATATTGACATAAATAAAGATAAAACCGCTCTAAGATATGACAAACGGGTAAATAGCTCATTGTTCTGTAATTTCCTTCTGTGTAAGGAATTCTCAATGCTCCAGCAAAAACATTGGATACAATGTTATCATGCGAAAGCATAACGCCTTTTGGTTTTCCTGTTGTTCCAGAAGTATAAATTATAGTGGCTAAATCATTAGGTTTGACATTATTTTTTCTGTCTTCAACTACATCTTGATTACTTTCATCATTTCCAATTTCCAAAAGCGCTGACCAATTTTTACACCCATTAATTTCATTGAAAGAATATATTTCTTTTAGTAAAGGTATGTTTGCTTTTACTGACTTTATCTTTTCATAAATGACTTCGTCAGAAACAAAACAAAATTTAGACTCCGAGTGATTTAAAATATATTCATAATCTTCTGCAGCAATAGTTGGATAAATAGGCACATTTTGAGCGCCAACTTGAAGAATACCAATATCCATGATATTCCATTCGGTTCTATTTGAAGTTGAAATTAGCGCTATTTTGTCATTTTCGAGAACTCCCAATCGAAGTAAAGCTCTCGAAACTTTATTAGCTTTATCTACATATTCTTGTGTAGAAGTCTTTATCCATTGGCCATCATATTTGGTAACAAGACAATCGGAGAGGTTGTTCTTTTCAAGCTGATAATAAGGGAAGTCAAAAAGTCTGGTTAAAGGAGTCATTTGTATTATAATTTTATTGCAAATTAATTAATATTAGTTTCTTAAACAATATTAATTTAAAATATGCCGCATTTACAACCTAAATATGTAGTTTTGTTACCTTTAATTTTACCCTGAACATGAAAAAATTTCCCCGTTTTGAAGAGTATAAAATACTAGCCATTAGAATTCTATTGGCTTATGTTTTTTACACCATAGCCAGAGTTTTATTCTACGTTTTCAATAGTTCTTTAATAAAAGTAGACGGCGTAATTGATTTTATAAAGCTATGTTACCATGGTTTGGTTTTTGACACTACGAGCATCTTGTATATAAATAGTTTATTCATTTTAATATCTATTTTACCGGCAGTTATTAATACAAAAAAAAGTTATCAAAAAGTATTGTTTTATATTTACATTATTACAAACTTATTAGCATATTCTACTAATTTTATTGATTTTATTTATTACCGCTATACTTTTAGTAGAAGTACAAGAGCATCAATCGATACCCTTGAAAATGAGAGTAATAAAACACTTTTGTTTTTTGATTTTTTACTCAATTATTGGTATGTTTTTTTATTGTTCTTTGCTTTGTCTTTTATTTGGATTTTGCTTTATAAAAAGATAAAAATTTCACATAAAGCAGAAAAAATAAGTGTGAAATATTTTTTGGTTTCTATTGTTAGCTTTCTCGCAATTACTACATTGTGCATAGGTGGAATTAGAGGTGATTTTAAGAAAAGCACGCGACCAATTAATATTTTAGATGGAAGTCGTTATGTTAAAAATTCGGGTCAAGCCGATATAGTTTTGAACACTCCCTTTGCGATTATAAGAACATGGAATACCAATACGTTTAAGAAAGTAAATCTCGTTTCAAAAGCACAAGTTGACAGTTTATTGGTACCTGTAAAGCAATACAAAAACAACCCGCCAACCAAACCTAATGTTGTGCTTTTTATTCTTGAAAGTTTTGCGCGAGAATACAATGGTGCGTTTAATAAAGGAACAAAAATTAAGGACTATGAAGGTTATACTCCCTTTGTTGACTCACTGTCTCAGCACAGTTTGATTTTCACAAATGCCTATGCCAATGGATGGAAATCAATACACGGAGTTTCTTCGGTAATTGCAGGAATTCCTTCGTTTCAGAATGCGTTTACTTCATCACCTTATCCGAAGCAAAAAATTGAATCGCTGGTTTCGGTCTTAAAAAGTCAGGGTTATGACACTTCCTTTTTTCATGGCGCACCAAACGGTTCTATGGGATTTCTTGGTTTTGGAAATATTTTAGGTTATGATCATTATTATGGAAAGACTGAGTTTAATAATGATGCAGAGTTTGATGGTGTTTGGGGAATTTGGGATGAACCTTTCTTTCAATATTTTAATAATGTGTTGACACAAAAAAAGCAACCATTTATGGCGACATTATTTTCAGTTTCGTCACATGAGCCGTATAAAGTTCCTGAAAAATATGCAGGTAAATTTCCTAAAGGAAAAGTAAATATCAATGAAAGCATTGGTTATACCGACTACGCTTTAAAACAGTTTTTTGCTTCAGCCAAAAAGCAATCGTGGTACAAAAACACCATTTTTGTTATGGTTGCTGATCACGGAAATACTATTGCTTACGATGAATATAAAAAGGAATTCAATAAAAATACAGTGCCAATTTTGTTCTTTTCGCCTGATGAAAAGTATGTAGGTGTAAATACAGATTGGGCACAGCAAATCGATATTTACCCAACGCTTTTAGATATGATGGGCTATCAAAAACCTTTTAGAAGTTGGGGCAGAAGCCTTATTAGCGATAAACAAGTTCCGCCTTTTGTGATAAAATATGGTTCGAATATGTACCAATTTATGAGTGGAGATTTTATCTGCACTTTTGATGGTAAAAAAGCCATTGGGTTTTATGATAAAAATGACAAAGCTATGGAACACAACTTAATTTCTAAACGTAATGCCACTATGGATTTATTAGAATTAAGATGCAAGGCGTTCATTCAAGATTATATGGAACGAGTTATTGATAAGCGATTGACGACAGTTAGATAATTTTGTGTCATTTCGACCATCTCTAGAAAACTCATTTTATTGGTGTTATGTAGCACGTTTATGTGATTTCTCACTTCGTTCGAAATGACACAGTTATAAACAAAAAAAGCCACTGTTCAGTAGCTTTTTATCTATTCTCTAATTCTTGTCTCTTTCTTCTTTACTCTTTTAGAGCTTATTCATATTCTCCGCCAAAGTCTCAATAAATTTTGAAATTGGTCCTTTAATCATCATTGCCATCATTGGGTTGAAATCGCCTTCAAAATGTAATTGCACCGCACTTTGAGCATCTGAAATAGCATCGATATTAGCTGTTAAGGTAAACGGTAATTTATCGCTGGCAGCCGCTAAAACTACTTTTGAATGAGGTGTTTTGTCCTTCATTTTCAATTTGATTTCAGGCATTCCTTTTAAACCAAAGTTGAAGATATCATCACCCAAAACCTCAAATTTGGCAATGTTTTCTGGCATTAGTTTTTCAAAGTTTTTTACATCCGATAACGAATCAAAGATGTGTTGTGCTGATTTGGCTACGGTAACTTTTGGGCTTTCTAGGTTCATAGTTTGTTGTTTATGGTTTTAGAGAAAAGAAGAAAGAGACATGAGCCAAGACTCTTATGGTTTAATACTTCTTATCTCTTCTTTTTCTTTGTTCTTGATTCTGCTATACTTTCCACGTCGACGGATTCTCGCGCCATTCTCGAAGTGTTTTTAATTCTTTATCAGAAATATAATTTTTGTTGACTGCCAATTCTAATAAATGATTATAATCAGCTAAGCTATGCAAATCGACATTTGCTTTTTTAAAATTCTCTTCCGCAACATCAAAACCATAGGTGAATATTGCCACCATGCCTTTTACATTCGCTCCGGCTTCTTTTAATGCTTCTACTGCTAACAAACTACTGTTTCCAGTGCTAATTAAATCTTCGACTACCACTACATTTTGACCTTTCTGTAAAAAGCCTTCCACCTGATTTTGTCTGCCGTGTTTTTTGGGTTCCGGTCGAACGTAAACGAATGGCAATCCCATATATTCCGCCACAAGCATCCCAATTCCAATAGCTCCCGTAGCAACTCCTGCAATGACATCCGGTTTGCCAAATTCTTTTTCAATATGTTTGGAAAATTCTTCTCGCACAAAATTTCTTATCGCTGGAAAAGACAGTATTAATCGGTTGTCACAGTAAATTGGAGAATTCCAACCCGATGCCCATGTAAAAGGATTTTTTGGATTCAATTTAATTGCATTTATTTGTAAAAGCAACTCGGCTGTTTTTTCGGCTGTGTCTTTATTAAAAATCATAGTACAAATGTATAAAGTTTTTGTCAACGATAAACCACTTTTTTTAACCAACGAAATCTCGAAAGAAACCGATTTTCAGTTGTTTTTATTGGAAAGTATTGATATTGAGCAACTCATCATCAAAATGTTTCAAAACAAAATTCAGAAAGCTTCTTTGTATTATCCGGATGAAAAAGCCATTCTGAAAAAATTAAAAGAAAAAATTCCGGTATGCAAAGCAGGTGGCGGTTTGGTTTTTAACAAAAAAGGCGAGGTTTTATTCATACTTAGAAACGGAAAATGGGATTTACCTAAAGGTGGAATAGAAAGAGATGAAGAAATTGCTGAAACTGCGATGCGCGAAGTAGAAGAGGAGACTGGTGTTGATAAATTAGAAATTACACGAAAACTTCAAAAAACCTATCACATTTTTAAACGCAACGGAAAGTATAAACTTAAAATAACGCATTGGTTTGAAATGCAAACTGATTTTGAAGGAACACCATTTCCACAGGCCAATGAAGGTATAGAAAAGGCGGTATGGCTCAACCCGGAGCAAATAAAAGAAGCCTTAAAAAATTCGTATGAGAATATTAAGTTATTGTTTGAGGAAGAAAGACTCCTGAAATAAGTCGCAGTTTACAGTCGAAGTTGGCATAACTTAAAACTTAGACTGAGACTACCTACTTTATTACCTACCTTTACGGCATGTATAACAATCCACATTCCAACAATTTATTACTTAATTTAGGCATTGATAGTCTAAACGAAATGCAAGAAACTGCTTCGGATGCTATCTTGAATGATACTAATATTTTATTGCTTTCGCCAACAGGTTCTGGGAAAACACTGGCTTTCTTATTCCCAATATTTGAATTGTTAGATGAATATGTAGCTGGTGTGCAATGTTTGATTTTAGTGCCATCCAGAGAATTGGCTTTGCAAATTGAACAAGTTTGGAAAAAAATGGGCACTACGTATAAAGTCAATGTTTGTTATGGAGGCCATTCTATAGAGACTGAAATTAAAAACTTATCGAATCCTCCGGCTGTTTTAATTGGAACTCCAGGGCGTATTGCCGACCATATTGACCGTGGTACTTTTATGGTTGACCGAATTCAAACCTTAATTTTGGATGAGTTTGACAAATCACTGCAACTGGGTTTTCATGAAGAAATGTCTTTTATCATCAGTAAATTATCCAAATTAAATAAACGAGTTTTGGTTTCGGCAACCGCCGGAATTGAAATTCCAAAATATACACAAGTTGTAAATCCAACTGTTTTAGATTTTATTCCAACGGAAGAAGCCAAAGTAAATCTTTCGATGAAAATGGTCGTTTCCAAAGAGAAAGATAAGATTGTCAGTTTGTTTAATCTGATTTGTTTTTTACAATCGGAATCGGCTTTAATCTTTTGCAATCATAGAGACGCGGCCGAACGTATTAGCGATGTACTAAACGAAAAAGGAATTTACGCCACTTATTACCACGGCGGCATGGATCAGGACGAACGCGAACGCGCTTTAATTCAGTTTAGAAACGGAAGCGTTAGTTATTTAGTTACGACCGATTTGGCGGCACGAGGTTTGGATATTCCCGAAATGAAGCATGTCATTCATTATCATTTGCCTTCAAAGGAAGATGATTTTACCCATAGAAACGGACGAACAGCTCGAATGCTAGCTTCCGGAACGGCATATATCATTTTCCACGAAAGTGAAAAAAAACAAGACTATATTGATTATGGCATGCCTGTTTTAAAAGTCGACATTGCTACTACTTTACCAAAACCACCACAGTTTCAAACGATTTATATTAGCGGAGGCAAGAAAAACAAACTCAATAAAATAGACATTGTAGGTTTCTTTTCCCAAAAAGGAAAACTGGAAAAAGGCGATTTGGGACTGATAGAAGTAAAGGATTTCATTTCGTTCGCCGCCGTAAAATCTAAAAAAGTTAAAGATTTACTTCAAAATATTCGTGACGAGAAAATGAAAGGAAAGAAGTTTAAGATTGAGGTTGCGAGAAAAGTGATTAAGAAAGAAGAGGATGTTAAAGTGGCAAAGTACTAAGATAGTTCTTCCGAAGTTACTTTATTTTTATCGGAATCTTCATCAGTTTGAGCAAGCTAATCTTACTGTAAAATGCTAGAACACAAAATTAAATTACCCTTATGAAAAAAATTGCCATTTCCATTTATAAAATAGTACCGTTCAAAAAGCAGCTTTGCTTTCTACTCAAAAAGATAGTGAAACCTAATAAAAAGATATACGGAAATTTATATTTTGAAGGAGAATTTCCTGTAACTGTTGATAAAAATAAAAGTTTCAAAATCAAGAGTTATAACTATTTATATATTGAAAATTGTATATTTTGGGAAGGTATTTATGGTCAATGGGAAAAAGTTTCCTTGAAGATCTGGTCTGAATTAGCTAAGGAATCTAACTATGTTTTTGATATTGGCGCTAATACAGGTGTTTATTCCTTATTGGCAAAATGTATTAATCCTAAAGCAAAAGTATTTGCCTTTGAACCTGTCGAAAGGATTTATGAAAAATTAAACGATAATATTAAATTAAATAATTACGATATTCAAACCTCCAAAAATGCAGTTTCCAATAAAAATGGAGAATCTTTATTTTATGATCATGACACCGATCACACCACTACAGCAAGCCTTAAAAATAGCTTGATAGGAGAAAATGACTCAAAAGTGATTGCTAAAAAAATCATCTTAACCACACTTGATTCATTTATGGAAAGTAATTCAATACCGAGAATTGATTTAATAAAAATTGATGTAGAGACATTTGAGGTAGAAGTCCTTGAAGGATTCCAGCAAGGTTTAAATAAGTTCAAGCCAACCATATTAATTGAAGTGCTTAATAATGAAATTGCAGATGGTATATCAAAACTAATTGCAAATATTGATTATGAATTTTATAATATTAGCGAAACTAACGGTATAACTAAGGTAGATAAAATCTGTAGAAGCGACTCTTATAATTATCTAATCTGTACCGCTGAAATATCAAAAAAAATTGGGATTAGTGACTTTTTGAAAAAACAGTAATAATTAGCCTTTTACTACTTCACGACCACACTATCTGGAACCAAAACGGTGTAATCGCCACCATTTCTAATCACATCACGTACAATACTCGATGATATATAAGATGTTTTAGAAGCGGTTAAAAGAAAAACAGTTTCAATTTTTGACAATCTTCTGTTGGTGTGTGCAATGGCTTTTTCAAATTCAAAGTCGGCTGGATTTCGCAAGCCACGAAGGATAAACTCGGCGTCTAATTTTCGGCACAAATCAATCGTTAAACCTTCATAGGTAATCACTTTTACTTTGGGCTCGTCTTTAAATGCGTCCTCAATAAACTTTTTTCGGTCTTCTAAAGAAAACATATATTTCTTTTCAGCATTGATACCAATCGCCACAATTACTTCATCAAATAGTGAAATACCTCTTTTGATTATATCATAATGACCATTTGTAATTGGGTCAAATGAACCTGGGAAAACAGCTTTTCTTTTCATTTTGTTATCTGTTATCTGTTATCTGTTATCTGTTTTGGGTTGTACAACCTACTACTCAGAACCGACAACAGACAACGTTTTACTTTTTTAAAGCTAATTCAATTGAATTGGTAAATAAATCTTCCAACGAAATTCCCGCTGCTCTAGCTTGTTGTGGAATCAAACTCTCAGTTGTTAGTCCAGGAATGGTATTCATTTCTAACATAAAAGGCTCTCCGTCAACAATGATAAATTCGCTTCTCGAAAAACCACTCATTTTTAAAATGGTATACGCTTTTTTGGCAACAGCCCGAATTTTTTCAGCAATGTCTTCAGAGATTCGTGCTGGCGTTATTTCCTGAGATTTGCCAAGATATTTGGCTTCGTAATCAAAGAAATCATTCTCGGAAACAATTTCAGTAATAGGCAAAACAACGGTTTCTCCTTTATAGTTTATTACACCAACAGAAACTTCAGTTCCGTCAAGAAAGCTTTCGATGATAATTTCGTTGTCTTCTTTATACGCATTGGCAATGGCAAACAAAAGTTCGTCTTTGGTTTTTACTTTACTGATTCCAAAACTAGATCCCGATTTGTTTGGCTTAACAAAACAAGGCAAGCCCACTTTTTCCAGAATTTCATCCTGTTTTATTTCATCACCAAGATTTAAATAATAAGACGTTGCCGATTTTATGCCATAAGGTTTTAAAACCGATAATAAATCACGCTTATTAAAGGTCAATGCCGCTTGGTAATAATCGCAGGAGTTTTGTGGAATTCCAAGCAGTTCAAAATAAGCTTGAAGTAATCCATCTTCGCCCGGCGTTCCGTGAATGGCGTTAAACACACAATCGAATTTAATTTTTTCATTGTTTACCGTAACCGAAAAATCATTTTTATCTATAGGAAATTCGGTATCATTTTCATCAACAAAAACCCATTTTTCTTTGAAAATATGGATTCGGTATCCTTTGAATTTTGTTCTGTCTAAATTTTGATATACTACGTTTCCACTCGTTAACGATATTTTGTATTCGCTGGAATAACCGCCCATGATGATGGCAATTTTTTTCATTTGTATTGTGTGTTAGGTGAAACAAAATTATCAAATTTTTTCAAACCATTTACCTTTATGTTTTTTATATCTTTGTGCAAATTAAAATTCTTTATGAGTTTACGAAAGTATTTAACTAGTCGCGTTTTTTTTACCCAAATTCTTGTCGCCATGGCCATTTTTGCCGGTATTGCGTATTTATTTTTTCATTGGATAACATATACTACACATCACGGACAGGAAATTACAGTTCCTAATTTGGCTAAACTTTCTGCAGAACAGGCAGAAGAAAAGTTAAGTGCTGTCGATTTAGATTATATAATTCTAGATACAGTTGATTTTAAACCTGATTTTCCAAAGTTGACTATTGTAGAGCAAGAGCCAAAAGCAGGCGCAAAAGTAAAAGAAGGCAGAAAGATTTATATCAAAATAAATGCTTCAAAGTATACGATGGTAACCTTACCCGATTTGATTGAGAAAACCTATCGTCAGGCAGTACCAACATTAGAAGCTGTAGGCTTAATAGAAGGATCAATTACATATAAACCATATATAGGAAAAGACATGGTTCTTGAATTACGCCAGAACGGTAAAAAATTAAAAGCGGGTGATAAAGTCCTAAAATCATCCAAAATTGATTTGGTTCTTGGTGATGGAAAAATTACTTTTGAAGAAACTGTTGATTCTACGGCTATAGATTCTACTGAAATTATTCCATTAGATGGACAATAATACCGATAATACTCCAGAATTAGAAGAAGAAGAATTATTTGAACACCACAGGCATGTTGCTGATAAAGGGCAATCGTTATTGCGTGTCGATAAGTTCCTCATGCAATTGATTGCAAATGCTACAAGAAATAAGATTCAGAAAGCTGCTGATGATGGAAACATTTGGGTAAATGATGTTCCTGTAAAGTCGAGTTACAGAGTAAAGCCTTTTGATGTAGTTCGGGTAATGCTTTCACATCCGCCATTTGAAAACTTAATTCTTCCCGAAAATATTCCGCTTGATATTGTTTATGAAGACGATTCGTTATTGGTTATCAATAAATCACCAGGGTTAGTGGTCCATCCCGGACACGGAAATTATACAGGGACATTGGTTAATGCGTTGGCTTTTCATTTTGAAAATCTCCCAAAGAACTCTAGTGACCGTCCAGGATTGGTTCACCGAATAGACAAAAACACTTCAGGACTTTTGGTTGTTGCCAAAACGGAGCAAGCAATGACGCATCTGGCAAAACAATTTGAAGACAAAACTACGGAACGAGAATATATTGCCATGGTTTGGGGAAATGTAAAAGAAGATGAAGGAACTATTGAAGGCAATATAGCAAGACATGTAAAAGATCGAATGCAAATGGCAGTTTTTCCTGAAGGAGATATTGGTAAACATGCGGTTACACATTATAAGGTTTTGGAAAGATTTGGTTATGTAACTTTGGTTTCCTGCAAATTGGAAACCGGAAGAACACATCAAATCCGTGTGCATATGAAGTATATTGGGCACACCTTATTTAATGACGAGCGTTATGGTGGTAATTTGATTTTAAAAGGAACCACATTTACTAAATACAAGCAGTTTATAGACAATTGTTTTAAGACATTACCTAGGCAGGCTTTACACGCTAAAACACTTGGATTTATTCATCCAACAACCAAAGAATATATGCGTTTTGATACTGAATTGCCACAAGACATGAAAGATTGTATTGAAAAATGGCGTAATTATGCTAAGACTGGTTTGACAGAAAGTGAAGACACTAGTACTTAAGACTAACTCTTTGAGCAAAGCGATATAAAAAAAAATCCCTCTCGATAGAAGTGAGAGGGATTTTTGTTACTATAATTTGCTTACTTACAAACTGGAGCGTCAACGGTAAAAGTAAAATCTTTAGTACTTTCTTTTTTCACACTTGGGTTACTTTTGTGGTCTGGTTTGAAAGAAGCACCTGTTGCTATGTCAACTAGAATACCTAATAATCCCCAACTAAAAGCACTTAAGATAAAGTTTCCAGTACGAAATACATTATTAAATGTTTGTGTTTTTGTTTCGCAACCTGACTCTCTTACTTCAACTGCCAAAACTTTATTTCTTGGAAAAAGACTAGTAGCAGTTCCATTTCCTAATTTTTTCCCATTTACATAGATTTCAGCATTTGGGTGATCTTTAACGGTGATTGTTCCGTTATACTTACTTCCGCCAAACATTACACCGCAGCTGTTTAATAAAATTGTCATAGATAATAATAAAGCAACAATAGAGATTTTTTTCATAA
>Ga0315907_10001959_pt1 | contig 26932 bp, 35 predicted proteins | sample LakEriMetagenome_3_FD_203525 | JGI IMG/M metagenome (GOLD analysis project Ga0315907, IMG submission 203525) | Freshwater fungal communities from buoy surface, Lake Erie, Ohio, United States - Buoy 12 MA123 | ecosystem: Environmental > Aquatic > Freshwater > Lake > Lake biofilm | place: USA...
ACTGTAGAAACTGCCATAGAAAGGATAAAAAATAGTAGGTACAGAGATCGTATTCTAAAAATGCGGACTCTAAGCAAGGATGAATATACCATTGAGAAAAACAAACTGCCAGTCTATAGATGGTCAGGAGTTTTTGAGTATGGCAATGATGCTGGTATTAAGACTCACAGCGGACTCATATGCTTAGACTTTGATAAGTATCCCAATGATGAGGTGATGTCAGAGCATAGAGCAAAGTTATGTGCAGATCCTTACACATACATTCTGTTCACATCACCATCAGGCAAAGGATTGAAAGTAGTGGTGAAGATTACAGATGTAATTGAGAATCACAGAAAGCACTTTCTATCTTTGAAACAACACTTTGATTCTGAGTATTGGGATAACAGCTCAATTAATATCTCAAGGAATTGTTTTGATTCCTATGATCCGGACATCTATGTGAACAACAACAGTGAAATATATCTCAGTATAATTGAAGAGGTTGAGGATATTGATGTCACTTATGTGGCTACAATACCAATGAGGTCAACAAATAAGATCATTCAGAACATACAAAAATGGTTTGATTCAAAGTACCAGCTCTCAGAAGGCAACAGAAACAATAGCTTTTTTAACCTGGCATCAGCATTCAACAGATATGGCATCCAGCAAAGTGAATGTGAGACATACATTCTAAATAATTACATTGATGTACTGGGAAGGGATGAGCTACTGCAATGCATAAAGTCAGGATATAGAGATAAGGGAGCCTTTGGCACTTCACAATTTGAGGACAAAGAGATAATCAATTATGTTAAAAATGAACTAAAGCAAGGTGAAAAGCCTAAGACTATAAAGTCAAAGCTCAAAGAATACTCAGAGGATGAGGTTGAGATAATCATGGATAAGGCTGAAAGTGAATTGAAAAACTTTTGGAGGAAAAATGATAAGGGCCGAGTCACACTATCCCCTACTTTGTACAGAGATTTTTTAGCAGAGAATGGATTCTTTAAGTATCAGAATTCAGAGCTGTCATATCTGTTTGTCAAGGTTGAGAATAACTTTGTAAAAGAAATTAATGAGGATCTAATCAAAGACTTTGTCCTGGATCATGTTGAGAAGCAAGGTGATCATGTAGTGTTTGACTTCATGGCATCAGTCACTAAGTATTTTAAACGTGACTTTCTGAGCTACATGAAAGCAAAGGATGTAGACTTTATTAGAGATGTCAAAGATAAGGCATATCTATTCTATAAAAATTGTCTAGTAGAGATCACAGCTCAGTCAGTAGAAGAAAAGCAATATGTTGACTTTATTCAGCATGTTTGGGATAAGCAAGTAATTGATAGAGTTTATAAAAAGTCTAGCAGCAAATGTGACTTTCAACAGTTTATTGTTAATATCAGCAAGACTCAAGATAGATATGATTCATTCAGATCTGTGATAGGTTACATGCTGCATACATACAAGAATCCATATTACTCACCAGCAATTATCTTAAATGATGAGGATATATCTGACAATCCACAAGGAGGAACTGGGAAGGGAATAATCACTGAAGCACTGAGTAAGTTTAAAAATACATGCACCATCAACGGAAAGAACTTTGATCCATCAAAGGACTTTGCATTCCAGCGAGTCAGCCTTGATACTCAGATACTCATATTTGATGATGTGAATGAAAACTTTGACTTTGAAAAGCTCTTCTCAATTGTTACTGATGGAATGCCAGTCAACAAGAAAAACAAGGATGAATTCTTTATTGAGAAGGACAGAACGCCAAAGATTGCAATCCCCACAAACTATGTATTGAAAGGTGAAGGGAATTCACATGAACGTAGAAAGTTTGAAATAGAACTACACAATCACTATGACAAAACCTTCACACCATTCCATGACTTTGGCCGCAATCTATTCTATGATTGGGATGAGCAAGAGTGGAGCAAGTTTGACAACTTCATGATTGAATGCATCCAGTATTATTTAAAGAATGGCATTGTCAACTATGCATCAGTTAACCTGGATGAAAAGAGATTGATGTCAGAGATAGGTCATGACTTCTACAGCTGGATAAATGATAACATGAAATTCAATGAGAGAATGATTCTCAAGGATATGTTTGAGAAATTCTGTGATCAGTATCCTACTTACAGAAAGTTTAGTCAGAAGTATACATCCGGCAGAATCAGAAAGTATGGAGATTATCTTGTGAAGAAAGGTAAACTTACAAGAGTAGATGCTGGCAAACAGAATGGCTCCATTCCTTACATAGAATATGTGACTGAACAAAAGAAAGAATCTGAATGGGATAATTTACAAACAATTGATAAAGCACCTTTTTAATATGAAACAAACAGCAGTAGATAAATTACTTGAATATTTTATAAAAGAACAAAAAGAAGGATGTTCACATTGGTGCATTCACGATTTGATTGCTCAGCTATATGTAGCCAAAGAGATGGAGAAAGAGCAGATGGAAAAAACATGGGTAGCAGGTTTGTATTGTGAGACTGGAGATAGGCAAGCATTCATAGATTACTATAACGAAAACTATAAATCACAAGAAGATGATAAAGTTTAAAACACAATTTAGAAAAAGTAAAGAAGGCAATGTACATTTTGCTTTTCTTGGAATCAGTTTTAATAAAAATCAATATATGATTATTGTTCTTGGAATAGTAGTTATTATAAATTTAAATCAAAATAAAATGAGTATAACTAAAAATGTAACAAGTAAGATAGACACTAATAAAGTTTTATTAAAAATACGTAAAGGTAAATTAGATAGAATAAGAAAATCTAATAAATGTACTTATAAAGGTGAGGATATGATAATAGAACAATTTGATTGTATTAGTATTAGCTTGGGATTGTTTCCTAAATATGATGTTTTATTAACCTTTAAATCAGAATAATGAAACAGATATCAATTATCATGATCCTAGCTTGGTCTACAATCTTTGCTCTATTCATCAGCAAATTGTCAGAGCAGAAGAAAGTAGTACCAGCTGAAGAGCACAAATTTACATTTGTAAACGCAGAAGACTGGGCCAAGGATACAACTATAGCACCAGGTAAAACATTAACACTAGATAGAATATATGAACAAGGAAAATAAACAAAGACTTATTGATCTTGAGACAGCACATCTCAAAGATAAATATCCATCAATGCCTGATTTCGCACTGGCAAAGACTAAGTGGGCAGACTCATCAGCAAATGCTCTGACTAAATCAGTGGTGTCATTCATCAACTTATCAGGCTATCAAGCTGAAAGAATCAATACTACTGGAATGTGGAGGCAAGGAGCCAAGCTGAAGGTAGGTGAGGGCACAAGACAGATGCCAGGGAAGTGGACCAAAGGAACCGGCACAAAGGGATCTGCTGACATATCAGCCACAATAAATGGCAGATCAGTGAAGATTGAGATTAAGTATGGCAAGGATAGACAGTCAGAAGCACAGATAAGATATCAAGAAATGATAGAGAAAGCTGGGGGAACATATCTAATAGTTAAGTCATTTGATGAATTTATTCAATGGTTTGATTTGTTTATCTCAAAATAATAATTATATTTGTTGAAATTTAATACCACAAATTATGGCAACAGTTAAAGAAAAGGAGAGTGCAGCTCCAGTACCTATGTACAAAAAACTGCATACCGCAAAGCTGGCAATCGGCAAGGTCCACAAGAATGCTCAGTCACATCATTCAAGATACGCAGATCTCAATGCTGTACTAGATGCATGCGAGAATATTCTGATGGAGAATGGACTGATCATCATGCAGCCTATCATTGACCAAATGGTATACACAAAGATTATAGATGTGGACACTGGTGAGCATGTAGAATCAATGATGAAACTGCCTGACTTACAGAATCCCCAGCAGCTAGGTAGTGCCATTTCTTACTATCGCAGATACACATTGACCAGCATCCTATCATTGGCCGCAACAGATGATGATGGCAAAGCAGCATCTAAGGCAACTGAAGATCCAAAGCCAGCAGCTAAGACATCACTTACAGATGAGGCATTTGGTAGAGCACTGGCTAAGATTGCAAGAGGTGAGTATACGGCTCAAGAATTGAGAACAAACTATTTATTAACTAAAGATCAGGAGGCAAGACTATGAGAGCAATGGCAATACAACAGATGGTAGAGTTTATGCATAGTGATGAATGGATTTTAATTAGTGACGATCTCAGATCAGAATGGATAAAAAACTTCTATCAGAAAGCTAAGCTAGAGATAATGACAGCCTATATTGATGGCAAGTACAAGTCAGAAGGCTATGAGAATTCAGAAGATTACATCAAACAAAACTTTGAAATATGAAATGGCATCCATCAAGCATAGGTAAGATCATGACAAATGCTAGAAGCAAGTCAGAGGTCCTATCAGAAACAGCAAAGAGTTACATCAAGTCAATTGCAAAACAAGACTTCTATGGCTATAACATTGAGCTGAATAACAAGTACATTATCAAGGGCATTGAGCAAGAGCAAGACAGTATTGATCTAGTCAATGCAGTCAGATTCACTGACTACAAAAAGAACAAGGTCAGACTAGAGACTGAGCTGATGACTGGTGAGTGCGACATCCTACTGGATGATACTATCATTGACATAAAGACATCCTGGTCACTTGAGACATGGCCAGCAACAGCAGAGGATGGTGATGAGTCACTTTATGAATGGCAAGGCAGAGCCTACATGTATCTGTATGATAGGCCATCATTTGAGCTCATCTATTGCATGGTGTCAACAGATCCACAAAATGAGCTAGGACTACTTAATCAGTGGGATAACATGTCTCTGCATAGAGTGGACCATATTGATGCAGCAAAACGTATCACAGTCATCAGATATGAACGTGACATTGAGCTTGAGCTGGCAATGCTAGAGAGACTCAGACATGCATCAGAATTCTATGTGCAGTATATTAACAAGCTAAATAATAAGTGATGGAAATAGTACAAGAGCATGTGTATGATATCAAGTCTGAATCAATGTATTGGAGGGTTTACTTTACTCAAATATCTTTAATACCTTTGACGAATGAGGAATATCATGAAGTGTCTGCAAAGCTGGATCAAATCCTTGAGGACTTGGAGACCAGGAGAAAATTTATGGGTACTGGTAATTAATTTAATCTATAGAAACAAATAAGTATGGAACAGAAAATAAACAGTGGAGCAATCTTCAAAAACGATAAGAAGACTGCCGACAATCAGCCTGACTACAGAGGCAAGATCAATGTAGAAGGCAAGGAGCTTGAGATCTCACTATGGGTGAAGACAGCTCAATCAGGAGTTAAGTACATGAGTGCTGCAATCAAAGAGCCTTATGTGGCACCAGCACCGGTACCAGCACCAGTATTGCAGAATACAAGTGAAAAAATAAAGTCAGCAGCAGATGAGTTATTTGAAGATGACCTTCCCTTCTGATGTGAGCCTAAGTGATTGGATGAGAGGAGAGCTTCACAAGAGGCTCTCCAATCGTTACAAGCTGACTCATCTGTCAGAAGATAGTGATTTAAACTATTCACAGCTGTGGCGGTTTTGTAACAGCAAGCCAGTATCAGAACAATTTCTAAATGAGGTATTCAAATATTTAATAACTTCGGGATGTGTTTTGGAATAAAGAGGCATACAATATCGCAATCAAGATCACTGGAGGCTCAGAGCTATACCGTGACCTTGTCTCAGATGTATTCATCATACTCAGTAAGCTCGATATCCAAGAGGCCGATCTTCCAAGAACATTTGCAAGGTATGCCTACAATCAGTGGAAATGGCCCGGCAGTGAATTCAACAAGAAATTCAATCCCCCAATACGTCTGCTCCCATTCGAAACAGATGTTGCCTTCAAAGAGACAGAAGATGATGACCTATCGGAATATCAATGCTATCTTGATAGCTACATGCAGAAGTCTCCTGAAGATGATCAAGAGCTATTTTGTAAAGAACTAACTAAAATGCATCTGTATGGGATGACTTATAGAGATATCAAAGCAGAAACAAATCTGCCCCTCAGAGTCATCCATGGTGCCATAAAACAATTTAAAAATGATTTATATTCTATTCATACTGGCGAGCCTAGGGATATCAAGAGCAATGATGACCTTTGAACTGCCTGATATCAAACCACTAAACTGCTGGAGCTGCCTATCATTTTGGACTTCAGTAATCTTATTACTGATGTACGACTGGCATACTGTTGGCATAGCATTCATCACATATTTACTAGCAGATATTATACAATCATGGGAGAGCAAGCAATGACTGACCAGGACAAGTATTTTGCCATGATTGGTGCAATACTTTTGCGTGAGCTGCACAATAGCAGAGAGCTAAGAAGAAAGATAAAAGGCACAGCCTTAGAGAAGAAACTACTTAAAATTATGAAGCCATGATATCAAATGAGCTGATGAGCCAAACGCAAAGATTTATGAAGACTAGATCCTTTGCACTGAATGAAGAGCTAAAAGAGGAGCTGTCCATGTGGCTCAAGTTAAACAAGAATATTGTGCTCAATAAAAGATGTGGCACATGCCTACGGAATGCAATGAGAGATCTAGCAGCCCACATTCAATCCAACATCAACACAGAGATTAAACCAGCTAAGATTCAGTTTATTGGAACAAAACAATATAACTATGAGAGCATGAGCTATAATGATATGAAGGCACTGGCAAAAGATAGAGGACTAAACTTAGGAGCAGCACCAAAGAAAGCTGACCTACTTAATGCATTGAAATCATGATTGTAGCTCCTATTCCAGTGAATGGCAGAAGGCCACTGCTCAAGATTACAATCACAAGACTTCAGAAGGTAGGAGTCAAAGTTATATGCATGGGCCATGATCCTGAAGACAAGGAGCTATGCATCAAGCTGGGTGCCGAGTGGATAGAGATATCCAATGATCCACTGGGTGCAAAGTGGAATGCTGGATTCATGGCAGCTAAGAAATACAATCCTACTGGGGTGCTGTTTGTTGGCTCATCTGATTGGGTGTCAGATAATTACATCCAAGAGGCTGAAGATAAGCTCAAAGAGTTTGACATGGTAGGAAAGCTAGGATGTCACTTCATTGATGTGGATGATAAGATCAGACTTGTCAACTGGACTGGATATGGCAAAGGACCTAGATCCTATGAGCCTATAGGTATTGGCAGAATGCTATCAAATAGATTCCTTGATAAGATCAACTGGCAGCCATTTGACAAGAGATTGAACAGCGGACTTGATTGGGCCATGTGGCTCAGAGCAATCATCAGTGATGCATCCATTGGGATATTCGATGCAGATGAGATACAATTCTTGTCAATCAGTACAGATAAATGGGAGAACAAACATAAATTTGAGGATCATTGGACTGGCAAGTTAAAGAGTGAACGCATAACTGGCAAAGAACAGATTGCATTCCTTCAGTCATTCCCTGAGATATATGATTTACAAAATGAACTATGCGGAGAGTAAAGGATAAAATAAACACCAACAGCATGGTATTTTGGGATGACTACTATGCTAGTGTTGATGTGGAGGAGGATAGGCTGATAATCTATGAGCAACTGTCTGAGATCCTAAAACAAATAAAATTCAATACTATCCTAGAGATTGGATGTGGCACCGGTATAGGAGCTGAATATCTGAAGAGTAAGTTTGATTGCATCTATACTGCATCAGACTTCTCAATGATAGCTGTCAACAAAGCTGCTGACAAAGCGGATCACATTCAGCTGCTAGATATCAGAACAGATGAGCCATCCAGTCAATACGATGTGATTATAATTGCAGAAACACTAGAGCATCTTGAGAATCCATTTGAGGTGATTGACAAATGCAAGAAGCATTGTAAATATCTTGTATTATCTTTGCCACTGGATGAGCCTGAAGATTGTGATGCTGAACATATTTGGTACAATATTAAACCTATAGACTTTGCTGATTACAATGTACACATGGTCAATACAAACGAAAGCTATTTTCAAATAATTATAACATGAAAAAAGAATGTAAAAGATGCCTGTTCACTTCTGACTTCGCTGTCATAGGTAGTAAGCAGTGCAACTACTGTGATCTCCATGATGAGCTACAGAAGCAATCAGATCCACAAGGACTGCATGATATGCTCAACAAGATCAGAGTGCATGGCTATGCTGACAAATATGATTGCATCATGGGGATCAGTGGAGGACTTGACAGCTCAGTGCTATTGTACACTGCTGTGCGTTACTGGGGACTCAAGCCGCTAGTCATTCACTTCGATAACAACTGGAATGCACCACAAGCTGTCCACAATATGCAACAGCTCATCAAGAAACTGAATGTAGATGCCATCACTTACCAGGTTAACAAGTCAGAATACGATAAGCTCAATGAAGCATTCCTTTACGCTGGACTTCCGGATGCAGATATCCCCAATGACATAGCAATGACAAAGCTGATGTACGATACTGCACACAAGTACAAGATCAAGTACATTCTCAATGGTCATGACTTCAGAACTGAGGGATCAACACCGGCATCATGGACTTACATGGATGCCAAATACATCAGATCAGTTTACAAGGCATATACACAAGCGGAGCTAACTAATTATCCATTATTTACATTCAAGGACCAACTGTACTATGCACTGAAAGGCATCAAGAATGTAAGGCCTTTCCACTATGGATTCGATAGAGAGACAATGGAGGCTGAAATGAAACGACTGATCCAATGGCAAGACTATGGCGGCAAGCATTGTGAGAATGTTTACACTGAGTTTGTAGGGAGCTTTCTACTGCCTAATAAATTTGGCATTGACAAGAGAATAGTATACCTTTCTGCACAAGTTAGATCAGGCAGATTGACAAAGCAACAAGCTAGAGAGCTATTCGATATTAAGCCTGAGTTTGATATGACTAAGCTAGGGGAATACGAATCTAAAATAAATGCACTAATTAACCTTCGCAAAGGTGATAGAGCAAAATATGAGAAGTACAACTTCAAAGCCTATAGGCCACTGATATGGATCCTGGCAAAAATGAAGGTGGTGCCGTATACATTTTACACTAAATATTGCAAGTGATGCCAATACCTAAACCAAGACCAGCAGAGTCAGAGAATGAATTCATCACTAGATGCATGGCTGATGAGAAGATGAAAGAGGAATATCCATCTACTCAACGCTATCCAGTATGCAAGTCATCATGGCAAAGAGCAAAGCAAGAATTCCAAGATAGCTATAATGACTATCCTGATGCTGTAGTGAACAATGCTAGAAGAGGAATAGAGCTGAATGAAAAGCAAGGCAACAGATGTGCAACACAAGTAGGAAAGGTCAGAGCACAGCAGCTCAGCAATAGAGAAAAGCTATCCATTGACACAATCAAAAGAATGATAAGCTATCTATCAAGAGCTGAGACTTACTATGAAAATGGTACACCTGAAGATTGTGGATACATCTCATACCTTCTATGGGGTGGTAAGGCAGCAAAGACATGGGCAGAATCTAAAATTAATGAATTGAAATAATGGCATACTCAGATGAATTCATAAAACACCTTGAGGAACTAGCACATATCTATATTGAAGAGTGCATATCCCATAAGAAAGAAATGATATCCAATAAAGGAGAAATTGTCCTGGTACTAGATAGGCATATACCTACTATAGATTACTTCCTTAGAATATGGATTCCTATTGTGAGGAAAGAAAAGAGTATTGTAAGAGAGACTTATTACACTTGGTTGAATTCTGATGACAAACTCAAATCTGACACTATTAAAAAAATAGATGAGCTTTTTAAAGGCTTAGCTGTTGATATTGTGGGCAATGAGGGCAAGGGAATCTTCTACGCAAAGAACAGATTAGGCATGCATGATCGTCAGCAAGTAGAGACTAGAAATGTTGATAACTTTGACTTTGATGAATGAGTACAATCAAAGGTTACAAACCTCATCCTAATCAGAGGCATATCCACAATGCTATCAATCAAGGCAGCGAGAAATACTATGCTCTGAATATTGGTAGGCAGTTTGGCAAGACCTTACTAGGAATCAATCAGCTTCTGTACTGGGCCATCAATCATCCAGGATCACAGATTGCTTGGGTAACACCAGTATACAAGCAAGGTAAGAAAGTATTCGCAGAGCTTGAGAGAGCTACAAAAAACAGTGGTTTATTTGAATTCAACAAATCAGATCTCAAGGTAACTGGCTTTGGATCATCAATAGAATTCTTTAGTGGTGAACGGCCCGACAATATCAGAGGGAATACCTTTCATTTCATGGTAGTGGATGAGATGGCCTTCACAAGGCCTGAGCTATGGAATGAGGTGCTATCTGCAACTGTGATGGTCAAGGGAAAGAAGGTGATATTTATCTCAACACCAAAGGGCAAGAATCATTTTCATACCTTGTGTATGCAGCCTAACTATGATGACAGATACAAGTACATCCACTTCACATCCTATGACAATCCAATGATAGCACCACAAGAGCTGGAGGAGAGAAAGCGGTCACTGCCTGATCATATCTTCAGACAAGAATACATGGCTGAATTCATTGACAATGCATCCGGACTATTCAAGAACGTGAGGCAGTCAGCTGGAACATGGGAGAGAGGTGGCAAGTGCTACGCTGGACTTGACATAGGTAGGGCAGATGACTATACAGTGTTGACAATACTGAATGAGAGAGGGCAGATGGTATATGTTGGTAGGTGGCGGCATGATGAGTGGTCCAAGATCATTGACAAGGTAGCAGACATCATCAAGCAATATCAAGCAGTCACATTGATAGAGGTCAACAATCAAGGGGATATCTTCTATGAGATGCTGTCATCAAGACTGCGTAATCTAGTGAATCCATTCACTACTACCAGTAAGACTAAGCCTATCATCATTGAGGATCTAGCACTGGCCTTTGAACAGTCAGAGATCAAGATAATAGAGGAGCAATGGCTGATAGATGAGCTTGAGAATTTTACTTATATTTACAATCCGAATACCAGGTCAGTACAATACTCTGCACCAAGTGGACTGCATGATGATGGGGTGATCTCACTGGCACTGGCATGGCATAGTAAAAAGAACTACAGTAAGAGAGGGCAATACAAAATATTAAGAGCATGAAAACCATTGATGTAAACTATCCACAGACAATCCAAGAATGTAGACCTGATCAGCTCACTAAGTGGCTCATGCTGGCACCATTCATCCAGCAGACAGATAAGTCACTGATCAACATGCTTGACTTTCAGTCACAGCTTGTCAGCATATTCACCGGACTGCCAATCAACAAGGTTAGGAAGATTCACATTGATGACATCATGAATGCCAGTAGTGTACTTCTGAATATGCTATCACAATACAGCACAAATGAGCCATCTGAATACATTGAGATAGAAGGCAAGAGATACAGATTTGAAAAGGACTTTAGTGCTATAGAGACTGGTCAGATCATTGACATGAAGCTCATTGAGGATGTCAGCTCATCACCATGTGAGGCATTGGCTATCTGCTACATTGAGGAGGGCATGGAATACTGCCAAGAGGATGAGAGGGGCAAGGTACAGAATCCAAACAAAAAGAGAGAAGAGATATTTAAGAGGGCCTTCCCTGGTGATGAATTTCTGAACTTCTTCGCTTTTTTTTTGCGAGAATCAGAGAGGCGGAGTCTCGCTATCTTGGGAATACAGACAGCGAGGCTGATGAATCAGAATCAGACAATGCATCAGAAACTCTTAGAGACAGCGAATGGTTTACATGGACAAGAATCCTCCTCAAGCTGGCGCAAGAGCTTGGCAAAGATGTGGACACTATCACGCGTCAGCCATACATAAAAACATTGTTTTGGCTGAACTTCTTTAAGTTGAAAGCGGAACAAGATTACATATTACAAAGACATGGCTGATGATCTGCAATTTCTTGACTCACTAGGTATATCTCAGACTGAACTTACTCAGCCTCAGACAGCTTATGAGAAGTTTATTCTAGGTCTTGCCAATGAGGTCACAGCACAATTCCAAGAGTATATACTTACTAACGTAAACAATACTGGAGGACTAGCTCAGTCAGTAGTATACTTTCCTACTGGAGCATTGTCATTTGAGATACAAGCGGATGAGTACTACAAGTTTCAAGATGAGGGTGTCAATCCGGTAGGACAGAATAAATTTCAAACACCTTACAGCTTTAAGTATCCTAATGTTTCAAAGAATCATGCAAAGGCAATACAGCAATGGAAGGGATATGATCTGAGTCATGCCTATGCATCAGCATCAGCTACAAAGAACAAGTATGGTATCAAGCCTCGCAATATCACATCCAATGTCATGAGCAATGAGGTCCTTGATAGGATAGCAAATGATCTAGCTGCTGTCACTGGGTTGATGTTTGAAATATCATTCACCAAAAATACAAGAACATGGCAATAACATTTATAAGTCAGCCTACTCAGTGGGATCCCATTTGCAATCCAACAATATTTGTTTTTGAATCAGACAATACTGGGCAAGCTAACTTTTCATTTGTAATAGAGGTCTATCTTAATGCTGGCCTTATTTCAACTCATCAAGTATTCCCTGAAGATGGGGATAGTGGAAAGTTTGACTTATCAAGTATTGGTAGAGCTATTATAGTTAATAACTTCCCAGATCCATTGCTACTAGATCAAGAGCTGATGAATGGCAGTCAAACATTTTCATTATTAGTGTATGAGAGATATGGCACACCAGCTGAGGTTATCATTGCATCAGCAGAGGCAAGCAATGGAATTGAATTTTTAAATGCAGCTTTTAGACAAGAGTTTTGGTTGTCATGGAATTATCAAGATTATAATATTGAGCAAGCCTCTGGTACTAGATTGTTCTTGACTGAATTCCCAAGAGATAAAAGAGATCTTGTAGGATATTATGACTATAAATATCTAAGCATAATCAATAGTACAGGGAACTTAGTGTATGGTGAAGCTGTTTTATATGATATAAACAATTCAGTAATTGCATCAGCTGACTTTATAAAAGATAACCGTACTATACCACTTGTTCAAGTAGGTCCTGAAAACTTAGTAAATGGTACAACTTTGGTTGTAGGTAATTTCACTAATTGCTACTATTATACGATTGAGATATATCAAAATGCTACACCATCAAAGGACTCTGAACTTTATAAGATATACTACGATCAGTCATGTAGCAATTATCCAAGATACAGACTGCATTGGCTTAATAAGTTTGGTGCATGGGATTCATTCACTTTTAACTTATTATCAGAGCATTCAACAGATATTGAGGCAACAAGATACAATAGAAGAACTGGGAGATGGCAAGCTGGTGACTATGAATATTCTTTAAGTGATGGCAACAGAATGACTGTGAATAAGTCAATGAGTGATAAACTACTATTGAATAGTGATTGGATTCATGAGGACATACAGCAATGGTTAGTTAGAGATCTGTATGAATCACCAAGGGTTTATATTCAGAAGGATTTTGGATCATCGGTTCTTGAGCCAGTGAACGTGACCAATGCTAACTATACATTAAAGCAAAGAAGAAAAGCTGGTCTTATTCAAGAGGCTGTTCAGATAGATAGAACATACACATATCAGACACAATTAGGATAGATGGAGCTATACATCAATGACATACTTGTAGACCTTGATGAGAGGCTGCCATTCCCATTGACATACAATATCAGTGATGTGAAAGATTTGTCTAGTAGGAAGGGGAATAATTCCAAGACTATCATTTTGCCTGGTACCAAAAAGAATGTATATCTAATGCATCAGGTGTTTATGACATCAGCTAGTGATCCAGTATTAGATACTCAAAGCGCATTTCTTAACTTTGATCCATCTGTAAAGTCAACAGCTAGGTATTATGATCAAGGTCTATTGCAGTTCAATGGTATATGTCAGCTGACTGAGTGCAACTGGATGAATGGCATGTGGAGATTCTCTATCATCATGATATCAGAAAGTATTGACTACATTGGACTGCTATCCAAGATCAGAATCAATGAGCTGTCATGGTCCGAATATACACATACACTAATCAAGGCCAATCAAGAGAATTCATGGGCTGGAACTATCCAGGTGAATGGTGTACCAACAAGCAACAAGACTGGAGCCAACTGGGATGGATTAGGGTATTACTATGGACTGATTGACTATGGCTATGATAGGCCAGCAGTGGATGCCTTTGGTGTGGAGCATATTCCGCCACAAGTATTCTGTTATGATATCCTGAAGAGGGCATTTGATTACTGCGGCATCAGCTGGTCATCAGCCTTCCTTGAGAGTCAGACATTCAAGAGAATGCTCATGGCCTTTGAAGGCGGATCATTGCCAACAATCACAGCTGCTGATTCACTTGCCTTGTCAGCCTATACTACAGAGGACAATGGTACCAGTGGTCACATTATTAATGCTAACATACCATTATCAAGTGGGTGGAATCTAGTATTTGGTGGCAATAGAAGAGCTGACTTACAATTCACTTATTCATACGATCCCTATAATGCTACAGTGACATCTGATCCAGCTGGACAGATTGAGAATGCTGCTACATTCATGCGCTTTGTATCAGCTACTGAGGGCATCATGAGAATCAACTATGTTGGTGATCATGACTTGAATCTTGACTTTACAATCACCGGAGCCAATCTTGTGGATACATGGATTAGGTTTAAGCTGGTACTGAAGATATCTAAGAATGGATTTGTGATATCTCAAGATGATGTATATCAGGGAGCCTTTGACAATGGTACTGGTGACTATTCAGCTACTATCAGCTTTGACTATATCAGAGATGTATTTGTGACCTTCAATGATGAGCTCAAGTTTGAATTAATATGGGTAGTTTATGATTCATCTGTTGAGGCTGATGACATTCCTACTACTTTCTTATTGAATACCAACATCACAAGCAACACAGCGGATCTCAACATCGTATTATCTGAGCAATCACTTGAGCCAGGAGGAACTATCTTGATTGATAACTTTCTGCCAACAATGGACTGCGCCACATTCTTTAAGGGAATTACTACGGCATTTAATCTATATGTCAAGCCTAATGTGAATGATAACACCATCCTTGAGATTGAGCCAATGGATGACTTCTATAACTCATCAGCTGATGCCTTGAATTGGACTCATCTAGTTGACTATAGCAGAGATTACAAGGTGACACCTACAATCAACTTTGCTAGCAACACATACAACTTTGTATTTGAGCAAGATGATGACTATTATAACTTCTACTATGCACAAGATGTCAGGAAGCAGTATGGTGCATTCAGCTTAGATTCACAGAATCAATTCGCTAAGAATACAACTGAATTCAAGCTGCCATTCTCACAGAAGCTGCTGGTGAATATTCCAGTAGATGAGAGTACCTTCACCAATATTATTGTGCCAAGGTCATTCCAAGTCAAGACTGAGCAAGATGGTACTTCAGCTATAGCTATCAAGAAGGGCAAGCCATTCCTTGTGCAGCTAGGACCAATGACTACAGCTACATGGCAATATATTGATGAGGATGGTATTGCCACTACTGAGGGATCATATCCGTATGTGGGCCATCTGAATAGCTTGACATCACCTACCTTTGACTTTAATTTCGGGGTGCCTGAATATGTATTCTATCAAGATGCGGCCTATACTACCAATAACTTATTCCATTATCATGAGAGATACATCAAGGAGGTGATATCTAGGTTTGGGAAGTTATTAACATGCTACATCAAGATAGATAACAGCATGATTAACATGCTTAATTTTAAGGAGCTCATCAACATTGATGGTGTAATCTATAGACTTCAGAAGGTATCAGACTTTGATAGTGGAAAGGATAACACTACATTAGTGGAACTGATTCGCATAATAGAAGGAGAGAGTATCCAAACTTTTGATATAGAGATACCTTATCTCCCTGATAAAACTAACTTCAGAGAGACAGAAGGCAAGTTTACAGCTGGAGCTCAGACAAGAATAACGGAAGATAATTTAACTAGAACAACAGAATAAATATGGCACTTTGGGAAGAGATACTGACAGCGAGTCAGGGAACATTGATAGTGAATGACACTACAGAAAAGACAATAGTTTATGATGCAATCTTTGTCCTTGAGGACACTGTATTTGCAAGCATCAAGGTAGGTGGTGTTGACATCAAAGCTGAGTTAATAACTACACCAGGCACAGCAGTAAAAGCTGGAGCAATGATCAGATGTACTGGAGCTCGCAAATTTTCAGCTATTGACTTGACATCAGGATCTGTAGCTTTAATCTTGTAAGATGTACGGATACGGAATCACAATGATGTTCAATAGTGCAACTGCTGCCATTAAGGCTGTGGCTGATGCGCTATTCAACAGACTATCTGAGGATGGTATCAACAGAATGACAGAAGATAATATACAAAGAATAATAGAACAATAATGGGAGTAAAGATATCAGGCTTAACGGCCAAAGGCGCAGCACTAGCAGCAACAGATTTACTTGAGATTTCTCAGTCAGCTGGTGGCGGTATATACACATCACGCAGTGTAACTGGTGCCAACATTAAAACATTTGCTCAGAGTGGTTTGCCTACTGAGATCCAGGTGGCTGCATCGGATGAAACTACAGCTTTAACTACAGGTACTGCAAAGGTTACTTTCAGAATGCCTTATGCTATGACAGTTACTGCTGTGAGAGCTTCACTTTCTACTGCTCAAGCATCAGGTAGTATCTTCACTGTTGACATCAATGAAGGTGGGACAAGTATCCTATCAACAAAGTTGACAATAGACAACACTGAAAAGACATCTACAACAGCTGCAACACCAGCGGTTATATCTGACACTGCACTAGCAGATGATGCTGAGATAACTATTGACATTGACCAAATTGGCAATGGCACAGCAAAAGGTTTGAAAGTTACTATCATAGGTACAAGAGTATGATAATCAATCCATATTTAGTGCAGCCAAGTGGGCCATCATATGGCACACTAACAACTGCTTGGATAGCTGCTACGGGAGAAACGGACTTGACTATCTTAGGTGCGTTGAATACACTTGAGAGTGACTTAACTACCTATGGACTAACTTCTAAGATGAAGGCTTTGTATCCGTTTGTAGGTGGCACTGCGGGTAAGCATTCATATAACTTTATGAATACTGCGGCTTATCAAATAACTTGGAATGGTGGTCTTACACATAGTAGTAATGGAGTTTTACCAAACGGAACAAACGGATATGGAAATACTGGATTTTTACCAAGCTCATTAGCATCTGCAAATAGCAATTCAATAGGCTACTACATAAGAACAGTAAACACTGCTGCAAGTGCAGACCCAGTAAATTTAGGTTCATTTCTAGGCAGTGATAATAGTACGTTATTAAATACTGCTTCTACTTTAGCATCAAGATTAAATTCGGGTTTAATATCAGGTTCTATAACTGGAGGAACGGGATTTTTTAGCTCAAGCAGAACATCATCAACTGTAACAACTGTATATAAAAATAGCACATCTGTAGCTACTGGTAATTCAGGAGGTGGATTAAATAGTTTAGCTTTATATATTGGTACATTAAATTTAACTGGTACACCTTATGCAAGTGGATATGTAAATAGTCAATTTGCTTTTGCATATATGGGTGATGGGTTATCTTCTACTGAGATAGGCAACTTCTACACTGCGGTACAAGCGTTTCAAACTACATTATCAAGACAAGTATAATGAAACTAACAGACATAACACAAGCAGAATATCCTAACTATGTAGGACTGCTTACAGAGGTACAGAAAGATGAATTGGTAGGTCAGCAATACACTGAGGATAGCTACTTCAATCCTATTATTTTGTAAATTTGTATATGGCATACATTTATAGACATATAAGATTAGATAAAAATGAACCATTCTATATCGGTATAGGTTCCAATAAAGAAAGATGTTATACTAAGCAAACAAGAAATAAGCACTGGCATTCTATCGCAAAACATACAGATTATAGAGTAGATATTATTTTTGATGATATATCAATAGATGATGCAAAGGAAAAAGAAAAAGAATTTATTTCTTTATATGGTAAAAAAACAAATGGTGGTTTATTAGTCAATATAACTGATGGAGGTGATGGATGTTGGGGGGTTAAAGCAACAGAAGAGCAACTTGAGATAAGAAGAAAAAGGATGATTGAAAACAATCCTTTTAAAGGTAAAAAGCATACTCCTGAGACAAAAGAAAAAATGAGATTGGCTAAATTAGGAACTAAAAGACCTAAAGAAGGATACATTAAAAGAGCTGAAAAAATGAAAGACTATGTTGGTTTTAATCATTGGATTAGTGTACCTGTTTTAGATATACAAACTGGAGTTTATTATGCTAGTGTAAAAGAAGCTGCTGAATATGCTGAAATGAATATTACTACATTTATTAGAGCAATGAAAAAAAATATTATAAAATATAAAAGAATATGAAACTATCTGATATTGCAAAAGAAGATTTACTAAAATATGTTGGTCTTTTAACGTTTGAACAAAAAGAATTAATTCACGGGCAACAATATACCGATGATTCATATTTTAATGAAATTCAAGATGCGGATGATAATTGGATAATCTCAACTGAGGAGATGAACTTCTGCACAAACGTAGATTTTCTATGGGTTAAAGATTTGGATTTAATTCCTTACAATCCTAAACCTACACCACCATTCCCTCCAGGGGAATAAAATAAAATATTAACTTTATGAAGGCTGGGCAACTAGCCTTTTTTTGAATATAGACATGGCAAATAAGGAAGCAGTATTTTCACTACGGGTTGACACTGGCAACAGTGTACAAGATGTACAATCATTTGACAAGGCAGTCAACAATCTGAATAAGGATCTGCAAGCAACACAGAAAACTGCTGCCTCAGATGCTGGCACAGATGCCTTTGCTGAGAAATTAGCGGAGCTGAATGCAAGAGTTGAAGCTGGAGGATTGAGCTTGAGAGAGATGACTCAAGTCATGAAGCAGTATCAGACTATTGCAGCTCAAGCTGGTGTTGAGTCACCGGTGGGTGCAGATGCCATCCGTAATGCTGCGGCATTGAAAGATGAGATAGGTGATTTGAAGGCACAAACAACAGCTCTTTCTTCTGACTTTGTAGGCCTGGATACAACATTAGCTGGGATTGATACTGGAGCAGCTATCTTTGGGGGCTTTCAGTCAGCTATTGCATTGACTGGTGTAGAGTCTGAGCAATTGGTGCAGACAATGGTGAAGCTGCAAGCTGTGCAAGGTGTGGTGAATGCAGTGAGCACTGTTGCGAACAACTTGAATAAGGAGGCTATTCTAGGGATTCAGCTCAGAAATGTAGCGCAGAAGATTCAGAATGCATTCATAGTTGAGAATACAGCAGTCACTACTGGTAATGCTGTGGCCACTACAGCCATGAGCACAGCACAGAAAGCTGCTGCTGTTGCTACCAATTTGGGAACATTGGCCATGAAAGCATTGAATGCTGTGATGAAAGCCAATCCAATATTCTTGATTATTGCTGCACTAGCTGCTATAGCTGGAGCCTTCATTGCGTTTGGTGACAATAGTGCTGAAGCTGCTGAGTCAAATGAGAAATTCAATAAGAGCCTTGAGAATGGCCGCAAAGCTCTTGATGATTCATTCAGTGCATTGCAGAAATATACTAGCAACAGAATAGCTTTGATGAAGGCTGCTGGTGCAACTGATGAAGAGATCACCAAGGCTGAGATCAAGAATCTTGAGATACTAGCGAAGGCTCGCCAAGATGCAAGAGTAAAAGAGCAGTATGCATTCCAGAACTTACAGAAGAGATATCAGCAGATGCTGGATCAAGGGAATGAGGATGAAGCTGCCAAGATCAGAGAGCAATTGACTGCATCAAGAGAAAGATATGTCAAGCTGGGCCAACAAGCCAAAGACTACTATGCAGATATCAAGCAGCAGAGAGCAATTGATGCAGCTGAGAATGTTAAGAAGGTACAAGATAACGCTAAGAAGGTAGCTGAGAATGCTGAGAAAGTACAGAAGGACCAAGCTGATAAGGCAAAGGCTGCTGCTGATAAGGCAAGAGAGCAAAGAAAGCAAGATCTAGCTAAGATTCAAGAAGTGGAACAAGCCTATGTATTAGCTGGTGAATCACTGAAAAATCAAGAGATTATTGCAGAGACTAAAAAATACAATGAGTTAATTAAGCTCGCTGAGAAAAACGGATATGATACAACTACTTTAAGACTAGCTTTAAGAGATTCGTTGAATAACATTGATAATAAATATGATGACATTCAAAGAGCTAATGAAGAGCGCAGAGCTAAGGAACAAAAAGATCTTGAGATAGCTGAAAAAAACAGAAAAGAAGCTCTAAGAAGGGAAGAGATTGCAACAGAAGAGGCTTTCTTTGATGAATACAATGCAGCTTTATTGACTGCTCAACAAACAGAAGAGCAAGCTGTCACAGACAAATACTTTAAGCTGATTGCTGGAGCTGAACAATATGGTCTTGATATTACAAAACTAGAAGAGCAGCAGCAACAAGAGATCAGTAAGATTCAGAACAAATATCAAGCTGAAAGACTTCAAAAACAGCTGGACAATGCTCAGTTTATCTTTGACCAATTCAGTGCGTTAAATGATGCCTTCAGCTCACTAGAAGATGCAAGAATGCAGAACATGCAAACTAGAGCCAATGATGAGCTGTCTGCATTGGATGCTAAACACAAGTCTGAACTTGAGAATACTAATTTAACGGCTGAACAAAGGAAAGCTATAGATAAAAACTATGCAGCTGCAAAGTATCAGATTGAGCTTAAAAATTTCAATGCACTTGAGGCTATTAAAAAGAAACAATTTGAACGTGATAAGATTCTGAGAATAGGTCAAGCAGCTATAGATACTGCATCAGCTATTGTTAAGGGGATTGCTCAGTTTGGGCCGCCGCCATCCCCGTTTGGTATTGCTGCGATTGCATCAGCTGCTTTGATTGGTGCAACACAAATTGCTGCCATTGCTTCAACAAAGTATCAATCAGGAACTGCGCCAACATTTGACACTAGTGGAGGTGTATCTGCTGGAGCTTCAGCCACAGAGTTAGGTGGTGCCAATGCTAACACAAATACACAGCAGACTGATCTTACTGGATTGGCTGCACAGCAATCAGCTGGAATCAATCAAGTGTATGTCTTAGAGTCTGACATCACTGGCACACAGAATAACGTGGCTATTCAGAACAAGCTCAGTGTGTGGTAAGAAATTTAACTTGTGTGTTCCCTCTCATCCACTGATCTGAGCATGAGAATGAGCCATATAGGTCCAGCAATTGTTGGGCCTTTTTTGTGTCACTGCCTAGCTTGAGATTTTGTCCAGGTGAATGTGGTACCTGGTAGTAATTAAGATAGAGTGATTTGACAAAGTGATTGTGGCCATCCCAAGATATTGAGTCAAACAATTCAATGAGCTTCTGACTATCCATCATCACTGGCTGATGACATTCAAAGTTTATTGTGGTGCATCCCATTGCTTTGAGTACATCCATAGTATTTTGACAAGCCTCCTGATATGTGGGTGCGTGAAGGTCATTGATCATCAGATTGCCATTTGATATCACTGTATCCTCATTGAATTTGGGACCAATAAAGAAATCATCATTCATGTATAGGAACTTGCCGCCAATGTGCCTGGCAAATGTCAACAGCTTGTGAGTCACATCACATCCTCTGACAGATGACCTTGCATCAGGGATGAGATTATTATATCCTCTGACATGATCACCAATGATGTAGACTTCTGCATTAGGATATCTCTTTAAGGCCCAGTTTATGGAGTGCTGTATTGTGCTGCCTTCCTTGCCTTGCTTATGTGGGTATACTAGAATCATGGAACAAAAATACATATTATCTAATATGATGAAGGAATTGCCTATATATGAAATCTCAATTGACTTGAATGAAGCAGAGACATCTGTTGAATTTAATTCACTAGTGAGAGATCCAGCGCATGAGATAAGTTTTCAAACATTCTCACAAGCTAAGAAATTTCAATTCAATGATGAGGAGCAAGTAATCACCGGTGTGGCTATCTCTGCTGATACACCTATCTATAGATATGATCAGGACAGCAATGAAGAGTATTATGTGGTGTTCACAAAGGCTGCTATCAAGGACATCATTCATGACTATGCAAGGAGAGGCAACTTCAACAATGTAAATATTGAGCACAATTCATCCAATGTAGTTGATGGGATCTACATGATCCATAGCTATCAGATAGATAATGACAAAGGATTCACAGCTCCTGAAAGATTCCATGATGCAAATGATGGATCTTGGATTGTCAGCTACAAGGTAACTGATAAGGATGTATGGGAGAAAGCTAAAGAGGGCAAGTTTACTGGCTTTAGTGTTGAGGGATATTTTCAGATCACAGCAACAGATCGCACTATTGAATCAGAGATGATGGCACAGATATTCAAGGCATTGAATGATCTAAGTGGAACAATTAAACATAGTATAATTAAATAACAAACAAATGAACGAGAACTTCAAAAAAGTAATGGATGCAATTGCTGACATGAAAGCAATGTTTTCAACATCTGCTGAAGCTACTGAAACAACAGAAGCTCAAGCATTTGGTGAGGCAGTTTTGCTAGATGGTACAGCTGTATCATATGAGGGTGAACTAGCAGTGGGAACTACTGTATTTATTGTTGCTGATGGTGAGCAGATTCCAGCTCCGGAAGGCACACATGAATTAGGTGGTGAGTTTACTGGAATCAAGATCATAACAGATGCCAATGGTGTAGTGTTAGAGGTTATTGATGAGAGAGCAACAGAACAAGCAGCAAGCTCTGATGAGTTTGAAGCTATTGATACTGAAGAGATGCCAGCAGCACTAGAGAGAGCTACAGAGGTTATCGCAGCAACACTGAACATTGAAATGGGGCAAGCCTATGACATTGCTACGGCAGTCATTGCAGCTATCAATTCAGAAGAAATGAAACAAGAATCAATGAGTGCTGAGCAAGTAGAATCAATTGTGAATGCAAAGATGTCATCATTCTCTACAGCTGTAGAAGCTATAGGTGAAATGATGCAGACTATTGCTTCAGATAATGAAACTCTTCGCACTGAGATGGCAGCAATGAAAAATGATTTTGAATCATTCAAAGCAATGCCTTCAAATAGCACTACTGAAGGCGAGAAATTCGCGAGAGTAAATAGTACATTGACATCACGTCAATTATTCCTTAAATCACAAATTAAATAACAAAGAAAATGAGCTTAAAAAAGTTTATCAAGCAAAAATTCGACTATGATGTGTCAGGTTTGGCAGCATATGTAGACGAGCAAAGAGAAGATCTAATCACTAGATCAGTAACTGAAGCAAAGACTTTACGTTACATCACAATTCAAGAAGGTATCAAAGGATCTGAAGAGATCAAATTGTTAGATGATACTTTGACTTACCAAGCTGGAGATTGCGAAATGACACCAGCTGGAGATACAGTATTCACTGATCGTGCAATTGCTGTTGAAACTCTTGGATACATGAAGAGATTCTGTCAAAAAGATTTGGCTGGATTTTGGACTCAATTGGCTTTGCGCCCAGGTGCATCTGCTGAGGACAAAGAACTACCTTTTGAAGCACAAATCACTAACTACCTTTTGAGCTTACATGCACTTGAGTTAGACAAATTGATTTGGAAAGGTAACAAAGCAACTGGTACTGGTAATCTTCAGTGGATGAATGGATACCGTCAATTCTTGACTACTGCTAATGGTGCTGTAAACCTTAACACTTCTGCAACTGCAAGCATTGATGCATCTAACGCTTATGATGTATTCTATGAGTGTTTTACAAATACACCTGAAGCTGTAGCAGAATCTGCTGATTTCGTATGTTTCGCTGGCCGTGAGAACTTCAACTATTTGATGAAGAACTTGGTAGACCTTAATTTCTTCCACTATTCTCCAGCACAAATTGCTACAATGGAAGAGATCATTGTACCAGGTACAGATATGCGAGTTGTTAAGGTACCAGGATTGAATGGTCTTGACAATATCTACACTGGGAAAGCATCTCACTTTGTATTCGGAACTGACTTATCTTCTGACTTTGATAACTACGATCTTTGGTATTCTCAAGATGATGATGTTATCTATATCAGATCTAAATTCAGAGCTGGTGTACAAGTACCATTCTTGGATCAGATCGGAGTTTGGAACGGAACTGGATCACCTAACTAATTAACAAATATGGGGAGGCTTAGGTCTCCCCTAACTTAAAAAATACAGAAGAGATGGCATGTAATATGACAACTGGGTTTAATGACAGAACATGTACCAATGGAAAAGGTGGTATCAAATCTGTTATTTTGTTCCCAATAGGATCAATTGCAACTGGGCCAACATTGACTGGCAATGAAGTAACTACATTGACTGTCACTGGTGAGGTATTCCAGTACAAATTGAAATCAAATTTATCTAGCTACACTGCGCCTATCCGAGTAAATAAAGAGAATGGAACTTTATGGTATGAGCAATCTTTGAACATGATCCTAGCATCAGATACAAAGGAGCTTCGTGCTGAGATTCACTTACTTGGACAGAATGAAGTGGTAGCAATTGTTGAGAAAGCTGATGGTACTTATGTAGCATTAGGACTTGATGAAGGTCTACAAATCAATGATGGATCAGAATATACTTCAGGTGTTATCAAATCAGACAGAAATGGACATTCAATTGTCTTGGCTGGTCTTGAGAATAATGAAGTGCCTGATGTATCACCTGGTATTGTAGCAACTTTGTTGACTCAACAGTCTCCAGTAGTTTAATCTACCTAATCAAACCAAATACTAGAAGGGAGAGGATGAGTATTCCTTTCCCTTTTTTTATTAAATTAGAGCCATGAAAATAGATCAGAAATTTATTGGAGCCAAAGTCAAGAGTAATCTATTGAATAGATACTTTGTGATTGAGGAGGGCAACGAGGAGTTATATATTAAACTAGGACTTTTGCATATCTTTGTAAATAGTGAGCCTAAAATAAAAATAATAAATGTTAAGACTCGAGAGATATCAGACATCAACACTGATAGTGACAGTAACGGAATATCAGACTCTGACAGCCCCGTATTGGCTCCTTGAGTTTACGCATGAGCAGAGCTTTGAATCTGTGACTTGCATTCTGCCAAACATCAGTACAAGCACATCAAGATTTGATGAGTTTGTGATTGAAGATTTGGTGGATGTGACTTTCCCATATGCTGGGTTTTACACATACAGAATATTTGAGCAGACATCTAGCAGTAATTTAGATCCTGATCTTGCTGACAATCTATGTGAAGAGGGCAGAGCACATGTGTATGAGATTGACTCACCATCAAATGAATTTTCGACAACAATATTAAATAACATATATGAGTAAGATCACCAGCTTGTCATTCAGCAAGCAGTATCAATTGCCAATAGAGGAGAAAGATTCTCAAAGAGGCTTTATGAAATGGGGTAAAAAGAATGATTATCCTTTCTTCCTTATTGAGCTTCTGCAAGGTAGTGCCTGGCATCAAGGTATTATAAAGAATAAAACCTACTACATTGCTGGTGGTGGCCTTGAGGCAGTATCAGGTGATCTGACTGCTTTCCTTGCCAATCCATTTGCTGACTTTGACATGAATGAGATTGCTCAAAGAATGGCCTTTGACTTTGAGGTGTTTGGTGCAATGGCTGTGATAGGTACATGGAACAGAGAAGGTACCAAGGTAGTAAGATGGGAGCACATGGATATTGACCTGATCAGAATTACTGAGGATGAGAGACTTTACTATGTATCTGATGACTGGTCAGCTTTGCAGCAATCAGCAGAAAAGACAAATTACAGAAGCTATCCAGCACTGAATGAGAACAATCGCACTGGATCATTCATTCTGTACTACAAAGAGCCATCTAAGCAAGCAAGAGGTGAGAAAGGAATCTATCCTAAGCCTCCTTACTATGGTGGTATTACAGCCATTCAGACAGATGTTGACATCAGTAAATTCCATATGTATGAATTGCAGAATGGATTCAAGGCTGGTACACTAATTAACCTGGCATCAGGTGAGCCCGAAACATCTGAAGAGGAAAGAAAGATAAAAGAACAAATTAAAGGGCGCACACAATCTGTGGAGGATGCTGGTGAGATCATCATCACATTCAGCAATGGAGCAGATGAAGCTCCTACAGTAATGCCATTGAATGGTAATAACCTACATGAGAGATATGCCATGACTGAGAAGTCAGTGCAGCAGAATATTCTTGTGGCCCATTCTGTGGTGGCACCACCCTTGTTTGGTATTGCTCCCAATGGATCTTTTAATGCAGCTGAGACAGATGACTTGTTTGAGATCTATAAGAATACTTATGTTAATTCAAGACAGAAGCAGATTGAATGGCTGATGAATTACATGGTACAGCTATCAGGGGCCATTGGTACATTGAAGCTAGTTGATGTTAGGCCAATTGTAGCTGCTGCACCAGTGACAGCAGCACCAGTAGATACGGCATTAAGCACTGATGCAAATCAATCATTAAGCAAAAGTCAGATATCAGCATTGATGGATATAGTTGAAAGAGTAAAATCTGATTCTTTGTCATCTGATTCTGCATTACATATTGTGATGGCATCATTCCCAACAATTGCAGAGGCACAAGCTCGCAAGATTGTAGGATTGCCTAGCACTACACTATCCAGCTGTGATCATAAGCATGAATTCAGTGCTGATGAGATCACAATATTTTCAGAATATGGTGTTGATTCATCTGAATACAAGGTCCTAAAGACAAATATCATTGAATGGGATACACCATCTGATGAGGTATTCAGCAAAGAACAGATGATGTTTGCCACTATTGGCGAGGTCAAAGCTAATATTTCAGCACTTGAGAAATCAATTCTATCAATTCTTATTGC
>Ga0315907_10001960_pt1 | contig 26913 bp, 22 predicted proteins | sample LakEriMetagenome_3_FD_203525 | JGI IMG/M metagenome (GOLD analysis project Ga0315907, IMG submission 203525) | Freshwater fungal communities from buoy surface, Lake Erie, Ohio, United States - Buoy 12 MA123 | ecosystem: Environmental > Aquatic > Freshwater > Lake > Lake biofilm | place: USA...
AGATCTTCCTTCTTGATAAAGCTTTCGGATAACCTCAGAGTCCAAACCCTCAATAGTCGACTTACCGCTATACATGATCATAGCTTCCTTAACTTTCCCAGTTTTGAAATCCTCGGCGGGCAGATTCAAAGCCTTTGCCTTCAATCGCAGGTTAATATCCTTAGTAACAAGAATTACGCGGCAAGCAGGCTCCTCTTCCTGAAGCTTTAATGCAGCATTCAAAATCTTATGATCGTTTTTCCTTGACTCAAAGATTGACTCAGCATTCTTAGCCGAATCTTCCGAGGCATTTAATATAATGCGAAGTGTACCGCCTTGACCGTTCTCGAGCGGAATCCAATCCTGTAGTGTATGTTCTTCTGATAGGCGATCAATTATGCGGATGCATTCCCGCGCTTCAAAATTCTTGATTTCGTTTCCAACTTTGAACTTGTCCAACTCCTCTAAAACCGTAATGGGAATGGCTATGCGATTATCTTCAAAACTATGAATGCAGTTATGATCATGCAACAATACCGAAGTATCGATGACATATATCTTCTGAATCTTTTGTGTTTTGACAACTTCGCTACTTTTCGGGAGAGAAACCACCTTAGCGGCTTTTGCCACGGGTTGCTTGCTACTTGTTGCTCGCGACTTCTTTGCTACTGCCATACGGTTAAATTGTTTAGGTTGTTATTGTTTTTAGGAATCCGTTGATCCGCTTCAGCACCTCTTCAACAGCACGAATCGAATGTAGCTGAATCATGAAACTTTCGACGATGAAAAAAGTGGAGTTATGAACCAAATACACGTGAATTGAAAGCCAACAATTCCTTCATCTTTCCATTACATGTTGTTCACTGAATTGAACCTGAACGCCCACTGAATGTTTCAGTAACTTTGACGACGATGCAGCGCATGTTAAAAATCGGAATCGTTTGCTACCCAACGTATGGAGGTAGTGGTGTAGTAGCTACCGAGTTGGGCAAAGCTCTGGCAGACCAGGGTCATGAAATCCATTTCATAACGTACTCACAACCCGTTCGCCTGGGGGCAGCGCACAAGCGTATTCGCTACCACGAAGTAAACGTGAGTGAATATCCGCTGTTTTATTATCCACCCTACGAATCCGTGCTTGCCAGTAAAATGGTAGATGTAGTAAAGTATGAAAAGCTTGATTTAATGCACGTGCATTATGCTATACCGCACGCCTCTGCAGCTATAACCGCAAAGATGGTGCTTGCCGAAGAAGGCATTAAAATCCCTGTAATCACCACCCTGCACGGAACCGACATTACATTGTTGGGTAAGGACGCATCATTTGAACCGGTCATCTCATTTGCCATCAATAAAAGCGATGCAGTTACTGCAGTATCTCAAAGTCTCAAAAACGACACTTACAAATTGTTCGGAATCAATCAGGAAATCGAAGTCATTCCCAACTTTTTGAATGCCGAACACGAAGGGGTGGAAAGTTCACCTGAATTACGAAGGGAATATGCCACAGACCAGGACCGCATCATCATTCACATGTCCAATTTCCGTCCGGTCAAGCGAATTCTAGACATCATCGAAGTTTTTGCTCGTGTTCAACCGGCAGTACCCTCTAAGCTCATCTTGCTTGGTGATGGCCCGGAACGTTCGCGCGCGGAACAAAAATGCCGTGAACTCAACATCGCTGAGCATGTAACCTTCGTAGGAAATCTCAAGCAACCTCAGGAGCTTTTAAGCATCGGTGATCTTTTCATTCTGCCATCAGAATCAGAGAGTTTCGGTTTGGCCGCTTTGGAAGCTATGGCATCGGGACTTCCTGTAATTTCAACCAATACAGGAGGGCTACCCGAAGTAAACCGTCACGGTGTTTCAGGCATGATGAGCAACGTCGGGGATATTGATGACATGGTAAAGAACTGTATTTATTTGCTGGAAGATTCTCGCAGACTAACCAAGTTTAAAGGTCAAGCAAAGCGAAGGGCTCAAGACTTCTCGATTGACAAGATATTACCTTTGTACGAACAGTTGTATCAGAAGGTAATTACAAACGCATGAACCAGACGGAACCCAAATTCATAGGCAAACGCATCCGCGTATTGCGCGAGAAAGAAGCTATCCAAATCGAAATCAATCAGAAAATTGAACGATGGCAGGAGGCAATGCTATTCATATGGATAACTGCCTGGACGTTTTGTGGCGGTGCTTTTCTTTACTATGCATTCAACGCAAGTAGTCAATCAGAGCAAATTTTCTTCATCATCAGCAGTTCATTGTGGCTTTTCTTTTTCATCCGTATTACCAAAGTCTTTCTGTGGCGGGTGATCGGTAAAGAAATCATTCGTATTAGCCGCGAGGGTGTTGCCATTCGCAATGCATTCGGCACGTGGGGTAAAAGAGAGTTGTTTCAGCACCACAACATTTTCAAACCCGGACTGATTAAACGTGACCCGACATCATTCCTGGCATTCCTTGATGATTCATTCTGGATTATAGGTGGTGAGCGAGTTGGTTTTAATTATTCAGGAAGACGAATACAGCTGGGAAAACAGCTATCGGTGCACGACGCAGAACTTCTGTTACGCGTAATGGAAAGCGCCATGCGCGAATACAAGAAGGGTTAACGCATATCTACTGCGTATTCCAACGCTAGTTCATATCCTCTTAATCCAAAACCGGTAATGATACCGGCGCAATTTGCCCCCGTCAGGGAAGTATGCCGAATTTCCTCGCGAGCGTGAATGTTGCTGATATGAACTTCAACCACCGGAGTGGAAATTGCCGCAATGGCATCGGCGAGTGAAACACTCGTGTGGGTATACCCTCCCGGATTCATTACAATGGCATCATATGAAAATCCGACTTCATGAAGCTTATTAATCAGCTCTCCCTCTACATTGCTCTGAAAATACTCCAAACGGACTTCATGATAAATTTTGATTAAGACAGCCAAATAACTTTCGAAATCCTGATAACCATACAATTCAGGCTCCCGTTTACCGAGTAAATTCAGGTTTGGGCCATTGATGATGATGATACGTTTCGACATGCTCAATCGGGTTCAGCCAATGTGGCCTGCTTCCATGTTTCTTCGGTTATGCTTTGACCATTTCGGAAAAAATAAATGGCGGTCTTAGAAACGACCTTTTTATATTTTTCAACCTTGTTTCCGATTTTCACCAAGCGTTCCGTGACCATTTTATTACCAAGCTTGTAAGAGTTCTCCGTTACCCCCTGCTTTAGAGTCTCCGTTCCGGGAATCACCTTATACTCTTCTTCTTTTCTAGGTTCTCCTGCATTCTTTTCAAAAGCCTCTTTTCGTGCTTCATAGCGTTCATTAGAAGACTTACCCTCACGCTGACGTTCGGCAAATTCGACATCGCGTTTCTGGCGCTCAATCTCCATAGCATTTTCTCTTGCCTTTATTTCCTTGCCTTCCGTAAATGCCTCTGCCTCGTCCTTCTTTTGATCAATCTTCAACTGTGTATTGGTAATACGCTGATCCGCTCCCTGCTTGTCATCACGTGCTTGAATATCAGCTTCCTTTTTCTTGAACTCAACTTGCGTAGCCTTCTGCTTTCTGCGAAGCTCGCCGGTATCGCCGACCGATTGCTGCTTATCCCGCGCCATCTGAGTCTTCATTGCATTCTCCGTGCGCTGAGTAGCTCCCTTACGCTCGAATTGATCTGTTTGCTGTTGAGTTCGCTCGTGCAACTCTTGACTCTTATCCACGTTCTGCTTGCGGTATCGGTCGTTTTGCTGAATGGACGCTTGAACCTCGCGTTGCTTCTCAACATTTTCCTTGTTATCTCTTATGCGCACGTCTGCACGCTTCTGCGCTTCGCTCTGTTCCTTCCCGTTGTCCTTCTTCTTTCTTTCATTATCAGCTATGGCTGCACTTTGGATACTAGCTCCAATATTCATCAACTCCGATTGAGTCTCCATCTGATCACGGACACGATCTCTATTAATAGAAACGAGAACATCGCTATCCTTATCCTTTTGCTCAAAAAATGCGACATAATCCTGCACTTCTTGCTGCGTCATCCGAACCTTATTTGCGTATTCCTTTTCAGCCGCTTCGCGGTAATAACGTTCCACCTGATCCTCTGCTTCAACATCCACGTTACTATCCCACTTGCGCTTCTTCGCGGCTAGCTTAGCCTCGGCTGCAAGGCGTGCCTCTTCCAACTCACGACGCTTGCGCTCCTGATCCAAGCGTTCTTGCTCAAGTAAATCAGCTAGTCGTTGTTCCGCAGCAAGGCGCTCTGCTTCTGCTGCTGCTGTCAACGAGTCGGCCAATGCCTGCGCCGCATTTGCGTCGTTTTGGGCCATTTGAGCCAATAGTAAGTCAATCGTTTCAATCTTGGATTTCGGATACTGCGCCTCCGGCTTTACCAATAAGGCTGCCTCATAACGCTCGCGTGCCTCCGGTAACTTCTGCTCGGTAAACAAGCCATCGGCTACCGCGATAATCTCTTGATATTCCTTCTCAATGCGCTCGCGCTCGGCATTTGCCGCAGCATTCGCATCATCCATTTCCTTTTGAGCACGACGCTGGACAATCAATGCTTCCAGCTCCGTTATTTTATCCTTTGGAAATTGCTCGGCCGGTTTCAATTCAGAGGCTGCGCGATAATGCGTAATGGCCTGCTCCAATTTATCCTCATCCTGACTGCGGGCGCCCAAGGCTAACTTATCCTGATACTCCTTCTCTATGCGCATGCGCTCTGCCTCATAAGCCAGCATGTCTTTCAAGGCCGATTCAGCCTTTAATATCTGGTCTTTCGGATAGCTCTCTGTCGGAAATAGCTTCGATGCCTCTTTGTATTTCTCTATTGAAACAGCATAGTCCTTGTTCGTGAATTTCTTATCTGCATCCTCAATTAATGCATTGTAAATACCCCGATTTTGACCATCCGCTACGGCAAGATCAATCTTGTGGAGCATTTCCTTTTCATATGCCTGATTCTTCAGGTCCTTAGCCTTTGTAAAGCGATCGCGGGCATCGGTATACTTCTTTTGTTCGAAGAATGCATCACCTTCTTCAATGAGTTTCTTATAGCGTGCCTCCAAATCCTTGTTGGCATTCTCTTCATCCAACTTCGCCTGTGCCTCTGCCAATTTCGTCTTAGCTGTAGGGTCATCCGGGAATATTCCCAAAGCACCACGATAGTTGGTAATCGCATCAGCGTACTTCTTCTCCAACATCTTTTGGTCGCCATCCTTCATGAATTTCTCGAAGTCAGCCTTCAGCTTGGCTAAACTCTTTTCAATATCATCCAGTCGCTTAAATTCCGCATCTATTTCCTTTGCCTTTTGCTCACTGTAGGCAAAATCGAACGACAAACCATCTTCTGACGGGTTGTAACTTGCCTTTGCAAGGGGTTCACGCAATAAATCGGTATTGAAACCCTGACGATACGGAAAAAGCGTACCGTCGACGTTCATATCGAAACCACCATAGCGATCTTCCTCGGGAATATTACGGGTGTCTATGCGGATTACTTTAGCGAGATACTCTCCGGTTTTCGAGAACTTGATATCATACGTAAAACCCAGTGGAAGTTTGAAGTCATACTTTCCCGTAGTACCGGCATTATAAGTATCGAACACCATTCCGTCCTTAAAGACCTGAACAGTTACACCTTCCAGTTTCTTTTTGGTGTTTTGATCCTTGAGCTGACCGAAAACGTGTGCAATATCATTTTGAGAAAGCCCCACGTGACTCATCAGAGCAACACAACAAAACAGAAAGTATTTCAGTGTTCCGTTTAACATGATCCAAAAAGTTCTCCTTGAACGTAAATGTAGAGCAATTTGTTTGATTTCAGCTTGATTCAATCAAAAAATGAATCGCTAGTCGGCTGTTAATTTCCCGAATACGGCCAGCACTATTCGCTCGCCATCCATTGCTGCACTAACAATTCCTCCTGCGTAGCCTGCTCCTTCCGCACACGGATATAGGTTTTCCAAATGCACGTGACAAAGATTTTCAGGGTCTCGTGGTATTCGGACGGGTGAGGATGTTCTCGTTTCAGGCGCAACCAACATAGCCTCTCCGGATACATACCCGCGCATCTTCTTACCAAAGGCCTCGAAGCCACCGCGCAGTCGCGAGGCTACCCATTCCGGCAGCAGAGCATTCAAATCAGCCGACTCCACACCCGGCTGATAGCTTGTTTCTGCCAGACTAATTGATTTCCTCCTCTCTATAAAATCGACTAATCGTTGGGCAGGAGCTTGCTGCGTTGAGCCCCCCGCCAACCAGCAAGTACGCTCAATAGACCGCTGATAGTGTATACCTGCCAGAGCACCAAACTGTCTGAAATCACCCATCACAGCCCAATCAACAGGAACGACAATACCACTATTGGCAAAAGGATTATTGCGTTTACTGGGCGACCATCCGTTGGTTACAATTTCTTGTTGCTCTGTAGCGCATGGCGCAATAATTCCCCCGGGACACATGCAAAAGGAGTAAACGCCCACCCCGCCTACCTGATGCACCAGACTATAACTAGCAGCAGGCAATGGCTCGGGCCGCGTGGCGCAGTGATATTGAGCCGAATCAACAACAGACTGCGGGTGCTCTGCGCGAACTCCAACAGCAAAGGGTTTGAACTCGATCAGAATTTTTCGATCATTCAACAATTGAAACACATCACGAGCACTATGACCTGTTGCCAGAATATAGCTATCAGCTGAAAGAACGCTGCCATTTGAAAGAATAACCGAATGAACGTTTCTCCCATCATGGCGGATGTCCACCATCCGAGAATCAAAATGAACTTCACCGCCCATCGCGATTATACTATTACGCATGGCCTCAATAATACCAGGTAGTTTATTCGTCCCAATATGGGGGTGTGCATCTGACAATATTTCATCGGATGCTCCAAACTGAACCAATGTCTCGAGAATGGAGCGAACATCACCCCTCTTGGTGCTGCGGGTATACAATTTTCCATCTGAATAGGTTCCCGCTCCTCCCTCTCCGAAACAGTAGTTGGAATCCGGATTAACATGATGCTCTCGGTGAATGGATACCAAATCGCGTCGTCGGGCCCGAACATCTTTGCCGCGTTCAATAATAATCGGTTGCATTCCCAACTCAAGGCACTTGAGGGCGGCAAACAAACCCGCCGGTCCTGCTCCAATGATGAGCACTCGCTTGGCAGCAGAATCCACGCGCCTGAACTCCCGCGTGCGATAGGCCGCAGGAACAATCTCGCCTTGCTGATAAATGACAACTTTGTAATTAATCCTGATAGTTCTCCCTCTCGCATCAATCGATTTTCGTAGAATGCGAAATTCAGAGAGGACTTGATTATTCGATAAAGAAGATTCGACCGCCTGGTGCAATCGACCTGAAATCACCTCTTGAAGGGTGAGTGTAAATTCTTTTTCAATCGCCATACTCTGTTGGACTATTCATCCAAAAAACGGAATAAATAAAACAAGAGCCCTTGCGGGCTCTTGGTACAATTTTACTTCAAAAATTCATTTTTCGGCTTTGCACCTTCAAACCAATTGGGCAAACCCCATAGACCAGAGCGCATTTTATTACCCTTCGCGTCTTGTGTTACAACTGCCAGTTCTTTTCTGGCCTTCATATTCGCAAGAATTACCGAAATATATTTCCCTAAATCGGAGCGTGATTTACCGGGATATAAACCTGCCAATTTATCCGTGATCACCGAATTTGTTGTGAATCGTGCATTCTTACTAACGATTTCCTGAATTTTCTCAGCTAGGTTAGTTATGCGATTTCGTGTACCCGGCTTTTTGCCTGCAGGCTTTGAGGCAGGCTTTGTCAGTGGTTTAACTGCCGACTTCGGTTTAGTAGCTCTCTTGGCAGCCGGTTTAATCGACTTTGAAACAGGAGATGGCGTCGGTGTTTTTTCCACCTTACCCAATTTCACCACCTTGACCGCCTTTGCAGGACGACCTCTTTTCGCTGCTACCGGCTTGACCGATGCATTTTTGACTTCTTCCGCATTTTTTGGCTGCGCTGATTCTATAATTTTCACCGACTTTGCTTTCGGGCCGGGTTTTTTTGCTCCGGGTTTATTCTTTGCTCCGGGCGGACGACCGCGCTTTCCTGTCTTGACTTTTACTTCTGAGCCCAACATCTCCTGGAGTGTCGGAATCTTGGCCTTACGGCCACGAGCAGAGCCAACGCGCTGCAATATTTGATAGGCTTCTGAAAGAGCATTATACTCCTTTTGAATAGACTCCATTCTACTACGAATTTGAGTCAGATAAATAGCTTTTGCCATCGTTTGGATTTTATTGCGACAAATGTATGCATCACAGCGAGTTTATCCTGTAAAAAATGACAACTTTTGTCATATTCAAGAAATATTCAAACACATAATTCGAGTCTATTTCACCGCCTTTTTCTCGCAGTATAATAATGACTTTCTAATACATTCGGGATATGCTTACATTTTCAGAATGTGCTTACACCCTTCAAAATATGCTAATTTCACGGCCAAAATATCGGTATGCCCGCATTACGAAAACCCGTTCTGAAATTCAGCAAGAACCATGGATTGAGCAACGATGACCTGCTCCGCCTCTACAAGGCAATTCTACTTCCGCGACTTATTGAGGAAAAAATGCTTAGCCAATTAAGGTTGGGAAAGATTTCCAAATGGTTTAGCAGCTTCGGGCAGGAAGCTATTTCAGTCGGTGTTGCTTTGGCCATGGATCAGGATGAATACATTCTCCCTATGCACCGCAACCTGGGAATTTTCACCGGCCGAAACCTCCCACTCGACCAGCTTTTCATGCAGTTTCAGGGAAAAGAAAGAGGGTTTACCAAGGGCCGCGACCGTTCCTTTCACTTCGGAACACAACAGCACAAGGTGGTAGGCATGATTTCGCATCTTGGCCCCCAGTTGGGTATCGCAGATGGTATTGCGTTGGCCAACAAACTGAGCGGGCAACAAAAAGCCACTATCGTTTTTTGCGGTGATGGAGGGGCTAGCGAAGGTGATTTTCACGAAGCCCTCAATGTGGCCTCCGTTTGGGATCTGCCTGTAATCATCGCCATTGAAAATAACTCATGGGGTTTGTCCACTCCTAGTCGGGAACAATTCCGATGTGCTCAATTCATTGATAAGGCCATTGGTTACGGAATGCCTGCAGAAGATGCCATACAAGTTGACGGCAATAATATAATCGACGTATACAATGCTGTTCGCAAGGCTGCTGATAGTATTCGCAAACGTCCTCGCCCTATTTTAATGGAGTTCATGACATTTCGACTGCGCGGACACGAAGAAGCGAGCGGCACGAAATACTATCCGGAAGGACTCATTCAGGAATGGGAGAAAAAAGATCCTGTTGATAATTACGAGGCTTGGCTTTTTGAAAAAGGAATCATCGATGAAGAATCTGAAGGCCGAATTCGCTCCGAACTGAAACAGCAGATCAGTGACGCACTCAAGATTGCATACGCAGAACCCGATATTGAGCCTGAAACCTCGAAAGAAGTGACAGACGTATATGCTCCGTTCTCCAATTCGGCTATCGCCGCGGTAAATCCTGAAACAAGTGAGCGTCGATTCATTGATGCCATTAGTGACGGACTCAAAGTCAGCATGAAGCGCCACGAAAAACTAGTGCTCATGGGACAGGACATTGCAGATTACGGGGGCGTCTTTAAAGTTACCGAAGGATTTGTGGCCGAATTCGGAAAAGACAGAGTGCGAAATACACCACTCTGCGAATCGGCCATTGTGGGCACGGGCCTGGGACTTTCCATCAGTGGATGGAAAGCAATGGTCGAAATGCAGTTCGCCGATTTTGTGACATGTGGTTTCAATCAAATCGTAAACAATCTGGCTAAACTTCACTATCGCTGGCAGGAAAATGCAGATGTCGTAGTGCGCATGCCAACAGGAGCGGGCATGGCCGCAGGACCTTTTCACAGTCAAAGCAACGAAGCATGGTTTGCTCATACACCCGGATTGAAAGTCGTTTACCCGGCTTTTCCGTACGACGCTAAAGGCTTGCTTTGCCAAGCTTTTGAAGACCCCAATCCGGTCATTTTCTTTGAACATAAAGGTCTATACCGTAGCATTTCCGGACAGGTACCCAACGACTTTTATACCGTTCCATTTGGTCAAGCTCAATTGATAAGTACCGGAAATCAATTCACTATTGTCACCTACGGACTTGGCGTTCATTGGGCGATGGACTATCTGAAAGAGCATCCGGAACAAGAAGCGGATCTGATTGATCTGCGCACATTGCTGCCTCTTGACATGGAAACCATCTACCAATCAGTGAAAAAAACCGGACGTGTACTTGTGCTGCACGAAGATTCCCTAACCGGAGGAATAGGAGGTGAAATCGCCGCTCGAATAGGAGAACATTGCTTCCAGCATTTGGATGCGCCCGTGGTTCGATGCGCCAGCTTGGACACTCCCATTCCGTTCAACGCGGAGTTAGAAAAGAACTTTCTTGCCAATAACTATTTAGGACAATCCATACACAAACTACTTCAATACTAGTCCTGATTCGATTTCGGTAAATTCATAAAAGAGTAACACTTCATTCACGCGGGCTCAACAACGAGGTTTCACTTTTGCTCAACACCTCGTTAAGCCCGTTGGAAGAAAAAATTGTATATAACGATTTTGAAAAAGACCTTGCCCATTATACGCGAGCACTGGGTCATCCTGCGAGAATTGCCGTGTTGATTGAAATCGCTAAGAGGGGCTTCGTTGTTCGCGGCGAGAACATTGAAGTACCCCAACTTTCACAGGCAACTGTTCTTCAACATCTGCGAGAATTGAAACGAGCGGGCCTGCTTCAAGGACGTATTTTCGGAGCTAAAGCAGAATACAAGCTAGATCTTGAGAATCTCCGAAAATTCGATGACCAATTCCACGCATTCATGGAGCACTTTAAAAAGCCTTAATACGTTCGTAACCGAGGGTTAACATCGATTTTCACTGAGCGCTAGACTTTTGTGACATGAAACTCGGATTACTTCTAGCAACGATTTTTACTTCTTTGAGCATGCTAGCTTCTGCAGCTCACGTTGGCCCTAATCCGATTAAACGCACCGTTGAATGCCGCATTTTGGATGCTACAACCGGCGAAGCACTTACAGGAGTTCAAGTGACCATTGCAGGAACGGAGGTTGCCACCTGGTCTGACGAAGAAGGTAGATTCATTTTAGATCTCTCGGGTGAGCCTAATTCAACCTTGACCTGCTCATTGGTTTCCTTCGAAACCATTTCCCTGGAGTTTTCAGCTCTGGAAGACGGCGCTATTCTATATCTCAGCGAGAAGTAAACATGGTGGCGAGGAAAGATTTAACATTGCAAACGGAACTTTCATGTTAATTAATCGTTATGTTTGCGTGAACCCAAGGTAAATCACTCCTTCGGTAAGCTCATAAACATGAATCGAATTATTCCGCTGGTTTTCATTTGCGCCTTTATAAGCGCAACCCTTTCAGCACAAAGCCCTATTATTCGGGATGGTATTTACACGGACAACGCCGGAACCCCCTTCACAGGCAGTGCAACCTTAGAAGATAACTCTTCTACCCCTCCTCAGAAACAATATATCGAAGTAAAAAATGGTCAGCTACATGGCCAGATTAAATACTATCACCCCAAAGGCTATGTGGAAGAAGTTGGTCAATACAACAATGGTCATAAGGATGGCATCTGGATTCAGTATGCATCAAACGGACAAAAACTCGGTGAAGCATATTACAAGGACGGTCAAAAGGATGGGATTTGGACGGTATGGGATGAGCAGGGTGTAAAACGCTATCACATGGTATATAGCATGGGCAAAAAAGTAGACACCTGGAAAATGTGGGATTCAAATGCAACATTGGTGAGTGAGCGCGTTTACAACGAATAACCCAAATTCCCGCACAACTCAGCATTGTTGGCATTCAAATACGGGCCGTCCAGATCGGCCCAGTCGCACAGAAAAGCCAATTGCTCTGCTGCATTGCAGCCTACACTCGACTCGCTCATGCAACCAATCAAGGCCCTTTTTCCCTGCGCCTGGATTAATTGTAGTTGCTTTAACGCAGGTGTAATTCCCCCGCATTTCTGGAGTTTCACATTTATTCCATCGAAAAATTGAAGCACCTCTTCTACTTCGTCCAACAAACAACATGCTTCATCTGCTATTACCGGAATAGCCGTCCTTTTGCATAACTCTTGGGAAAGCGAACGATCACTCTTGTGAAAGGGCTGTTCGATGAGAATGCAGCCCTCTTCTTCCAACAGGTCAAGCATACCTAATCCCTGTTCAAGCTGTTTCCACGCCTGGTTGGCATCGATGGCAAATGGCGCACTCGAAAATGAACGGAAATTTGATAGTACCTCGCAATCATTCCTACCATCAAGCTTAAGCTTGAATAATTTAAAACCCTGCGCTTCCGCAAACCTTATCTTTTCCTGCATCTCCTTTTTATCCGAAACACCGAGCGTGAAAGTATGAGGCACCTTCTTGCTACCTTGCTGTAGACCTATTATTTCAGCTAAACAACATTCCGATTGTGCCAGGTAAATCTGCCAGCGGGCCATATCGAGGGCAGCCAAAGCGGGCATGTTGTCCGGAATAATTTCAAGCAGCGACTGAAACCAATCATCCGGCGTACTTAAGGCTAGCGCATCCGCAATGCCGGAACGGGAAAGTGCCTCCAAGACATTTTCAGTGCTCACTCCCAGATAGGGAGGCAGGGTTGCTTCACCGAAACCTACTATGCCATCAATGCGCATAACAATGAAAACTACATCAGTTCCCAGGCGCTCACCGTGTGCAATTCGAAATGGATATCGAAACTTCAGAAAATCGGATTGATACTCAAATTGTATCATACAGGAATACTTACCCAAAAAGGAGGATTCAAAAGACTTGGTTTGTTGTAATGAATGGTGTTTTCCGTGACATATGAAAATGTAGCGCCAGCCTCTTCCACTAGAAGATGGCCGGCAGACGTATCCCATTCCATGGTGGGCCCACTTCTGAAGTAAACGTCAGCAAGACCGGATGCAATATGACAGAACTTCAGCGCGCTACCGACCTTGATGTGGCTCTTAACAGGAAATTGCTTCATCCATTCTGCCTCTGCATCTGAACCATGGGAATTACTGCCCACCGCAATCCAATCGGCGTTTTTATTGTTTGATCTTATGCGAATATTCCGGTCGCCATCCTGTTTGAATGCTCCTTCTCCCCGAATGGCCCAATATGTATGACCGGTAACCGGTACATGTATAAAGGAAAGAACGGGCCTTGAGTTTTCGATGAGCGCCAAATTGATGGTAAACTGATCGTTGCGCTTCACAAACTCTTTGGTACCATCGAGTGGATCAAGACACCAGTATCGATGCCAATGTTTGCGCACATCAAAATCGATCTCCACTGACTCTTCCGACATTATCGGGATGGAGGCGTCCAGCTGCTGAAGCGATTCAAAAAGAAAGTCGTGCGATTTTCTATCCGCCAGTGTAAGAGGAGAATTATCAGCCTTCCACTCCACTTCCGCGAAAGCCGTACCTCCGCGATAGACCTCCATAATAAGTTCACCGGCTTGTTGCAGCAGCTGAATGATATGGGGTGCAGCGTGCTTCATCTTGTTAGCGGATCATACCGGCAGCAACTGTTTCATTGGTAAACTCATCGATTAAAACAAAGCTTCCCGTAGTTCTATCCTCGATGTATTTATCGACAAACGCATGCTGAGAGAGGCGTAGCTGCGCTCCGGCTATATCATTCATCTGCAATGATGGAACTACGCCCTCCTCTTTTCGACCGGAGTTGACGTCAATCCGATAGTCGAATGCTGCGAGTATACACTTTACCGATATAGTGGAGTGCCGAAATAAGAACTTTGCCCCAGCAGACACCGGCTTGCTATGAAGCCAACAAATGTCTGCGAATATCTCTTTGGTACCGGCCATGCGGGCGCTATCAGAAACAATCATATCACCCCGGCTTACATCAATTTCATCTGCAAGTTCTATCGAAACTGACTCACCAACCTCCACTCTGGAGCGCTGTTCAAAACCCACAGTCATGCGCAGAATAGTTGAGGATAACTCTGATGGCAAAACCATCACCTTGTCGCCAACCTCTAACGCACCACCCGATAATCTGCCTGAATAATGGCGATGATCATCCAGTTCATTAGGCCGTGGCCTTATAACAACCTGCACAGGCAAACGTGGATTATTCGAATCATGACCAATGACCTCGATGGAATGCAACTCGCGGAGTACCGTGTTTCCCGTATACCAACTCATACGTTCCGATGGTTCCACCACATTATCGCCTGTCAACGCCGAAATGGGAATGAATCGCACCGATTGAAAATCCAGCTGATGAAGAAACAGTTCCATTTCACTGCGAATGGTTTCAAATACGGTTTGACTGTATTCTACCAAATCCATTTTATTGACGCAAACCATCAAATGAGGAACTCGAAGTAATGATGCTAGGTAAGCATGACGACGAGACTGTTCAAGAACTCCCTTTCGGGCATCGATAAGCACAATCATTGCATCGGCTGTCGATGCTCCGGTAACCATGTTGCGCGTGTACTGCACATGGCCGGGGGTATCAGCGATTATAAACTTGCGTTCGGGGGTTGTGAAGTAGCGATAAGCAACATCGATTGTGATGCCTTGCTCTCTCTCGGCCTTTAAACCATCCGTGGCCAAAGAAAGATCAACAAAGTCCAGTCCTTTTTTTAAACTCGATTGGCGCAGCGCCTCAAGTTGATCCTCAAATAGCGACTTACTGTCGAAAAGGAGTCTGCCTATCAAGGTGCTCTTTCCGTCATCAACGCTTCCTGCAGTAGCGAAGCGCAGCATTTTTAGTGAATTCGATTGCATAGAACGCATCGAAAGTAAACCAAATTGTGGCTCCTGAAAAGGCCGAATGCTGTTATAGCGAAATCATGCTATTTTTACGACCTATTCAAAATTCACTATGAGAGAAATTCAATTTAGAGAAGCGATATGTGAAGCCATGTCTGAAGAAATGCGCCGCGACGAGTCCGTATTTCTTTTAGGAGAAGAAGTTGCAGAATATAACGGAGCCTACAAAGCCTCAAAAGGAATGCTCGATGAGTTCGGAGCCAAGCGTGTAATTGACACCCCTATTGCTGAACTTGGATTTTCCGGTATTGCAGTTGGTGCTGCCATGAATGGCCTTCGCCCGATTGTAGAGTTCATGACTTGGAACTTCGCAATTCTTGCTGCCGACCAAATCATCAACTCTGCAGCTAAAATGCTTCAGATGAGCGGCGGTCAATACAGTGTCCCCATTGTATTTCGGGGCCCCAATGGCCAGGCTGGACAGCTGGCAGCTACGCACTCACAAAGCTTTGAATCCATGTATGCGCACGTTCCGGGTTTGAAGGTCATTACTCCCTCCAACCCCTACGACGCAAAGGGACTTTTAAAAGCAGCCATCCGCGATAATGATCCGGTTGTTTTTTTCGAGAGCGAAAAAATGTATGGTGACAAATGTTTGGTTCCCGATGGAGAGTACATTTTGCCCATTGGTGTTGCAGACATCAAGAAGGAAGGAACGGATGTTACCCTCGTTTCATTTGGGAAAATCATGAAAACAGCCCTCGCTGCTGCTGCTGAATTAGAAAAAGAAGGAATAAGCATGGAGGTTATAGACCTTCGCACCATTCGTCCTTTGGATATAGATACCATTGTTCAGTCAGTTAAGAAAACTAATCGCCTGATTATTCTTGAGGAATCTTGGCCTGTTGCCAGCATCTCTACCGAGATTGCCTATCGCGTGCAGCGCCATGCTTTTGATTACCTCGACGCTCCCATTCGCCGATTGACTCAAAGCGATACTCCTTTTGCTTTCGCAACCACACTGATCGATGCCGCATTGCCGCAAGTGGCCGATGTGGTTCGCACAGCCAAAGAGGTGATGTACCGATAAAAACTCTGATCCAATAAAAAAGCCGCTTTTGCGGCTTTTTTATTATTTCCTCTGTGGGTCTTATCTTCTGATTACTCTCTCCACTTTTCTTCCTCGGGTTGTTTGCACCTCTAAGAGATAGGTACCGGTAATAAGTGGTAATCGAATTTGAGCGCGTGTTGCAGCCGGACGAAGGGTTTCAATCAATTTACCATCGAGACTATATACTTTGATGAATTGAATGGCGTCGCTGCCAGCATTGACCTGCACGAAGCCGTTCGAAGTGGGATTGGGCGACACAGTAAACAGCCGCGACAATTCGCTGATACTCGATATCGATGAAGTTATGGAATTACTGGCCATTTCAACCGGATCAGGTCCTTCCGCCCAATACATTTCTTCAAAGGAATTAATCAACGGGTGATCCATGGCAAACATTTCTTCATTCCATTTCGGGGGAAGCGACTGGTACCAGAATCGTGCTGTTACTGTCACATTACCACTTACTCCTTCCAATGGAATGTGATAATGAATATCATCGGTTCCGGACCCCTCTGCACCATCAATAGCATTAAAATTAGGATCTGACGCTGCTGCTCCTACTACCATAGTCGTATCGTAAGCAGCGTGCGTCGTGCTGAATCCTGTAGGCACCAATCGATTATCCTTGATCATATGATGTGCTCGCTCCAACACCGTAGTCACGTTGCCCATTACATCCCCCATGACCATTTCGTAAATCTGTACTTCGTTGGCATCATCTGTAATCAAGTCATAATGCGGTTCCCAGGTTGGATCCTGCCCTTGCACTTCAAAATCCGGATTGATCCGACCTGAATGGAACACTTCATTTCCGTCCTCATCAGTCATAACAAATTCAACAAATGCTCTCCTAGCCGGATATCCGCTCGGCATCTTATGCCCCGCCTTGTTGGTAAGACGCACGGTATAACGCGCAGTGTCGCCATCTATAACTCCGGGTATGATCTCAATATCCGCCGTGTGATTTTGCAAATTATCCAACGTTCTATCTATAACCGTTTGAAAATGTTGTTCGTTTGCCGTGATTCCCAGCTCATCAATGCGGTTTTTCATGAGTTCCAGCATAAAACTATTTCCTCCCACCAACCAGTGCTGTGCGAATGGTTCGCGCCCGGGCAGCCAATCATATCCTGAAGCAACAATGATGGGTTCTTCCGTTTTCGGCATGTGGCAACCCTGACATTCTACCGCATTAAAGTCCTGTGAATTGTAAGAGCTATTTAACCACTCATGGTAAGTTGCCTGCTCAATAAATGTCGTTCCGGTGGCATTCCCATCAAGATCTGCCGTGTTCGTTATCAAGGAGTGACAGCCCGCGCAGCTTTCAGATTTTGATGCTTTCGGATGAGCCACAGGAGCTACACCGACGAAGTTTGCCATAATGAAATCTTGCATGGGAAGTCCATTCTTCGGAATGTCGAAAACAGGGCCCCAAATGGTGTCCTTATTGTAAAGCAATTCACCCGAAAAAAAGTTACCGACTGTTTCAATCTGCTGGGCGTGACAAGCCATACAACTCACGCCATCGCGAGCCAACGAATCAGCATCGAGCATTTCTGTTGTATAAAATTCTACACCATCGTGCGCGGCCTCAAATCGACCCATCGGAGCATGGCAGGAAGTACATTTATTAGTGAGTTCTCCGGCATGACCGGGGTTTACCAATGTTTCATGCGCCAACTTAGCTCGCCACATCGGGTCTTTGGCCGAGTTTGCCATCATCGTTGCGCGCCAGTTTTCTGCCGGCCCTACATTAACACCATTTCCATCTACAAGTGCCAACGGCGGATTGGCCACGTCAAGGTCAACACCATGACAACCGGCACAACGACCGGACCCCATGAACATATCCGATGTACCGATCGGCAAATCTCCTATAAGATTGCGGTAGTTTCCCATTTCCTCAGACGAGTGGTAACTCTTAGGTTTCCGCTTTTGATAGGCGGCCGTGAATACTACAAAAACCGCAACAGCAGCTGTAAGTACTGCAATCTTGGCTCGAGACCCTGTAAAGAAATTCATATATCCTGTTTATTACTTCGAAATTACAATTACACCTGTTAAACACCCGAACGACTACCAAACTTCCAGCTTCTCGATGGCGGTGCTTCCAATAAGCTCATTGATGGCATCCATCAATTTTGTTTTTTGATAGGACAACTCCTGCTTCAGCGGACCGCTATCCATTTTCAGCACAAGCGTCTTTCCATGAAGCCTACTTTCACGAGTTTTTTTCCATATAACCTCACCTACCACCTCCCTATAACAGCGCAAAACCTCCATTTCTTGGTAGCGATGCTCCCAACCATTGCGACGAAGGATGTCTGATATGAGATCTTTAAGCGGATTATCCGTGTATTTGCGATTAGACATTGCCACAAATATCGATTGAAAAAAACCTTAGACACTTTCTAATTTTCCACCGGTTGCTTTCCATGCACAATAAGGCAACTCTGCCATCTTCAATATTTGAGGCATTCTATCGAGACTGGTGTCAGTAATGAACATTTGTCCTACATCATTGCGCGAAAGCCATCCCATGATATTCGCAACGCGGTTCTCATCAATTTTATCGAAAAAGTCATCCAGCAATAAGATGGGCTTCAAGCGGGAAGATTCCTTCATGAATAGATATTGAGCAAACTTCAGTGCAAAAAGAAATGACTTCTGTTGGCCCTGTGAAGCAAACTTCTTGAGTGCATGACCGCCTATCATAAAATCCAGATCATCGCGATGAATACCGGCTGATGTGCGCTCCAATTGTTTGTCGCGACGATTATTGCTTCGCAGAAGCTGCTCCATGGTTGCTTCATTCAATTCAGATGAATACTGGAATGAAACTTCCTCTGACACGCCCGAAATCTCTTTGTAAACACGCTGAAACACGCCAAGAAACTGCTCGAGAAATGACGATCTCGCTTCGTGAATCAACGTGGCCCGCTCAATCAATTGAACATCCCACAACTCCAGAAAATCATCCGGGAAGTGTGCCTGTTTGGCATATGTTTTCAATACGGTATTCCGCTGCAACAAAGCATGATTGTAGGCCATTAAATCATCGAGATAGCCACGAGACAATTGCGCCAACGTGCTATCCAAAAACTTTCGACGCACCTCGCTTCCTTCCCAGATTAACTCAATATCGTAGGGGGTTATCATTACACATGGCAACAGACCAATATGCTCCACTAAGCGATCGTACTCCTTGTGATTTCGTTTGAAAATTTTTCGCTGGTTTCGTCTTACAGAACAAATAATCTGCTCCGGATGGCTATCTCTTAAGAACTCACCTGTTAGAGCAAACTGATCGCCACCGAAAAGAATATTTTGTGAATCAACGGTGTTGAAGTAGCTCTTGCAATTGCACAAATAGTAAATCGCATCCAACAGATTGGTCTTTCCCGAGCCATTGTTTCCCAAAAAACAATTCACCCGTGAATGCAACTCCAAGCTCTGAGACTCATAGTTCTTGAAGTTATAAAGCGTGAGTTTCTGAAGTTGTATATCATCCATACTTCTCAATACCAGTGCAAACTAAAATCCGTATTACCTGAACCAAAATTCAAATACTCTCTATTGAGCTCTTCCATATAAAGGAATTCGCGATCCAATTCTGAAATGGCATCTTCATCGATATCGAGCACCACATTGCGGTCCGATTCCAAAAATAGGGGCCATGCATTTGCCACATCCGTTGAGTCGAAAGCCAAAATATGTCCCAACCATTGTTCGCTTGCTGGCTTGTGCACTTTGTAGTAATGTACATCAAGGCTCCTTCCTTTGATTTCGACGGACCTGGTTGCTATGAGCACTACTGAATCAGGTTTCGCATCCAAAGATTCATACTGCCGAATCAAATAGAGTTGCGCAAGTGCACTTCGGGCAGACGAAGAAAGCGGCATGCGAGCCGATTGGCCGTACTCGTAAAGCAGCATATATAAAGGATGCACCTGATCATTCATTCGAGCAATACGCGCAACCAGGGAGTCTGAAATGGCCACTCCATGACTCAAATCGAAGCGCGCGAGATCAATCAGAAGCCCGCCCTTTTTCGTGTTGTAAGCCTTGGAAAAAAACGAAGCGACCTCTTTCTCGTTGCGCACAGGATTGAGTAAGCTACAATAGTCTATCAATACATCGGTGCTAAAGCCATATCCGGTTTCCGCACTGCTGTTGAGTCGTTTGAGCTCATTGCGAGCCTCCACTAAAATTTGGGGAACCAAAAACCGATAGGTTCTCACGGGCAACAGACCGCTGTCAGCTGCCATAGCCATGAGGTGATATATACTCTCCTCATACTCATCAATAGCCAAAAGCTGCATAAGTTCCGGTAATAAAGGAGCGGCCAATGGCACGGAATCAAATAAGGTCTCACATCCGCTACCTCCCATTTCATCAAAAACAATTGGCGGTTCCTCTACTACTAAACGTGCATATGACTTCCAAGCTTTGGCTGTCTTCATGCGCAATAGCGCCAGAAGAATTTCGTATTGGTACTCGGAGCTATCAGGATGTTCATTGAACTCTCTGACCAAAAATTCAATATTTGCGGATGAGCTATCAACCGCCAAACCTGAAAGCAATTTCGACTTGATGTGCAGTGCATCTTCACCCTTGAAATACGGCAACTCCTTCAGGAGAGTGCGCATGCGCGGGGCCGATTGAGTTGAGAAGTCCATTTCACTGGTAATGGTTAACGCGCGTTCACGCAAGGAAGAATCGGCAGAAGTCAAAGCCTCGAAATAAGCATTATCGCGCAAATCGAAATGCGGAAAGGAGAATATCGTATCAGTTGATTGAAAACTTTCGAAGGCCCGCTTGATCCATCCGGGAATTCCAAGAATTGAATCATAACAAGCAGATAAATGATAGAATGACTTGTTATGCAAAATCATCCGATGGTGAAAGCGCTTGGTGGTGCCTGTGTCGCCCACCACAAACTCAAAATCTGCTCCTTGATCATTCCAGTCGCAACGCTCGGAAATCATGCGCATGTCAAGACCCAATACTAATTCCCGTTTTTCTCGCCGAAAGGAAGCTTTATCCTCGCCATCCGAATACTCATGGTAACGCTGAAAATCTATTCTTATCGCGTCAGCATGGTGCGGAGGGCTTAGTACTGTAGAAGCATTTGTGCCGAACGGAGAGTTGGGGTCAACTTCCAAATCAGCATTGAACATCATGGCCTCCGCAGAAGGAGCAGAATTCGCAGGAATAAATGGCAATTGAACCGAAAAACACATTTCCTCATTCCTGTATTCCTGTAAATCCAATTCAACGGTTGATTGCAGACTAAACTCAGACAACCAGCTTTGGCGAAGGCGGCTGTCTCTCTCATTGGTTGACAGAGCGATGTAGCTGTTGGCGCTCGAAATAAGCACGGCATAAACAGTTTCTTCCGATGAAAACACGTTGTTTTCCGCTCCTCTCAATTCCGCAGCAATAGCCAATTTTCCCTGATGATTGATGTATTCCGAGCTTACAACATCCAAGTTCCTGTCTTCACAAAATGCTCTTAAGAATCGTTGAAGTTCATAGGTATCCTCATCCAAAAACTCCGGTGACTCAATGACATGTCGTTGCACCGTATAATATGTACCTGTAGATGGATCTGTTGCAATGACTTCAAAATCGGAACCCGTGGAGAGGCCTGAAATTTCATCGTAGCAAACAGCACGAGAAGGAAGTTTCACCTTTACAGTACCATCTGTCGATTGCCATAGCTGCGAGCCGGAAGAAGCCTCATTGATTTTAATACTATCAAAAAACGAATCACCCAACCCCTGTTTCACTTTGTCACCAGAAGCTTCCAGTTTGAGAACTATGATTTCATCGGGCATAACAATAACACGCTCACGCTCATAATCACCCCGGCGCGTTCTGTTCGTTACATCAAAACCCGGATAGCCTCCAACTTTGATTGCCTTTTTCGTAATGATTTCGCCGGCAACTGTTTCATAAAACATACTATCAATCATGGCGAGCACATCACTTGAATTAAATCCTGTTATGCCGTTATAGGACTTTAATCGCGAGAAGGTATAATTGGCACCATTGGCAATATCTAGACACAACCAAGTAGCTGACTCCCCATTAACTCTCGAATGAAACATAGGAGAAGGCGCGCTTAAGGATATCAAGCCATCAGTTGAAGTGAAAGGGATGGATTCCCTCACATAGATGCGCTGATCGATTTCTTTTCTGCGTTTGGCATTTCTGCTTCCCTTGCTGATAGGACTGACTTCATAACCCAGGGCACGCAATGACTCTATCACACCGCCTTCACCCGGTAAATGGGCGCAACCCATGGCCGCGAAAACCGACTGCTCACGGTGCAGAACACTATCAATGTTCTGTACAAAAACTTTGTTGCGTTCCAATAAAATGAATTTCCTGAAAGCAGCCGTTGTTGCGTTTCGCGTGAGCGAGTCAATAAAATCCAGGTCCTGCCTGCGATAAGCGGGCTCCAATTGTCGGTTCAGTGCCTCGAAATTCTGAATATCTCCTTCATCCCATTCCCGCATGTCGCCCTCCTCTGCCTCCGCAGCATTTGCCTTTCGGATAAACGCGTCGCTCTGCGCGTAAGTCTCCAAGCCCATTGTCCGACGTCCCATTTTCTTAGCCGTCTGGTAAATGTGCATGTCCAACCAGGTATCCTCTTCAAAATCGCCCGACAACTCGCCCTCACCATATCTAAACATCAGGTAATTCAAGATGTCCGGCTCGTAAAGTAATACCTCCTGCAGTCGTTCATGGGGCGAAAGGCCATTGCCCGGATTCCAATAGCCCTTCAATTGAGGCAGGGGTGAATCCGAATCAAATTCATCATAATACCCCTCATCGAATGACTCTGTGCCAAGCCACTGGACAATTTGCGGATCACTGAACAGAGCCAAGAGCCACTCTTCCGGCTCAAGTTCCAAGGCCACTACATCGGCAGACTGAAGGCAGTTATAAAATGGATCACCCAGTTGAAAAGCGAGTTTACCACTGATGTGCATAGTCCCATATAGATAGGAGGGCTTACGCATCCCGTTGCCCGTCACCTCCCAAAGCAAACTCTGATACTTATTCTGACCAACTGAAGTCAGCGCTAAGCAAAGCAACACAAGCGTTACGCTCAGATTTGACAGGCACTTCATGGGAAAGAAACGGTTCAAGAGGGTCGATATCCGGTCAAAAATAGGGAGTATCTGTGTCGAAGTGAGCAGATTTGTTCAATGATAGCCGAAATCGATTATTTTTGCCGCCGCATAACATTGAAAAATATGTCAAAACAAGACACAACGAAAGAAGAAGCAATTGTTGACATCCAACAAGTAGCATCGAAGACAGAGCAGTTTTTCGAACAAAACCGCAAAACCATTTCCATAGGAATGGGTGCGATTATAGTCGTACTGGGCGGATTCTTCGCCTTTCAATTCCTGTATAAAAAGCCACGCGAAGTGGAAGCTTCGAATGCAGCTGTGAGGGCCGACCTTTTGGTTGAAATGGACAGTATTCGTTTAGCTGTTCAAGGTGACGCTAACTTCGAAGGTTACGAAGCTATCGCAACTAATTACAGCGGAACCAAAGTAGCAGCCCGCGCTCATTTCTGGTGCGGAGTATACTACCGTGATATCGCAAAGGATTACAACGCAGCTCTCGATCATTTTAAGAAAGCAAGCTTCGATGACGAAGCGATGAGTGTAGAATTAACAGGCTGTATCGGCGACATGTACGTAATGTCGAACGATTTGGAGCAAGGTGCTACCTGGTTGGAAAAAGCTGCTAAGCAAGCCAACACAAGTGCGAGTCGCGATTTCACAGGCCCCATGTACAACCTGAAGGCTAGTAAAGTGTACATGGAGCTTGGTAACAATTCAAAGGCCGAGGCTTTGTTGCAATACGTAGTGGACAACTACGATAAGCGTTCACAGGAGTACGGAGAAGCCGAAAAGCTTCTGGCCTATCTGAAGGCTAAGGGTTAAGCCCATGGCAACGAACAATCTTTCTGTATACAATAAAGAACATCTTCCCGATGCACAATCTATGCGCATCGGGATTGTTGTTTCTGAATGGAACGACCACATCACTTCTAATCTCTTGAAAGGATGTGTTGAAGCTCTTACCGATTGCGGGGTGAACAGCAAAAACATAATTATTGCTCATGTTCCCGGTAGTTTCGAACTCTCCTTGGGAGCTCAATTGTTATTCGAAAACCATAAGCCTGAAGCAGTAATTTGCCTGGGCTGTGTGATTCGAGGCGAGACTGCACATTTTGATTTCGTTAGCAATGCGTGTGCTACCGGCATTCAGCAATTGGCACTTAAAACAAGTAAACCGGTCGTTTTCGGAGTTCTCACGGACGACACAGAAGAACAGTCCATTGCACGCAGCGGAGGAAGCAAAGGCAACAAAGGCACAGAAGCAGCCATTACCGCCATCAAAATGATTGGCCTGCAACGCGAACTTGAAGGTAATAATTGGTAAGTCGAAAGTGTATTACACTTCCATTTCCTGAAAAGACAATTCTTCTTTACCCTTTTTGGTAAGACGATAACCTGAGTTGTTTTTATTCATGATATATCCATCCAGATACAAATTCGCCACACGCTCGCCCAACTGAGCGCTGCGTGTTGAAGAAGCATCGTCATGCTCTATCCGACTCCAAAAAGCCGTTTCAAGTTGACTGAGCTTGATAAGCTCGTTCTTATTGTTCCTCTTGTAGGTTTGAATTATATCGAGAATGACGTAGTCGTATTTGTCCAGAAACATGAGTAAAAAAGGTTGGCCGGTTAATTTAGATTGGCTTGTTAACGCGGGGCTAATATAGAATCTACATTGGGTGTGTTTTGTGAGCAACTCGAAACCTTTTGCTCACAACTTTTCAACCTTATTAAAGAAGCAATGACGCCATCCGTTTCACTCACCATTCAATCGATCGTGCATTTTGATTTACCTTGCACTCATTGACATTCATTACCATGAAAAAAACTTTACTCAGCTTGAGCGCTTTTGTCGCCTTAAATGCAACCGCTCAAATCACCATCAACAGTAACCATCTGCCTGAGGGCGGCGACATGCTTTATACTCGTGCAGCCACATTGCTTACCGATGTCGATTTGGAGGCAACCGGCCCGAACTTTACCTGGAACTTCGGTGATGATGTTATTGAAGCCGGGGCGATCGATGCAGGTACGGAATGCGTTGAGATGGGGAGTCTATCATTGGTAGATCAGTTATTCTTCAATAACCCGTTATTCCCCGACTACAACTCAGATTTTGGTATTGGAGCAGCATTGCTCGACAACCCACTCATCAGTATTGAAGATGCCTATCAGATTTACAAGAACAGCGGCGGTGTGTACGCGATGACCGGTCTTGTCGCCACCATTGAAGGTGTTCCGTTGAATGCTCAATATGATGAGAGAGATATCATTTACGACTTGCCACTTACTTATCCCGCATCCGGAAATACGCACTCCGTTCTACAACTTGAAGTACCCACTCTAGCCTACTATGGGACAGACCAATACCGCAATTACGTCTGCGATGGTTGGGGAACCCTCAACATCTACGGGCAGTCGTTCGACGTGTTGCGTGTGAAATCTACTCTCGTCGGTTTCGACACCATCTCCGTAAGTTTTAATGACCTTCCTCTTGGCTTCCAGCTTCCGAAAGACATCACCACTTATCAATGGTTAAGTACTGAATTCAAGGTGCCTGTTTTAGAGGTAATATCATCAGAAGGCGGATTTGGCGGGCCTCAGCTAACAGTGAGAACGGCAGATCTTGGCGTAGGTGTAAATGAAGCTTCTATCAACTCATGGAGCATTTTCCCTAATCCTACTGCACATGAATTGCTTATTGCCGACGGTACTTCAAAAGACTCATATATCATTTTGAACTCATCCGGACAAGTTGTGAAGCAAGGCAGTCTGATTCACAATCGTATTGATGTCGCTGATTTATCAGTTGGCATTTACTTCATTCGCCTGAACCACGAAGGAAGCATCCGACAAGTGCAATTCGTGAAACAATAAGCCGTCATCAATTTCCACAGGGAAAATCAGAAGAGCCATTCGGGTCACAAAAGTTGAGTGCTGCGGTGTACTCACTTTCACACAGCGCGCGCAAGTTACCTGAATTAGGTTGATTGTTATTATCGAAGGCAATCAAGGGTAGACCAATCAAGTTGCGTGTTCCTCTCGATGCGAATAAGCCAATACCATTGCTAACATTGGTATAAATCGGGCGTTCCTGAACAACACCGGTAGATGGTGAATTCACTTCAATGTAAGACTTTAAATCATTATTGCCCATAGTGAGCATAACATCGAAACACTCCGTGCGCTGTTGCTGCGTATCGTAATTTCCAATGATGCGGCGTATGCGCTGATCGGCGACCAAATTATTTTGCAAAAACGAGAAGAAGGCACGACCATCAAAGGTCATTTTCAGAAGTTGACCATTCGTGATTTCATCATCCGAGATACTTCCTAAATAGTAATCCAAAAACTTAGGCGTTACACTCAATGGCGTGCCTGACCAGTTTGCATTTTCATAAACCATTTCCGTGAAATGGAATCGTAAACGGGCGTCATACACATTAGCATTGGTCGCAGCATTCCAGCGAATGGCTACCTCAGAGGTGTAATTAAAGCCATTGGTAGCAGTAGAGGCGAGAATGAAGGTCGCATTTTGCTGAGGAGTCAGCCATGCAAAACTATTGTAGCTAACCACTTTTGTTGTTGACGAAACCTCTCGCCCGTCGGTGAACTCCAGAACTATGCGATACTCGGAGTTTTGATCAAGCCCGGGAGCCGATGGAACGAAGTAATACATCGTTTGTTCCGGCCCGTAAAAAATACCATTCATCTGTCGATTACTAATCGTGGTTGAAATAAGATCATACTCATCTACTACATTCCCATCCATAATTCTTTCAACCACCTTCCTGACGAAATCTGCATC
>Ga0315907_10001961_pt1 | contig 26909 bp, 26 predicted proteins | sample LakEriMetagenome_3_FD_203525 | JGI IMG/M metagenome (GOLD analysis project Ga0315907, IMG submission 203525) | Freshwater fungal communities from buoy surface, Lake Erie, Ohio, United States - Buoy 12 MA123 | ecosystem: Environmental > Aquatic > Freshwater > Lake > Lake biofilm | place: USA...
GTGCGCACCCGACTTAACGGTGAATTCATCTGCTAATTGTGATCAATTACTTACCTGCTGGCAACCTCAATCGGTATCCAACGCCGCGCACAGTGTGAATTAAGGCTGGCTCATAGATATCAATCTTTTTTCTTAGGTAGGAGACATACGTTTCAACAATTCCCATATCTCCCCTAAAGTCATACTGCCAGACATGATCTAATATCTGAGATTTACTTACCACTCGATCTGCATTAATCATTAAATAGCGAAGTAGTAAAAACTCAGTAGGTGAGAGATCAATTAGATTGCCAGCTCGTCTGACCTCATGAGTTGCTTCATCTAATTCAAGATCTGCAAATCTAATTTTTTCATCATCTGCTGCAACTTGCGTTGCACCAGTTCGACGAAGAAGTGCGCGAAGACGAGCAACTAGCTCCTCCAATGAAAAAGGTTTAGTTACATAATCATCTCCACCAATTGTTAAGCCAGCGATCTTGTCTTCCACTGAATCTTTAGCGGTTAAAAACAAAACGCCAACATTATGGCCTTCACTTCGAAGTTGCCGGCAAACCTCAAAACCATTTTGATCAGGCAGCATGACATCAAGAATTAATGCATGTGGCTTGAACTCCTGCGCTATTTGCAGTGCGGCAGAGCCAGAGGCAGCTGTTCTAACATCAAAGCCAACAAACTTTAAGCTGGTGGCAATGAGTTCACTAATTGAATTCTCATCATCTACAACGAGAATTCGCTGCGTGCTCTGATTAACTTCTTGGCTACTACTTACTCTTTCTTTAAGAGTTGTCATTTGGCATCACCTCAAGGATGATGATTATCTACCATCCTGAGGGTTTCCTGAGAATCGAGTGTGCTTTAGCCTGATCTTTTCACGCTGCGCAGCATTATTTGAGCAACATCTAGGACTTCAACGGAGCTGTTCTTAGCCACCATTCCATCAGAAACCATGACGCGGCAAAAAGGACAACCAACTGCAACCTCTTCAGCTCCAGTTGCGATTGCTTCATCAACACGATTTAAGTTGATGCGCTCGCCAATTTTTTCCTCCATCCACATTCGCCCGCCACCTGCACCACAACAAAATGATCGCTCTTTATTTCTAGGCATCTCATTTACTTCAACACCAGCTGATTCTAATAACTCCCGTGGTGGTTCATAAATTTGATTGTGTCTACCTAAGTAACAAGGGTCATGGTAGGTAAGTTTTTTAGCATCTGCTTTGGCAGGTGCAATTGGTTTTAATTTACCCTCTTTAACTAATTGATTTAACAATTGAGTGTGATGAACCATCTGTAATTCAAAACCTTGTTGTTTATAATCTCGACCAATTGTTGTGAAGCAATGTGGGCAGGTCACAACTACTTTTTTTACCCCCCGAGTGCCAAAGGTCTCTTGCAAAGTCTCAATATTTTCTCTAGATAAAATCTGATATAAAAATTCATTACCACTTCGCCTAGCCGGATCTCCTGTGCAGGTCTCACGTTTTCCTAATACACCAAAGCTAACTCCTGACATATATAGAAGTTCAGCAACTGCTTTTGTAGTTTTCTTAGCTCGCTCTTCATACGCACCAGCACAGCCAACCCAAAATAGATACTCAACATCTTCCGGTATTACTGAATCAATTACGGTAACTGGAAAATCAACCTCTTTAATCCAAGCATCGCGATCAGTTCTATTTGCACCCCATGGATTTCCTGCTTTTTCTAAATTACGAAATGTATTGCCAAGCTCTGTTGGAAATTCAGATTCAACTAAAACTTGAAATCTTCGCATATTAACAATGTGATCAACATGTTCAATATCAACTGGGCACTCTTCAACACAAGCGCCACAAGTTGTGCAGGACCATAAAACATCTAATGAAATTGCATTCTCATGAGCGTTGCCAACAATCTTGGTAGCAGATGCTGCATCAGTTCCAACTTTGGCTAATGCGTGATCTCGCATCGCCATGATTAAAAGCTTTGGAGACAGTGGTTTTTCAGTGTGCCAGGCCGGACATTGTGATTGGCATCTGCCGCACTCAGTGCAGGTAGACATATCAAGTAAGCCCTTCCAAGATATATCAGCGGCGCTTCCGATGCCAAAAACATCATCCTCTTTTGGATCTTCAAAATTAATTTCTTTACCATGGGAGAGCATTACTGGCAGTGGACCTAATGCATTTAATTTACTTGGATTTCTTTTAAAGAAGATATTAAAGAATGCTAAAAACCTATGCCAAGCAATTCCCATTGTCAGATTAATTCCAACCACAATAAACCAAGCCATTGAGACGGTGATTTTGGCAAAGGCAATTATTTTAATTAAGTTTTCAATCTGAGCAGTTGAGTAATCGCTAAAGAATAAAACAGCAGGATATGAAATTGCGTAATGCCAATTCCAAGAGGTGACGCCAGCTAGCGCTCCTTCTAAGCCGCGGAGTGAGATAACGCAAAAGACAACTGCCAAAATAGTTGCCTCAACGTAATAAGCCTTTTTATTGCCAGAGCCAAAAAATCTAGATTTTCGCCCCTTTCTAAAAACTCTTGTAAATTGTCTAATTCCAATTAAGGTAACTATTCCAATACCAGTTGCTGCGGCAATAAACTCAACAAATAATTCATAACCAACAAAATGTCCAACTAATGGCAAGGTCCAGGCAGGATTTGTTAATTGAAAGTATGCAGTTACTAAAGTGCCAAGCAGTGCGCCAAAGCCAATCATCACAAACCAGTGAGCTAAACCAGTTGCGGTGAAGTTGAGCATTTTGGTGTGGGATAAAACCTCCACAAACATATTTTTTAATCGCATGCCTTTACTATTAAAACGAGATGGGTCGGCTTGACCAGAGGATATTTTTTTGAAAAGCAAAAAAGCACTGTAACCAAAACACACAAGTGCAACAACTGTAATTAGAGATATAAAAATAATAAGCATGATTTAAGTATATCCACTCATGAAGTTCGACTAATCAACATGCTCAAAATTAATTTTTTATACCTATATTGTTAGTTGACTAAAAAAAGCTTTGTCGCTCTTTCCCTTATCATCGACATAAATATCTCCTGCGGGCTTACCAAAAAATATTTTATGGTATTTAACACCCCACTCATTTAGCTGGGTAATCGTGAAATCCTTCCATTTATCGGTTGCAATTTGGGAGTTGTTATTGCTAGATCCCATACCTCGGGCTGTATTTAAAATGATAGTATTTCCAGCATCAAATAGTTTATTAACTAGTCTAATTCTTAATTCGATCGGTTTGGCGACTTTGTAGTCACCATAAGTATTTTCACAAAGTGTTCCGTCAATATCAAAAACATAGATTGTCATATCCATTTCCTTGAGTGGATCATTTCAGCCCATAAGTAGTTATTTGAATTATATCTTCAATGGTGACTGATTTTTCATTTGCAAACCAGCTTAAGTTCACTGAGCCAGCTAAATTTCCTAAATATCCGAGCACTATCAGATCATCAACTACTAAAGAAAAAAGTGACAATACGGCGAACAATGCGTCTCCAGCCCCAGTGCGGTCGACTATATTTCCTACTCTAAATGTGGGCACTCGAACAACTTGGTCTCCATTTGTAAGAACCAGTCCACTGGCACCATCAGTTATGGCTACAATTTTTGACCCCATGTTTTTATGTATAATTTTTGCGGCGCTACCGACGTCAAGACCTTTTTGCTTTAATTCTAATTCTAATTCTGCCCCATTCATTACTATCAAATCGGCAGATTTGTATTTACTTAAGTTACTAAAACCCTTATTGCCAGCATTTTTCTGAACATTCAGCGCAAAGTTATCAAAATTCTCGCACATGTAATCTCGGATAATTGGGGTAATAAGCCCATGCCCAAAATCGAGTGCAATAAGTAAGTCGCAATCGGTGGAAGCGGATTTAAGTTTTTTCAAAAGCAATTGTTCATTTATGTTCGAAATAAAAGAGTCATCTAATTGGTACAATTCGTACATAAAAGTATTTGTCTTCTCGTTTATGTATCTTGTCTTCACAATATCAGAATATTTCTTATCAATTATTACGTCATTTAAGTATTTTGATTGGCTATCAAGTTTTCTTGAATTCCTGATACTTAAAACTTTTACATGGCTATTGTCTAAAACAGATCTATAAGTGTTTACCAAAGGCGCAATACCGCCATAAAATTCCTTGCGAAAAATTTCCCTCTCGGCAACAAGCGGATGTTTGCCTGATTTACCAAGACTCTCAGTGAAGATATATTCATCAAAAATTATTTCTCCAATAATTACAACTCTCTTGCTCTTCATTTTTTCAATAAGTGATTGAATTGGATTTTCTTTCATAAATTTCTTAACATGATTAATAATCTCCTTTTCTTCATCCGATTTTTCAGTCATTGCATTAATAATTGATGAAGAACTTCGCAATTCAGATTTAGTAAATAACATTTTCCCGCCGAAATCAAGCACTGCCTTCTCCTCGGCGCTCAAATTACCGGCTGTGTCAACATTTACTCCATTAGTGACATAATCTGGACCTTTAAAGTAATAATCGGGTTGGATTTGTTTTATTATCTCTACAGCAGAAGGTCTATCAGACGAAACCACGTAATCGATAAATTCTATTCCTGCTAGAGATGTCAAACGGTGATTAATTGAATTGATCGGTCTGCCGGGACCTTTTTTTACATTTGAATCTGTCGTTACTGACACAACCAATAAATCAACTAAATTCGCACATTCTTGAAAATGTTCAATATGTCCAGAGTGGAGTAAATCAAAAACTCCATGGCATAGTCCGATTGTTCTCCCAGTGCGCTCAACTTCTAGCTTTTTCGTTAAGTTTTCTAAATCAATGACTTTGCTAGAAATATCTCGTTTCATATATTTTTCAAACCAATTAACCGATCGAGATACTCTTTTGAGAAACTCGAATTTTTTGCTAATCTTAAATAGTCATTCTTTGGGAAATTCATATCAATAATTTTTGGCATGCTAAGTGGCGTTAAGTATGTTAAATCACGGGCATATCTTTTCACTACAGATAATATGAAAGACTTGTCGTTCTCGACCGGAATTAAGTGGTTAGACTCTCCAATAAACGAATTATTGATAACACGGTCACCATGAGATTTATTTACGATCGAGTTAAAGCGCCACTTAAAAAACAAATCATTGAAAATTATATTTGCATCTAACATTTCCACTCCTGAATCACGGTAAATCCATTTCCGGGGAAGAGCTTCTACATTGTATTGTAAAGTAGCGACAGGGCTGGTGTTAATCTGTAAGCCGGGTTTATTAAACGCGTGAACAAGTGACCAAACTCCTCCCTGATCCCCAACCACAAATACGCATTTTTTAACTGCGAATAGTTCGAAATATTTTTGTTGGTATTTATCCATATATAAATTGTAGATTTTATCATGCCCAGTAAAATTCCTTTTTTCCGCAATTTCATAAATATATTCTTTATCACCAATTAAAGCAACTTCAAAACCTAATGAGTATAAAAGGTCAATTAGCTCTAAATAATAATCAGCACCAGAGTGCCAGGGCGCTTTACCTCGGCGAATAGCTAAGCATACAAATGGTTTTCGCTGAAACCAGGATTCTAAATTTTCAAGAAATTTTCTCTCTATTTTTGAATTTACTGAGCTCAGATCAGTTTGCTTGCTCTTCATAAACACAGGAATACAACCCGCCGGATGAAAGTGAAAATGCCCTTCAACCAAACAAATATCAAGATTCTCATAAATTCTTTTGCCCTCATCAAGGCTACAGCTAAGAGCACTAGAGATTTTCTTGGGAACAACTTCTTCTAAAACAAACTTTTTATCTTCATAAAATTGAATTTGGGGACAATTCATTGCTTTTCTGAGTAGTTCTAATATCTTTTTCGATAATGGATGAACAAATTTCCAATTATTTTTCTTCTTTGACAATTCTGGAAAATATATACCTATCAAATTTTTGTCCAAACATAAATCAAAATACTTATTTCTTTCAGTTCCCACAACATGATTAAACTCAGTCCCAAGTGAAATCACTAAACTATCTACACCGAATGTCTCAATAAAAGCAATGGAATCTGATATAGAATGCCCAAAAGAATTTGAATTGATAAATATATATTTCGCTTTTTTAATCTTACGTAAGTTTAATGTAAATTTAACAAAAATTAAAATTCCAGCTACTAGCAATTCTAAATTAAGCAGTCTCCTTAAACTCATTAGACACTTGCAGCCAAATAATGGCAAATTGATAAATGCGAATCCTCGACAGGCCCATACTCTCCAAACTCTGTTGGAACCAAGCACGAGTATTTTGATATTTTACGTAAAGCGCCCCCGTTAAATCCTAAGAGCGAAATTGTGCACGCACCAATTTCATTGGCAAGCTTTACTGCATTTATTAAATTAATCGAATTGCCTGATGCAGAAATACTAAAAACTAAATCTCGACTTGTTAATTTCTCTTCTAATTGAACTCTAAAAATATCATCAAAAGACTCATCATTTCCTATGGCAGTAAGTATCGAAACGTTATCAACAAGAGACAAGGCATTTATGTTAACACCTCTTCGCTTCGCAATAATCACTAGATCATTAACGAAGTGTGATGCGGTCGAAGCACTCCCACCATTCCCTAAAACATAAATTATTCCATCACTTAAAATAGTTTCCTTTAAACTTGAAAGGATTTGTTCGACTTCTTGGAAGTTTACTGACAGTAGCACTTCCGAAACCCTTAAGGAGTATTTTTCAAAAGTTGCTTGATTTTCTAGCATAACTAAGCATACTAAAAATTATTAACTTCTGGCAAAGAATAGACCTCAGAAAGCCCAATGAATCACCTTTTAACTCGCAGCACTTAACTAATCGATGAGTAATCTAGGCGGAGCAGAGTCTTAACATAGTTGCTGACGAATTTGAAGAAATTAGCGATTAATGTAAAAATGCATCTTTAATCAGTCAAATATCTTTATCTGGCTTAAAATTTTGAAATATTTGTTTTCGACAGATTAATAGGTACTGATGATTTTCATATCTGACCTTTATGTTTAGCGTAAATAATTGATTGCTCATCTTCAGTGATAAAATCGGCTCCAATTTTATGCACTAAACTTTTTATAGTTATATCTGCACGTGCATAGTGAAATTCTGGATAGGCCATATTTTGGCTTAGTTCTTGCTTATTCACAAAAGTCGAGTTTCGTAATTCAAGCAAAAATATACCAACCTTAGATCTGTACATACGCTTCAAGATTTTGGACTTTAATCTAGCTTTCAATCCCCTTTGTTTCTTCTTGACCACTAGGTCAGGCCGTGTAAGGCTATCCTGACTTATATCTTTAAATTTTAAAATCGTAGTTTTTAGATGGTTATTTTCATAAAGATTATTATGCACAATACTTGTATTTTCTGATAGGTAATTAATGTTATTTAAATATTTTGGCCAACCAATTCCATCAATCGCAATGTACTTTGAGCCCAAATCAATTGATCTTTGGATTGAAAATGATAAAGACAATGGATGCATCTCCCTTATTACATGATTTGCAACCACTAAGTCCCGTTTTGGTAATTTAGTTTCCAAATTACACCATACCCACCAAGGTATTTGTAAAAAGTTTGATTTAACGTTGCCCATTCCCAAACTTCCTACTTGTAAATCAATTCCAGCAAATTTCCACAAAGCGTATTGGTAGATTGAAAAACTTTTGGTTACTTCTAGACTACTATATTTGTATCCGGAGAGCCCACACAGTAATCCTAGGAGGCCTGAACCTGGTCCAATTTCAATAACTGAAGGCTCTTTGTTTGTGGATTCAAAAAAAGTTTTAATGCTTCTAAAACTAATTAGCGCAGCCGTCAGTGAATTTATTGGAGCCATTTTTTTATAAAAAGTTCCTGTAAATTCAGAACAGATTTCTAGGGCAGATTCAATTAATTTATATTCATCATTTGTCAGCCCTCGGAGTTCATTACAATGGCTTAGAAATCGTCCTTCATGCATCGAATCAATATATTTCCATAAATCTTTTTCACCATCGTAATTTACTGGAAAACCATGCTCCATAAATGTGACCGGCTGGAATGCCTTAACTAGAAGTGGGGCAATTGAATCTCTCGCAATTCGCTCTTGCATTTCATACTCATGAACTTGTGCGCTTAAATCTCTAAATTTCACGCTCAATTGTATCGTGAAATTTACGAAATTACAAATATAGTCACACATGAAAAACTATTAGTCGATAATCAAACATGAAATTCCAAGTAAAGATTCGGCTGAGTTCACGTCAGCATAATTTTCTCGCTTAACAAGTTATCAAAAAGATATATTTTGCATTAAAGCTACTCGTTACTTGATCCTACCCAAAAACCAATTTCTCGATGTATTCATCCGAGTAACAACTTCCACCGGCCAATTTTAGTTGGTTGTTACTAGAGAAATAATTAGTTAATTTTTTCTGCATTTTTCTTTCAACCAAATATTCAAATTTATTGATGTAGCGTTCTGTAACTCTCAAAATTAAATCTAGTTCATTTTCAACTTGAATAACTTTAAGTCTTCTATGAGTAAGATAAAATGGCTTGTACCTAAAATATAATTCTTTAAACAGAATGTTTGCGTCATTTACTTCACTTTTGTTATATTCATAAATCCATTTACGTGGTAAGCACTCAACGTTGTATTGTAAATGCGCAACACATGAAGAATTAATTATCAATCCAGGTTTGTTAAACGCATGAACTAGTGACCAAGCCCCTCCCTGATCCCCAACTACAAATGCACAATTTGATATTGCGAGTAAATCTAATAACTTCGAATCTTCTTTATTGATTTTGCAATTTATAACAATTTTAGAATATGAAAACTTCTCTTGCTCGGTTAAGTTTATAAAATATTGCTTATCTCCCAGCAGGTACACTCCGAATCCATTTAAATGTAATAACCTAATCACATCTTGATAATAATTTGCATTTGAATGATACGGAGCATCACCCCTTCGAATTGTTAAACACACATATTTTTTATTTTCCAAATTTTTTTTATGAAAATCTGCCAAACTAGGATTTAATTTGGATTTCAATATTTCTACCTTAAGTTCTGGTTGCTTAAAAAAGAATTGAATGGTGTGGGGAGATTGATAATGATTCTCAGCAATCTTATAACTTAGTAATAGGTCAGTTAAAATCTTTTCCCCGTCGATGAGATTAATTCCCAAGTTTCTGGAAATTATTTTTGGCAAGACATTTATGTTTATTTGTTCATTACTTCCTTCGATTATTGATTTACTGTTACCCAATAAAAAAGTGAATAATCTTAGAATTACTAGGCTAAGCGGATGTACAAGAATCCAGTTGTCTTTTGTAACAAAAGCGGAAGGTATATTTAAAGAAATGATAAGTTTATGAGGCTGCAAGAAATTAAAAAAATTATTGCGCTCTGTACCAGGTATTTGGCCAAAAGATGTTCCTAGCGAAATTACTATACCTTTACCGTGGTAGTGATTTAAATAGGCGCTAGTGTCAGTTATTGAATGTCCAAAACCCCAAGAATTTACAAAAATTCTTTTTGCTTTTATTATTTTCCTGAAGTTATAAACTAAAATAAGGCAAATATAAATCAATATACAAATCAACCTAGTTATTGCAATAGGATTCTTTTTAACCATTAGCTAATTCACTTTAAATATAATTTCATACATTTAGCAACCTAGTTCCCTTTAGCGTACACTCAAAGTGTATCATGATTCAAATTCACCATAATTTATCGATGCCAAATTGAGAGGTCAATGTTTGTTCATATTCTTGGATTTAAATCATTTTAATTATTTATACATGTACTTGATTTTGGAGGACATCAGTAGTTCATAGATTTATTGATGCACTACCGTAGTTTATAAAAATAATCATTTAGAAGCGTTAATTAGTTTCCAGTTGTTATTTAGGAGTAGGAAAGTACAGGCTCCACTAACATATCCTTTAACTTGTGTCATTAATAGCAATAGATTTAGTGTAGTTATCTGGTATCAACCTGAGTCTTAATTGGTTCACCAAGCACAGTAAAGCTCAAGTGTTTTAAGTGCAATTTGAACGTCTGATTGCTTATAAAATCCTACCCTCTGCTATTGTGGCCTACGGTTTTGTTTCATCTAAAAGTTCAGTGCAAATAACTTAACAGGGAGTCATTTTGAAGAAATGTCTGGTAATAGGAGGAGGGTTTGCCGGTTGTGCCGCGGCACATCAATTTGCTCTGGCAGGTGGCTGGAATGTAACCCTCATCGAAAGTGCTAAATTCTTAGGAGCTGGAGTTAGAACTCAATGGTGGGGAGGGCACCCATACACCTTCGGTCCTAGGCATTTTCTAACTCAAAATCGGGAGGCATTTGATTTTTTAAATAAGTATTGCCCAATTCGCCTTTGCCCGGAACATGAGTTCATTACATATGTTGAAAGAGATAATGAATTTTATAGTTATCCAATAAATAAAGGTGATATTTCAAGAATGCCAGACTCAAGTTTTATAAGCGAAGAATTGTTAACAATAAAAGGTGTGAAGGATTCAAAAAATCTTGAGGAATATTGGATTGGAAGTGTCGGCAAAACACTTTATGATAAATTTATTGATACGTATTCAAAAAAAATGTGGCAAGTGAAAGACAATAGAGACATTGACACTTTTACTTGGTCCCCTAAAGGAGTGGCGCTAAAAGAAGGGAACAGAGCAGCTTGGGATACCGCCATCTCCGGGTATCCATTTGCATCGAATGGCTACGATGATTATTTTGAGATTGCAACAGAAGGAACTCAAGTACTGCTGAGCACACTAATTGAGTCTTATGATATCGAAAACAAAAAAGTCAAATTCAACAATGAATGGCACCAATACGATGTGATAATTAATACAATATCTCCAGACACCCTTTTTGGTGAATGCTACGGTGAACTTCCATATATCGGTAGAGATTTTCATAAAATTGTGCTGCCTCAAGAAAATGCATTTCCGGAAAATGTATTCTTTGTTTACTATGCTAACGATGAGAAATTTACCCGCTTAGTCGAGTACAAAAAATTCACAAAGCATCAGTCAAAAAACACTTTAATTGGGATGGAGATCCCCTCGATGAATGGAAAACATTATCCTCTTCCAATTAAAAAAGAAATTGCAAAAGCAGGTCAGTATTTCAAACTCATGCCAGATGGCGTATTTTCAATTGGTCGGGCAGGCAGCTATAACTATTCAGTAGATATTGATGATTGTATAGTGCAGGCTCTAGAAATCAGACAACAAATTTTAAGATAACAACTTATATGATCAACATTGCGAAATTGTTCTGGAGCCGCAGTGATTACCCCGCGCGGGAGGCTTTCGGTTGGCAGGAGTATTTTTCATTAGTTGGCTGCGCTACTTATTATCGATTAAATAAAATAGACCCTCCATACGGTGGAAAATACCAAAAAAATTTTGAATCCCAATTCACTCAATCTTTTGAGTCAGAAAGTTCAAGACTTGTGTCAACTGGGACTTCCGCAGTGTATGTCTCACTGAAGTCCCTCCCGATCCCTAAAAATTCAGTGGTTTTAGTTTCAAGCGTTACGGATGGCGGCTGTATTAGTGCAATTATTGAAGCTGGGTTTAAACCAGCCTTAGTTGATACTGGACATCAAACCTTTAACATCAATTTAGAAAGCGTTATTAAAACCTATAATGAAGTTAAGTCAAGAAATGTTAATCCACCATCATGTCTAGTGGCATGTCATATCGGAGGCGAACCAATTATCGATATAGAAGAAATTTCAAAATGGTGCACTAGCAAGGGAATTTTCTTAATCGAAGATTGTAGCCAAGCAATTAAAGCCCAGGTCGCGGGCCGGTCAGTAGGAACGTTTGGCCAACTTGCCGCATTCTCTCTCATGTATAGAAAAAACATCAGTTCAGCTGGTTCAGCTGGGATAATCTTAATTAACGACAAATCTTATTTGAATGATGTGTTAGCCATGTCAGATAGAGGGAAGCCCATTTGGCAAACAGACAAAAATTTAAATGATCCTGGGTTGAATTTGTATTCTGCCCTGAACCACAATAGTAATGAGTTTATTGCATCCATAGCACTTTCCTCTCTGAGGCGAATCGAGAAGACAAATCTGAAACGAGTCAACTTCTGCCTAGAACTTTTAGAACAATTAAAACATTATAAAATCCCCATTGGGAATAATCGTTTTAACAGTAATTGGGCCCCATTTTACTTAACATTGTTTAAAAATGATGGCGAAGCTTCAAATATAAAATTGTTAGCTGAACAAATGAACATTAAACATAATGTCCCGTTATTGATAAATTATGGATGTTTAGCTTCCAAATGGCCGTGGCTGGAGAAATACCTAGTGTTCCCACAAGATATGCCTTTGGCAACTAAAAATATTGAAAATTCATTTAATTTGTTCCTTAATGAGAAATATACATCACATCATGCAGAAAAAATTGCTCAGGTAGCAGCAATAAGCCTTAAAAATATTCAATCAAATGTTGTATAATCAAACATGCTAAAAGATCTATCGCGCGCCGATATTCTGCCTTTAATTAACGTTGGCAAAGATCGTGATGATTTTATAAATTTAAAACTCAAAGAGTTGTCAGGAAAGTTTTCATCTCCATATCCAGAGCCGCGTGAGTATTGGAACACAGTTTTTGATGGCTTTAAGGCTTTTCCAGAAAGATTAGATAATTTTATTCAGGCTAAAGAAATATCTAATAGAAATGCAGTCCAAGCAAGTAAACCTTATCTAATCGATCTTGAACCGAACAGTAGATGCAATTTTAGATGTACGATGTGTCAAGTTTCAGAGTGGGCACGCGGGCAACGTGCAAGAGATATGACTTTCGAAGAGTTTCAATCATTGAAAAGTTTATTCAATTTTGTTATCGAAGCAAAAATTCATGGTATGGGCGAACCACTATTACATAAGGAATTTTTTAATATGATTGAGTATTTGAAGAGTTATTCGATTTGGACTCGCACAAGTATAAATGGATCCTTACTACTAGTGAATAATAATATAGAAAAATTGGTAAAAAGTAGTCTAGGAGAGATACAAATTTCACTTGATGGAGCGACAAAAAAGACTTATGAAAAAATAAGAGTGAGGGCTAATTTTGAAAAAGTTACCAAGGGTATAACCGAATTGAATTCGGCATGTGAAAGCAACAATCGAAAACTTACAAGAATGTGGGTAGTGCTTCAAAAAAATAATGTTCATGAACTTGCAGCGTTTGCAGAAGTCGCAAAAGAGTTAAAATTTAAAAAACTGACGTTCTCTCTTTCATTAAATGATTGGGGACAGGAACTTTGGAGGGATAAAAATGGTACGAAAGGAATTGCTTTAGAATCTACAATTGACAAAATAAATGAGCTTTATGAAGATTCAATTAAGCAAGAACTTGACATATCGCTATGGAGGCAAGCAAATAAATACTCGATCAATAACGGCCTACAAGATTTATGCCCATGGATTTTTGATCGAACATATATTTCAAGTGATATGAGATTGACTCCGTGTGCAATCATCGGGAATCCCGATGTTACTGATCTTGGCGATGCTTCCACAATTTTAAATTCGTGGAATAGCGAAAAATATGTTAGTTTCCGAAAACTACATTTGGATGGCTTAATACCTAGCGAATGTGCGAGCTGTTATTCCAACGGTTCTCAAGTAAAAGTACCGGGCTCGAAACAAATATTTGTTGATATTTCTAAGTCTGGTCAATAGATTTAATGGCAGATAAAATTGCGTTTTACCGGTGTAATCAGGATCTTACCAGAATAATTAAAGTCGGTCTTTTTCGTGATATCAAAATAAGTATTTCCAATTGGTTTAGAACCTAAAAATCTCGAAAGATTTGCAAATGATTTCTAAATCAATCTTCAGTTAATTTGTTTATAATTCAGGTCAAGTTATTAGATCCAATCACCCGAATAAGATCAGTATATGCCAATTTTTTCCTAAACCCATGATAAATTAAGTAACAAATTTGGCAAGTTACACGGAGATTTAATTTTCTAAGTGTTTAAAATTTTTAAAACTTCTCATCAAGATATTAGACGAATCATAATTCAAATGTATTGGCATCAAAATTACATAACTTACTGTGAGTTTTAAATTAAAGTTGCATTCTCATTTCGTTACCATTCAAATTGAAACCACATTTTTTATAAAATTCAATATTTTCATCTTTACAAAATAAGGAAATTTTGTAGCAACCAAGAACTATGGCAGTTTTACGCAAGGATTCTAAAACTGAAAAACCTATACCTATTTTTCGAAATTCTGGATGAGTTACAATATCTTCTACGAAGCCTATTTTACCGCCCCTAATATTACTGTAAATTACCATAGCGCCAAAACCAAGCACCTTATTTCCATCATGAGCTACAAGTGAAATTACATTGGGTTGCGAGATAAATTGTTTGAATAATTCCTCATTTTTAGTTTTTGGTATAAAACTGGAGATTGCTTGTAGTAATTCTATTACTTCAGGGACAAACTTAAATGTGAGTTTTTCAAAGTGAACGTCTTCTAGTTTATACAATTGGTACACCTATTATTAACTTTAGCTTATTTGATTTCGAATAATTTTAACCTTGGCTTCTTCCCAATTATTTGAGCTGTCTATATGTTCTACCCAAAGGTACTCACGATCATTTGTCGGCGAAAATGGCCCTTGAGTGGTTTCTAAGTGAACTGCAGTTTCAGTCAATGCAAAGTCACAATGGAAAACGCCTGCTGGAATCCTAACGCATAACATTTCATTTCCTGATTTAGGTTTAAGTACCCAAGTTCTTACGACTTCACCAGCATCATTAAAAATAGCGACTAGAAGCTCTCCGCGAAGCACGAGAAATGTTTTATCTCTGGCTGGATGACGCTTAGGAGGGTGTGCTTGACTGTTCCTTTGGCAAATTATCATTTCATGAATTGCTGCATCTGGAGAATTATGCAAACAGACTCTAGTATTTAGCTGAGTTTCATTCGATCTTTTCTCAAGGCAATTAATCAATTCATTTGAAATCTCAACTGGGCTTCCCTCTGGATACCATGAAAGACTTTTTGCCGACAAATCTTGAAGCCATCCATCAACACCTAATTTAACAACTTTCATATTATTGCTTAGCATTAATTGACCAAGGTTTGTTAATGCTTATCCACTTATCTATACCTACTTCTGGTGTAGCAAAATTGACAGAAGTAGCCTTCGAAAGCTTATCGCCATTTAAAGACAAGTCGATTGGCCTCATCTCAAGAAATCTTATATCGCTTAGTGAGCATGGTTGAACTTTACCAAAATTCCCTATTCTTTTTGCAAATAACTCAAAAAAACGCCACCTATTAATTCGAGAACCAGAACTTAAATGAAAAATTCCCGATAAATTTCTATCGATTAAGCTTGAAACTGCTAATTCAAAATCATTTTGCAGTGTCGGCGTAAAATATTGGTCTCTAGCGTATCTTGCAACCTTATTACTAGTTATATCGGAATAGAATGCATTTAATATTGAATTATCGTTGTTTACTTCTGAATAGATCTTTGACAATCGAATAATAATATAATCTATAAAATTTTTTTGAATGTATTCTTCAACTACTAGCTTTTGCTTACCATAAATTAAAGTGGGATTAGGTTTGTCAAGTTCAGAATAAAAACCTTTTTGTCCATCAAAAACCATTTCAGTAGAAATAAAAATGGGTTTGATGCTTTTTCTCTTGAGTATTTTCAGGATCTCGATTGGTGCGTCAACGTTTATCGCCTTGCTTAAGTTTTGATTGACAAAGCATTCATCCGGATCAGAAATTGCCGCAACTAAAATTGCAACTTTTAAGGTAGGAACGTTGATTAGATTTTGAATTGACTCATGACTTAATAAATCAAGATGCAACACAGCTGTTTGTGAGCTACTTTTTCGACTTGTCCCTATAGCCCTATCTTTTATTTTTTCAAATAGGCCAGATCCCAACTTTCCATCTGATCCAATTACCAGCACATCTTTCATTTTAGGAGATTAGGCCAAATCTATTTTAGATACTATATTTATAAGTTTATGCATCAAATAAAAAATTGAATATCCAGTTAAATTTATGAACATTTTCGAGACCATTCAAGCTAGTTAAATTGAAAATTTAAAATTGGTCTAAACGGCACACCTTTTCTTAAATCCGCTAGCGCATCGTTGATCTCAACAAAGGGGTAAGCTTGAGTTGGGAAATTTTTAAAATTCAAAACCCCCTTATCATGCATATTTAGAATATCTGGAATATCTTCTTCTGGTTTAGATGACCCTCCCTTTGATCCAGATAGTGTTTTCCCGAGATGTAACGGCAAAGTGTATAAAGAAACATTTTGACCAAGTTCTGGCACCCCAACCAAAATTATCCGCGAATTATCGGCTGTAGATTCGTAGCAAATTTCAATGCTTTGGGCTTGGCCAGATGTTTCGATTGCAATGGTCGGTTTTCTCGAAATTCCATAAATTTTTTCGAACACTGATAATGTTTCTAATTTTGACTTATAAACCAAGAAATTATCGGCCCCACCCTTCAGGGCTAAATCCCGTTTTTTTTCATCTATGTCAACTACTGTAATCTGCTTAACTCCCAACATTTTTGCAAACTGAAGAATTGCATTCCCTACACCCCCAAGACCAAAAATTAAAAGTCGATCCTCCGGTTTGATTTTTGCTTCATTCTTTAAAACACCGAGTGCTGTAGTTAACGCACAACCTAAAAGCGGCAAGTAGTTTTTATCGTAGTTACCCGATATTTTAGTTACTCTGTTTTCCGAGACGACAGCATGACGATTAAATGTAGTGACCCAACCAGCATTTAAATTATTTCCATTCCATCCATACATCGGAGCCTTAGATTGGCTTCCGTTACTCGGTCGCCAATGAAGCACAACGAAATCACCCTTAGAAACTTTATTGACGTTTTGACCAATCTGTAGCACCTGAGCATAACCTTCATGCCCCAATAAGTGTGGCAAAAATTTATCCTTCCCTTTTACCGCATCTATTTCATTTATTTGAGCGCCGCAAACTCCACTAGTTATCAACTCAACAAGAATTTGATTTTCATACAGTTTTTCTGGTAGATCTATATTGGAAATTACTAGAGGCTTACCGGATTGAACAAGTATTGCTGCCTCGGTTGTTTTTATATCCATTTAGAAGTAAATAAATTCATAGTCGCCAGTATATCCAGAAGTTTTAAACATCCATTGCCAAGATTTTGTATTAATCAAAGTTTCTGCAGTTAATGCCCAGCATTCAAGGTTAAATTGCTCTTGTTCATTTCTGAAACTTTCAACCATTAGATAGTTTTGTCTACCAACTCTATTCATCTCAAAAAGAGCCTTATTTAGTTCAGGCAAATGTAAGTTATGGAAGGTGCCTAGTGAGAATGATAAATCAAAGAAGTCTTTAGGCCAAGGGAGATCTCCCTCGCATCTTAATATTCTCAAATCAGCCAGCAAATTAGGATTTCTTGAATCTAAGCCATGTTGTGAAATATCAATTCCAAATAATTCAAGTTTAGGCTCTAGCAGCTGTAATTCGTACAATAAAAACCCTTTGCCGCAGCCAATATCTAATACTTTACTACCTGGCCCAAGTTTATATCTTTCAATAAAATCTTCTGCAACTGGCCGCCATCTTCCCGGGATGTATTTATATCCCCCATAACCGTAACGTCGATCTCCATCCCAGTAGTCAAAATCATATTCTTTTGCTTTTATCATTGCTTCAACTTTATTATCATTCATTCGAGAAAGGCAATCACGGACAGTCGCCTTATGTAATGGCGTAACAATTTCAATTAACTTTCCCATGGTTTTTCCCCCAACTTTTTTAGTATCGCGCTGACTGTCATTCCCCATTTATTAAAGTGATCATTTTGATTACCATAATTTCTTATAAATGTATCAGGTAGCGAGATGGTATCAAGATTTCTTACATCTATATTGTATTTGTGTGCATAATGAAGTACTTGTGTAAACAACCCTCCGATTGGTTGGTGTTCTTCAAGTACAAGAACCTTATCTCTCGACTGTATAAGCTCATAGAGTGCTGAATCTTCCAAGAAATTTAATTTGGGTAAGTGGATTACGAGAAATTTACCACCAATTAGAAAGGGTTCAATTGCTTCTACAGCGATTTGAGTGAGTACGCCCGTGGATAATATTACTTTTTCAGATTCTGGGTTACCGTAAATCTTAATATATGAACTTTTATATTCCTTAAATAAGTTTGAAACAATTTTTTCTCCGCCTTTTCCGAATCTTATATAGGAAGGACCAGATTTTTTCGACTCATCAAGTATTAATTCCTTCATCTCAACTGAGTCGCAAGGTGCGTAAACTCGCATGTTAGGGATAGCCAACATGTGGGCAAAATCATCCACCGCAGTGTGTGTTGGTCCTAATGGTGCATACACCATGCCACCACCACTAGCGAGAAATTTGACGGGTAAATTATGTAATGCGACATCAACTATTATTTGATCCAGCGCGCGTCTAGTAAAAAAATTGGCAATAGTATTGATAAAAGGTATAAAACCCTCCTTAGCCAAGCCTGCAGCAAAACCAACTATATGTTGTTCAGAAATTCCTTCCATAAAGAATTGCTGTGGGATTTCTTTTTGCATGCTTTGAAGAGTTCCGTGGCCAAGATCTGAACCAATAAATATTATTTTAGGATTTGATTTTGCTAGATTATAAACTGTATCAAGGGCAGTTTTTCTCAATATAAACTCCCCATAAGAAGTGAAATTTCTTCTTTAGAAATTTTTGCTTTATGGTGCCATTCAGGTGAGTTTTCAGCGGCACGTATTCCCTTTCCCTTTATTGTGTGCGCAATAACCGCCAAAGGTTTATTTTTGTTTGAATTAAAGTCTAGTGCAGTTTTTAGCTCACTTACTGAATGACCATTTACTTCGATAACTTCGAATCCAAATGAAGTTAACTTATCGGGGATATTGCTTATTTCTAGAACATTTTCTAACGCTCCGTTAGCTTGCATATTATTATAATCCACAATTAAGCAAAGGTTGCCTAGTTTATGTTTGTTTGCGTGGAGGGCGCTTTCCCATATAGACCCTTCAGCCAATTCGCCATCCCCAATCAATGTATAAACCCGCCTATGGCTTTGTTGTTTAATTGAAATAGCAGTCGCAACGCCAACAGCGACTGCCAAGCCATGCCCTAATGATCCTGTAGAAAATTCAATTCCAGGTAAGGTGTGCCACTCAGGATGTCCGCCCAGTCGCGAATCAAATTTACAAAAAGTTTCTAATTCATCTGGAGGAAAATATCCACAATTCGCAAGAACGGCATATAAGCCAAGAGCGCCATGGCCTTTGCTCAATATAAAAATATCACGGAGGTCAAGGTCTGGTTTTTTTGGATCATGTACAAGTATCTCGCTGTATAGGCACCGCAGAATTTCAAGAATCGATAGTGCAGGTCCAATATGTCCCCTACCGGCGCTACGTGCGGCCCCTAAAACCATTTTTCTCAGATTTATGCCTTGAGAATCTATAGGTTCTATAAGTGCTTTAGCTCGGTAATTCACCAGCTTATTGTTGCATTTTTTTATACTCTGGGAAAGTCAAAACCTCGTCAAAAGTCATTATTTCTCCTAAATACATGGAATAATCTAAAAAGTGATTGATTTGATCCAAAGACGAATATACAGATTTTTTATCGACTAAAATTTTATTTGACACTCTTCGTGAAGTAATTAGAGCCCATTTAAAGGCAATTTGGGGAAGGATTTTAATTATACAATTATACTCATAATCAGTCACAAAGAGCTTACGAGCCAAAATTAAAATCTCATCTTTTGAAAATATAGTTTTTGGATGAGCGAATAGGTCACATAACATTTTGATTTTACTGTCAGCCCCAAAAAATTCAAAATCTAAAAAATAGGCCTCAAACTTGGAGTTCACAATCATGTTGTGAACTCCAATATCAGAGAATGAAAAAGTATTTATTGGGAAATTATTGTAACTTTCCAAATTGTTATTTTTAATGTCGGAAGCTTTTTCTAATGCTTGAAGGGTTGCGGGGTGGTTCTTAAGACAGATTTTGGCATCAAGTAATCGTTTTGCAATTTGTTTTTTTAACTCGCTTGGATTAGATATGGCATCTATAGCAAGTGGAAAGTTTGGATTAAGCTCATATAAAGAATTTAAATCAACCAATGCTGAAATAACTTGATTTTTAACCAAGCTATTAATCTCCGGAGTCTCGCCTTCAATCCATTCATAACAGATGGAAGGCTTTGAAGGATTAAAAGAAATTAACTTTGAAACAAAAAAGAACTTATTTTCGTAAAGAAAATTAAGCGAGTCAACTTCTCTTTCCATACTTCGCACACAACGACTATAATCCCCAAGGTACTCTTTTATTCCAACATACGACCCCTCCGAAGCTCTACACTTATAAATTAAACTATTGCCACCTTTAATCGTTGAAATTAAATGGCTTTCGTCAAATCCATAGTACTCTAAAGTTTTATTTTTTTTCATAAATTTTGGTAAATTAAAGAGTCAAAGTTATTAAGTGGATTAATCCAATTAGGGAATTCACAAGTTGGTTTATACAAGTAAGACTTTATCTTATTTTTTGGGTATTCGACATGTGTAAAAATTTTTAACAGGTCATCTGCATAATGAGATAAATTACAATTACGAATAATAATTACCTTCTCCTCAATGGAATCAGCAAAATAGATATTGTTTAGATTCGGAAAGTAAGCATTAAGTTGACTCCTCGCTATCCAATCTATTGCTACCGCCCTAAGTGGTACGGATCCAAATTCACTTGGACCAAATTTGGTTTTATGACTTATAATCGAAACACCGTACCCATTAGACAATAATCTATTTATGGCTGGAATTGCGCCGGATGAAATTTCTGCCAGTTCCAAACCATGTGCATAAATCCAAGATTGTGCCTTAGTCCAAGATTCTGGTTGACCTGAAGAGGTGAAGTAAGTTCGAAGTTGATTAATTGAGTTTTGATCTGGAATACCAATCAATTTGGAATACGCGAGTGCACTCGAATCATAATTTATTAGAGTATTGTCTAAATCAAACCCAAAATGTAATTGCATTAACCTAATTTCAAGTCTTTCATTTTGGATATATTTATATACTTTGAATCATTATATGGCTTGTCGTAGAGTCCAGCCAGAAATGCTTCTCTTATTTCAATAACTGCATCTTTAACTCCTTTTTTTGGCGCAAAACCAATAACTTTATTAATTTTAGTGGAATCAATTCGGTACGACCTCAAATCATCAGTATGAGTATGCTCAATTACAACATCAGTGTCCATTTGATCTCTAACTATGTTTGCGATATTGCTCATAGATAGATTTTCCCCTCCAACATTAAAAATTTCACGATGTATTAGCGAATCTGGTTTCTCTAGCATCATGATATAAGCGTCCACCATGTCTGTAATATGTAAGTTAGGCCGAAATTGCGTTCCGCCAAAAACCATTATTTTTTTGTTGATTACTGCATTAGCTGTGAGAATATTTACTGATAAATCAAATCTTTGCCGAATGCTATACCCGCAAACTGTTGCGGGACGTAAAATTGAAGTAGTAAACTCATCATCAACCTCGTTTAGAAGAATCGACTCACACTCAGCCTTATACTTAGAATAGTCAGTCAATGGTTCCAAAGGAAGCAGCTCTGTAACCTTATCCTCTTGTTTGACACCGTAAACCGAGGAAGTTGATGCATAAATGAATCTTTTTAAACTAGTTTTTTTTGCAGCTTGGACTAAAGGTAAAAACGGATCCAAGTTAATCGATTTACCTAATTTTGGATTTAAGTCAAATGACGGATCATTTGATATGCAAGCTAGATGGATTACTGCATCTTGATTTGAAATATTCTCGTTTAAACGAGCCAAGTCCCTAATGTCTCCAGTAACTATGTTTAGACCAAATTTTGAGTAAGGTTGTAGATGTTCTGAACCGAACCAAAAAGTATCAAAAACAGTAACCTTATAATCCAGTGAAAGTAAGCGGGTTACAAGCTGTGAGCCAACATAACCACCGCCACCAATAACTAAAACCTTCTTAATTGACATGGCATCTCCTAGCTTAAAGGCGTGAAGTTAGAAACTATATCGTAATGACAAAAATGCCTCTTGGCAGTTTTGGATTTTTGAAGATAAATTCATTATTTAAGGAATTTAAACCAGCTTTTGGTTGCTTTATCGATAGATTCTGGATCCCAAACTGGTGCGTCTTTCCAATCGTCAATGTTTGTAAGCATTTCAGAAACCCCTTCTTCTATAGAAATTTGAGCTTTCCAATTAAGCTCTTTAACGATCTTTGAGATATCAGCGTGCGTCGAATCCGGCTCGCCCGGTCGTTTCGGAATGTAAACTTTTTCACCACCAATTATTTCCGCTATTTTGTTGACAGAAACGGGCGCACTTGTCCCTACATTGAATATCCCCTGCTTATTTGAAATTAGAGCGAGATAAAAAGCATTGGTTACATCCCTAACATTTGTGAAATCTCTCTTTTGGCTTCCATCTCCAACAATTGTTAATGGCTTGCCCGCCCTTTTTTGCGCCAAAAAAACTCCAAACACAGCTCCATAAGTTCCAGAGGTTCTAGCTCTTATTCCATACACATTAAACAAACGCAGGCTCATCCCTGAAAGCTTATACACTTGAACCCAATGCAAAAAAATGGCTTCTCCAAGATATTTTGTTAATGCATATGGGTATCGAGGATCAATCCGAGCAGTCTCTGGTGTGGGGTAGTGTTCCGGTACTCCGTAACAGGAAGAAGAAGCTGCATAAATTATTCGTGAAATCCCACACTGTTTCGCGGCAGACATGATGTTAAAAGTGCCTGTGACATTTGTAGAGTAATAGTCTTCGGGATTTTCAATTGAAGGAACAATATCAGCTAGCGCAGCTAAGTGTATGATTGCGTCAACTTCACTAACCAAATTAAGAACTGTACTCAAATCCCTAACATCACCTTCATGGAATTCAAAATTTGGATTATTCAGATAATCTTTTATATTACTTTTTTTACCAATAGATAAATTATCTAGACCGACAACCTCAACATTATTGCTGAGCAATTTTTCTAGCATATGGCTTCCAATAAAACCTGCCACTCCAGTGAGCAAAACTTTCATTGATGAATGGCTTGGCAAATAAATTTGGCGAGCCTACTTTTTGTCACAGAGTTTCTACAATCAGTACCAACGAGTAGCGAGTGAGAAACCAATGCCTACAAAGCCAAAACCAACCAACATGTTCCAGGCACCAATTCCAGGGATTGGGTAGTTAGTTCCACTTATATAGAAAATAACGATCCAGATAAGACCTAAAATGAAGTTTGCCACCATCACCGGGGCAAGCCAGCTTGGGGACTCTAATTTCTCACCCTCAGCAGCCATCTGCTCAATTACAGGGGCAATCTTCTGCCTCTTTTTGACCTTATCGCGAACCTTTGACTTCGGCATGGCAGCAGATTACTACACAATTGGCCTATGAGCACCCCTGCCCGCAAGATCCTAGTTATTGATAACTACGACTCCTTTGTATTTAACCTAGTTCAATACCTGCAGCAATTAGGTGCTGATTGCACAGTAGTTAGAAATGATGCCATCAAGGTTAGTGAGGCAGATAAATATGACGGTGTTTTAATCTCACCAGGTCCCGGCACACCAGAGGCAGCTGGCATAAGTATTGAGTTGGTTAAGTACTGCGCAGAAAAAAAGATTCCACTCCTTGGCGTATGCCTTGGACATCAAGCAATTGCAGTTGCATATGGCGCAACTGTTACAAGAGCTCCAGAGTTATTACATGGTAAAACCTCAGTTGTTACCCACCAGGCAAAATCAGTATTAGAAAATATCCCATCCCCATTTACTGCCACCCGATACCACTCATTAGCTATTGAAAGAGATACCTTGCCAAATGAGCTTGAGGTAACAGGTGCTACCCAATCTGGTGTTGTGATGGCAGTTCAACATAAAACATTACCAATCTGCGGTGTTCAGTTTCACCCAGAGTCAGTTTTAACTGAACATGGTTATCAGATGATTGGAAATTGGTTAGAGATTTGTGGTGATAAGGGCGCTCGCGCAAGGTCTGAAGGCTTATCTCCAGTTGTTATAAAAGCTTAATTTTTATTAATTGTAATTGTGACGATACTGCCAATTGTTTTTGTCGCACCTGCCTCAGGTGCTTGAGCTAAAATTTCACCAAGTGGCTTATTTGGATCAAAGGCAGTGAACTCTCGAATTAAAAATCCTGCTTGAGTTAATACCGTCTTAGCACCAATCTCATTTAAGCCAACAAGAGAAGGTACTTGCACATTTCCACTTGCGATTTCAAGTACCACACCACTACCTGCAGTAATTGTGGTGCCAGGTTGTGGATTAATACTTATTACCACCCCTGGTGCTTGATCTGAATCAACTGCAATAGTCTGAGCGATTAACAATCCGGCTGAGGATAATTTAGATCTTGCCTCTTCTAAGGAAAGGCCAATTAAACCAATTGGGACAGTTGTATTTCCTGGCCCATCTGAAATAGTAAGAGTGACGCTACTTCCTGCTGCAGCATCTGCAGTAGCAAGGGGTAGTTGTGAGGCAACTCGATTAATAGGAATCTTTGCATCAGGTGCTCGTTCAATATTTACATTAAAGCTTTTCAGTAACGCCCTTGCTTCATCCTCAGTTAAGCCAACTACATTTGGCACCTTTAAGCTGGCACCATCTGGTGAGGAAATAAAGTATCCAGCAGTTATTACTGCAATCAATGAGGCGATTAAGGTGATTGTGGTTATCAACTTTCGGCGTGGAATTACTCTTTTAATCTTGGTGGTAACTGGCTCACCTTTTATTACATGCTCAATATCTGCCAACATCGCATTAGCATCCTGATATCTATTTGATGGATCCTTGGCGAGCACTACCTCAAGCATTCGATCAATATTGGAATCTAAACCTGGCTTAATTTGTGAGGCTGGTGTAATTGGTGCAGATACATGTTGATAGGCAACTGAAACTGGTGTATCTCCGGTAAAGGGTGGCCTGCCAGTTAGTAACTCATACATCACACAACCTAGTGAGTAGAGATCGCTCCTTCCATCTGCAACCTCACCAGTTGCTTGCTCAGGAGATAGGTACTGCGCAGTTCCAACTACATTCCAGGTACTAGTCATGGTTGCGCCAATATCATCGGTAGCTCTTGCAATACCAAAATCCATTACCTTGATATCCCCTGAGTCGGTAATCATTATGTTTCCAGGCTTAACATCCCGGTGCACAATTCCCTTACTGTGTGAGTAATCAAGTGCTTGCAAAATTCCTTTAATAATTTCTAGTGATTTACTCTTTGAGATCTCACTATTTTGCATTAATTGACGCAAAGTAATTCCAGAGATTAACTCCATCACAATATATGGAGAATCATTTTCCTCTCCTGAGTCATAAACAGCGACAATTCCTGGATGATTTAAACCACCAGCAGCTAACGCCTCTTTTTTAAACCTAGCCACAAAGGCCGGATCCTTTGCTAAATCTCGCCTCAAAACTTTTATTGCAACCTCACGGTTTAATCTGGTGTCCACTCCAATGTAAACATCTGCCATGCCGCCAGTGCCAATCATTTGACCGACTGTGTATCTATCATTTGATAACTTATTTATTGGGCTATTCATTTGCAGCCCCTAACTTCTTAACCCCAGCAGATTGCTTTTCAGCACTTAATCCACTCCAAATAATTGTGATGTTATCTGGTGCTCCCTTTGATCTAACCTCTTTGATTAAAGCTTGCGGGATTAGATCAGCATCATTTGCTTCAATGATCTTGCTTATCTCATAATCAGATAAAACATTTGTTAAACCATCACTACACAATAAAAATTGATCACCTTTTTTAATTTCAAAGGTAAGCAGAATTGGATCAAGACCTGAATCTCCCATTAATGCTTGGGTGAGTAAGGATCGCTGCGGATGATCAAAGACCTCTTGTGGGGTAAGCCGTCCTTGATCTAGTAACTCCTGCATAACGGTGTGGTCATAACTTAACTGCTCAAGTTTGTTATCTCGATATCGGTAACACCTTGAATCTCCAATATGAAGTAACTCAATGTTGTTATCTAAAATACTAAGCGCAGTTAAGGTAGTTCCCATTCCAGATAACTCAGGCTGGGCTTTACTTTTATCTAATATCTTCTGATCTATCTCATGGGTGATATTTAAAAATAGATCCTCTTTTGAATCTAGATCAATACCATCATCAAGAAGTAGTGGAACTAAACCTGTTAGAGAGTTAATCGCAATAGCAGATGCCACCTCACCACCAGCATGGCCACCCATGCCATCTGCAACTGCAATTAGATTGGCGCAACTTAAGGCTGAATCCTCATTGCCTTCGCGCACCAAACCAAGATCAGTTTGTGCAAAGGAGTTAAACTGCCATTTCATAGAGCCAATCTCACCACATATTTACTTTGAAAAAGAAAGGGCGGGCAAATCATGCGAATCTATGCCCACCGCGGTGCATCTGGAGAATTTGCTGAAGGCTCAGAGGCTGCCTATCTGGCAGCGATCGAGCAAGGATGCGATGGTTTTGAATGTGATGTGCGGTTAACTAAAGACAAGCAGATTATTTGCTACCACGATAAGGATGCCAACCGGCTATCAAAATTAGATTTAAAGATTGCCGATACAAATTATGACCAATTAAAGAAGAGTATAAATCCCTTCAAGCTTGAGCAATTATTAGAGCTTGCAATCTTAAATAAGAAAGATCTAGTTATTGAATCAAAACACCCAGTGCCAACAGGTGGAGAGATTGAAAGAGCGGTTCATAA
>Ga0315907_10001962_pt1 | contig 26880 bp, 25 predicted proteins | sample LakEriMetagenome_3_FD_203525 | JGI IMG/M metagenome (GOLD analysis project Ga0315907, IMG submission 203525) | Freshwater fungal communities from buoy surface, Lake Erie, Ohio, United States - Buoy 12 MA123 | ecosystem: Environmental > Aquatic > Freshwater > Lake > Lake biofilm | place: USA...
AACTTCAGCCCCAGCGTCAATCAGGCATTGCAAAAACCAAAAATAGCGACAATCATCCCAAAATCCAGCCGCGCAATCTCATCCTGATTGTCGCGCTCATCGCATCCTGATTGTCGCTGTATACTCTCATTATTTCACTGAAGGTCCAGTCCGCTGTGAAAGGAGCGGTCATCCAGAACATAAGACCGCTGGAACTTCTGGTGGGCGGGTCCAGTCCGCTGTGAAAGGAGCGGTCATCCAGAACAGATAGGCTTTTGCCTTTCGACATATCTCAAAGGTCCAGTCCGCTGTGAAAGGAGCGGTCATCCAGAACCGCTACAATTGTTCCTAAGGGAGGACGTCAGGTCCAGTCCGCTGTGAAAGGAGCGGTCATCCAGAACAGAACTAGTAGGAGGTTCCGATGGCTAAAAGGTCCAGTCCGCTGTGAAAGGAGCGGTCATCCAGAACGAAAGACAGAAACATCTTAATCCAGAAAGGCGGTCCAGTCCGCTGTGAAAGGAGCGGTCATCCAGAACGTCGGGTCCGGGATGTCTCGGATTAACCCGAGGTCCAGTCCGCTGTGAAAGGAGCGGTCATCCAGAACACGAGAAGTTCAGAACCATTCACCCTGCTGGGGTCCAGTCCGCTGTGAAAGGAGCGGTCATCCAGAACAAAAGGACGCACCGGAACATTTGAGGCATGGTCCAGTCCGCTGTGAAAGGAGCGGTCATCCAGAACAGTTACGTTCACAAAAAAGGAGACAAAGGGTCCAGTCCGCTGTGAAAGGAGCGGTCATCCAGAACTCCCCTCCGGCTAACATGCTGAAAAGGTCTTCGCAATCCGCATAATGTCTGAGGCCGATGAATGATCGAGGCGCTCCTTTGAAGGGGAGGCGTTGTGACGACGGTCTGAAATGATTTTGTTATGCAAAATCAGTCTCATATTAGAATCTGACGCTGATCCGCCTCCATCCGGACTATCCGACCCGCCAGCGGCATCTCAGTTGACGTCCCAGCGCTCAGCACGCGGCACGGCTCGTTGGCGCGACGCCCGCCGATCAAACCGCCTACTTTTGCTCAAGGCCCTTGTAGCGCTGTGCCAAGACCTCTCGCGGAACATGGATCGTCTCGTCCTGCTCAATCCGGGCAATGAACTCCTTCGGATAGCCGAGCTGGCCCCTGGAAGCCTTCTTGCCCTCCTTCCACGGAATCGTTTCCCGGTAGCCACCCTGGTCGAACTCAAACAGCGCCTTCACCATGGAGGTGAAGCGGACTGACGCCTGCGGAAGGTGAAACCGCGGGTCGAAGCCATCTTTCGGCCGCACCATCGTCAGGTGACTCTCCAGCATGGGAATGACCGTCGGATCAACCAATCGGTCACCCCGCACCTGCCACCGGATCTCCAACCCCTCCTCCGCGACGATCTCGGCCACGGCCTTGCTGACAGCATTCTTCATCTTGCGGTCATGGCTCATCAGCGAGCGGATGGCATTCATCAGGTAGGTCAGGTTCGGACGCCGCTTGCCGCTGATCACGTTGAAATGCGCGAAGTCGTTGCGAATTCGGCGCTTGGGCAATCTGAAGCTGCCATTCCAGTTCTTCGTGCTCGGCCGCGCAAAGCCCTCGGCTTCATTGGCCTCGCGGCGCCGCACGTCCCGCGGGTTCTCCTCTGGCAGTTTGCCGAAGTAGCGCATGAATAACTCGCGATCTTGCACTGCCAGTAGCGTCAGTTCGGCCCCGTCGCCCTCCCGAACAAAGCCGAAATCCGGGTCCCAGAGTGGCAGAAACCCTGCCTGCACGTGCATGTCGGAAATGGCGCCGCTTCGTCTTGTGGCAGCGCCAGCATCGGCAACCAACCCTAAGCCAGCGTCGGCTGGCAAAGCGATGCCGATTTCGTCGGCCATCCTGTGAAGAATGAAATTCTCCGCGCCGATCCTCCGGTACAACAGACCCAGAAACAGATATTGCCGATCCCGCTCCCACATCATGCTGAAGTCGGCGAGGCGTCCGAGGACCCGCATCATCAATTGGTGCAGCCGCGCATGCTCGGACAAGCGTGCTGCCTTGACCTGAAAGTTATAGATGGCGAGTTTGGTCGCGGATACTTGATATTTCTGGCACTCGCTGCGGAGCGCCTCCGTGTCCAGCTTGGCTTGCTTTGACATACTGATAATGGATTTCTGTAGGCGGATCTTGCTCTCCAGGATTTCCTGGACTTCCGTCAGCTTCAATTGCTGGAATGCTTTGACCTCGTCAGTCGTGACCTGATGCTTCTCGAAGATACCCTCAAGTGCACGAAAGTGATCCATCCGCAGAATCTGTCGCAGGCCACGCCGCGTCCCTGGCATGGAGATCTCATGATGGGATTGGTCATCCGAATAGACTTTTTCGAAGTCCTGCGGACTCTCGTAGAAGAGCTTACCAGCGTTCAAGCCCCCAACATGTTCGCGTCCATCAAAGCCGGCATCGTAGACCGATAGGTAAAGGCCCATCAGCAGATCGACCTGTGACAAGATGTCTTGTGAGCCAATGCCTGATTTGGCTTCCAATGCGACGGTCTTCCTGAGCTGGTGCCGCAACAGCGCCACCTCGTCGATTGGAATCAGGTAGAGCCAGACGTAGAACTGCGAATGCCAGGGCTCAATCCTGTCGAGCAGCTTCGCCGGCGCGGCGAAGGTTGCGAGCCGCTCTGCAGGCGCCCGCTCTTCTGGCGGCAACGGGCCGGTTATGCCCCAGATATGGTTCAGATTTGTCTGTTCGAGGTATAGTGCGAAAAGGCGGGCAAACAGGTCTAGCCTGAACTCCCCGACGCCCCCCATGCGCTCACGCTGCTTGACGGCGCTCGCACGGTAGGTCTGACGGATGCTGTCCTCGCTCATCGCTTCCGATTGAAGCCGACGGAAAAGGTCTTCGAGACTTGCAGCGGTTTCGAGGGCCAGGCTTTGAGCGATTGGTTCGGCCATGGCGTAGACACGGCGATGGTCCGATTTCGGTCCGTGATATTCTTCAAAGCGTTGAATCTTGAAGGTCGTCACCTCGGCAATGGCAGATCTGACCAACGCAGCATTATTCGATTGCTGGGATAGCCAGGCAGCAAAACCAGATTTGTAGAGTTGCCGCAGCACGCCCAGCCGAAAATGGTTCGCGCCCTCCTTCACCTTTGACAATCCTGCGAGGTCGAGCGTCGCGAATGGTGCCGCCCATACTGGCGGCTTCCCTTCGTCGCCCTGACAAATGGCATGCGCACGTCTTAGCACTGAAATAAATTTCGGCTGGGTGTGCTGGATGGTGTCCGGAACCCTAGAAAATTCGGCATACAGCTCGTCGAGGTCGCTTGGTTTGACGTAGGCGCTCACATCAAGACGCCGAAATTCATCCAGGATGACCTGCTCCTGAAGGCTAAGGTCGAACTCCAGCAGTTGTGCGAAAGCATCAGCTGCGATTTGACTTGCTATGAGGCCTGTACGGCTCCCGAATGAAACAAGCTGATCTGTTATTTTTAGAGGGCAGCTTTTAATCAATTCAAGAAGCCGTTCCTTCGTATTGAAATGGTAGGCGCGCTTTCTGATCTCGCTTGCCAGCCGGAGGAATGCCCATAGGACTTCGGTATTGGGATCAGTGTCTCTCCTTCCCCCAGTATATGTCAGCAGAAGAGTCGTCGCTCGGCTGCCACCGCCGAGACTTGGAATGGTCTTGGATCCAAAGATCAACTCGATGCCATGCTGGTAAGACTGGCAAGGCTGCGGCTTGCCCTTGTCGGTGGCCGGCGCTGCATACCTTTTTATGGCCTGCGCTGCATAAGTTGTCTCCGTCAAATCATCAGATTTGCCGTCAATGTGCGCGAATGACGTCAAAGCGTGCAATGTGCGGAGCGAAAGCGCAATCGAAGTTCTCCAGACGCGGACAAAGGCCTCGTTGCGCTTAATCTCGTTCTGCCCATCGCTGGTTTGCAAAAAATGGAAGCGCTCTGCAAATGCGGCGTTCACGTCCTGGGTTCCGGCCGGCAGGTCACTGGCGTGCGCGATCAGCTTACCGAGACGCGTGAGGGCGCTGATCTGGGCATTGCGGTCCTTCGCTCCGAGAATTTGAATGAGATGCTGATGGTCCCTGGGCAACAGCTCTTCGAGCTTCCCAAGTTCACGAACGGGATCCCGCATTGCGCGAGAGTACCCCTCGGACCGGGCAAGTTCTTGATAGAAGCCGCGAACGGCATTGTGCAGGCGCCAAAGGCTCCGGTTGAGCGCCTCATCGAGAGGTCTCTTGATGATGGGGCCGAAATGCTCGTAGAGCACCCTGCCAAAATCAGATTGTGAGAATTGAGCGTTTCGCCCGGAGGATGCCTTTGCGGCTGTGAGGACCGCATCGCGAAGCTCTTTGACCACATCGTGGGCAAAATACAGGGCGATGACTGCTTCATCGACAGTGTCGTCGAGCCGAAGTGTCCCGCCTTTCGCAGGATCATGCGCGGAGAGAGCGATGCTGCGCCCCTTCGCTTGCGCGAGCCCTTTGGCAGGCCAATCGGTAGTGTTCTTCCGATTTCGTTGTTCTTTTGTGATTTTTATTTCTTCTTGAAATAGATGCGCCCAGATTGCCTCTGCCGTGGCGCTGTAGTCAGCCCTGCCATTCGAGGTGGTTTTCCAGAATGCTTCATGCCAGCGACCGTAAAAATCTGATCTGGAGAGCTCCTTGTCGCCATATTTTGCTATGACTTCGGCGTTCTTGTCTGATCGCGGCGATAGCATATCGACAATAAACTCGCTGTAGGGGTGGACCTTCCAGCGCCAGATTCTAGCCAAATTGGCCAGAACATCGGCCCCGCCATCTAATGAGCGCAGCGAATCACCGCATTGCTCTTCAAAAACATTCCAAAGCTCTAAGCCAAGCTTTGTGCGATCCACATAAGCGTCGGCCTGAAAATTCCGGAGATTATTTCGGCGCGGCTTCCTCACCACCTTGTCCAATCCTGAGACCAACTGCCGGAGAACTAGTTCTTGATCGGCTGAAAGATACTCTGGCAGTTGGTTGGCGGAGACGTCGCGTGAGGCGGAAAATGCGACAGGGTGGGCGACCTTGTCGCCAGCCCTCCGTATGCCGCGCTCGAGCGCATCCGTCTGCGTTAGTGTAGTGAAACTCTTTCCCTTCGGGCGGATGATTTTCATCGTGGTCTCCAGCGGAGAAGTGATATCGACTACATCTCTTGCACGTCGGTAATTAATTGCCAATCCCGATCAGCGTCGCAAAAGCCTCGGCTCGCCTCGAACGGCTAGGCCTGTATCAACTCGGACCGTCCGATACCGGCAGGGCAAGGCATCCGCCATCACCGGGCAGGCGTTCCGCGACGTTATGTGCCGCTGTATCGGCCCGCGGGCTTGGCGGGTGCAACATGCCCTTCGAGTGCAACAAGTTGCCCATTTTCGTCGGCGCCTGCTCACGGTGATGGTGCTATTGTGGCCTCGATGGAGTTGGGGACCCGGACCCGAAAGCGCGAGGACCGCCGGAGACGCTGCACGAGGGGCAGATCGATGGCGGTGGTGGGGATTTGGCGGCGAACCCATCTGGAGCCCATCAGGCCGGCCGTCATAGGGCCGGCCGAGAGGGATGGTGCGTGCCCAGCATGATGGAACAGCTGGGCACGCCTATCCGCCCCTCGTAAGCTGGTCAGGTCACGGCACCCTTCTCTTCACCACCTGCACATGCAGCGCCGCCGCAGGCAAATCCACGGTGGACAGGCTCACATTCCGCGCCGTCACGCGCACCTTGTCATTCGACCAGACATGGCAATCCAGCACAAAGGCAATGCTGCTGGTATCCAGCGAAGCATCCGCGAAATCCCCCCGCCGCGCACCGGGCACCGTCACATCCGCGTTCGTCGTTGTCCCTGGCGGCATGCTCGGCAGATCCCAACTGGCGGAAAACATCAGCGTCCTGCTGCCAGCCGGCAAAGCGGGACAGCCGGACAGGATCGCCGGCGCGTCCTCCGGCAGGCCGTAAAGGCGCAGCGCTTCCAACTCGATCTGCCCGTCAAAGCCGATGATGCCGATTTGCGCAAAGGCAACCTCCGGCCCAAAGCGCACCGTCTGACGGCGATTGAGGTCGCTCTCCTGCATTACCGCACCCGCCTGCCAGGTTTTGGAGGTCGGTGCCCATTGCAGCGTGGTGCCGGATGCCAGCGCATCGCCAGCGATGTTCTCCCGCACAAGGCCAGCACCATCAAAGCAGCGCACACAAAGCCGCCCACCATCGGCACCGCCCACCAGCCAATGCGCCAGCGCGAATTCCTTGGCATGGGTGGTCTGCACGACAAAGCCAATACCTCGATTGGGGTTCAGCAGCAGGCCCCGTGCAGTCGGCGTGATGCCATTCAGCCCATTCCAGGACAGCGCGGCCATGGTGGTCTCGGTGGTGGTGGAAGTGGCCATGATGCAGGCGCCCTCAACACCGATCTCCGTGCTGCTCTGCCAAAAGGCAGCGGCGCGGATATTCGGGATCTGCGCCAGCAGGCGCGTGAGGCGCGATGTTGGCGCGCGGTGTCGGTTGAATACGGCATTGCCGGCGCGGGTCGCGCTTGGGGTGTAGTCAACGCCAATCGCATAGCTCTGCGCCCAGGCCACATCATATTCGCAATCGGTCGCGGCGGCAGTGTGGCGCGCGGCAAAGGGGGAACAGCCCTCCATCCGCATGTTGCGCGCAATGATGGCCGTGCCGTTTGTCTCATTCAAAAAGGGAATGGCAATATTCGGGTCAAGCTGGCGCAGCTCGAAATTCGGCGCGTCAAAGACATGGCGATTGTGGTTGTTATAGGCATCCGCGGCGCCGCGCGAAAACCGTACGCCAAAACGGTCCAGCGCTGGGTTGATCCCCGTGCCGCAAGCGAAATGCCCGCCATAGTAGCGGATGGAGGTATTCCAGGCCGTCGCCGTCGCGGCATGCGCATCAAGCCCGTAGCGGTTGTTCAGAATGCGCCCCAGCAGCAGCGTGCTATCCTCAAATCCCCGCCCATCGCCAAGGGTGCGCAGCCCGATGGTGAACCCAGAGACCAGGCGGAGATCAAGCAGCGAGGAATCAAGATTGCGCGCCAGGATACCGATGTCAGCCTCACTGACCCAATCGGATTGAATCTGCCGCGTCACCTGCAGGCCGAGGTACAGCTTTTCGCCATTGCGCGTTGTGCCGCCATCACCCAGCGTCAGCACGGTGGCCGGCGCATTGGTGGCGCCTGTGTATTGAATGACGCCTTGCATGATCAGCCCGCGCGCGCCGCCGCCAAGCGTGACACCTGCATCCACGCGCCAGGTGCCGGGCGGGATGACGGCGAATTTCTTATCCGCCGCCGCGCGATCAAAACACGCCTGGATTGCCGCGCGGTCATTCGCCGCGCCATCGCCGAGCCCGCCGAAATCAAAGGGCAGCACGGCTTCACGGTCGCGCAGATACTTTGCCAGATCGGTCTTCGAGATATTCTGCCCCAGCACCAGCAGATCATCGATGCGTGCGGCCATGGCAGCGACCCTAGATTGCGGTAGCGGTGACTGGCCCGATCAGCGCGGAGACATTGCCCTCGGCGGAGACAGAGCGCAGCCAATACCAGCGGCCAGCACCAACATTGAGGCCGGTGCGATCCCAGGGTAGCGCGGTGGGTTCGGTGGCAAGCTTCACGGCCTGGGCAAGATTGGCGCTGCTCGCCTCAAATACCTGCAAGCGCACCACCTCCGGCGGCAGGATCCCCGAAAGCCGCACACCACCCGCAATGCCAAGCGCCGCCAGCGCGGTGACGCCGCCTGGAATGGCGGCCTCCTGCCAGCCGGACACCGCGCCACTGCGGGCCACGGCGCGCAGGCGGAACGCCGTCGGCTCACTGGTGGCGATGGAGGCCGCAGTGGCACTCAACGCCCCGCCATAGCCCTGCCAGGCAGCCACAGAGGCAGGGCGGAATTCCAATTCATAGCCCGACAGGTAGGCACTGCCGACCGGCGCCCAGGAAAGGCTAAGCGCGCTGAACGCAATGCCCGCCGGTGTCTCCACACTGATCGTTGCTGGCGCGGCAATCACGCCCGGATTGGGCAGGACCACCGATGGGCTATCGCCGGTCGCGCGTTCATCCACGGCCGGGTCCCAATCCCAAATCGCGGGATCCTCCTCGGCCAAAGTCAAATCCACGCCCCCATCGGGCGCCAGCCGCCAGCCCGTTACCCGCGCCGGAAATGGTCCAAGTCGGTCAAGGGCCAGCGTCACACTATCCCAGGGCCGCAACCGCAGCGCGGAGAGATTGGCCGGAAAGGCCACTTCGCGCTGGCGCCGATTGCGTTCCAATTCGGCCTTCATGATGCGCTGCACGGTCGCGACCGACGTCGTCAGCGGAAATTCCATGCTGCGATAAATCGCCTCGCCCCCATCCTCGGCCACGTAGTTCGCGGCCAGCAAGGGCGGCGCATCGGTTGGCTGCCAATTCTTGGCGGGGTCCACATAAACGGCGCGTACGCCGTTAAAGAGATCCCGTCGCGGCCGGCTGCCCTGGATGGTGACATCGCCCCGCAGAGCATTGGCATTGAGTGTGGTGACAGGCAGCGCGGGTCCACCCGCATGAACAAAGAACCGCCCGCCTGAGACCACCAGCGCACCCGCCATGGCGGCGACCAGTTTGCGCGTAATCGCGATCTTGCCCTCGCCAAGCGAGACACGGCCATTCACCGTGTAGCGCTTTTCATAAACCCCGGCGCGCGTGCCGATCAGCTCGTCACAGATATTGGCAGCAGCGATCAAGGCGGGGATGTCGATATCATCCCAGGATGCCTTCCAGCCAAAGGGCGCGGTGAGATACCAGGCAAGGCAGAGCGCGGGATTGTCCGACCAGCCGGTGGTGTTCGTGCGCGGGTCCAGAATGCTATTCGCCCCCTGCACGAGCGCTGCGATGTTGGGCGGGCCGGAGGGAAAGGCCTGGGCGGTGATCTTCAGGCGCACCGCGACATAGGCACGCCCGCGGCCGCGATGATTGGCGGTCCATTTGCCACCTGTCTCGGCAATCAAATTCGCATTGGCGGCTTGGTCTGCCGCGCCCAAATGGCGATCTATCCGAACCAGTCCATTATATTTTGCATCGGTCGCGAGAGTATCACCCAGCCAGACATCGCCGATGGACTGCACGCGATGTGCGGCGAGCACGACAACGGCGTAGAAATACCCATCAGCGCGGCCCTGATCATCGGTCGCGGAATGGATGAACACGATTGGCCCACCCACTTTGCAGCGGCCAAAGACGATCTGGTGTTCCGTCAGTGGCTGGCGGACGGATTGCGTGCGCCCCGCGCCGGGGGCGGTGGTATTATCGACCGCGCGGCTTGGAATAGCGGGGGATGAGGGCGGGCGCGAGGGAAAGACCGAACCGCCGACGCTGGTGATGGCAAAGGCCGTACCGGCGCCAACCAAAGCGCCGATGATCCCCCCGCCCACAGCCGCTGAGGCCACCGCGCCAACCGCGACGGCGATGATCGGGATGGCGACAGGCATTCAGCCAATCCTTCAACTGATGTTTGGTCGCATTTTCCGAGCCGCCAAGTGAGTCCACTTGGCTAGAAAATGCTCCAAGCTATGCTGCATTCCGTAATTGCTGCGGTGGTCAGGCCGCGTGGCCCGACGAAAGCCGCGCGCCCGGCTTCGACCACCACGCCAAGGCGCGGCGGATCGCCGGCAAGGACGATATCGCCGGGCCGCGCAAAGGCTGGTGCGACGCGCGGAAAGCCAGCGCTATCCGCCGAGGCCGCAAGGCAGGGCAGCACGCGCACGTTGGGCTGATGGCCTGTCACAGCCTCCACAGCCGCGAGCGCGAAGGTGGCGCAGTTCCAGCGCCGCGCATCAAAGGCGCGTGCTTCCGCCGCCGACAGCACCGCCGCCAGCCGCATTGCCCAATCCCCCCGCCGCATCACTGCGCCGGCAGCCGGATTTCCACCTCCTGCAAGGCAGGCACGTACTCAAAAAAGCGGTCGCCCTGATATTCCGCCTGCTGGTCAGCATCGGTGTAGCGACGCACCTCGGCGCGCTCCAAATCCACCAGGCGGCTTTCGCAGGTCAGGGCAATCCGTGCCTCTGTCCCATCCGTCACTTCCATAACATCCATCAGCCCGGCCCAAAGCGGGAATGGATCCGCGACAAAAGCGCCCTCGGCATCCAGCAGCACGCCCCATAGCCGCGCCGGGCGCAGGCGAAAGCTGCGCTCCGCCAGCGCGATATCCACCACATCTTGCGGCACCGGCGAGAGTGAGAGCGTCAACCGCACCGCGCGCAATTCAACGGTTTCCTCGATCTCACTGACGGCACCGATGGCGCCCAGCCCCTCAAACACCTTGCCCGCCCAGTGCAATGGCCCAATCCCCGTCCAGGCGCGAAAAAACCCCGAGGCGAAATCAAGCTCCACCAGCACGACAGGCGCCGCGATGGGTGATGCCGCAGCGGCAATGGCCGCGGGCGTCAGGCGCGGCGATGGATTGCTGCCGGACATTACAACGCCTCCTCAAGCCGGATGGTAATGGCCGTGAAACGCCCCGGCCGCGTTGGATTGGCAGCCTCATCATCGGACACCAAGCGCATCGGCACGGTGGGCTTGGTCAATACCAGCGGCTGGTTCACCAGCAGTGCCTCACGCAAGGGTGGTGCGATCGGAATGGTGGCAGTGCCGGTGCCGGATGCTGTGATGGCCTCGGTCGCGATATAGAGCCGCCCGGCAAGGCCGATCATATCGCCGGCACCGATTGCGATGGCATTCGGATACCAACCCTGCGTCTGGATCGATAGCGCCCCACGCGGCGCGCCTGTTGCCAGCGCGGGATTGCCCGATCCCACCACAAAGCCGGTGCCATCCGTAAAGATCGTTGCATCATCAAATGAGAATGGCCCGCTTGGCACCTGGCCCTGGCTGCGCGGATCGCCACTGCGGAATTCCCGCCGCCAATCATAGATCCTGACCGTATTGAGCGAACCGCCCAGCGCCGCTAGTAACCCTTCCAGAATACCCGCGCGCACGCGGTCCAGCGGATCAAAGCTCGCCTGCGCCACCCAGCGCGCACCTTCGCGCCGCAGCACCTGCGCCTGGCGCGTGATGGGCGAGACAAAGCGCGTGGTATTGTGCTGCAGATAGAATGTGAGCCGCGTCGGACGCAGTATCTCGGGCCAGGCATATTCAACCATGGCTGTTATCCCCGCACTGTTTCATAAGCGCTGCCGCCACGGCGAATGGCATCCAGCGTCATGCTTGATGACTGCCGCGCAATCTGCCCGGCCAAAATACGCAGCCGCGCCTCAACCCCCGCATCGGCGCCGCGCGCATCAATCGCGATCGAGGTATTGATCGTCGTGCCGGCTGGCGCGCTGCCGTTCGGCAACACCGTGCCGGCCTGGTTCGGCACAAACCATTCCGGGCCGCGCTCGCCAACGATATAGGGCTGCCCCGCCGCCACCGGGCCGCCCTCGGCGCGAAACAATCCGCCAATGGCGGTGCCGATATCATTCAGCCAATTCCCCGCGCCAATACTGGAAAGCCCGGCCGAGGCCGCATTGCCCAAAGGTTCCGTTATGGTGCGCCGGGCGATGATGCGCGTCATGTCCTGCAGTAGCCCCTTGAGCACTTCAGACAGCCTGGCGCCGCGCACAATCGCGTCCTCAAAGGCCGAGGAAAACGCAAAGCCCAATTCCCGCGCGGCGTCGCGGGTATTTTCCGTGCTGCGCTTGATGCGCTGCTCGGCTTCCTCCAATTCGTTCAGCGCGCGTTCGCCTTCGCGGGCGATGGTCTCGGTCGGGATGGGCCGGCCTGCACGCTCGGCACGCTCTGCCAAATCTCCCAGCCGTTCCAGGCGGCGCTGATAGCGTTCATAGGCATTTTCATTATCCAGGATCAGCCTTTCGCGTTCGCGCAATAGGTCGTTGAGTTCACGTTCCGCCGCGCGATCAGCGGGCGGAATGGCGGCAACGCGCCGCGTGGTGCCCTCAATACGGCGCAGCGCCTCGTCGCGTTCTTGCAGGGCCAGGGTTTCAAGCCGGCTGCGATCCGCGGCGGTGATGCCACCGGCGGCCTCGGCCTCCCGCAGGCGGCGGACGCGGTCCTCATATTCGCTATTGATGCGAAAGCGATCATCCAGCGCGCGACGCAATTCCTCGGCATCCGCACCGGCGCGGCGGCGGCGAGCATCGGCGGCCTGGGCGGCGGCGCTTTCCGCCTCGCGCTGCTGCCTCTCGCCGGAGGCCTGTTCGCCGCGCGTGATTTCCTCAGAGAGTTCCTGATACTGGCGGCGCAATTCCTCCAGCCGGGCGGCGCGATCCACGCCGGCCTGTTGCTGCGCGGTGCCGACCAGGCCGCTACGGATGGTGCCGCGCCGTGGTTCGGCTGGCAGGCTTTGGCCTTCGATTTCAGCCTCAAGCCGTGCGATTTGCGCGCGCAGTGCTGCGGCCTCCGCCCGGCGCGCGGCCTCCTGCTCGGTTGGTAGCAAAAGGCCAGAGCCGCGCCGCACGCCATCCAGCACGCGCGCCGCGCCAGACAGCGCCTGGGCCAGCGTATTGGAAAGGCCGATGGCTTGATCCAGCCGGGCAAGGAATTGATCCGTCGCGACGGTGAGCTGGCCAAAGGCACGACCCACCGAAAGCGGTGCGCGTTCAAATTCGCCATTCAGTTTTTCAACGGCGCCCAGCAGCGCGGGGAAAACCGTATCGGCGGTGAGCTTGCCCTCGGAGCCGAGCTTGCGGAGTTCACCGATGGAAACGCCAAGCTCGCGCGCCAGCGCCTGGGCGAGGGTTGGCAGGCCTTCCAGGATAGAACGCAGTTCATCGCCTTGCAGCGTGCCAGAAGCCAATGCCTGGGCAAGCTGCTGGGTGGCGGAGGAGATTTCCTGCTGCGATGCGCCCGAAGCGATGGCGATGCGCTGCAAGCCACCGACGAGCGTGGCGACCTGATCCGAAGTGGCACCAATTTCCCGCGCGGCGATGGAAAACCGGGCGAAGGCATCAACGCTTTCACGCACCGCGACGCCGGTTTGCAGGCTATCCTGATAGAGCCGGTCATAGATTTCCCCGGCGCGTTCCACCGAACCGAGTGCGGTATTCAGCCGCCCCATGGATTGGGTGAGCGCATCGCCGGCCACCACCACCGCGCGCAGCCCGGCGGCCAAGCCCGCGATCTGCACACCGCGCACGGCGACATCCAGCAAATCCAGCGCCCGGGACGCCCGTTCCGCACCGCCCTGAATACGCGCGAGGGAGCGTTGGCCGGTCTCACCAACCTCACGCAATTCCTGCTTTACGCGCGCGGCGTCATCCAAGGACAGGCGCACCGAGACGCGGCGGGTGGCGTCAGCCATGGGGCGTTTCCTCCCTGCCGCGTGTGGCGATGCCTTCCGCCATGCCGATGCGGAGCGCCATCAGCATTTCTGACGCTGCCCAGCCCTGCGCACCGAGATCGCGCGCGGCGGCAAGCGCATTGGCGATGTTGAGCGTAATGCCGGCCATGCTGGCCTCAGCGCAGGCGGTGCCGGCGGCCCAGCAGGCATGGGCTTCGACGCTGAGCGGTGCGTGTTGCGTGTAAGGGCAGCTATCGCCGCAATCGCGTGCGATGGCCGCGCAGCCGCGACAATACTCGGGACCGCTGCCGAAATGCCATGCGGCGCGGGCCCTTAGCCGTTTCCCTCGTTGGCCACGGTGGCGACCGGGGCGGTGGCGCGGTCCCAGAAGGCGGCGGCGATGTCGTCGAGGTCCATGAGGCGTTCCACCGCATCGGGGGAAAGCGGTAGGGGCTTGCCGGAGGTGTCGCCGATGCCTTCCCAGGCGAGGATGGCGTGGCGGGCCAGGGCCTTGACCAAGAAGGCGAAGGCCAGGCCACGCGCCATGTCGGGGTCTAGGTCCGGCTCGGCTGCGCGTTGGGCGCTGAGATTTCGGGCGGAGGCTGCCTGGGCGGCGGCCATAACGGCGGTGGTGACGGGACGGATTTCCACGCGAACGCCGCGGGGAAGGTCGAGCCAGTACGGCTCGACGGGGAGGTCGAGGGTGAGCATTGGATTCTCCATGTTGGGAATGCTTAGGGTGTGGCCCGCGACAGCGTGGAGCGTTGAAGCGAGCTGCACAGGGGGCCCAGCTCAGCGTCATTCACGGCGCGAGCCAACCAAAGGGCGTAGGCCCCCTTGAGGGCGCTGGGGCGGCCAACTTAAGAGCGCGGTCGTCGGGCCATCGGCATCGTTTAGCATCGACTAATGATGCGGATGCGGCAATCAGCCCGTACGGCGCGTTTTTTAGTCAGATCAAACAGTATTCAGGGCGGGTACAACAGCCTATGACACGCTGCTTGCAAATTACCGTTTTTGTCGATCTCCTGCAGGTTACCTCCCATGAAAGTGTAGATACGCAGACATGGAAATCGTTTGCGTGTCACCGCTAGGCGCTCCCATTTCGGTTCAGCCGCTTCAGGTTCCGCGAACGCATTTTCATCAGTGCTGGCGACAAACAGTCCACGGATTTCGTACTCCTTGATGCCCCACTCGTTGTAAGCGGTGACAGATCCATGCTCTCCACGGAGCTCCATACTGGAACAGAGTTTGGCATAAGTGACTATCATCGGCGTGAAGTATCTCGCCCCATTAGAATGAATTAGAGATCCCGCGTCGCAATCACTTACAGCAAGCACAGAATCGTCTGTTAAAGGTCGCAGAATGAGACCAATCATGCCCGTCGCATTCTTCGGGTCAGAATAAGGACCAAACAAATCGCCTGGCTGTACAACAGAGCAAGATAGTTGAAGTTTATTATTATTGATTACCGTGTTTAAAGACCAAGGATAAGGGATTTTCTTTCCCGAAAGCATTGGAACGCTGGCAAAATGCACAATAAGGGCGTTTCTTTCACCGAGAAAGAATCGAACGCATTGTTTGTCGATCGCCATTCCGCCAGTCTCCAATCTTAACCATTATTTCTTCGGTGTCAGCTTGGATGTCAACTCACTGGCCAAAAACGGTTGGCCATGGCAGTGCCGCTGGCGATCAAGGGGAGACGCGCTTCTGCTTGGTTATGTCTCGAAAGCCGCTTTACGCCAAACCAGCCCGTTTTTCCACAAGTCGCCGCCAATGCCGCCGCGACGGTTACGTTTCTTCTGATGGGAGCACGTAACACAGGGTGCTTCAGGTGATCTGCTTAGCGGTCGACTACCTCCACTCTATGTGGCTGTTCTGCGAGGGTGTGCCAATCTCCCAGCGAAAGCGCCCATCTACGAAAATCCCATCCGCATGAGCCATGTATTCGAGCGCGAACATTCCAAATCCTAGTACCTCGCGCACTCGGACGACTGAGCTGGAAACTACGTGCCACCGTTCAGAGAAGGCGGCTGGCCTGATCGCGACGTTTCGTCCGCCCTTCTGTTTCACACTGAGGTATAATATCCCGTCTGGCGTAGCAGCCTTGGCGAACAGGCACTCTGCCAACAAGCCGGTCATGTCATGTTGACCGGGCTTGGAAAACTCGTCGTCTAACCAGGCGTCGACATACACGATTCCTTCCGCTGAGCCCCGGCTACTCGCGTTTAGTAGTCCATCGATGATCCGCGCTCGTTCGATGCTGCCCGTTAGGGATATGCCCGTTCTTTGGACATGAAACAGTTCTCCCAGTGGGATCAGGCGCGCCCGCGTGTCTGCCTGAATCCGAACGCTGACAAGCTGAAATATTTCTTCCTGTCTGGCATCGCACTCAGCCAGCGCTGTGTCACGCTTTGCGGCGACGTACAGCATTGGTGTACCGGGCCGATGCGCGCGGCCTTGACCCGACGCCGTTTGCGGCCAAAGCATTTCACGCTCGTGCGTGTAAGGCGTCTCGCCTTCCATTCGCCTGGCCCGCCAAAAGGTCTGCCCCGCTTCATATTCGTAGTTCAGAACCGGCTGATGCTCGAGGAGGCGCGCGGTGGCCATCGCCCTCGCTTCGTCGTCCTGTGCCGCCCGAAGGGTCTCCAGAACCGCACGGCAAGCGGCAGGCGGCATCTGAGGAAAGCGATCGGTGAGCCTCGGGGGCGTCGGGGGGGTAACAATGCTCATAGCTACAGTTTGGTGGCGCAAGGGTCGCGCGTCGAGGTGCCTCTTAGCGGCGTCCGGAAGGCCCCAGGATCACGCCAGGACGGCCGGCTGGAGAACCCACCGAGCCCGCTTTCTACCTCACACAAGGTCGAATCGCCCTCCACTAGACTCACCCATACTCCGCCCCCACCTGCTGATTCCTCAACACCACCGTCATCATCCGCCCCGCCGTTGCGTTAAACGCCGCCCTGAAATCAAAGCTCGCCTCCACCCCCGCTGGCCCTTCGATCGGTGTCTTGGCCAGCGCCAGATAAACCTCATGCAGCGTGATGGTCAGGCTGCGATTGGCATCCATCGTGAAAGCCATGGCGAATTCCGCCGGCGTGCCGCCCTGCGCTTGGCCCAGCAGCACCGTATTCTCAAACCGCACCGTGATTTGCCCGGTGCAACGCGCAATGCCGGGGTCCACACCCTCCACCTTCCGGTCAGCGCGGATGGTGCGCACCGTCTCCATCCCATTCGAAAAGCTGATCCGCGCGCCGGTCACCTGCGCCAGCGCCGCACCGGCGCGTGTGATGGAACCCTGCGCCTTATTGAAGGCCGTAAACGCCGCGCCGCTTGGCGTGCCGCCGGAACTCGCCGCACCGCGGAGCGATCCCTGGCCCAGCAGCCCAATCGTCGCGCTGGCGGCACCGGTGGGCGTAAAATCCATCTCCAACGTATCAGCGCGTACGCCCGTGCAAACATCGAAATTCGGGACGTCCGGATAGCCGATTTCAATACTGTTGGAAGGCAGCGCCGCTAGGCCCGAGCCAAAGCTATGGATGAAATTCGGGCTCGTGCCACTCGTGGTCGGTGGGCCGAACAATAGCCGCAGCCAATGCCCGAAATTGATCAGGTCAATCGGCACCACCGCCTGACCCGCCACGGTCACCGTATCCAACAGCGGCGCACCGGTATCGCGATTGCCGCCAATGCCAATCACATCCGCATCAAGCAGCGGCTGCTCTGCGCCCAGATTGCAGGACAGAAAGGGCATGCGCCGCCAGTTGCCACTTGGCGCGGTGCCATAGCTGGCCTCGGGAATCATGAGCAGGCGCGCATTCGCGCCAATGGCACGGGGCATGGGGTTTCTCCTGGTGGGCGATCAGGCCAGCGGCGAACCGATGGCGGTAAAGAACAAAGCGACAGGCAGGCTTGCGGCACGCGCGCTGGCGGCGCCTTCGAATTCAACATCCTCGATGTCTGCGCTGCCTGGCTGCGCCCATTCCACCGCGCCACCCAGCATGGGGTCTGCGGTGACGGCGGCGGCGATGGCAACCAGCAGCGCGTCCAACAGCGCATTATCCGCCGCCAGCACTTCAATCTCCGCGCGGTGTTCAATCGCATAAGCCAAGGGCGAGAGTATGGGTGTTTCCGAGACACTTTCCCCATCGCGCAGCACCACCAGGCCACCTTGGGGCAGGCGCTGCGGCACGGTTTCATTGCGGCGGATGACGGGTGCGGGATTGCGCCCGGCCAGGCTGGCGTTCAGACGCGCGAACAGAGCGGTCAGGGCGGTTTCGCGCAGGCTCATCGGGGTCTCCCTGCCTCGGCGGCCCAGGCCGCCACAAAACGCCCGGGCAGACGGCGCAGGCCGCGCTCTGCCGCGCCCTTTACGTCCAGGCGTTTTGTGAGCTTCACCTGCGGCAGCAGTAGGAACATCGGCACCATGCCGCGCGCGAGCAGCCCGCGCGCCCAGGCCTCTCGGCCACGGCGATGGGCGGTGCCGATTTCTGCCACACCCCCGGCAATCAACCGCAGGCGTCGCCGCCGCCGTCCGGCCTGTTCCCCGGCGCGGAGTGGCAGGCACCAGACAAAGCCGCGCCCCGATTTGAAGGGCCGCAGAAAGGCCTGGCCCGAGGCCACCATCTGCGCTGGCGTCACGCGCATGCCTTTCTCGCCCCGCCCGCGCCTGCCACGCGCGGCGTTAAAGCCGGTGGGGATGGCGAGGAATTTGCGTCCGCCCTTGGCGCGGATCAGCGCGCCGCGCTCAAAAGCATCAATCACCTTGGGGACTTTGGTGAAGACCAGCCCCGCAGGCCGGAGCGACTGACCCGTGCGGGGAAACACCATGGACCGCCAAGCATTGGCGATGCCGCGCGCATTGCCGGCAAAGGCGGTGGTGACCTGCTGGCGGAGTTCGGCTTTGACCTCGGCGGTCTCGGTGCGGATCGCGGCCATGGCAGCGCGTTCGCCCGCGCGTACTTCTTCGGCCAGCATCTTGCGAAGATCACCGACAAGCTGCGCGCCAAACCTCATGCCGTATGCCTATCGCTGACAAAAGACGCGCCAGGCCGTGCCGGTGGCGTCGCGTTCGGCATGGCGGACGGTGAGCACTTCGCCGCTGATCGAAAAACTATCGCCAGCCGCGATATTAGGCAGGGTGGCGATGGCGAGTGAGAGAATATCGCTGGCGGAGATCATCTCTGTCCCGAATGCATCCGCCATGCGGTCGGGCGAGGAACGCAGCACGCGCAGGCTGACCGGCGCGCCTGTGCCGCCCTGGCGATACTCAGCATCGCAGCCAAGATGTGGATCGGCGATTAGGCTTGCCATCGCGGTATCGAAGGCGCTCATCGCCTCAGTATCTCAACAATCCTGGGCAGCGTCTTTTCGGCGGAACGGCCAATGACGTAGCCACCCAGGCCGATCTCGACGATGTTCCAGAGCTTGAGCGCTTCGGCCTCACTGATGCCCGGCGCCGACCAACCGAGCCAGCGTGCGACGATCAACAGGCCAAAGGTCAGCATCAAGATTGGTCGCCAGCAGGCAGCGAGCCAATGTTCCGATTGGGCCTCGGTCTTGATGATATCGGCGGCGGCTTTCTCCAATTCGCCAGCGCGCGCGAGAAGGGCAGCATTCAGTTCCGCCTCCGCGCGCTGCCGCGCCTCGGCGTCGGGGAATAGCCGCTTGAGCGCATCGCCCAGGATCGGCACCAGCGCGGGCAGCAGGGCGCCGATCATGGGTACTTCCCCCGGTCCAATTCGAAATGCGGGCCATCGGGAAAGCTCGGCCAATCGCCACCCCAGCTGATGGCAACGCCAAGCTTTTGCGCGGCACCCTTCATGGCGGCAGCGAGTTGCGCATAAAGCGGCCAGTCCCAGCGGATTTCGCCATTCTCCGGCACGCCATCCCCGTCATCGAGCCAATAGCCAAGATCAACCGCATGGCCCGTCAGGTGCCGGCTGTTCATGGTGCGCGAGGCACCAAGCGCGACCAGCTTCGCCTGGCGCTCGCGGGACCGCAGCCCCTCCATCACGATGAAGGGAGCGGCCTTGCGTGCCTCGATCACCACGCGCACCAGATGGGGATGCAGGCCTTGCATGCGTTCATGGTCACGCGCCATCAGGTTCGTCATGCTCACGCCCCCGCCGCCGGAACGCGATTGAGCCAGACACGCACGGTGGCATCGGCGGCGAGCGCGGCCTGGGTTGCGATGCCCACCTGGAAATTGCCGGTGGCGGTGCTCGTGATGCGGCGGTTGGTATTGTCCCAGAACACCCGCACACCAGCGGCGATGGCAAGCGCCGGTTCCTTGGTGAGGTCGAACACGCCCATGGTCTGCGCCTCGATCATGGCGTTCTGCACGCCATCCACGGCGGCCACGCCGAACAGCGCGCCGACAAGGACGCCCTGACCAGAGCTGACGCCGGTCGCATAGGGCACGGCAATGGCCAGACTATTGCCCGGCTGGATGAAGTTACGCATGGAAAGAACCTCCTGAAACGCAACAGGCGCCCCGAAGGACGCCCGTTGCGTGTTTGCGATGATGAGAGAGACGGAGAGCGATCAGGTGCCCGGATTGAACCAGGCCCCGCGCCAATCAATGGCGCCGACGCCGAAGTCAAAGATCACGCTGACCTCGACGCCATCCACGCCGGAGACCGGACCGGTGGTGACTTGCGGACCCTCGGCACCGTTCAGATAGCCATAGACATAGACAGGCGCGGTCGGCGGATCGGCAAACAGGTACCAGCGGTTGTTCGGGATCAGCGGTTCGACCAGCGGCTGGACAAAGCCCGCATAGATATTGGCGTGGCTGATCTGCGTCGCGCCGACACTCACCGTCAATTGCCGCGCAGGCAATTCAAGGCTCGGGCCCACCAGCAGCTTCATGGCATTGCCGACGGAAATCGGCAGGCCATCCAGCGTCTTTTGCCGCAGGATCGCCGCGCGACCATTGGCAAGGTTGTTGATGTCCAGCGCACTGCCCGCCGCCGCCTTATTCAACCGGGCAGCAGCCGTGCCAAAGACGGCAGCCGGGCCGTTCGTCAGTGTCGGGCCATCGCCATTGGCTTGATTGACCAGCGCATAGGCCGTGGCATTCTCAAAATCCGCCACGCGCCGGCCAATAGCGGCGGCAAAATCCGTGAAGGCACCCAGGTCATCATTCACCAGCATTGGCCGCGTGACGCGAATGCGCCGCGCGAATGTTTGCAGCAGGACGATTTCCTGGCTTTCCGACATGGTGCCGGCCTGGATTTCGCCATTCTCCATCAGCGGCATGAGGGTCGGGAAATCACCGACGCGCAGATGCCGGTGCGGCTTGAAGTCGCGGAAATCGCGGCGAAGGAAGATCTGCCGATAGCTCGGCGCTGCCGGCTGATAGGCCGCGAGTAGCATCTTATTCGCCGCAGCGGAGAGCAGCAGGGGAAAGTCGGAGGTGGTGTGGAAGGCGCGTTCAGCCAGCAGCGTCGGGTTGCGCGGGACATTGCGTTCACCGCGGACCCGCAGCAATTCGCCGATCATGTCCGATGGCCGCCAGCCCATGAATTCAGCGTGGCGCCCCGTGCCCTGCGGCTGGTAGCCAGGCATGCTGCGCGCGGCCAAGGCTTCCGCCATGGCGTCCAGGATTTCCGAGGGCGAGTCATGGCCCGGCCCGGTTTCTGGACGCGCGGGAATGGAAGGCGGTGCGGCGCTTTTCACCATGGCGTCGAACAAGGACCGGCGCGCTTGGTCCGGGTGCCAGCCGCGCTCGACAGCTTCGCGCCGGATATGTGCGGCGGTTTCGGTGCCGACCAGGGCGCGTGCGGCGTCAATCGCGCCATCAATGCCGGCGATGCGTTCACGCTCCGCGCGCTGTGCCTCACTGCGCAAAGCTTCAAGGTCAGGCGGCGTTTCCACCGTGGTGGTTGCGGGCGGCGACGCGGCAGGCGGCGCCAAATGGGCTGCCGGGGTTTCCGGCGTCGTCTCGGTCATGGGGTGTTCCTCATCAGCCAGGGCAGGTTCAATGGCGAAGGACGGCGCGCCCTGCGGCGCCGCACCACGCACTTGCGCATCCCGATCAACCGGGATGGGCACGATCGAAATCTCAAAGGGTTCCCAATCTACGGCGCGGTAGATCATCTCGCCGCTCACCGGATCGGGGCGCTGGTCATAGCGATGCACGCGATAGCCGATGCTGACCGCGCGCAGCGTGCCATCGGCAATGCGCTGCCAGAGCGGTTCCACATCGGCAGCGCCAGAGAATTGCAGCCGCGCATGGCCGCGCCCGCCCTCCAGACGGGCGGCAATTACGCGGCCCAGCACATCGCGCGCATCGCTGCTGCGATGGGTGTTCAGCACTGGCGCATTACCCGAGCCGAGCTGCGCCATGCGCACCGCATTCGGCGACATGTCCAACTCCTCGGTAATGCCGCCGAGCGATGGGACAAAGTTGCGCGCGCGTGCGCCGGTGGACCAGACGACCTCCACCGTGCGTGCGGCACGATCCACAGTGGCGGGTGCGGTGATGGCGCGGCGTGCGGTGATCGATTGCCCATCAGGGGGAAGTCGATCAGGCAAAGCGGGATCAACCGACGCGGGATCGCTCCCGCCCGGGTCGGGGGTTTCGGTCATGGTGAGCCCTATGCTGTTTGGGTGTCTGGTGGCGTTGGCGCTGCCGCCCCAGCCGCGCCGGTCGCGGCGATTTCCACCGCCGCCATCTGTGCCGCATCCTGCGCGCCGCCGGATTTGGCCACACGCCTTGGATCGGTATCAAGCGAGATGCCCGCGGCATCCAGTGCGGCATTAGCTTCGCGGATCATCTCAACCGCCGATCGGAAGTCATAGCCAAAGGCGCCAGCGGCCTCAGGCTGCGGCACAAAGCCGGCACGTACCTGGGCGATCAAAGCCGTAGTGTCCTTGAGCGGGTCGATCATTTCATGCGCCGGCGGCACATGCGCGACGCCCTTCGGCATGGCATCGCCCCAAAGGCCTAGCAGCGCGCCTTGCGCGTGAAAGCGCTCGGCGATAGGCCGCACCAGCATCGGGATCAGCATGCCGTATTGCATCTGTTCGCACAGCCGGCGGAATTCGATCTTGCCAGCGCGGAGGCTGGAGTAATTCGCCTGGGTCAAATCGCCGGAAACCTGGTCGTATGTCAGGCCCGCACCGACGGCAGCGGCTTCAAGCGAGCGTCGCGCAAAAGCAGTATGCGACCCACCGCCGGAGGGGTTCACCACACTTACATCACCCTGGCCACGCCGATAGAGGATCATCCCAGGCTCAAAGCTTTCCACCGCGCGGCCTTGTGCATCGCGCAGCAGGCCGGGGTTGGCGTCGCTCGGCTTGGTGAGGGTTTCCTCGCCATCATCAGTCACCACGGCGGCGAGGCAGGCTTCGATCTTGGCTTTCATCAGCAGCGCGCCCTCGTAATCACCAAGGTCACGCAGCCGCAGCAGCACGGGCGCAAGCCAGGAGACATCGCGCAATTGCCCAGGCCGCCGCTTGCGAAACACATGCAGCACATCGCGCGCGGGGATGAAATTGCTCGCCAGCCGCACGCCTGGCAGCATCCAGGCGCCGGGGTGGGTGGGGAACAGCCAGTATCCAATCGGCTCGCCCGCCGATCCAAGGGCGATGCCCTGAATTGTCGGCGCGCCATTCACCACGCCATTGCGCGCCGTATCCAGATGATCGCTTTCCAGCACCTGCAAGCTGAGGCCGATCGGGTTCCGCGGCGATGTCGGCACGGTCAACAGCCGGATGAAGCATTCGCCGCTTTCAACGACCGCGCGCATGGCCAGCGCCTGCAGCCCATAGAGATCGAGCTTGTCCTCAGCATCGCAGGCGGTGCTTTCCGCCCAGGACTGCCAGGCATTCCGATGCGCAGTTTCAGGCCAGCGCGTCGTGATGCCCGCACCGACTGCGTTGCCGGTCCAGAGATCCACGATGCGCGCGGCATAGGGATCATTGCGCACCGCATCGCGGGCGCGGCGTGCAACGCTGGCGGCGGCCATGCCGATCTCACCATTCGCGCTGCCGCCTGAGGGCGACCAGGTCGAGGCGCGGTTCTCCTGCGCGGCGGCGTAACCCCTGAGGGCCTGCCAAGCAGCACGCAGGTGAAGCTTCATCATGCGTTCCTTGTGAAGCTGGCGAGCGTCACGCCCGGCCGCCGCGCGGCGGCGTTCTCCGCGCCGTAAAGCGCGGCAATGGCGCTGCCCAATTCATCCAGGCTGCGGTATTCGACGGTGCGGCCTTCGAAGGTCACGCGCGTGACGCCGCCAGTGAAGGCAGCAACAAGCACGGCCGCGCGGCTGCCCGCAGGCTGCGCCAGCGCCCAGGCGAGGGTGGCGGGGTCCAAGGCGGATCACCCGCCAGCGGCGCGCGAGAGGGCACGCAAGATCGGCAGGATCTGCGCGCCACCCGCGCCAAGCGCGATAAGCACAGCAACGATCGCCCATATGGCGCCCTCGATCCGACGCGTCTGCTTGCGCAGGCCACAGATCTCGGCACGCACCGCCGTGTAGCGCTCGGCGCAGCGCTCGACATGCAGCGCCAGATCCTCGCGCTCACGCGCGTGGAGTTCCCCGTTACTCATGATTTCCTCCCGAAAGTAATCAGCGCAGCCAACCGCCACGCGGCGCAAGCCAGCTAGGCCGGCGCATCAATGGCGGTGGATCCGGGCTCGGCGCTGGCTCGGGCCGGGGATGTTCCAACATCTCCACCGGCGCATTCGCGATATCCTCACGCAGCCTGTGCCAGAACCGCTCGCCATACCGATCTGCGCCCAGCAACCACAGCGCCGCGCGCGCCAGTACCGCGCAATCCAACGCCTCATTCCGATCCCGCAGCTTCGCCCATTCCTGCCGCACAAAGCCGCGCCTATCCTTCACCTGGTGCAGCTGCTCGGCCACCAACTGCTTGACCCACTCAACCTCGATCCCCTGCGGCAAATGCACCCAGCCAGGCGGGAATTCCGCTGCCTCGCCGCGCCCAAGCCAAAGCCGGCGATAGAGATCAACCTTCCAGGTGGAAACGGACACCGTCCAAAGCTTCAAACCACGCCGTAGTTTCCGCCCATCCACCAACGCATCAACGGGCGTTGGCCCCTGCACCGGCTGCGCGCGATTCCAACCATCAACGCCCTTGGTCGGCGCAATGCGCGGGTCGCGCAGCCGGCGCAGATGACCATAAACCGCCGCCGTATCGCGCCCGCCTGTGTCAACACAGACCTTGGCAATACGGATTGCGCCGCCATTTGCCCGCGGCCAATCGCGTGCCAGCAATTCCGCCAAGGCATCCCAAGGCGCACGGTCACGTGGGCTGCCGGCAATGACAATGTGATCCACCAGCCAGGAGGAATAGCCCTCGGCCCATGCCCAGATATCGCATTCCAGCCGATCATCCTGCACATCGACGCCCGCGGTCAGTACCAACGCATCCTGCGCCACAACACCCAGCCGGAAATCCTCGCGCCGTTCCACCAGGCGTTCCCAATCCGGCGCCTCACCACGATCCTGCCAGGTCTCACCGAGCACGGTGTTGCGGAAGGTTTTCAGATCCTCAGCCTTGCCCTGCGCTGCCTCCCAATCGCGCGCGATCTGTTCCCAGGAGAGCCAGCCGACCGGGGAGTAAAGCGCCGAGATATGAAAGCCGATCGTGTGCGGATTCTCCGCTGCCGCTGTTGGCCGCCATTCGCCGGCGGCGAGCATGGCGGTCTTATGATGTTCCTCAATCGGCGTGTCGCATTCCTCGCAATGGTAGCGCACGCTGCGCGGATCGCCCTTTTCCCAAATCAGGCGCTCGAATTTCAGCCATTGCATCGCGTTGCAGTGCGGGCAGGGCAGGAAATAGCGCCGCTGGTCTGATGCCGCGTATTCCCTTTCAATCCGGCTGCGCCCGGCAATGGTCGGGGTGGAAACCAGAAACGCTTTCCTGCGCCAGCCAAAGGTGCGCGCCCGGGCTTCGGCCAAGGCAATCGGGTCACCTTCGCCTTCGATATCGCCGGGATAGGCGTCCACCTCATCCAGAAACAGAAACCTGGCCGGCATGGAACGCAGGCCGACTGCGCTATTGGCGCCCGTGAGCACCAGAATGCCGCCGGGGAATTCCTTCGACAGCATGGTATTGCCGCTGTCGCGCGCGCGGGCGGGGGCCACGCGTTCCCGGAGCGCGGGCGTTTCCTCCAGCAATGGGTCAATGCGCTGGCGGGAGAAGCGCTTGGCCAATTCCACGGTTGGCTGCACGGCAAGCACCGGTGCTGGCACGTGGTGCATGATATAGCCCAACCAGTTATTCCCCCCTTCCGAAGCGCCCACCTGCGCCCCCTTCATGAACACAATCCGCCGCGCCGGGTGCACGGCAGACAGCGCATCCATCACATCACGCAGATAAGGCGTGCGGCTGGTGCGCCAGGGGCCCGGTTCGGACGACGCGCGGCTGCCCAGGATGCGATGCTGTTCCGCCCATGCCGAGACAGTGAGTTGCGGCGGTGGGCGCAGCATGGCCCCGGCACGGCGGCGCACATGCTCACGCGTGCGGCTCTCGCTCGCCGCCGATGCCGGGAGGGTCGAAGCGATCGGAAGCCTCCGTCAGAAGCTCATTGATGTGCTGCTGCAGAATGGTTTGCAGCAGATGGGGCTCGATGCCGAGTTCGGCGGCAATCACGCCCGCCACGCGCGCGGGCCAATTCAGCAGCGCGTCGCGCATCGTGCTGGCGATTTCGTCAATCGTCGCATTGGCGGTGGCGACATCGAGCAGCCGGCCCTTGCTTTCATCGAGCGCCAGGCGCTGGGCTTCCACCTTCAGGGCAAGCTGCGCGACCTTGAGGCGGGCGAAGGGCGTGCCCTCGGCCGCCGCGCTGCCAGAAAGGGGAGAGCGCTGCGGGTCCGAGGTTTCCAACAGCCGGGCGCGTGTCTTGGTGATATCCCATTGGCCATCCGGTTCACGCGCAATGCGCCCCGTCCGTTCGGCCTTGTGCATGGTGGTGTCGCTGACGCCGAGGCGTCGAGCAGCTTCACGCGTGGAGGATGTCAGTTCAGCCATGGCGGCGACCTCCCGCCGCGCGTTGGTGAGGGTTCAGAAGCGTCAGTGAGTGGCGCGCTGGCGCGCAGCGTGGAATGCGGTCAGGGCTGCTTGCCAATCGAATTCATGTGAAATGCCGATGCGCTGGAGGGGTTCGAGCGTTACCCTGCGCTGGCTGTAGTAATCGCCCTGCATGCGCGCGAGCCATCCAGAAAGGCCCTGCGTGGCGAGGGCGTCGCTGGCGGCCATCACTTCCGCTTCGCTTGGCTCGGTGCGACCCAGTGAAACATGCCGGCCATCGGTGCCCAACACGATCCATCGGGTTTCAGTTTCTATGCGCATCGTCATTCTCCGTCTTGCGTGACGGACGCTTCGCGCTGTGGTTTGCGCGAGCCAAGGGAATAAAGCGCCAGGGATCGCGATGATCCCTGGCTGATGCGCTGATAATCTAAGCTGTGGCTGCGCAGCTTCATTCGGCTACGCGGTAATATGCGGAGTGAAAGATTATGCGGAGTGCAGGCGACGGCCCCATGGCCGTCGCTGCGTTTGGGTAGTCTGTGACTCCACATAATTTTTGGCTGCCCCGATCCTTCCTCAGTGCCCGCAGG
>Ga0315907_10001963_pt1 | contig 26879 bp, 34 predicted proteins | sample LakEriMetagenome_3_FD_203525 | JGI IMG/M metagenome (GOLD analysis project Ga0315907, IMG submission 203525) | Freshwater fungal communities from buoy surface, Lake Erie, Ohio, United States - Buoy 12 MA123 | ecosystem: Environmental > Aquatic > Freshwater > Lake > Lake biofilm | place: USA...
GTTCCTTTATTTACGCCAATCCAAGCATTATCTCCACCAGCACCATCGCTTGTAATTTGCAAAGCAGTACCTACACCACTGGAAGTTGCAAGATTAGTATACAAATGCAAAAGTTGACCCGGACTAGCCGTACCAATCCCAACGTTGCCGCCGTTAGTTATATATAATGGCAAAACTGAGTCCGTACGGTTGTTAAAATAAAAACCAGCCGTGTCCGTTCCAATTGCCCAACGTTTACCAGCGCCAGTTCTTGCCCAAGTTATTTGGTATTCGTTTGAGGTTTCAACGTGTAGCCTTTCTATCGGACTCGCCGTACCAATCCCAACGTTTCCGTTGTTTAAAATAGTCATTGCGGAGGTATAAGTAGCGTTAACCTCTGCCGTGTTGTTCGCTGTAACTAAAAAGTTTAGACCTACTCCACCAATAGCGGCATCTCTTAATGGCTGAACCTTAGAACCACCAGCAACGGTTGTTCTTATAAATTCAATACCTCCTGTAAATAATGAACTTGATAGAGTCGAAACTACTTTAATTCCATTTGTACTATTTGTTCCGTTGTTAAATGTTGCTATATCGCTGAACGTACTCGTCCCACTAACCTGCAACCTCGCTCCGTTGTCTGTGGTTGTGCCGACTAGGAGGTTGCCTCCGCTTGGTTGTAAACTTAACGGTAATGCGGTTCCAACGCCATCGCTTGTTTGAATCCAGCCAGCAAATGAGCCAGACGCTAACGCGCCAATAGTTACGTTTGCATATCCTCCACTTTGATAAAATCTAGCGTATGCATTTGTCCCTACTAAGTTTGGACTAGCAGCAGAGCCTAAAACGTCTAATTTGTTGCTAGGACTATTTATCCCAATACCAACTCCAGTCCCATTGTCAAAAACTTGGGAGTTCCCAATCGTGCTTGCTCCCGTAAACTTAGGCAAGTAGTTAGTCGTGCCTGTTCCCGTGACTGGGTTGGTTAAAGTAGAAACTGAGCCGTCTGCCATTAGGTATTGGCTAGACGTTCCACCGCTTTTTATAATTGACGAAGCCGTAACAGTACCAGAAAAAAAGCCAGCACCTTCAACGTCTAAGGAAACCGTTGGAGTTCGACCTATTCCAAGCCTTTTAGAAAAGTCATTCCATTGAAAAAGAGAATCCGAGGTAATAGTTCCGGAGCCGTTCCAATAGGCAACTCTTCCAGCCGCTCCAGTTCCAGTTACTGGGTTAGTTAAAGCGTTCTGCTTATTGTTAAAGGTAGTCCAATCCGCTGAACTTAATGCGCCTCTATTTGTAGCGCTTGCAGTAGGCAAGTTAAACGTATGCGTTGCCGTTGCGCTTGCAATGTTAAAGTCCGTTCCAGTTGTCCCAGTCGCAAAGTTTTGCACTTGAGCCGTTAACCCATTTAAAGCCGTTAAACCAGTTGTAAACGTGGTTATAATCTGGCATAAATGGTTATTTTCAGTATGCATCGTAATTGTACGACCTGAATGCGTAACGTAATAGCGAACCGCCAACCTATCCGTTAAAGCCAAAGTCGTTGTAGGTACTGCAAGGCTAGAGAAATAAGCGGTTATATTTGTTCCAAATGCAATTAACTCAGGCGCTGAACTGTTAGAGGCTATTAAAGTAGCCGTTCCGCCTGAATTTACCTTGTAAAGTTCAACGTAAAACGTAGGTGAACCGCCACCACTTGACGCGCTAAAGTAGGTTTCAAAGTTCCAGTTACCTCCGGGAATCTCTAGCAAATTTGGGTCGCCAGCATCGGTAATAAATGAGACAATATAGCCGTCTGCATTAATTGTAAAATCCGTTCCCGCTCCTAAAATGGGAACTTTATTTAATTCCTTATAAGCAACTCCGCCAATTGTCCCTTGGTTAACTGATCCGTTCAAGTAGTAACTAATTGACGAACCGCCTCCACTTGCCTCTGGGAAATCGGCCAAAGAGCCGTCGCCTCGAATGTATTGCGCAACCGTTCCAGCGCCAGTTACGGCAAGCGTTCCAGCCGTTGTTACTGGACTATTTGCAACGTTAAAAGCCGATGGCATAGTTAAACCTACAGAGGTTACTGATCCAGTCCCGTAGGCCGTGGAATCAATCGAGCCGTCCGCCTTTAAGAATTGCGAAGAAGTACCTCCAGCCTTTACAAATTGGCCAGCCTGTATTGTTTGCGCTCCAAGGTTAACAGTTGTTACGGCTCCAGTATAAGGCACAAAACCGCCGCTGGAGTTTTCCCATTTACTTGTTGAGGAATTATAAACCAAAACCTGGCCGTTACTTGGCGAAACAATTGAAACGTCGTTTAAATCGTTCAAGTCCAAATTGCCTTGGTCGGTGTTTTCCCATTTACCAGTAACCGAGTCATAACGCAAAATTTGCCCATTGGTCAAACCGCTAATCGCAACGTCGTTTAATTCGTCTAAATTCTCAGGTAAACCGCTTAAAAATGTGGCCTTTGTCGTCTGTTTATTTACGCCGCTTTGCCAAATAAGAATAATATCTGAATCGCCAACAGTTGTTGCAATCGGGAAATCTATAAATCGTCTATTTGCCATTTTTAGGAAATTGGGTAAACGTAAGCCGTAGGTACTTGTCCAAAGGTAATGCGCGCAACGCGCGTTGCAAAATCGTACTCCCAGCCAATTACTTGCATTCGCACCGTAGTATAACCAGAATAATTAAGAGAAACCGGTAAATAAGCGTTGCCTATTGTCTCGCCTTTGCGTCTAAACGAACCCTCTAAACGATAACTTAAAGCGTTGTAAAGAGTCAAGACATTACGAGCGTAACAATCGCGCAAAGTAGGCGAATAACCGCCCAAAAGCGCTTGATTTTCAAAGGAAATATTTGTTTGAGCGTAGGTAATTGTCCCGTTAGCATTGACTTGCAAAAGAAACGTCGACGTCTGGTAATTATTGCCGTTGCTATCTTTCAAGAAAACTTGCAATTGTACGTTTGCCTCTCCTGTGTAATCGTAATTTGTAAATGTTACGGTTAAATTTCTTTGCGTGCTGCTAATTGTCGTAACAATCGGCAAAATTGCCGTCCCAATTGGCGGAACTCCGGACAAACTAGAAACTAAAACAAAGGTCGAATCGATAGTAAAACCAGACGCCGCAACAAATTGCCGCTGGTATTGACCATTTACAACGCCTCCGGTAAAGTCTAGCGTATTGGCGCCCAATGTATCGGTCAATCTATTAACTTGCGTAACCGCTCCGCTTGGGACTTGGATAATGTTAGGCGTTGACGCTAGAGATTTTTCAACAAAAACAATTGCTGGCAAGTCGCCAATCTTTAGCCAGTTTTTTGACGCGGTAATGCATAGATCGCTAAAGGTTAAATCGTCTTTGCGTATGCTTGTATACGCGCGCGCGGTTTCGTATACTTTGTCCACGCTGCTTGGATTTCTTTTACCTTCAAAAATTGGGATAATTTTAACTCCGGTAACCGTAGCGCTACCAGTTGGCCCAAAGTACTTTAACTCAACAGACAAAAAGCCAGCCGTTGGCAATACAAAAGAAGTTAATTTAAACTTTCGTTTATCGTTGTCTTTAGTTGAATAGTAGACGAAAGTATTATAGGTCTCATCCCATTGCAAAAGGTTAAACGAACCCACTAAAGTAGTACCTAAATAGCGGTCAGTTCCTCCTGAGTCGACGTGCTTTACTGCTATAGCCATAGCGCTAGCCGCAGTCAAGTAATCAATATCAACTTCTAAATCCAAAGACAAGCCAGCAAAGTCCAGGAAAACAGGTTTAGAGGTAATTGGCTGGTCAGTTTCCTCACCGTTTGGCACAAATCTAATGTCCCAACTAACACCTTGCTCGTTGTCGTAACCAGTTGCTTGCGGAATATTGTTAGGAAATATTTGAATTATAGGCGTGTCTTCGTCTGGCGTAATTGTCCAGTCGTAAGGCTTATATGGCCCTTCCAAAAACCAAGAATCCTCGTTAAACGATTCGCCATTGGTAACAATTGACTGGCCCAAATCGCCTTGCGTTAACGTCAGTTTTTTAATAGGTCTTTGATATTGCAGCAACTGGTCAGCGTTTACCGGAATCCATTTTGTATTTACTCCGTTTTGATCTCCAACAACTTCTGGCGTGTTGCCTTCATTGGAATAACTAACCATTATTCGATTAGCGCCATCGTCGGCCAAAGCCACAAATTTACTCTCGCCATACTCTACGCAAGTCCACGTTGTCAATGCTGGCGCCGCAACAAGTTGCCACGTTATCCCGTCCGTGCTAATTGCTATTCTATTGCTTAAAGATTGACCAACGGCGACAAATAAGCCATTGCCGTAAGCAATGCCAAAAGGCGAAAATTCCAGCGTTGAATTTGTCCACGTTATGCCGTCAGTTGAGTAATTCTTGCCAGTTGTAAATTTCCCGTCTGCAAAAATAATACTGTTGGAGTTTGGTGTTACCGCTATGCCTGTCCAGTTAATGCCATCGGTCGAATACATTGTGCGGTTGGTTCCATTGCTAGAAATAGCAACAAATTTGCCGTTGCCATACGCAACAGATTGCCAATCATTGTTTGCCGCTGGCGTTCGTTGTGTCCAGTTTATGCCGTCTGGCGACGTTGCCAAACGATTCACCGCGCCGCTATTAGCAACTGCAACAAACAAGCCGTTGCCGTAGGTTATGGCCTTTAATTGTATCTGAAAACTTGGATTATACCTTGTCCAGGTTACGCCATCGGTTGAAACCTGAATATTTGTTATTAACGTGCTTCCGGATAACTCACCTCCAACCGCTACAAATTTGCCGTTTGCGTAAATTACGTCCGATAAACCAAAGGAGCCAACGGTTGCGCTTGTCCACGTTACGCCGTCGTTTGAATGCATAATGCTAAACGAGCCGTTTGATACGGCTACAAATTTGCCGTTGCCGTATGCTATGCCTCTGTAAGGATTAGCCGTAATACTTTTTAAATACCAAGTTTCAGCGGAATCGACCGCGTTATTTTGGTAACTTTCCTTTACTGCGTAGGTATTCCAGTCGTGAACGTAAATCGTTGTCGTGTCAATGTTTCTAGATATTGCACGCTGAATAATCCAGCGGCCGTTTCTTTGAAACAAAACCCAGCCCATTGTTTTGCAAATCTCCAGCAAGAAATCGAAAGCGTTAATACCTAATTCGTCAAAGGTAAACTCTTGGACTAACAAATTCTCGCCAACAGTTTGCGCAAAAATGGACTTGGTGTTGTCCATTACAAGGCCCTCATAAAGGTCGTTACAAATCTCAAAATCTAACTCGAGGTCTAGAGTATTAAGTTGGTCAAAGATTAACTCGCCTAAATCCGTGTCTACGCTTGGGCCTGTTAAAGTAATTTCCTTTAATTGAGCCAAGCCGTCGGTCGCAGTAACGACAACCGGGTAAGGCGGGTCTTGGAATGGCTCGCCAGTTATGTCGTTTAACAAGTAGCCTTTAAATACAACGTCGCCTTGGAATTTGTGAATAACCAAAAACTCGCGGTCTGAGTAACTAAAGAAATTTCTAAAATCGGTAACGTCAGTCGAATAAAAAGAAACCGTAAGCGTGGCCGACATAATGCTGGACGTAATGTCTTCGTTATCCTCGCGCTCGTATGTGTGCGTCGCTGGTACGTCTGTTGCAATTAATTCCGTTGACGTGCCAACAAAGCCGTCTTGGTATATTTCGACAACGTTGGAAAAGTCGTCAATATCTTTAAAAGGTATTGTATATTTTAGACCGTATGCCATTGCTTAGAATTTTCTCGCCCGTGTTTTGTTTGCTCTGTTAAGCGTTCCAACTAGATTGTCGCCGCTAATTGTAAAGGTAACGTTTCCGCCCATCATATTTTGCAACTTTGACAAAGGCGCAATTACTTCCGGATTTGTTCGCGCTCCAGTATATTCACCAACCAAGGCTGGCGTTGGTCCGCTGACAATACCGCCGTTTGCAAAAGGTGTTAATCCACCAATTCCCATACTAGACCCGCCTTTTAAAAGCGCTCCAAAACCACTTTTGGCGCCAGCGGCTTTACCCGCAGACATTACCGCGCCACCGGTTAAAATGTTTAACGTTATCGCTGCGGCAATAGCAGCCGCAAACCTTAAAACCATTTGTTTTAAAGCGTCAAAAATGCCTTGGAAACTAATTTTTCCAGTCTCAGCAAGTTGTCCAAGCGCCTGGCCAAACATATCGCCAACCATTAAAGCGGCATTCATATTTTGCGCTACCAATTGAGTCTCGTAAGCCATTTGGCTTTGAGCCGCAGCCGCCAAGTTAAGCCTTTCAATTGCGTCTTCTGGTATTATAATACCTGGCATCGTTGCAGCGATTTGCTTATTCATTGCCAAAATGCTAGACGATGCGTTTTGAATCATTGCCAAACGCTCCGGAGTTACTTGCTTAGATACGTCCGTAGGCTGCCCACCAAATGCGTCTCGACTTCCAACCTTTTTAAGAGTCGCGTCTTGGTTTTTAAGAAATTCTTCGGCTTCTTTTCTTAGTTGCTTAATTCTTTGTTCGTGCGCTCTTTGTCTTGCCGCCGCTTGCTTTTCTACTTCCGCAGTGTTTTGCTTAGTTGCTGCAGTTGTTGCCGACGTAGAAGTTGCAAGCATTGCCTCAGAGGACGCTTGCTCTTTTCTTAGTTTAACGTACGTCTGGAATAATGCTTTTGAATCTTCAACTGTATGGCCTAAGCGAATCATTTCGTTTAAGAAACGAGTTTGCGACGTGCCAGCCTCTAACGTAGCGACGTCTAAATTATCAAATTCACTTGCAACGTCTTTAATTGTTCTTTGTAAATCGTCAGTTGAATCGTTAACCTTTAAAAGATAAGTCCGTGCCTCCTCTGAGGATTCAGAAAGCGTTTTAAATGGGTTCATTAACTCGACAACCTCGCCAAAATTGCGCATTGTCGAAATGACGTTATTTAGGTCCTTAATAAACCAATTTATAAAGCCGCTAGAACTGTCTCCAATGTTTTTAAATAGTTGGGTTATATTATCCTCTAAGTTTGAAATCTGGCCGCCTGTCGTCTTGGAAATAGCCTCCATTGATCCAGCAACGCCTTCCAAATTACCAAGGCCCAATAAATATTCTTGTATTGCTTTATCGGATTTTTGTACCTCGGTTGTAATTCCTTTAAAAGTGAATTGTACAACGTCTCCTTGCGCCGATGCTTTAATTCCAAACTCCTTTAAACGCTCAAACTCACCGCTTTGCGCGTCAAGAATTGCTTCGGTTAACTGGTCAAAAGATTTGCCTACAGAACTTGCAAGGTCACCCATTCTGCGCATTTCGTCCATCGTTGGAATAAATCCACGGTTGGACAATTTTACAAACGCATCGGTTAACTCATTTACTTGGAAAGGCGTGCTACTTGCAAAATTTACGATTTGGTCCATCGCAGCCTTTGCCGCTGAATTGCTACCTAGAGCGGTCGTTAAAACCGCCTCCATTTTTTGGAATTCAACTGTAGTATCTAGGATTTTTTTGCCAAGATTTACTAACAAATCAACCGTGAAAACCGCCGCCATTGTTTTGCCAACCTCAGAAAAGGCGCTGCCCATTTTCTTAGTAGACTTAACCGTTTCGTCGTTGCTTTGGCTTATACTTTTGTTTACGTCGTTAACCTCAGATTTTAACTCAGTCATCGACTTGTTAAACTCCTTTAGTTGCGCGACTATATCAACGTTTAATTTAGCGCTCATTGTATTTTATTAGTTATCGTATCAAAGTTGGCCTCTTCCTCAAATTTAAGCGTTTGCCATTGTAGTCCAATTTCGTATGCCTTAGCGACCTCGGCTTTGGTTGGAATTTTAACCGGCTTGGCATCCAATAGCGGAATCTTCCAGAACTTTTCAGGCTTACGAATTAGGTCGCCTTTCTTGGTAACGTTAACGTTGTTTAACTGCACCCAAAGTGATCTAAACAAATTTTCCTGTTTGCTTTCGCGCATTTGATGGCCGTAAGCAATCGACTGGTATTCTGCAAAAGACATAAAATAAAAGGAGTTAGGATCAAGTCCCAACTCCCCGATTGCATAATGCCAAACCTCGTTAAATGTTATTTTTTTTTTGAGCCGCCTTCTTGCTCTGGAACGTCTACTTTAGTAATTGCCGATAAGCCAAACATAATAGTTTGCATCACCTTGCCAAGTTCCTCCGGACTGGTCATATCGACCCAGTCCAAAATATCGTCGTAAGTTAAATCCAATTCTTTGTCTTTGTAAATCGCCTCCACATAAAGAGCCGAAAAGACAAACTTTGCAATTGATTTAATTTGTGCAACGCCTGGCGTTGTTAGTTGCTCAATCGTCGCTTGGACGTCATAACCGAGCGTTTCGCTAAAATGGATTAAGGCGCCCATCCCAAATTTAAGAGGATAGGCGCCACCATTTATTTTAACTGTTGTTCTGCCTGTGTAGTTCATACGGGCAAGTTAGCAAAAATTAAGTACTTGCTGGTACTACGGTTGCTTTAAGTAAAGGACCTTTTCCGGTAAATTCTACGGAGTAAGTTACTGCGGCTTCCATTTCAGCGCTGACGCTAATAGATGCAACGCTTGCGTTTCCGTAAAATACCAAGTCTCCAGTTACATTGGTAGTAAATTTCAAAGCAACAACAGTACGACCGCTCAAAAGCGTGTAAATGTCGCCAACGTTGTTGGTATCGTCAAATGCAACCAAGCCGTCAGTTGAAACTGACCAATCGCGTAGGCCAGCAATGTGATCTGCCCAACCTCCGTCGTCTTTGCAAGTTGCATCTGCAAGGTCAACGTTTACGGATAATTCAGAAGATGTTGCGCAGCCAATCATAACGTTATCAAGGTAAACGTTTAGGAGCGTGCCGTTAAATTTGCCAGTTGTAGCCATATTTTTGAGCGTTTAATTCGATTTTTTTTTTAAAAATAAAAGGTCTTTAAATAAATGCAAACCTATAATTAATTATTTGGCTTAAACATTTCGCATTTAGTCCCGCACGGCTCGCTTGGCTCTTTTGTAAAATATGGCTGCCAATCCGTTGGCGGTGTTGTGTAGCGCAAGCAAAGGCTTTTTAATTTGCAGCGCTGCGGTTTGCATTTGGTAATATCTGCCATCAAGTATAAATCAAATAATTCGAGTCTTGATCAATAATTTTTTCGAATAATTCGTCAACAATAAAACGCTCGGCTGGCAAAGTTGATTGATACAACTCACCAACACCGCGAAAATTTATCGAGTAACTCGCAACGTTTTCCATTTCTGCGGAATTCGTCAACGATTCGACCATTGCCAAACCTAGTAAAGTGTAATCCGTCTCGGCGCCAATTGACAACCAAACGCGTTGCCTGTTTTTAAACACCTCGTAAAGGTCGCCATAGGAATAGCCGTCGTAAATAGTTAGCGCATCGGACGATAAAGACCAAGACCCTATTTTGCTTATATGGTCGGTAAACATTCCGTTAGCGTTGGAAACAGAGTCCAATTTTTCCATTTCAACGCTAAGTTGGTAAGCCTTTGACTTGGCAATTATTTGCTCGCCAACAATTACGAAAAGCGTTGATCCATTAACCTTGCCCATCAATCCAATTTTCAATCGTTAAAATTTCCCGATGTACAACGTTAGTGTCGGTAATACTTGAAAGGCTAGTTTGCTGGATAAGTTTAGCGGTTACAATTTTGCCGACGTCTAGCAGCAAATAGTTTTCTGGATAAAGGCAAACGGCTTGCAGTATTGAGTCGGCTATGCTATCCGCGTCTAACCTACCATAGGGAGCAATCGACGCCGTAACCACGTCCAAAACGATTGTAGTAACGTAATTATATTGCTGGTTGTCTTTGTCGTCCGCTTGCGTCTGGTTTCCAATTAAAATATAAGGAAAAGGCGCGTTATCAGGCGCAAAAGTATCGTAACAAGGGACCGGTTGCCCCTTATAAGTAATCGTATTGTTTAGCGCTTGCCAGTAAGCCTTGCGAACAAATGCTTTAATATTTCTCATTTTTCAAATAATTTTTTTAACGTTCGCTCAATATTTTTCGGCAATTCTTGGCGTTGCTTCCATACCGCCGGATAAAAGAAAGGTCGTGCTGGTAAATTGACTTCCTTAATTCCAGCACCTTTGTACTGAGCCGCGAAATCGCTTAATTCGTTAGGTACTTTTACACGGCTGCCAGTTCCAAACTCAATATAAGGCGAATACTCAGCGCCAACCTCCACGCCTCCAGTAATCTGGTTTTTAGTTGCCTTTATTGGCGTTGATTGTATGCTATTTTTTAGCGCTCCGGTATCAACTGGCACGTCGCTTGCCGCGTCCGTCTCAATTGAAAGCATCGAGTCCTCTATTTCCGCTCGAACATAGTCCGCAACCTGGCCCTCCAAGTCTTTTAAATACTTGTAAAACGCGTTTAAACTTTGCTTATTAAATTCGATACTTAACATTATTCCCTTTCCATTGCTATAATTCTAATCATTCGGTCATATTCTAGCGCGTCAATGAATGAGTCGATTATAAACGTTTGACCAGCATAAGTTATATGCATCGACTTACTAAGTGTAACTAAAGGATTGTCTCTTATAATTATTTCCCATTGGTTTTTTATAACCATTTGATCCTCGGAATTTTGACGACGTCCGGACAAGTTGGTTACTTTGGCCCAACAAGTATAAACTAAACCAGGCGCGGAATAAAAACCGCCGTAACCGTCTGCGCTAAGGTTTGAATTTAAAAACGAAATGCGTTCCCGCAAATCGCCCGCTTTAATTTCCTTATTAGTCCTCACGCTCCAAACCAGTTATAAGTTTTATATGGCATTAACAAGGCTTTAACACCTAAAGGCGACTCAATGGCCTGTAAATCGCTAAAGTCCTCGCGGCGTTCGTAAAGCGTGTTTACCATCATTTTAATGGCTAGTTTAATATCCTCTGGAACAACCCCAAAGCCAGCGGTATAAACCAACTTAAACTTGTAACTTTGAGCGCCGCCAAGAATTACAAGTTTTGGAAACAAGCCAGCGTTTACCTGGTAAGTTAATGGCGTTTCAACGCCGTTTTGGTCTAGCGTTACGCATTTACTAATATTTAACTCGTTTGTTAGCGGACCGTAAGGCATTTGGAATTGATATGGGTAAGTAAACGAGGTAATAGTTACGGTCTTAGGGACAATGCATTTACCAGTATACGACTCGCAATGTGTGCGCGCCATTGTTATTAGGCTAGTAATTAATGCGTCCTCGCTAAAGCCGTCGATTCTCGCGTAATCTTTTGCTTCTTGCAATGTAATTGGCTCAGTAACTGCGCCAGTTGCTAGTTGTACGGAATAGCCAGTAAATGATCCGTTGCTAGGTGTATAAAGTAAATCACTCATTATAATCTCGTTTTGCTTTGTCAACGATAAAGGTATAAAATGCTTCTAATTCTTGGTCTTGGTATTTTAGCCGTTCGTCTGCCAAGTTGCGCATAATGTTTTGGTGAAAGTCGTAAAGAATTTCGTCTGTCATTAATTCCTCAATTTTCTTAGCCATTCCGTCTAGGTCGTCGCGGTCAAAGTAAAGACCAGCGGAGCCAAGGCATTCTTTTAATCCGTCTGTTGGCGTGCAAATAACTGGCAGCCGATTAATAGCCGCCTCTAACGCTACACGTCCGTAACTCTCGTAATCGCTTGGCATTAAAACAATGTTAGACTTGCCATAAATCAAATGAATGTCAGGCGTTTGCGGAACGTACTTTAAATTTTTATAAGTGTCGTCAATTATCTGCTCGCCGTAACTACCTAGCACACCAAGAAATTTAATTTTAGGCAATCGCTTGGCAAGTTCCACCAGTATTTTGCCTCCTTTGTTTTCGTTGCAATTAATAAGCGTAACGTTCTGCCCGTGCTTGCGGTTATATTTTACGTCGTCTGGGAAAATCGGAGGTTTGCAAACAATTGACGGGTTAGGATAAGGACCACCGCCTACGTTTTTCTCGTTTGCTTTGTTGTTATAAACAACCGAAATATTGGCTTGCCTTGCTCTCACAATTCTGTAATCGTGGTCGTTGTGGCTAAGGAAAATCAAATGCTTTTTAAAATGCCTTGCCCAATTAATTGCAACGCCTGTATTATCTAAATGGGTAAAGACAACGTCGGCATTACTTAGCGCTAAAAAAAACTCATTGGAATAATAGCCGGTTATAAATTTTATAAACGCAAACTTTTCGCCGTCTGGATAAATCTGGTTTTCTGGTAAAATTACCTCGATGCTGCATCCCTTTTGATGCAAAAATTTGGCGTAGTGCTGAACGGTCCACTCGGCGCCCGAGTTATGCGTTCCCGCCCACGCGTGTACAAAAAAAACTACATTCATAAATTTTTTGCTTTGGTTTTAGTAAACCTATTGATTTTTAAATAAATAAAAAAACCCGCACTACAATAGTGCGGGAATTTTCAACTAAAACTAACCTATGAAATTAGTTACCAGAGCCAGATGCAAGAGCCGCAGCAAATGATCCGTAAACGATTGACTGAGAAGTGTAAACTGCCAAAGCAATTCTTTCCTCAACGCGTACAGTTACAAAGTTTTTAGTTACGTTGTCAGCATCCTGCTCAAAGAATTCAAGCGTAATGCCCTGACGTACGAACAACTGAGAACCAAGCGCCAAATCTCCAACGAAGAAATCGCCAGCAACAACGCCATTAATTGCGTAAACTGGAACGCCCATAATGAACATTTGACCTCCAGACATTGACACATAAGACGGCAACACATAAGCGCCAGCAGTTTCTTTGGTAGAAACAAGTCTCAAGTAATCAGTTGGGTTAATCATAATCGCGTTTGGAGCGTATTCGTTTTTGGTTGTTTGAACAACCGCAGCAGCCAAAACGTCAAATCTGTTGATTGTAGAACCAAAAGAAACGTTTGTATATGCAGACCCGTCAGTTGCGAAACCGTGCAAGTTTTGACCGATTCCAGACCCGTAAAGGATTTGAGTATCTTCAACGTTCAAAAGTTTGCTTGGCGCACGGCTAGAAAGGTAAGCAATCAAGCCTGGAGTATCGTCCAACATCTCCTTAGTCAATCTCATAAAAGTAGGGATTGTACGGATAGAACGATCTACTGCGGTCAAATCAAAATCAGATTGAGGCTTTGGTGAACCTTGTGCAGTTGGAACCGCAGCGTTATCGTAAGCGCTCTCGCGTACGAAACGGATAAGGTTGCTAGAGGTTTGTCCAACTGGCAACAACTGACGAACGTTTACTTTTCTGTTTGGAGTAAACTTCAAATCTGGAACGCGGTCCGCTGGGATAACTTCGCCAGAATAAGAATTGGCAATTGTCATATCGCCACCCTTCAATTCAAGGTCCAACTTTACCTTGTTAGCGTTTCCGCTCTTGTAGTTTCCGAAAGCGTCAGATGCAAATGCTTTCTCTAGTTCGCTAGAGAAAGAATAACCTTTCTGTGCGCTTGCGAAACCCGCTTGCGTTCTTGCGTCTACTTGGTCAAGTTGAGCCTGTAGCGAAGTTGCTTTTTCGTTTAGTTTTGCGGTTTCTTGAGTCAAATTCTTTCTGAATTCCTCACCCGCTTCTTTCATTGACTTAACGTCGGAAATCAACGCTTCATTGCCTTCCAATTTAGCCAATACAGAGTCCAATTGTGATTTAATTGCTTCCATTTTGTTGTTAAATAAATTTTTTAAGTTTAGGTAAATATTCAAACTCTAAAGCCATTGCCAAACTCGGGTCTTGCTCAATTATGAATTGACTTGCGCCGGATTCCTCTTGCGTAACTGGGTCTAAATGCAAGGACTTTAAATGTTGTTCGATTTGCTTTAATGCAATTTCCAAAGTTATTAAACTTTCGTCAGTTAAATCGCCTTTGCGGATAAGGTTGCACATTTTTGCAATCATATCTTCGCTTTTTGGCTTATCCCAACTTTTCATCGATTCGATTGGTGTGTTAGCATTGGCTCCCCAAGTAACAGTCGAACCTTCCCAAAGTTTAATTTCTCTAATTTCGCGGTATCCCGCTTTATTGTCGCTCTTTACAATTTCAAAGCCAACAGAATGCTCGTTAAATACGCCCTCAGCATATAGTTTAATTACGTCTTTGCCGTAACTGGTCTCTGTAATTTTAGAAACAAAACGCAATCCTTTAGCGTCTTCGATTAATTCCATTGGTTTAGCCAATGGCATAAGAGGATTATGTTGGAGCAAGTGCATAATGCGGTTGCGTCCCATTGGCCCGTTTTCCGCTACGGTCTTTTTATATGCGCCAGAAACGATAACGTCGCCGTCCGAGTCAATGTTATTAAACGCGGAAAAGTAACCCGTAACGATTCCTTTAACGTCGTCTACGTCTTCGATAATTCCGCTGCTTATATTCTTGTAAATCATCTGTCTCTTTTTTGTAAAAATAAAAGGGATAAAAAAAAAAGCAAACCAATAAATTACTGGTTTACAAAATAGCCAACTCTTTCCTCGGATTGATAAAATAAATTAGTGTAATCTTTAAAGCCGCCTTCTATATCTGACTCGCTCGGACGCTGGTAACTTAGGAACGGGTAAACGACGTAACTGTTGCCGCGTGGATGTACAACAGTCCTAAAATATTCGTCTATTGGAACGCTAAACTCTAGGTTTGATAACTCTTTGCAAAGTTTGTGAGAATAGTAAATGCCGTGAGTTGTCCAGGCGCCGTACGTTCTGGCCAACGTGTTGTTTATCCTGTCAATCCTTTGGTCTTTAATGTTGGCGCCAAGCATTAACATTTCCCAGCCTTGCGGCAAATCCTTAATTGCGTTTAAAAGATTAGTTACCCAACCGCGGTATGTTGCGTCGTCTTCAAAAATTAAAACGTCGCCCTCGGCCTCTGCAAATATTTTATTAAATGTTTTGGCTAGGCCAACCCATCCCCATTCGTGGCGTATTGCCGAAACGCGCTCAAGTTCAAAATGCGGCCCTAACTCCATTTCGCACGCGCGCCATTTATCACGGCGTGAATCCAAATTAATAACCTTTGCAATCATTTACGAATTGGTAATCCGTCAACGTCTCGCATTAATCTAAAGACAACCTTGCAACGGCAATTGCAAATTTGCGAGGCTGGCGCAGTTGTTGAGTCGCCTGGCCTGTCCATTTCATAACCTCCAACTGTAAACTTTGCGTCAAAAGGTATCCATTCAGAATTTAGCATTGCTTTATGATCTGGACGCGTACGCAAATCTGTGGCTGGCAGCCATTTCTTTTCGTACATAAAATCCGAGGTTTTAGATGATTCCATTGCGGCCGTGTTGGTTGCCTTTACCATTTCAGTTCGTGCAATCAATTTGGAGCGGTTAGTAAATATGGCGCCAACGCTTTGCTCTATGCTTCGCGCAATGTCTGGAACCCCTTTGCCATCTCGTAAGCCAATAGTAACTATTCGCTGGATAATGTCTCGCGAGGTTTTATTAATGTCTAGCAGTAAACCGGTTATATTAACCACGGCAAAGCGTCGCATAAAGTCACGCCATCCAGCGCGTAACGCTTCTTTAGTTGCTTTTGTTGGCGGTTGTATTGCGTTATACATTGCGTCCGCATACGCAACGCCAGCGGTAACGTAAAGGTCTTCTAATACGTCAGCCAATGGCGCTGGACTAATTAGGTCGAACTCGTTTATATTACCAGGCGCCTCTTTAATTGCGTCCAAATAAGGCTTTAATTGCTTCTTTAAAGCCGTGTAAATCTGCTTTTCGTATCGCCTCTCGTAACGCCTTTGCAAAGCATCTAATTGATTGGCTAAAGCAATTTCCTTACGCGTTGGTTTCGGCATAGTCTCCCACGTTGTCTATGTTGTCAACTGGTTGCGCGCCGTATTCGTCCAAGGTCATTAAACCCTGTGGAATAAATGGCTTATTCATTAACTCATTCTCGTAAACTCCGTAATTCATTGCCGTACGTTTCTCGTTAGGCGTTAACCAGTAAGCCGCAGACAATTGCTGAACAAGTTTGTCCATATCGTCTTGCATTTCCGGATAGGCCATATAATCGAAATCGACAAAGTAGTTGTTTTTGCCGTAACTTGGCAAAAGCCAGTTGTTTAGTACGTCTCTGATCTCAACGTGCAACGGACGCACAACGTTATTAATTAGGGCCTTGTAAGCCGTCTCGGTATTATTAAACGTGCTTGCCTCAGTATCACCAAGTAGTTTTGCATCGACGCCGTAAACGCGGCACAAAGAGCGTAAAATTACTTTTTGCGTGTCGATAATAGACATATCAACGGCATTCATTCCCATCTGCACCCAAGACAATTTGGCTGGCGTAATGATTACGTCGCCCGCTCTGTTTGATCCTTGGTAATTGTGCGCGTAATCCTCTTTTAAGCCTTGCGCTTGCTCGCGTGTAATGTTAACGCTTCCGTCTCCCGTTAGTATACCACGCGCTCCCATATTTTGGAGCATACTTAAAAGCGCTTGCTTTCCATCGTTTGACGTGGTTAGATCACGAACCGCGGAGCGTAAAGGTGAGGCGCCATAAAGATGGTTTGCCGTGCCAGCCTGGTAACTAATATTAAAATTCTTTAAGTGTCCAACATTTTTGGCATCGATGCGCTCGTAACCGTTGTAAGTTAAACGATACTCCTTAATTGGCTGGTTTAGTCCTCCGGAAATAATTTCCATATACTGAGACGGCAAAGAATAAAGCGCAATAATTGGAGCGTTAGGTTGGTCTCCACGTCTTGCGCCGTACATATAAGCATTGCCGGTAATCAATCTAAAGGCTGCAATTTCTTTTAACCAGAGGTCCCACGTTTGGAATTCGTTAGGCTTCTTTAGCAATCGGTCTAATTCAGGAATATTAACCTCTTCCATTGCCTTAGTGCGCAACTTTTCAGCGGACCATTTGGCGCCAGAGTTTGGCATTGTTCCGCTCATTGACTTGTAATATTTAAATGCCTTTTCGTCTTTGATTTCGTAAGTAATAAGCGGAGCCGCTGACAACTTGTTTACGATTAGGTTTATAATCGAGTAAAGGTCTGAGTTAAGGTAAAGACCTTTTTCGACAAAGTTTTGCGTTGTTGGCGCCGTCCAGATTACGTTGTTACCCAAATAGGGAAATACGGCGTTTAAATATGTTGCGTCCTTTTTATTAAGTCCAACTAGGGATTTGATGCGGTCGATATAATTCATTCCGTGCGTCTTTTTTTGTAAAAATAGGATATTAATATAAAAAAATCATTGGATAACCTAAACGTGCCAAAAATCATTGGCTTTGAGTTTATCGAATGCGTAACGTATTGCGTCAATCGTGTGGTTATAATCGTCAATTGGCGTGTCGCTGCGTTTATCGTTCCAGACGTAGTTGTTTAATTCTTTAATTATCGTCTTGCTTTCAGCGGTTACAACAATCTGGTAGTCTTGCATTTTTTTTATGCCATAACGTACTGAGTCTGGCCCTTTTGTGCAAGGGATAATATTAAAACCCATATTGTAAACCTCGTTTATTAGCCTTGGCTCCGCGCTATCTGCTACAATCATTTCGTTAGGCTGGCAATGTTTGCCAATGCGCTTTGCAATGTCGCTAGTTGTAAGGCCAACCTCGGCAAAGCATTCCTCGCAATAGATTAATCCGTTGTCTTCGTCGACGGCTACCTTTACCAATGTCGTTGGATCAATGCTAAAACCAAAGTCCATCCCAAAACCAAAAGGTAAAGCCGTATCGAAATTACCAATTTTCCAGTTTTCGAAAATAACTCCCTCGGCTTTATCCATCCAGGCGCCCATAACAATGTGATTGTACTTGGTTGGATTCCGTTGCCGCATTGCCTCAAATCGGTTTATAACTGTTGGGTTAAGGTTGTCTATGTTGTCTAAATAGGTTGTATGGATGTAAGTACAATCGTTTTTTACTCCGGTAAAGCCAGAATTAACGCCGTAATCCTCAAAGAATCGTTTATAAACCCAATGCTCTTTGGTTGCTGGATTCATTACTAGCAAAACGCGGTTTGGTTTGTCTACGGCCCTAACAGATAAGTCGATGCGGTCAAAAATATCCTCGTCAACCAGTTCCTCGGCTTCGTCTAGTAACCAAGTAGTTACTCCAGCAATTGATTTTAGGTTAGCGGTTGCCGTGCCTTGGCTGGTTTTTATGCCTCGAAATAGAATTTTTGAGCCGGTTACCTTGTTAATTATTTCGCTTTGCGTAATTTCAAAGTCGCTTTCTTTATTCATTAACTCGATTTTGTCGATGAATTCGGGGATAATCGAAATAAACGCACTCGTTAGCGTCCAGCGGGTAAATAGTATAACGTGCCCTTCCTCGTAAGTTAGGTTAAGCAAAAACATAGACAACGTCCACGACTTACCGGAGCCACGCCCGCCAGTTACTAGATAGTAACGCGTTTCCGGTTGCTCATAAAAAAGCGGTTGGTATTTGTCTAGCAGTTTGATTGCCTCCATTACTTGCCTTTAAGCCATTCTATTGGCGGAGTTACCTTGTCGCCTTGCGTAGTAACGTCAATCTGTTGCTTAGGCATTCCAAAGCGGTAATTTAACCAGGTCTTTATTGCTTGAATGTCGCCGTCTTTACAACGGTTCCAAAGCGCTTGCCAAGCGTCCTCTGGAACGGCAATCGCATCCATTTGCTCTATAATTTTAATTTCGTCCGCTTTTGGTCGTCGACCTCCTCCGGGTCTTGCTCCTCCGTGTCCGTTTGCCATCTTGCAAATATTTGTTTATCCAAGTAAAGATAAAAAAAAGTCCAGCGACTGCTAGACCTTATCAAAAACAAGCAAAGTGTAACTAAACCAAGACGCATTGGTTGCCGCCTTTCTTAGATCATTGCTTGCCTTTTCGTTGTATTTAAAGCCTCGTTCTGTTACTTGGCCAATAATGTAGTCGTTATTTCTACAATTAACGTGTCCGCTTCCGCCTTGGCCCTCAATTGCCCACGAAATAATAAGCGTATTTTTAACGTGCTTGGTAATATTATCAATAAACTGATCCTCAAACTCGGCTGGAATATGCTCGCCAACCTCTAAAGACAGGACCGCGTCAAACTTCTTTTTTAAATAGAAAGGTTTTGAGAGGTCTAGGACGCGTCCAATTCCCTCCGATAGCGTTTCCGTATTCGGGTTGCCATCGAACGCCTCAACGGCCAAATTAGCAGCCTTAAACGCCTTGGCATAATCACCCATTCCACAACCAAAATCGACAACTGTTTTAATTCCATTGTCCAAAAGATATTGGGTAAGCGCATTGGCTAGACTGCGGTCGTGAATGTGTCCGGTTGCGTCGGTTGTTTCCCAGTAACCTAATTCGTTTATTTTCATATTTCTAATTTTTCCAAAGTTATAAAAAAAACCTTGCCCGATTGGACAAGGCTTTACTACAAAACATAAACCCAAAAAAACACTAAATTAATTTTATTACTGCATTTGTAACGTTTCCAGCAAAGTCGCAAAGTTTACCGTTATGCTCAAACCTTACCTCTTTTTCTCGACCTTGGTAAGCCGCGGCAATCAGTCTAATTTGACGCTGCACAACTTCAATGCTAGTAAAGCATCCTTTGCCTTTGTTATTCCACTCGCTCCAATTGCCATCCCGTAAGCGGTAACGAATCTCCAGCGAATAATCTAATTTACTTTTCGGCAATCCTTTAGGCATTCTTATTCTGAATTATTACCTCTAATCCAATAGCCTCGCAAATAAGCCGCAAGTTGTGTAGGGAAACGCTTTCAAATCCATTCTCTATTCTGTTAATAGGCTGGAAACTAATCCCAATTTTATCCGCTAAATCTATTTGCGTAAATCCGCTGCGCTTTCGTGCTTGTCTAATTAGTCGACCCTCTTCTAAACTCATTTTGTTGTTGTTTCTGCAAATATAACTTTTAAATAATTATCCAATCAAAAACAGATAATTTGTTTAAAAAGGTAATAAAGGGTAAATTCCCATTTGTATAAATTCCTCGCCTTTCTTTACAATGCATTTGCGGACGTTCAACTCAAAAACGTTTTTGTCGTTAAAGCCGTACTTTTTTTGCGCAATATCCAAAAGGAGTTTTACCGGGTTATCGAGGTCGCTTGCCTTGTTGCTAAAGCCGAAAAAAAACTCAATCCTAAGCATTTGCTCTGCGTCAATCTTAGCCTTTGGCATTAATAAAAGCATTGCCTCCTGATAACTCTTATATGCTGGCGATTTAAAGCGCTTCCCTTGCCAGGCTAGGTTTACGCTTAAAGGCTTTTCGTTTAGTTTAAAACTAATCATTTACAGGCTTTGTAAACTTGATCCATTGCAATTGTAAACAATGCAACCAAGACCATAAACAAAAAGCCAAACGGCATTTTAAAATGCATTAAAGCGAAAACACTTAGCACCGTGTTAACGATGCTAAATAGATTTTCTTGGCTTGGCTTAAAAAGGCAAAGTCTCTTTTTCATATTCTTGATTCATTTGCTTTTTAAAAACTGCTGAAACAAACTCGTTTTTTTCCTTTACCGCGGTCGGTTTCCAGTCATCGACTTGCAAGTAATGCGTTGGCTTGCCAGGTTGCTTTTCCTTTTTCTCTTTAATCACCAAGTTAATCCACTCAGTATCGTTTTCGTTTAGGAATTTAACCATTTTCTCTAGGTCCGTTCTGTTAAAACTCACCTTAGTCATTTCTCCAAATTTGGTTGGAACTATCTTTGCAGTTCCAGCGTAAATTGCTTCCATTTTTTTTATTTGTTTAAGTTGTTGTATTGTTCGATTGCTTTAAATATTTGATGCACTACTTGAGGGACGATTGCGTTTCCTCCGGCTTTGATTGATTCGTTTCGCCATTTAGAAAAGGTAATGCCGTCCAATCTGGCGGAAATCCCATCATTTCCATCACAAATTGGGGCGCTAATTGGGAAGGTTTCCCATCGTAATCCTCCACAAATGAATCTAGAACTGTTTCCGCTAGGTGATGTTGATCTATTCTCCTCTGCCAACTCGGGCTTTTGAATTGAGAATGCTTTGAGTCGTGAGTTGTTGGAGTGGGCAAAATTTGATTCGTTAGATATTGAGGTAAACTGAGTTGCAAGTTTATTCCTTTTTCCGCCCATTTCTCCTTTCTCGCTTCGTATTTCTCTGGACTCTGAGCATCTTTGTAATCCCTTGAGTTCGGAGTCGGAAGCATATTGTGAAAATTCATATAATCTATTATCGAGTTCGGCCTTAATTCTCCATTTTTCCGACTGTGAATTGTTTCTGCTCCAGTTTTCTTTAATTCCTCCACTCTCTCTGGATGGTCTCTCTGTACTGCAGTTGGAGTTGGTAACATTCCCGAATAAAGTACTTGGCTCAGTAGGCAGTTGTATTTGTTGTTTGGATGAGGTGCTTGATTCAGTCCATTCTCTGTCCTCTTCTTTTGCCTCTCTTGATACTTCTCTGGAGTTTCCGCTATCTGTACAAGATTTGGAGTGAGCAACAATCCAGATTCGTTCCCTTTTGTGTGGCGCGTTGACGCTTGCAGCAGGAAGAACAAACGCTTGTACTTCGTACCCTTCAGCCTCCAAATCAGCCTGCACCTCTTCGAAGACCATCCCTCCATTCCAATTAACAAGGCCGAAAACGTTTTCGCCCACGACCCAGGTCGGTCGAATTTCTCGAATTGCTCGACGCATTTCTGGCCAAAGATGGCGCTCGTCTTCTTTTCCGAGTCGTTTTCCAGCCATTGAGTAGGGTTGGCAAGGGAATCCTCCTGTAATAATGTCGATTGATCCTCTGTGAATAGTGAAGTCTGTTTTGGTAATGTCATTGTATGTAATTGCTTTAGGCCAATAATGTTTTAATACTTTCTGTCCAAATTCGTTCCATTCGCAATGGAAAACGTTTTCCCAACCCATCCACTCAGAGGCTAGGTCAAAGCCGCCAATACCAGAAAAAAGAGAGCCGTGCCTCATATAATTTCGTCGAGTTTTTTATTCTCTTTAATCGAATCCAAAATAAACAATTTCCAAATCTTATTTTTTGTTTTGGCGCCAACTGTTGACTCTTCAACGTATCTGCTAGTTAACCGCAATTCTTTGCGAACGTCTTGCTCGATTTCCTCAACGTTAAACAACCAAGGTTTTAAAATGCCTTTTTCTTGGAATCGGTTAAACCAATAAACTCCCCACTCTGCTAAGTGTCTGCAAGTCCCAGTTTCTTTTGCGTGCTGGTAGTTGTCTTTAAACGTCTGCTTTCCGATTTCATTCCAGTGCGCAATTTCCTCTGGGGATTGTTCTCGGTCTTTGTTGTGGAGGTTTTGGATTTCCATAACGATTTGGCTTTGGTGATGCTGGTAATACTGGTTAATCCAGCCGTTAACCGTCTTTTCGTTAACGTGGTAAAAGTCGCCGTACTGGCCCCGCATTCCAGCCTGTAAAATGTAGTCTACTCTTTCCTCGGTCATCCAGCCAAATTTTTTAAATAGATCATTTAGGCAGTTAATTAACTCGGTCGCGTCTTGCTCTTTGTATTCCTTAAATTGCTTTAGACCACAAACAAACTCCATCTTTTTTAGGTGTTTTACTATTATTGCTTTCATTGTTCGCTTTGTTTTAGTTGCTCTTTTTCTTTCATCATATCGCGGTAAATTTTATCAAAAATATTTTCTTTACTGCTTTCTTGTTTAGGTATTGGATTGCCTCGTTTTACCCAGTTAAAAAAATGCTCCTTGGCAAGTTTCTCGTTTTCCTTGTAATCGGATTTTAAAATACATTCTTGCCTAAAGGTATTTAAATGGTTTTGAACTTCTTTTAAATCGGCCTTCCAAGTCATTGCTAAACCTTCCAACCAAATCCTATTATTCCATAATTCTCGAAAAATTGCATTATGTGAATCCTCATTTATTTTACTTTCTTTTTCTTTAATTTCTTTTATTTCTTTTCCTTTCCTTTCCTTTAATTGCATTGCATCCGCATTGCGTTCGCTATGCGTTCGCATTGCGTTCGCATCAATATCCTTATTCCAGCGTTTTTTGGCCGATTCTCGGGCCTTTTCTGAGCGTTCCTCTTTCAATTCCATACGTTTTAAAAGGCTTTCGCTCCAAAAATATTCTTCCTCAATTACGAATAAATCAAAGTCGTTAATAATCTTTTTAATCGTTTCTTCTTGCGTTTGCAATGCGAATGCAATGCTTTTGCAATGCGTTCGCATCCTATGGTCGCTTTCATTTCTTAGCAGTTCAATTAAGGCCCAAAAAAGACCGTAACCTTCCCAGCCTAATTCCATTCTTAGCCGAAGTATTTTCGGGTCGTCTTTGGCGTTCGCGTCGTGCGAAAAGTAATACGCTTCTTTTTTCATTGAAAATAAAAAACCCCAACAGGTGAGAGACTGCCGGGGTTAGGTTTAGTTAACCTATGGAATAATTTTTGCCTCTCACCTCAAAAATTACTCGATGAACAAATATAACGCTTTTAAAATTATCCAACTAAATAGCGTTTCTTTAGTTGAAAATAAATGCAAGCGTAAGTCCTGTTTAATTTAATCGCAATTACCTTGGTTGGCGTTCTGTCTTGCCACATTTCAAAGATCAATTGTTTTTCGTCTTCAGTTAGTACTGGCCTTCTCATAATTGTTTATTATTTGTTCAACGGCTGCCAGACAATCGGTATATACTGAGCCGCCCAAGTCAATAGATTCGTGGATGCGTTCAAATAGTTTTACGAAATCGTGAAACTGCTTAATAGTCGCTTCGCCTTCGTCGTAACCTTCAAGAAATCTAAACGCTTTCGTTGCGTTACGCTTTAACGAGTTAATTATGTTTTTATGCTTTACAGTTAGGTCGTGGTCATAATGCTTTAAAAACGTGCAATCCTCGTAATTATCTAGCATAATCTCCTGGAGCGCCAAGTAAATTAGATATTTCTGAGTTGCCCTAAATTGCAACTCTCGAACGATTTGCTCTTTTGTTAATCCATCCATTTGCCGTGCTTTCTAAGGTGATAAAAACGATGCGAAAGCACCTCCACAATTAACTTAAACAAAGAGTCAGCGCGGTACTCTCCAGCGCTAACCTTTAAAATATACTTGCTTCTCATTTCTGTAAATAGTAACGTGCAACGCGTTTGTCGTTAATAGTTACCATATCGGTAACAACTGCCATACCTTCCTCGCGTAGGCACGCAATGCGAGCGGATAAGCGGAAACAACCAAACATATTAAGCGCCTCCATTGGCGTAATAGAATAGCCGTTTAATAGCCAGCCTTTAATTAGTGCGTTTTGACTTTCTGGTTTCATAAAATTATAGCGGTTTTTTCGATTAAATATTTAGTCTCAAAGTAAGCGGTTAAAAATTCGTCCTCTGTTATTTCTGTCCAGTCGTGAGTTTCAAACCAATACAATACTCTATTTGGCTTTAACTTAATGTCTGGGTAAAGATCAGCGCGCCAGTCTTGTTTGCTAACGTGCAAATGCATTTGCTCATTTAATACCTTAATAAAATTTAGGTCCCCAACTTTAAAATACTGCGGTAACTCAAATTCCGAGTTAACGACTTGTCTGGTTTTAATTTTAAAAGTTTCCATAGGTTTAAAGTAGTTTTAGTCCTAGTAAGTAGCCAAGCGCAAATATTGGCGCAAAGGCTAGAATTGTGTAAAGGATTTTTCCGGTAATCTTAATTGCTTTTTTCATAGGTGTTTTGGTTAAATGTTTAGCAAATCTAAACAATAAATAAGAATAGCAAAATATTTAAACTAATTTTTTTATTAAATCTTTATGAGTTGCCTCTTTGACCAGAACGTGAACGCGGTTATAAGGCAAGCGCGTGTCCTCGGCAATTTCTTTATTATTATATCCCCACGATGCCAAAGTAATTACTCGGTTAACTAGGTGTTTAGGCATCGATTCGACTAGGTTTGTGCTGCTCATTTTTCGCGGCGCTTTAACGTGCAGTTTTAGCAACGTGTAAAGTATATAGCCTACTTGATTGACAGTTAAACCCAGCGCTTGGCTTATACTGGTTTTAGTGTATCCGTCTAGATACAAGTCGCGAACCATTACGCTCACTTTTTCGAATTTGTTAGCAGCCATAAACGCTCAAATGTTTCGTTAAAAGGTAATTTTTCAGTTTGATAAGTTGATCTAACGCCTTTTGGCGCAAGGTCTCCAGGTCTTTGTATTTGTTTGCCTAAGTATCTCATTTTACTTATTTTTTAGTTTTTTATAGGGACAAATTGTCCCTAAGTATTTAATTTGTTTTAGAAGTTTTGTTTAAAATATCTGTTAAAAACTTTTATAAAATCCCATCCTAAGGAATTAGAAATAAAACCAATTTCGAAAGCGTGTTTTACTTGTTTTTTTTCGTATTCTTTTGCTTTTTTTAAAATACTATTCCATTCGAATTTATCTTTTGGCTTTTCCCATAGTTGTTCAAATAGCCAATCGACTGCAGTTTGTTTCATTTTATTTGGAGGTTAAAGTTTTCAATTAATCTGGCGCCAGTAACGTATTCGCCTCGCTTGATGGCTTCTTTAATTGCTACCTTGTCAGCGGTAACCACGTTTTTAACGTTTATAAAAGCGCCTGGCAAAGCCTCAACAATTTGAACTTCGACCGCCTCGCTTTTGCGAATGCTTAGTTTAAATAAAGGCGACTCTATCTTTTCGATGTTGCTTACCAGCATTGCGTTTTTAACCGCGCTTTTTAACCGGTCAATTGCTCGCTCTTTGCTTTCTTTCATTACCTTTAAACGCTTAATTTCGTTGTCGATTGCGTCTGCATCGCTCTGGATGTTAGCGATTACCTTGGCATAGTTGCCAGCCTTTACTTGCAATTGCTCTTGATTAATTACTAACGCTTGCTCTAATTCTGGCGTTAGTTCCTCGGTCTCAAGTAGGGACGCCAACTCTAGCGCGTCCCTTGTTATTTCGTATAAATTTGCCATTAAATAAGTCCGTCTAAAGTGTCTTGCTGATCTCTGTTAAAATTGTACTTTGCCATTGCCTCAAGCGCTTGTTTGCGTTGTGCGTCCGTTCCATTTAAATAGCGAACGATGTAAGCAAATTGCTCCTCGGTTGGCGCTACCTTAATCGGTTGCTTTGGCGTGTGGTCATTACTTGCGTCTGGGTCCAAGTGGCTATCTTCGATTAAAAGGAGGCCCGAGAGTGCATATTTCCGCGCATAACTGCTTGACGCACCAAATGACTGCCCCACGTCCATACCTTTGCGGTTGATATCAATTCCAGCCTGAGCGGTAACCGTGCGGCCTTCCAAATCTTTCTGAATGCTGGCCGTTGCCTCGATAAATACCAAGCCGCCGACTTCTTTAACTTCGTCGTGTAGTGTTAGCGTGCATTCGTACTTTAGCAGCAAAGGTTTAACGGCCTCTAGGATATCCTCGCAAGATCGGTATTTATACTTTCCAAAAGAGTTAAATTGATTCTTAGGCGCTTTCAATTCCGCCTGGATTTTTACTAATTCTTTCATAGGTGTTTAGTTTTAAAGGTTTCGTTCAATTTCAATTTCTAATTCTGCCAATAAACTTGGCCTTGGCTTTACCTCAATTACTTCGTCGGTTGTTTCGTCGTTGTACGAAAGGCTGGCCGTGTGGTCAATCGATACCTCAACCTCGCCATATGCTGGCGCGTACTCGCTTTCGTCGTCGCCCCAGTTGGTAACCGTGTAGTCGCCTTGCCAATAGTACGTTTTGCCTTCGTACTCAAATTGCACTTCTTGGTCGTAATAATTGTCTTGCTCGTAATTCATTGGGTTAGTGTTTAAGTGAATAACTAGACCAAAAATAAAAGGTTTAAATTAAAAACAAAAATATTGTTTACTTTTTTTTCAACTAATCGACAAGTTTTGTCGCAGTCTCATTTAAATTGATTATAACTTGCAAATAAAAATGGAAGAAAACCAGGTTTTAAATCCGTTTAACTATGGCAATGCCGTGCGGGTAATTGACGAAAATCGCAAGCCAGCGGAATGGTATTGGGAATATTTAGAGTTTAACGAGGTGTTTG
>Ga0315907_10001968_pt1 | contig 26846 bp, 23 predicted proteins | sample LakEriMetagenome_3_FD_203525 | JGI IMG/M metagenome (GOLD analysis project Ga0315907, IMG submission 203525) | Freshwater fungal communities from buoy surface, Lake Erie, Ohio, United States - Buoy 12 MA123 | ecosystem: Environmental > Aquatic > Freshwater > Lake > Lake biofilm | place: USA...
CTTCGCAGGCGCAATTGGCGACATGCCAATGGATGAGTGGGGCTTCGACGGCTCCTCCACCGAGCAGGCAAGTGGCGATGCATCTGACTGCATCCTTCGCCCCGTGTTCCATTGTCAAGACCCCATCCGTGGTGGCAAGAACGTTCTCGTTATGTGTGACGTTCTTCTTGCAAAGACCGGTGAACCACACCCATCCAACACACGCGCTGCTTGTGCTGCTGCTGCTGCAAAATTCAAAGATCAGGAAATGTGGTACGGCATCGAGCAGGAATACACCATGCTTCGTCTCGATGGCTCACCATACGGTTTCCCCGTAGGCGGTTACCCAAAGCCACAGGGTCCTTACTACTGCGGCGTTGGCGCAGGTCGCGTTGTTGGCCGTCAAATCATTGAAGAGCACACCCAGGCATGCATCGATGCAGGTCTTCGTATCTCTGGAACAAACGCAGAAGTAATGCCTGGCCAGTGGGAATTCCAAATTGGACCAGCAGATGCATTGACAGTTTCTGACCACATGTACGTTGCACGTTGGTTGCTTCACCGCATCGCAGAAGATCACGACGTGGTCATCTCGTTCGACGCAAAGCCAGAAAAGGGCGACTGGAACGGCGCAGGTGCGCACACCAACTTCTCAACTCGTGCAATGCGCGAGAGCTACAGCGCAATCATCGATGCGTGCGAGAAGCTTGGTACACGCGTTCTTGAGCATGTTGAGAACTACGGTCACGACATTCAGAGCCGCCTCACCGGTAAGCACGAAACTGCTCCTTGGAACAAGTACTCGTACGGCGTTTCAAACCGCGGTGCATCTGTGCGTATCCCATGGCAGGTCGAGCGCGACCAGCGCGGTTATGCAGAAGACCGTCGTCCAAACGCCAACTGTGACCCCTATTTGGTCACCCGCCTCATCCTTGAGACGGTCTGCGGCTAACGCAGAAACCCCAGAACAACTAGGGGCGGGGGGCCGAAAGGCCCCCCGTTTCGCTTTCTAAGTAGCCCATTGCCCTATACGGGGGCAGACTGAAGAGGTGAGCGACATGCTTGACCAACACCGCGACTATGTGCTCCGCACAGTAGAAGAACGAGGCGTACGCCTGGTTCGTCTGTGGTTTACCGACGTTCTCGGAACATTGAAGAGCTTTGCCATTAGCCCGGCCGAGCTGGAAAACGCATTGAACGACGGAATGACCTTTGATGGTTCATCCATTGACGGGTACTCCCGCACCGAAGAGTCAGACGTTCTCGCTATCCCCGACCCCAACACATTTGAAGTTCTGCCATGGGTCGATTCCAAGTCTGCTGAAGCTCGCGTGTTCTGCGACATCTACAACTTGGACGGAACCACGTTTGGTGGAGACCCACGTCAAGTACTGCGTCGCAATCTCGACGCTGCTCGCGCCGATGGTTATGAATTCTTGTTGGCACCAGACATTGAGTACTTCTACTTCGCTCCACCCGTTGCTGGTCAGCCATTGCAACCTCTCGATGAGGGCGGCTTCTTCGATCTCACCACAACAGACGTTGCGTCATCTTTGCGCAAGGAAACAATTCGCACTTTGGAGACAATGGGAATTCCCGTTGAGTATTCATTCCACGAAGATGCACCTAGCCAACAAGAAATAGATCTTCGTCACACCGATGCGTTGTCAATGGCCGACTCGGTCATGACATTCCGCATGATTGTGAAAGAACTTGCTGCAATGCACAAGGTGCACGCAACCTTCATGCCAAAGCCACTTGAAGGTGTGCAGGGTTCGGGCATGCACCTTCACTTGTCCTTGTTCAAAGGTGATGAGAACGCCTTCTACTCAGCAGACGATGCAAACTTCTTGTCAGCAGATGCAAAAGCATTCATGGCTGGCCTGTTGCGTCACGCAGCAGAAATCACCGCAATAACGAACCAAACGGTGAACTCGTACAAGCGCCTTGTCCCTGGGTTTGAAGCACCTGTTCACATCTCGTGGGCCCGCAACAATCGCAGTGGTCTCATTCGTGTTCCCATTCCAAAGCGCGGAAATCCCAGTGCAACGCGTTTGGAATATCGTTCGCCAGACCCTGCATGTAACCCATACTTGGCGTTCTCCGTCATTTTGGCTGCAGGCATGAAGGGAATTCGCGAAGGGTATGAATTGCCAGCAGAAGCCGGTGCGAACCTCTTCCAAATGAATGATGCAGATCTCGCGAAGATGGGCATCCACCAGTTGCCGCAGTCTTTGTCAGACGCCCTGAAGATCATGGAATCGTCAGAACTTGTTGCTGAAGCACTTGGCGAACACATCTTCGATTGGTTCTTGCGCAACAAGCGCCATGAATGGATGGGTTACAAGACCCAAGTCACCCCGTACGAACTCAACCGCTACCTGAAGTCGTTGTAACCACACCATGACCGCGCCCGACATGATCGTTGTGTTCCCCGGAACTCCATCACCTGATTTGGCGCGCACCCTCGACATGGGTGGGTACCGATGGAAGGCCGTGTCGGGCGCAGACGAGGCATCAAAGATTGAGCCTCAGAACAGTTGGATGGGTGCCATCATTTCGTGCGACGAAGATGCTGAATCTGCATGGGCGTTTGCTCGCGCATTACGCAAGCGCGATAACCCCGTGAACTCGGTGTTGGTGTTGTTGTCCGGTGCACAACTGGGCGATCTTGAATTGCGCGACGATTTGTTTGACGACTTCTGTTTAACTCCGTTCCACCCGCGTGAATTAGAAGCGCGTCTGCGTCACTTGTTCTCATCCGTCGATGGTGGTTCTCGCCCCGAACTGGTAGAGCACTCTGGACTGGTACTCAACCTTGAGACGTACCAAGCATCTTTCAACGGACGGCCACTAGACCTCACCTTTATGGAGTATGAGTTACTGAAGTTCTTGGCACAGAATCCCGGCAAGGTTTTTACACGCGAGATGTTGTTGTCACGTGTGTGGGGCTACGAGTACTACGGCGGTGCGCGAACAGTAGACGTTCACGTTCGTCGTTTGCGTGCCAAGTTGGGCGAAGAACATGCGAACCTCATTCAGACGGTTCGCTCTGTGGGTTACCGCTTCGGCCAAGGCCGCTGGGGCTCTTAGTTTCCCGCTTATCTCAATCGCAGAGATTCGGAGACGCTTCATCAGTGGCGATGTACTCGTCTTCGCGGAAATGTTTGGGGTATTTGCCACTACGACTGTCGTAAGCAGCAACTGCAAAGCCGCCTTTGATGAGTTCTAAGCCGATATCGCGGCCTTCTACCTCGACATAGCGAAGCAATCTTCCGTACTGGTCTTTATCAGCAGTCCCCGCAATGACAAGACTGATCTCCTGACCAGTCAATTCTTCTTCAAGTCTCTTTGTGGCTTCGGTGGCTCCACATCTTCCCCGTTCAGGGGTGTCTATACCAACCGGGCGCACACGTTGAACCACACCCGTTTCATCGACGACATCAAAAGTGTCCCCATCAACAATTTTGACAAGTTCCCACGTTTGCCCACTAGATGTGTTGTTATCTCCTCGAGTCAGCAGAACAAAGACAAATCCAACAAGAATTAAAAGGACAAGTACTAGTACAACAACTTGAAACTTTCGTAATTTCATAGACAAGAAACTATGTCATCTGAAAACATCGTGAATTGATTCCATGATGAAACTAACTGTCAGGGCCTCTCAACACTGCCCGCCAGAACCGAAGTTCTGTGTCCAGTAGATGTAGCCAGGATCACCGTCCATGACCCCTTTTGCTTTCCCGTAACCAAAATGTGTGTAACTCTCTAGCAAGATGTTTTCCCGGTGACCCTTGGAGTCCATCCAATCAATCATGACTTCTTTGACTGATTTCTGCCCAACAGCAATGTTTTCGCCAACGTACGAGTAGTTGTAGCCCTGTGATTTGGCACGATCCCACACCTCTACTCCTTCAGGTGTGACGTGGTCATAAAAATCTCGCGTGGCCATATCAACTGAATGCGCTTTCGCTGAACTAGCAAGCGTTGGACACCATTCCAACGGCGAGAGACCTATTGCCATACGTTCTTTGTTAACCGCATCAATCATTTGTTTCTCATCCGTAGTGAGAACGATGGGTGCAAGAGTTGTAGTCGTGTTTATCGAGGTAGACGTTGGTGTTGGCAATGTCGACGTGGTGGCCAAGGTGTTTGGTGGGGTTGTGGCGGAGGTAGAAGAAACGGACGTTCGTCCGAGAATGAATCCGATGACTCCTGCAAGGACGACAGCTACAACTAATACTCCAAGACGAGCTGATGTTGACGAGAACCTGCTGAGAAAATTTCTATGTCCGTTGCATTGAGTTTTACCGCAGGTCTCACATGTCCAGATGTGTGAATCTTCAGATACCCAAAATGGATCCATGATTATGCCGCCTTCACGAATGCAGTCACTGAATCAGCAATCATCTGAACCGCCACCGCCGCAAGAATCATGCCCGCAACACGTGCGAGCAATACAACTCCGGCAGGACGGAAAACTTTGACAACCACTCCACTAAAACGCAGAGCTAAAAGTGACACCGAGAGAGCAACTGCGATCCCAGCAAGAACACTTAGCCACTCTGTTGCGCCATTAGCTTCTTGGAAGAAAACAATCGTGGCCACAATGGTGCCAGGGCCAGCAAGAAGTGGGGTGCCTAAGGGAACCATTGCCACCGATGTGCGCTGTTCTGGTGTTGCCGCTTCAAAACTATTCTCATGCCCTTTGCCATACAGCAGTTGAAGCGCAACCAGAAGCAAGAGCATTCCGCCCGCACCCTGAAGAGCCGGAACTGACACATTCAAATAATCGAGAATGCTTTGGCCCCCAATTGCGAACATTGAGATAACAAGAAATGCAGTACCGATTGCGAGGTACGCGGCCTTATGGCGTTCCTTCTGCGTGAGGTTCTGCGTTACAGAAAGAAAGATCGGTGTATTGCCAGGTGGGTCAAGAATGACCAACATTGTGACAACTACTTCACCAAATAAATTCACCTATTGAGCCTATTATGAATCGTTCACATCAATTGAAATGTTCTCCTACACTGATCCCAATGTCAGAATTGAGAATTATTCTGTGTGCCTACATGAAAGTAGTTACGCGCCTTTTCGTAGCCATTGCCTTTGCCTCTGTTCTCGTAGCTTGTGAGGCATCAAATCTTGACCAGCCAACTGACACATCTGTTCCCATCTTGTCTCCTCAAAGTCCAAGTGATACCTCGTTCTCCTTCAAAGATCCGTCGGCGCCTGTTAGTGGGGGAACAGGCCTCCCAGATTCCGGTACAGAATCAGGAGAAGAGGTTGACTGTGACAATGCAGAAGATCTTTGTGATTCGGGAGAATGGGCGTGCGACGACATTGCCGACTATTGCGATTACGGTCCCGACGACGGTTCAGAACTTCCCGATGACTGGGACTGGGATCAGTAGATTTCAGAGATCCAGTTGTACATGTCCCTCCATACCGATTCGATTGCAAGACGTGTAGCGAAGTACCCGATACACACCGTGAGCGCAAGATGGCCCATGGAGACGACTGATGATGGAATCCGAAGATACTGCTCTATTGCCTCTGCATCGATTCCAGATCCACGAGCGTGCCGAGCAAGTTTGAATTGAATCCATGAAAACTGGATGCTGTTTACCGTCAAGAATCCAGCAACGCACGCGACCAAAGCTCCGGCAAATTCAACTGGAACTTGTTGGTAAGCAAAGTAACTTCCCACAATCACTCCAGCAGTCCAAAGAAAACCCCAAAGATTTCTGATTAAGAACAACACCGCCAAAGAGAGAACTCCCACCGAAAAAATTGACCATGCGATTGTTCGACCTTGTTGCACTGCATTGACAGCCGCGAGAGACGCCAAGCTTGGCGCTGGATACCCTGCTGCAGCAACGAGCGATGCTCGAAAACGACCCCAATTAGGCGGAATTTCCCATGTTGCAAGGCCGGACGAACTTGGGTGAATGTAGATGGATTTTGGCCGCGCAAGCAATAACCCTGCCATGAATGCATGGCCTAATTCGTGTACCACGGTAACGAAATAGCGCAATAACAGGCGCAAAGGCGTGAACGCCGCAATCATCCCTCCCAAGTACCCCATTGCAATTAATTGCGCTGTTGAGGTTCCATCACGTTCAACGATGTGGTCCAAAGTTGACGCCACACTTACGGGAACCAATTGGCCTGTACAGAGAAACAAGACGGTAACGAGTACACCAGCTGAAACTAACCACATAGGAAGGCGGCCCAATTGGAATTAATCATTTGGTTGGCAACAAAGGCAGGGCATACGAGATGGGTCTCACTAACCCCAAATTTGCACCTGCTGCATAACAGTCATCCTTACTGTCGCACTGAACCGCCGCAGGAACATAAGCAGATGCAATTCCGACGAGCTTGCCGTCATCGTCAACCATTGGGCCGCCGCTGTTTCCTGGGCTGATCTGTGCAGAAACCTTGTAGAAGGGAGTTCCGTAACGGCGGTCGATTCCAGAGATGATTCCTTCATTTACCGTGATGGTGTCCCCTCCAACTCCCGGATAGCCGATGACACGAATCTTTGTGTCGAGTGGCAACAATTTCTCTCTGATAGAGACCGGGGACAGCACAACGTTAGAACTGGACACAATCTTGACTACTGCCAAATCCAATTCTTCGTCACTGGAAATAAGTTCAACAGGAACAAAGTTCGTTGGTTCTTTAGAAGTGTCTTCAGTTATACCTACGGAAAGATTCACACAACTTGGATCGTCCTTTGCTTCTGGAACTACAACGTGGTGATTGGTGAGTATGTAGGTTCCATCGAGAACGGCAACGCCACTTCCCGACCAGCACTGGTTTCCTGAAGAATCTGTGATTGAAACCAGGACAACAGATTTCGCAAGACCTTCTGTAGATATAGTGCCAGATTCTCCGATTTCGTCACCGGGGAGAGAATTCTCTACTGGCACTGAAGTTGGGGAAGAGTTGACCGTTGCAGATTCGTCGTTCTTATTTGGATCGGCGACAATAGCCAAGAGTGTGATTACCGCTAACGCAATGGCTGGAAGATACTCAAACGATGCGAGTTGTCCCATTCGTGATCGCGTGTTATCGCTAACGATTGATACAAATCCAACCACAACTGCCAGAACAGATAAAGCCAACGTGCCCCACAGTGCCCAGTGAGACTCAATCTCTACAACTTCACCCACTGAATTTGGAAGAAGAAGATTGACGATTCCTTTTCCAAGCACGAACAGCAGTGCGTGGAAGAATTTCACAAGGCCAGCAACAATTAGCATCACTGCTAGAAATCGTCCACCCTTTTCGGTTGTCCGAAGAGCAGTAAGAACTCCGATAATTGCAGTGACCCATACGAGGGTTGAAATAAGGAAGCTTCCAAAAAGGCTGTCACCCGATAGGCGAAGTCCAGATTCAAACTTGTCGGACTGCCCGCTGACCCAGACTGCGGTGTGAGTGAGTGCAAGTGCTACTCCAAGGAAAAATCCAATAACTCCGAATCCATCTAGAGATCTCGTTCGTCGGTCGTTCCGTGAGGCGCCCCTGGGAAGAGTTTCCATAGCTACCAAAAGCAATGCAGCAATGACGATGATTGCGCCAGTGCCAATACCAACTACTCCCCTTCCAAGATCTATCTTCCCTAGACCAACTTGAGGAATCATCCCTCGAATTGCTCCAAGCGTGACGCTCACTAATACCGCAAACCAACCAACAAAAGAAACGGCGATAGACGTCAATGCAATACCGAATCGAACCTTCAACACCCACATCAGAATCCCAGCGCTGACAAAGAAGAAGAACGCGAAAACCATGGCGGTGCCGCCAGTCATGCGAAACAGTGAGATTTCTTGAACCTCCCGACCTGGTATTCGTAAAACAATCCATGGCATGAAAATTCCGGCGATCAGCGACGCGAGAACAATAAAGAACACAGGGCGCGGTCGCTCAGTTGCGGCTACCCCCACTCCGCCGCCAACAGGCGCTTCGGCGAGAGGAAAGGACTCGAAGGAATCAGCATCAAACGGGTTCATCCGTATTCCTCGTCTAGCGATGCAGGCCCGACAGGTAAGTCAAAATTCAAGGGATGGTCAACTGCTTTCTCAGAATCCCTGAACGAGGCGAGTAGCGGCATCAAGATGACCCCAACGGGACCTAACAGTGCGCCTTGCACAAAACCGACAAGAAATGGTTGACCTCGGCCATTGGCAATAAGCGCACCCAAGCCAGCCCAAACCATGACCCACACACCAATGATGAATGTGTACGCAAGAAAACTAAGTCCTTCCAACATGTCAGACCGGTGGTCCACCTCTGTGGCCACGTTCGGGGCCGACTGGTCCATCATCGTCTGACACGTACATTTTGAGGATGTTCGGCGCAAAAGATTGCCCCACATCTACGCGAGTTGACGCCAACAACATTTCAGGGCTGTCGCCACTCACAAGAAAGCCACTTATTGTCGGTGGCGCATCTGTAATGAACGAAAAGTCATCATCCAGTTCCTCAACGCCATTATTTCCGCGTTTGGCTGGATCGAAGTACTGAGGTGAAAATCCGGAACGAAGCTGACGTGTGAGGCCGTCTAAAAACTGAAACGGGGTGTCGGTGGAGAAAGCACGTTTTGTACCTGCATCCACTTCTGTGAATACCTCGAGAATCTGGCGACTATGGATGTTATCGCCCAACTCACGTACCCGATCCAACACCATCTCTGATCTCAATGATCCTTCGATACTCGACTTAATGAAGTCACACCGAGCGAACAAATATTTCCGCCCTCTCACCTCAACACCTGGATCTAAATCGCGGGGAGAAACATCTAATTCAGGGTTCGGTTGCAGTCGGAGTTCTTCAATGGATTCGTATTCCTCTTGCCAGTCATTTCGTAAGGAGACTGCGATTGCGCCAAGGTAGCCAGACACCTTCAATTGACTGTGCGCAAAATTCCTCAACTCCATAGCTTGCGCTGGACTTGGTTCAAGGCGCGCAACAACAAACTGCGGCGGAATTGCTTCGTCCCCAATGACTTCAGTTAGTTCGCCGAGATCGTCAATTCGTCCGTATGGAAAATGAGCCAACTCGCGAACTAATCGTTGCCAGTCGGCAAACTGAACCTTCAACAATTGCAGGCGTCGAAACTCGTTTATTGAATGAACAAGGTCGCGGTACTTCTTCTCTATCTCAGAAGCTTGTTTCTGCTTGGCAAACTCGAGACGTCGGAGTGCCAATGCTCTCTTGAACACTGCAACACATAATGCAAAACCAAAAGAGGTTGCCCACGCAACAAGCACAAATACCAAAATTGGAACTCCAAGAACAGCTGTCACCGCACCAAGCACACTTGAGAAAAGAACTGCTGCTATGACTAATGGGAGAAGCAATAAGCCAAAAATCTTCAATATGCGACGGAATCTGAACTTAGGCGCTTCAATCGGTTTGATGAGCTCTTCAATCTCTTTGACTAGCCCTTCCCATTTCAGTGACGCCACTTCGTGCTCAATACATCTGTCCAAGGATTCAAAGAGATACGCAATGAAACTTTCCCGTGAAAGAGACTCACGCTTTTCTAGCCAGGCCTGTAGGTCATTTCCGATCTGGCTTGGCGTGCGTTTCGGGCCGATTTCCGTATCTGGTTTCTCGGACTCGGCTCTCGCTGCTTCAATTCTTTCGGTACGAGTAAGAGTTCCCCTCAGCCGACTTGTACCCGCCTCTTTTGACTTCTCTTTCTCGGCCCGATCTTTAGCCAACGCCTCAACGTCAGCTCTGAACTTTGCACGCGCGACCGCTTCTTTTACCTCGTCCGACAGTTTTTTGACTTCGTAGGTTTCATACATACCCACTGATCGCGCTCGAGAACGATCAAGTTCCAATACTTCGCAATCGGCCACCGTTAAACCAAAAAGATCGTTTGTTAAGTCTGGGCCAACCACAGATGGCTGCATAAAGACAATCCGCTTACCTGAAGATGTAGGGGTGTGCAACGTCACTGGAGACTCTTCGGAAGTGGATGGGAATTCACTTCCATCTAATAAGGCAAACGAAGTTTGGAGTAGCCCCTGCCACACTTCTGGAGTTTGAGTGGGCGCAGTCACCCCATCTAAGCCATCAAGACGGCTCTTCAATTCTTCTGCAAATCGGGTGAGCGCATCAGAAGAGATTTCATGACGAACACCCCGGATGATAATTGTGCTGTCATCTCCGAAAGTGATGTCTTGAAGTCGAGTCAGGAGAGGACGAGTTAACGAATCAACTCGATCTTGCCATTCAGCGACAATTGCTGAACGTAAGTAGCGACCAAACCCTTTAAAGAACAGTAAGAAGGCCTTCCACCAGGGCAAAACCCCACCTTCATCCTTTATTTCATTATCTGCAAGAGTTCGGTTCATCACCTTAAACCGATACTTCTCAATGAAACTCTCAGAGAGTTTCCTCAATTCGTTTGGCTCTTCATTGAGCGCAATAAACGATCCGGCAGGTAAACCAGCCGGAATAGCGCCTCCTCCTGGCCTTACTGCGGTTTTTACTAAATTTGCAACGAGAGGTCCACAAATTCCAACACGTGTTTGGACACGGACGAATCGAACAAATCTGTCGCTTCCAAACTGGAAATCATTGACTCCGTGCCACTTTGGATTAGTCACCCATTTTCCCGCACCGACGATGGTCAATGCGGTAAACACCAACACTTGATTCATGTTGGAATCACTTACATCAATTTTTGCCTGGCGAGGATCGACATCTATCTCAGGTTGGTGGAGAAAGTTTCCGAGAAAATTCTGAGGAAACATATTCTCATTTATCGCGTTTCCAAGTTGTGACAACGTAAAGCACTCAAGTCCGATTGACGAGTCGTAACGCTTCTGAAGAAATGTTCGTAATTGAACCTCGGCATCCACGCGTCCCTTACTAGGTGCCCCCAACTCCAGACGTCCTCTTACAGAGAGCAAAACCATTTTCGTCCATAGCCCTCGGTTCAAACATGTGACTAGATCCTCGGGTAGTTCATTTGGAAAACATCCCCGCCAGTTTTGTGGATCGGAGATATCAACCGTGAGACAATTCTCAACCAAACCTGCCGCGTGATACTCGTCAATGAGATCCTGACATTCCTCTTGGTTGACAGCATCTAACGCAATGATTCGTAAAATCATACGGGTGGCTTAGTTAAGCCTGAAGCGCCCGAGCCTGATGCTCCTGGCTTGTAGTTCTTGACAACATTCAGAACGGTGCTGTACTGGCCAATTAACTCATCAATGATTTCCATTGATGAGACGTAACCGTACTCAGGCTGCACTCCTGGCTCTTTGGGAATGCGGGTTCGGTCTTCAATGTTTCCGTCCCCCATCCTCATTTCTTCTCCGGTGCAGCCACGCGTCTTCAAATCTTTATAGAACGCAACCATGGCTTCTAGATTCTCAACAATCTTGGATTGACGTTCTTCACTTGTAGCTCCCATACGAGCTGTCAGTGCGTCATTGTCCAGAGCCGACGTATTCGTGACCCCAGAATCGATGAACCTCTTCAAATCGCCACCAACGGTAAATGCCGTTGGAAGGTCGTTTGGAGGCACTGGCACTGCCTTGTCATACAGAGCTCCATATGCAGCAAAAGCATCGGTGCCCTCGGTTGGCACATTTGCAAATACAAGACTGAACGATTCAAGAATTGCTGGTAGCGAATCAACCGGCTCTAGGACAGGCGACAAAAGTGGAGTCGGGAAGGAAAATACTTTGTCCCCCTGAGCAATCCGAACTGGTTCGTTCTCATTAATTGAAATTTGACCAAGAAGTCGACCAACTACAAATCCACGAATCAGAGCCAGTCGAATTACTTCTGGAACTGGAACAAATTCATTCAGAGTTCTCGCTCTCTTGAACTTAAACCAGTTCCTTAAGGACGTTGCTGTCTTTGAGACTGTCATCAGTTCAGTTGCGAGTGGTTCGGTGAATGTCTTGACGAATGACGGATGGATGTACTGCGACAACCAACTCGACACGACTACAGCTTCACGATCACCATCGGTGAAATACTGCGTTAAATCGGAACCCGCACTGAGTCCTAACTCGGCGCGCAATAGTTCCTCAGCAATATCTCGTGCAGGATGGTTAATTGGGAATGGCAACTTCTCAAGAACTGGGTCTGCTTGCGCGGGATTGCTGGCGTTACCCATCTTTGCCAACTCAGCCATCAATTTCGTTTGGTCTACTTCAATTAATGGTTTTGCTTGTTGCAGCATCGACCTAAATTTTGTTTCAAACTCATCTAGACGTCGAACATTCGCTTTGTCGCCTAGGTACGAATTCAGGCCTTCGGACAGGTGCGAGGCGATGGCCGAATTTGTGTTCATCCAATGACCAATAGTTGAATCCATTGACTCCAAGTCAATTCTGAATTCAATGTTCATCTGCGAGTTGATGTTCCAATTGGAAACTTTGTTGTCTTCTGGCCACAACAACGGAGAGCGATCATCGGGATTAGTTGCATCGCCGGTGACAATGATCCGACGGAAAGCGTCTCGAATCGTCTCACCACCCTGTGGGGTGACGCACTGTTCAATTTTCTCGTTGAGAATGTCTGGCCAAAGCTTGAAGTCTTCGAGAAGGAACTCGACTTTTGAAGGCAGATACGAAGCCGGTATTTCTCGTTCCTTCGGCCATTGAGTGAGGGCTGCAGGCTCGTCCTTCTGCGAGGAAGTGACGATTCGCGTGAGGTGACCTTCATACGCAACTTGCATTGCCGACTTAATTGGTTGAAGAAGATTCCTCACGACCAACAACAGAGCATTGTCTAGTCGAAGCAGTGCCTCAGACCTCATGTCATGGCTATGAACTTTTCCTGCAGCCTTGATTGCGGCTGCAACTCCAGCAGAATCCCTCTTTACAGTTCCGCCGATTCCGTTGATTGCAGTCCAGAGTTCAGTGTTAGCGGAAGTCGAGTTTGTGCGCGCCACATCAGCCGCGATCTTGAACTTCCCAGCCGTCACTTGAAGTTCTTGAATTGATTTTTCAATAACCTTGATTGCAATTGGAAGTGATACACGGGTAACTAGTTCATTCGCTTCGCGAAGAACACTTTCGGCAAGTTCATTCGACCACGCCAACAAGCGAGCTTCAAAAGCGTCTCGTGCATTCTTGGCCTCAGAGGGTCCAATTAGGGAAATCTTGTTCTGGAACGTTTTCTGCCAGTCTCCTGCACCCATTGCGTCGCTTGGTAACCCAGTTGTTATTGCTCGTTCAAGATTGCTCGCTACTGCACGCGATTGGTCAGCACTAATGAGCCTGTCCGTCATGCCACCCGAAACTCGACCATCGGGGTTAAACGTTTGAAGAAGACCGGACCCCTCCATAAATCCAGGGAGTGCCTTCTTTGCAACTTCTTCCAAGACAACAGGTTGAGCCTTCTTTGAGTCAGCCAACCCTAAGGTTCGTTCTGCAACATCTCGCCAGCCATTCCAGTGGAAGTTGTAGAACTCGTACATCAAGTTTGCTTTGGCATAGGACCTAAAGCGGGTACGGCCCACTGCGATTGTTGCGGAGCCGAAAGAAGTTACTGCTCCCTTGAAGTGACCGCCGCCGAATCCAACTCCGCCGAGCGCTTGGTCCGCGTATTTGTTTGCGATGACATACTCACGAACTTTCTGAGTTACGGAATCGGATGTGACCCAACTACCCAGAGTTTCTCCGACAGCCCGATAGACAGTTGCCGCATTTCCTAGTTCCGTGCCAGCCATGTTGGTTCGCCCAACCATGAAAATGGCATGCGGTCCTCGGTCTGCAACTGCGATGAGCGGTGCGGGGAACAATCCCTTCGGACCAGCATTCGTTGCCCAGAACGCTGAGAGCATTTCGGACATGAAACCGATGCTGTTGCCGACCATTTCGGGGGTCTTTACATTTCCAAAAATGTCTGGACCGTACACAATTGATATTGGCGTGATGTGTCGATCGCTCAGTCTTCGCAGCATGTCCATGGTGTCCAGCATCACTCCGGCCCCCGTTCCGCCGGCACTTGACCCAACTACAACCACAAGAGGCGATGGAAGCGCATCTCCTGGCGGAACTGGAATTCCAAGAATTCGGCTCACTTCAGACAACTCCGGCGCTCCTGACTCACACGCCGCAAATGCGTCCTCAAACCTCTTCTTAATTGACTTTGAGGTGAGCGCGTATGTTGCAAGGGCGCGTCCGACAGCCCGAAGTTTTCCTGCTCCCATTGTTAGGTCACCCGGAAGTTCCGTGGAACTTGGCAGCCAACCGAGTAGTTCTGAATAACCGCTTCCTTCAACGTCAAATCGATGGGCTGCGCGAAGGTTCAAATACAACTCAGTCAAGTTGTGGAACCCGGCCGTTACTTGGAGATAATCGCGAGTTGGAAGTGGAGGTACTTCTCCTAGGTCGGACATACCCGACAATGTGTCTAAACCGATGAACTGCCAAGCCGCCGGCATTGGGCGGTCCCAGCCCGCAGCTGCCAATCGAGACAAGACGGCCTCTCGCACATAGCGAACCGACTTGATTCCCGAACCGCCGCAGCCAACCATAATTACTGGACCAAGCATGGTGCCCCCCATTGCGGGTAAACCCCGCTAGTCATTTCTTTAATTCAAGCCGATTTTTCGGCAGATATGCAAGATCAGCCGTATTCGTCGTCAACCGATGGAGACGACCACGAGATGGGTGGTGGAGAATCAGGTTTCTCGCTATCGCCAGGGGTCGCCTTTGAACCCAAAGGACCGGTTTTCATGGAATCTGATGACCCGAGGTCCTTACTCACAGACGCGACAACCTCTCGAATCCCCGAGGTCTCTAGATGAGAAATCATGTCATCAATTTGCGAATCAGCTTCTGTGCCGTCAAAGCCAGCAATGAAGTAGAGCACCTCTACTTCAATTGGTTGATTCTTCTCAATCTCACGAACCTCACCAGTCAAGTGATCGATGTATGTGGCCGCTGGAAGTTCCGATTCCTCGCTGTTTCTGGCCAATGCGAGAGCATCGGATGGAACAACTGCGACCGCCCATTCCCCTGCCAGTCTCGGCGAAATGCGCCCTACTCCACCTACGTCTGTTGAGCTGGATCGTGACCCAACAACAACAAAACCCGGCCATGTCACAAACAGACTCGGGTCGCTTCCTGCAACTAAGCACTTGACGCCGTGTAAGCGAGTCCCTCGAATTGTGAACTCGTCAAAGTCAATTTTTGATTTGCCACTGACGGCGCTCATCACTGGATGAGCGCAATCTCGAAACACGTCAAACCACGCTGATGGTCTAACGATGTCAACTGAGCCGTTTGGATTCAAACGAACTCTGAACCGTGCGTAGTACGTATCGGATGGAACTTTGCCAATTCTTGAAAATCTCGTTGCTGCAAAAAACACGATTGCACCTTGAACAACAAGGAACGACAGCAGCATTACTGCAAGAACCCACAAGAACTTTGCAGTGTCAAAAGGTTTAGTCATGCTGAAGTCAAAGGCGACTTTCTGGGTCTGACTTTCACCGAATGAGTTCTTCAGTTCCACCTGAACTTCACCTTTGAATCGCCCATTTGCTTTGAAAGCCGGATCGACTTCAAATTCAACAACTCGAGACTTCCCAGACTCAACCGAAACCAATTTGTCGTCGGTGGAACTGACTGCTACCTCGTTGGCTTCATAGCCAGCAGGTACTTCAGTTGCTACAAACTGATTCGGGTCAATGCGAACCGATCCGCTTCCTTCTTCTGGCCCTTCAATGGTGATTGAAACCTTGCTTTTTCCATCGCTATCAATATCGGTCGCAGACACAGCCTTAATAGTTGGGAAACCGTCGCCCAATACGAGTGCAACATTCTCAACTCTTGGTGTGAAGTTGATTTCTTGACCGCCGAGAACTGCAACAGGGGTAAGAGTGAGGACACCGTTTGAGGGCACATTCTCCAGTTGTTCAGCATTGAATGCAATGAAGAAACTGCCAGGCCCTGCGCCCGACTCTGTCACTACCCCTTTGACCAGCGAACTCCCAAGGGAAAGTTCGGCTGAAACTGATAACGGTGAATCAAACTCGGCAACAGATCCAGGTGCGTCGACATCTTCCAGACCATCAAGACCCAGGTCACCAAGTGAGATTTTTATGGGCTGAGGCTCGCGGCGGTCAATTCGTAAAGGAAGATCTTCGATCTCAATGACGACATCTGAGAAGAAGACGCTCATGACAAGAGCGTCGTCGGCACCGACACCTCGGAACTGAAGGCGCCATTCACCAGGCAGTTCATTCACATCAATCTTCAAAATCGTTGAAAGATCGAACGATGGTTGAGATTTAACTCGCCCGTCTTGGACTGAAACCGCTTTACCCCCTTGGGCAAACGACACTGTCTCGTTGTCGGGGTTTATGACCGAAGCTGAATCTATTTCTTTGGTCAAACCAACCAAAACATTGATACGAGAGAGAGGAGGCCTTACCGAAAAGCGAACTTCGCGGCAGTTATCGTTCTGCTCTTCTCCTTTACAAGGAACCAACTCATTTGGATTTCCAGATACAAGATTCCGAAACATCTCTCTAATCAGATCATCTGCGGATTCAACTTCTGTGAAGGTTCCGAAAGGTTCACGTTCACCGCAACCACCCACAAGCATTTGCGACATCAATGAGAAATCTTGCTTCTTGGACGAATTGGAATTAAGCCCAAGTCCGATGACAAAAACTTGTTGACTGCGCAGACGATCTACAACGCCGCCAGATTCACATAATTTCTTCTTCTGCTTGTTCTCGGGCTTCTGGTCTGAACTTGAGTTATCCAAGTCGAGATTGCCATCGGTCAACCACACAAGCGCTTTGCACGCAACCTCTCCCGTACGAGACCGGTCATAATCGACAAAGGAGCGTTCCGCGCCCTCTAGACCTGCTTGATAGTTGGTGACCCCGTCTTGATCACGTTCTCTAAACTTTTCAACTTCGGCGTAAATACTTGAATTGTCGTTTTCAGTGAGTGAGACCCAATCGGATCCGTGGTCTTGAAACTTTTTCGCAAATCCGGTTAGTCGAATGTCGATCTGAAGATTCTCTTTTGCCTTCTCATCGACATCTACAAAGTTGAACGTAAGAGTTGCAATGCTTGAGTTGATTGCATCAACGCGTTTGTCTAGCGGGTCACTCTTTTGCAGGCTCTTTGATTCATCAATAAGAAACTGAATAGCCAATCGCGGATTGACCATCTTGCTGAGGCAGTCCTTAATTGGATTCGGCCTGGGACTATCCGCAGCACCTGCAACCCCAGTGCCAAAAGGCAATAGAAGCCCGACTGCCGCAGCAACTGCGATTGATTCCTTTAACTTCTTACGCATTGCCCAACTCAATCGCGTATCGAATGATGTGCACCAATGTTGCAACTACGCCCAAGACATAGGCCGAACTAGTGGCAACTTGAAACCATGGGTAGCTGTAATCGTAATTCCGATCCATTTGACGTCTACGGTTGATGTACAGAGAGAGAAAAGCCAAGACAGTTCCAACTAAACCGGCGACATATCCGGCCAAAGATCCACCAAAGACGATTGCTGTAACTAGTCCCAACACCGAGAGTCCGATAGAGGTACCCCAAATTGGCAATGGCGGCTTCACACTTTTCCCCATATGGAGAAGACTAACTGGGTAATTGCTGAGTACGGAGACCGAACAACGAGGCGTCCTTTGCCCCGGGGCCAATATTGAGTAACCCGTCGGGTCGCGGCCAGCCCATCGACACCGAAAACACGAACAGATAGAGCAAAACAGCAACCGTCACAAATACCGCAAGCAAGATCCAGGCGATCTTCTTGCGTCGGCGGACGGTTCTCTCCCATTCGGCAATTTGTTCGGGTGTCCAGACTTCTTCTAGTTCACGGCTCTTAATTCTTTGGGGTTTACGGCGTGGGGCATTGCACGCAAAACAACGAACTAGAGAATCTTCAGTTCTTGTTCCGCACTTAGTACAAATCCACATACGAATGACCTACTGCATTGTCTTGAACAAGAAGACGCGTAGCACAATGTCATTCCCGGCACTCTTATCTAGATATCCCGAAAGAGAAGGAAAGTTTTTAGGAGAAGACGAATCAAACTGACCTTCAGAAATCAAGCCTTGTTCAAGAAACCAGTTAACAAGAGTTCCAAAGTATTTTTTGTAAGTGGATCCACTGACCCTACTGTCGCGAGCAAACCAGATAACAAAGCCGATTTTATAGTTCTCTTCCTTAAGCAGGTCGGCTGAAGTTGGTGTTTGATCTTGGTCATCGAACCTAAATGATGCCCGTGTCAACAGGTCCTTAAAATCTTGAACGGTTTTCCCCGTCGAGCCGCCGCCTGGAATAACTATTTTCAACTGCTTCGAGCGATCAGCAATCAGGCCCGTCTTTACCGATGGGACAGTCGTAGTAGTTGTCGTAGTAGTAGTCGTAGCCACTGGACCTGCGTCTGCTTGACTCTCTTGGTCCACGACTAAGAAAATCACCGCAATGGCGAGCAATAAGTCAGCAAAAAGCCAACCGGAGAGACCAAGAATAGATTCCTTATCTCGCCGATTTGTTCGTGGAGAACGTGAGGTTGACCCTCCCTTGGAATGAAACGCCATTAACGATCCCTCGTATCGGATCGACGGATTGCCATTGCTTCCATTGCTGCACTAGTTGTGGCAGCTGCGCCTTGAAGATTGCTGCCGATTGCATCAATCTTGTTGCCAGCTTGTACAAGTGCAACCTCTAGCGAACGGGCGTTTTCGTTGAGCTTGTCCACGATGTCCGTTGTCATCGACTTCAAGCTTCCTTCAAGAGTTCCGATTGTGCCCGATAGTTGTGCTTGGAACACCTTTACCAAGTCCCCCATGTCGGTGTGTGCAGTTGCTGCAGACTCAAGAGTTCCTACCAAAACCGTTAGGCGTTCAGCCGCGGGAGCAAATTCTTTCGCTGACATAGCTGCGAACTCGCCCAAGGTGGAAGCAGCCTTGTCGGCAACAACATTCATGCCCACTGCTGCATCCTTCATTTCATCAGTAGCAGCCTTCAACTGATTGACAGCGTCAGCAAGGCCGCCCTTAAGTGCAGACGGAGTGATTTGACGGAAGCCATGAAGATACAAGCCAACGTTGACCATCATTGACCTAAATCGCGAGTCGGATTCCTCGTCCAATTTATGAGCTTGGGACTCTGCGCGCGCATCCAAGAGATGCGAACCAAATGTCAAAGCAATTAGTGCAGCGATAACCCAAGCATCAATCAAAGCAACTTGTTGTAGGGAGAGATCAATGTTGCTCCAAGCCTCTAGAAATGATTTCCCCTTATTCGCGGGTGCGGCAGAAGCCTCAGCTGCCTTCTCAATTGCATACCAAGTCACAAATACCGGAACGAAAAGTAGAAGGTTACGAAGCAATGTGACCCTATTCGCCCACTTAGCCATGCGCAAGGTGGTGAAATCTCGCATTGGTGGACGCAGCAGGTCATCAAGAGGGAAAGATCCCCATTCGTTCATTTTGCGATTCGCACGAATGTCTTTATGCAGGCGATCAATAATCTCCCGATTTCGGATGCTTGACCCCTCTTCATCCATCCATTTCTTCAATGCATCAGCTGCTGCGAGACGCTCTTTTTCGGAAGCACGAGCAGCTTCTTCTGGTGTCAGTTCAATTCCAGAATCAGAATCGCCAAACTCTTCCTCTTCTTCAACATCCGGCTCTACAAAGAATTCCGATGTGGATTCCACCGGACCCATTGGAATTGCAGAGGACTCCTCTGAGCCAGACGACTCCCCGTCTCCACCTTCTCGGCGACGATTTCCAAACTTTGCCATTTACCTCACCTTGATTCCTGTTTTAGGTCTAATCAGAACATAAGAACTGTGCGCGTCCAGAGGATCCGCGGGTTCAAGAACGATTGGCGGACTTTCATATTTTCTATTTGGTCCTGCCGACTTACCGTAAACCGCTACGAGTCTTATCTCAAATTCAATATTTGGCTTACCCAATGATGAATCAAAGCGGTAATTGACGCCCCGGTCCTCCGTCTTGCTTCGCTCAAGAACTGTAAATCTGTGGTCACCATCTGGCGTCCGAAAACTTATTTGAATTGCATCGAGAACGGAACTCTTGGGCCAGCGAATACCCAGATACGGTCCTCCAGTAGATGGATGGTCTGCATAAAAGAGAACGTCAAGGGTGGAGAAACTGTCATCAAGAGCCAACAAAATTGACCTCTCCAACACATAGGTGTACGCCGTATCGGCTGGATCCCATGGAACACGTCCGTTCTTAAGGTCTTCAGCAATCTCCGTTACTCCGCCGCGAGAAAAATATGAGAACACATCTTCCTTCTTCAAGAATGAGAAGGGCCGATCCAATCGTTGATCACACGCGATGCATCGAAAGTATTCGGGTTTGTTAGTGATGCCACATCCGGAACACACGCAAAGGCTCATAGTTATACCTCAGACGCTTTGCGCAATGATTGAACAAATTTGACGGAACTCAGTATCGGAAAGTCCAGATCCTGCTGCAGAAGGTAGCCACATCACGCTTGGCCATTTCTCTAACAAACCCCATGGTGATTTATCTGGAGCAAAGAGGACCAGTCGACGGGAGTTCTTGTCCATGACTGCATGTTCATCCATTCCAAGGATGCCCCAGCGCTTCTCTAATTCAGTCATGTCTTTGGGGGTCGGGAACTTCACTTGCTCAAGTTCGAACGGAAATTTTCCAAGTGGATGTGCGGAGTCATCAGTCGCCAGAACGATGATGTGTCTGCGTCGACGACCAACATGCTGCCAATCCGAATTCATTGCGTACCACAATGCCTCAAGCGACGATTCTGGATACGACCCTCCACCGGATGCGACGAGAGAATTGATCTGTTCTGCAAAAAGATGTTGTTGGGATGGAAGTGAATAGAACGGCGTTGCACCGATTGCATCTTCAGACGATTCACCAAGGTCCCGAAACCACACAATTCGTACACGAAGCTTTTCGATTCCCTTCCGTTGCGCGTTGAGTTCACCTTCCAAAACTTTGTCAAAGTTCGAAGCCAATTTCTTGAGTTCGTCGAGATATGGCGTCATTGATGCAGTGACGTCAATACAGAAAACGACATCAACGGTGTACGGGGTGTAATCAGAAGTTGACATTACGCGTCTCTCTCGAGGTAAACACCAGACGCAACCAAAAGATCATAAGTGGATGGCCTGTCATTGGGATCTAGACGCAAACAATTCGTAAGAAGATCTTCCAGGCGTGCATTTCCAGTGCCGAGGGATGAATATGACGGAACACCACCAGCGCTGCACGCTTCCTCGGCAGTTCCACGTTTGATGCTCCATTTCGGCAGTTCGGCTTTGTCGCTGAAGACTTGGTGCATCACTAGAGCAAAGGAGAACAAGTCGGAAGACGTCGTGAGAGTTGACGGATCATCGAGGTCGCCATTTTGGTAGTCAGCTCGTTCTGGGCTGAAATACGTTTCATCTCCGCCAATGAGAGTGGCATCGAATGGATGACCTGAGCGGAAACAATTGTCGTAGTCGATAAGGCGCGCCACATAACCAGCAGGTGTGTTGACCGCCAAAATATTGGCGGGCTTGATGTCACCGTGAACATATTGATGTCTATGTAACTGCCAGAGAGAAAGCAAAGCACTCCTGACAAGTCTCAGTTTCTGTTCAGCCTCCAAACGATTGGCCCTAATTCGATTGATAGACGGCGCGGGGTCGAGAGACTCTCGCGCGCGACGTCCAAGCCGCCCACTTGCAGACAGAATTTCATGCGATAGGAATTTCGCGACCTTAAAGATTCTTCCCTCATCCGTACGGCCCATATCAAGAAGTTTGAGCAATGCTCCATCGCCAGGCATTTGTGGAGAAAGGGTTTCCATTACTTGTTTGTGGAACGATTCAAACTCTACGAATGACTTTTCTCTTGCTGCAAACATGTCCGGATCGACACGCTTCACTTCAATGGTGGGAAATGAGATTTCGCCCACAACTTTGACAAGAGTTGCTCCAAATTCCGGATGGGTTGCCTGCCATACATCGGTACTTTTCCCACCACCAATTGGATTCTCAAGAACATTTCTGTTCAATGCCATTCCTTTTCGTAACCGATGAACCCCAACGGCCACATGACGTTCTGGAAGAACTAAGTCAGGCTCTGGCGTGGTCTCAACTGGTCGAACTTTGATGGGGGCGAGAGGAATTCGTTCAGAATCAGAACCGCCAGGTTCTGGAAATTGCCCGTCTCCGCTTGATGGCAAAGGAGTTGGGGCGTCAAAGAAGCCATCGGCTGGATCTTCATATTGCTCGGTCATGACTTGCCCCCTCCGAGCCATTCACAATACTGCGGTCTTTCCGTTGCCCAAATACCGTCCACCGTCTCGGAGAATTCTTCCGATGTCATTTCTGCATTGAGAACGGAATAACGGTCTTCGAGAACGTTGCGACGGACCGCAAATGCATCATTAAGTTCACTGACGCTACGGAACCCAATTGCCGCAACCACACATGACACGTCATCCTGCGCAATTTTGGTAAATCGCTCCATGAGCACATTCCCAACAGAAATTCCCGATCTTTCTGCTACATCAAAAGATTCAAGCAGCAAAAGTTCCACCTCGCCGGGCGAGCGAACGTACCCACTGAAACCGTCTGACGCTGCCAAGACGATGCAAGGACCGATGAGTTTGTTCTGCACCTCGTTCAGTGTGAAGTCAACAGATGCAGAAACAACGTTCATCATTGGAGGATCTTGTCGTAATTGTTCAAGGGGGTCTTCAATATCGACATCGTCGCGAGTGAGTTGTTGAAGTCCTTGTTGTGGAGTCACAATCCACACACGTGAATCCCCCGCCCACAATGCTCGGACCTCCACTCGAATTTGGCCTGATGTGTGAGTGATGGAAACATCTGCACAGGCGAGAGTGGTGGGCAATGTCTTGGTTAACGTGCCCCTAATGCGCGAAGTGCCGGGGCCAATTCCAAGTTTCTCCGCGTAATCCTTCATCCGTTTTGCTAAGTGAGTAGTCAACTCTCGTCCAGAAATTTCGTCACGACCAAGACTCAAGACTCCATTCACCACTTTTTCTGCTGAATAGCGAAAACACTCAAGTCGAGCTATTCGTGAGGCTCTATAGGCCTCTGTGAAATTGTTGTCTCGCTCTACAACTGATGCTCCAGCACCACCCATACCATCAAATACACCAATGAAAATGCGCTCTTTCCCCGCCGCCGAGGAGGCCACCATTAGTGGTTCAGAGTCTTCTGAACGGTCCCCAGTTTTTGCAGAGTAAAAGCCTGCGACTTGCACTAACTGGCTCTGAGTTTCAAAACTCCAGGTTCCTGAATCACCATCTAGTTGTGCAGCAGTACAAGGAACACGTGAAATCGCGACATCAAGAACTCCTCTTTTGCTCAAATTGGTTGGCAGGCGAACCACTTCGTTCTTGCGATCCGCAAAGACATAAACGTCCTGCTTCGCCTTAGTTGCTTTACGCATTTGAGTCGGGCGACGCGAAGGTTGCGAAATAGCCAGGCCGGACTCGGACTCGTTGTCTTGGTCATACATCGCTGGTTGATCACTGCGACTGAAATCATGCTCATCGCCGATAACTCGGACAGAAGGAGTTTGCGGCCGGTTATGAGGAGTTGAGTGATCTCTTTCAGGCCTATATGGCGGTAGATCAGATTCGCTGCGACGATTGAGATCTGATTGCCAAATGGGGTCAAACAGCCAGGCAAACAAACCACGTCCTCTATTGCGTGAATTCGGCCTCATGTCTAGACAATAGACTCGCTTTTCAATGAAATGTAACGTCTGCGCAAAAAGCATTTCCGACCGGTACTACATCAATCCGCTCTTTGGTGAAAATGCGTGTAGTTGGTGCGTTGACAGTTTGGGCTGCAGGTGCACATGGTGTGGCCGTTTCAAAGAAACCCGAGATCATTTCGGTAAACCCGCATGTCAAAGTTGCATTAGAAGTTCGGTTAGTTCAGAGAAACAGATTGCTGAACTAGTGAAGATGACACTTCCAATACTTGGAGCGCATTTAGGGCCAAATTCTTACAACCACATTCCTGTTTCGTTCGGGATTTATGCAGATGACGATTCTCAGCCTTTGGGACTGGCATTTTTTGGCGGTGGGTCTGAACTTATTCGGCTTTGGCAAGGGATGCCACGAGGATTTGCAATTGGCGTATTGGCGCACGAATACGGGCATATGGCACTGAATCTTGATCACCGAACCCTGGAGAACCGACCAGGCATTTCTTCTCGCGAACGAATTATTGAAGAAGGGTTCTGTGAGGTCATGTGTGCGACCGCTCTCCTTTCTCAGAGTTCGGATGATGCCCGTTGGATGTCATTCCTGATGCCAGGAAATCCGGACCCCGTATACGGAGACGGTTTCCGAATGATGTGGCCACGAGCACTTGAATTGGGATCTGTAGCTGCCTTGCTGCAGGAATTGACTGGCGAAGTTCATCCATTTCGAGGACCCAGACCCGACATCCTTCACGATGACTTCACAATTCCCGATGACATTGCTCCGCTTGTTGAAGGAACTAGTGGCGATCGCGACAAGGGTGTCCTGCGCGGTACGGCACTACATGTGCGCGATATGCCCGAAGGCGCCCCTACCGGCCCACGTTTACGTGGCAAAGGGCTACACGTCCTTGAAGACAAGCCCTCAATTCCAACCGGGAAAACACCAAAAGGAATTTTGCGAGGAACTGGTCTTCGAGGACCAGACAAACCAAAGACTGGCTCGCCCCCGAAGAAGGGAACGCTTCGCGGAAAGGGGTTGGACAAGAAATGAGCAACAATCAACTGACCTACCACATTGATCTTGTTCTATGTATTGACTGCACAGGAAGCATGCGCGGAACTTTGCAATCTGTCAAAGACGCGGCGCTTGAGTTTCATCACATGTTCACTGCGCGAATGGGAGAAAAAGGAAAAATTATTACGGGGATGCGTGTGCGAGTTGTTGCGTTTCGAGACATATTTGCAGATGACCCAGCATTTGAAGTTTCAGAATTCATCGATGTGCAACATGACGCTGAACAGTTCAAGACATTCGTAAGTGGGCTGAAGGCTAAGGGAGGCGGAGGTGACGGACCCGAATCTGCTCTCGAGGCTCTTTCAATCTCTCTCAATTCTTCGTGGTCATCCGATGCGGACAGACTTCGCCATGTAGTTGTCATGTGGACCGATGCACTTCCCCACCCACTTGAAAGGGGTGCCGAGCAGCACGCACAGTCACAATTCAGTTCTCACATTGCGTCGGATCTCAATCAACTAACAGACTGGTGGAATGACCGGCAGAACAAGCGGATCCGGCATGACGCAAAGCGCCTAGTCATATTCGCACCCGAGAAAGGTGCATGGATTGACATTGCCGAGAATTGGGATAACTGCGTGTACTTGCCTTCAGTTGCGGGCAAGGGATTAAGAGAATTTGAATTTGACCAGATTCTCGAAATTCTCACGAACAGCATTTGATGTTCGGAGATTGCGCATATGTCGGGGCTCACTTACTGCGTTGACATTGTGTTTTGCATTGATTGCTCTGCCTCGATGGAGCAAGTGCACAAAGAACTAAAGGAAAGAATTCTGCGAATTCCACGCGACCTTGTGCTGATGATGCGAAGCAAAGGCAAGGAGATCACTCAATTGAGGACTCGAATAATTTCGTTTTCAGACGAGTTGTCAACCCCTGAGACCAGATTCATCAACTTTGGCAGCGAAACTTTCAGTTGGACACATCACGATCGTGTGCGTCGATTAAAAATAGATACGTCTTGTACGCAGAGTCGTCACGCAGGGCTTGAAGCGCTCGCTGTTGCAATGGGATCAGACTGGACTCAAGAAGGCGACTTCCAACGTCACATCATCGTGATGTTCTCCGACGCATCAGCACACCGCCTCGAAGACCGCGTCGGTGAAGTGCCAGCCAAATTCTTGCCGAATACCCCTTTGACTCTTGACGAATTAGAGGAAAAGTGGGATCTTCAATCGCACCACGGATTAAGTCTGGCTTTGTTTACACCAGATGTTTACCCATGGTCAACCATCGGGGACAGCTGGGCACGAACAATCTTCCTTCCCTCCAAAGCCGGCGAAGGACTCGCAGAAGTCGAATACAAGACCATCCTCGAAATTTATGCAAATGAGTTATAGACAGGTTGACGACCACGAAGCGGTGTTGGCAATTTACCTGTTGAGTAATCACCCACAAAGAACTCCGTCCGAAGTTCGATACGCCTAATGGAGGCCCAGGTGACAGAAGGGTTCTCTTTCAAGATTGACATTGTCTTTTGCATTGATGTCACGGAAGGGATGGATCCGCTCGTTCATTCATTCCAATCACGTCTTCCACTACTAGTTGCCCAGCTTGAAGCACGATTATCTGAAAAGCACAAGGTTGCCGATCAGATTCGCATCAGGATCGTTGCTTTCGGTGACTGCAACGTAGATACGAACCCACTGAACGCCTCGCCGTTCTACACAGTTCTTCCTGCCGAACAAACCGCAGACCTGAACTCGTTCGTCAGTGCTCTCAGCGCAAATGGCGGCGGCGACGAACCAGAGTCAGGTCTTGAAGCACTCGCTGTTGCAATGGCATCAGACTGGACTCAAGAAGGCGACCGCCAACGTCACATCATCGTGATGTTCACCGACGCATCAGCACACCGCCTCGAAGACCGCGTGGGTGATATTCCACCAACATTCGCCTCACAGATCCCATCCTCTATTGACAAGATGACCGATGGCTGGGAAGGTGGCGGACAAAGTGCCAGCGGTGTTGCAACAACACTCAAACAACCCGCTCGTCGCCTCGTTCTCTTCGCACCAGACATGTACCCATGGCCAACCATCGGGGACAGCTGG
>Ga0315907_10001970_pt1 | contig 26823 bp, 26 predicted proteins | sample LakEriMetagenome_3_FD_203525 | JGI IMG/M metagenome (GOLD analysis project Ga0315907, IMG submission 203525) | Freshwater fungal communities from buoy surface, Lake Erie, Ohio, United States - Buoy 12 MA123 | ecosystem: Environmental > Aquatic > Freshwater > Lake > Lake biofilm | place: USA...
CCCCGATCGTGGGCGAGGGGGCCGGGTTCCTGCGGATCCTGCGCACGCTCCGCCTGCTGCGCACCTATCAGGTGCTGATGCTGCTGCGGTCGGAGAACCGGTTCTTCCGCCGGAACGAGGACGTGACTGTCGCGGCGACCAACCTCTGCGTCTTCCTCTTCGTCATGTCGGGGATCGTCTACGAGACGCAGCACTGGAAGAACCCGGCGATCGCGAACTACGTCGACGCGCTCTACTTCACGGTCACGGCACTGACGACGACCGGCTTCGGCGACATCACGCTGCAGGGCACCTCCGGCAAGCTGATCTCGGTCGCGATCATGATCGTCGGCGTGACGCTCTTCCTGCGCCTCGCGCAGGTCGTCATGCGGCCACCCAAGGTCCGCCACCCCTGCCCCACCTGCGGCCTCCAGCGCCATGAGCCGGACGCCGTCCACTGCAAGGCCTGCGGCCAGATCCTGAACATCCCGGACGACGGCATCGACTGATACGATCGGGTGTGTCATTTTCACCGAAGGTTTCCGGATGGACGAGCATGACCGACCGCACGCGCCGCTGCCTCCTCGCGACCGCCGCCGCCGGCCTGCTTGCGGGCTGCGCGACGGGGTCGGCGGGGGCGGCGCCGACCGATCTCTCCGCCCTGCCGCCGCATCCGCGCCTCTTCGCGACGCCGTCGACGGTGGCCCGGGCCCGGGCGCATCTCGCGGCCGATCCCATGGCGCGGCGCCGGCGCGACGACCTGGTGCGGCAGGCCGAACGGCTCCTGACCGAGGCGCCGACGTCCCGCCAGTTCGAGCCGCGCCGCCCCGTCCTGCTGCTGACCAGCCGCCGGGTGCTGGATCGGATCCAGCTCCTCGGCGTCCTCGACGCGCTCGCGGGCGGGGTCCCCCGCTATGTCGAACGCGCGCTGGCCGAGGTTCGGGCGGCGATCGACTTCCCGGACTGGAACCCCTCCCACTTCCTCGACGTGGCCGAGATGGCGCACGCGGTCGGCCTCGCCTACGACTGGTTCCACGACCGGATGGACCCCGACCTGCGGACGGCGGTGCGGACCGCGCTGGTCGAGAAGGCCTTGCGGCCGGGGTTGGAGGATTTCGCCCGCCGCCGCTTCTGGACCACGGCGACCCACAACTGGAACCTCGTCTGCTGCGGCGGGCTCGTCGTCGCGGCGCTGGCCGTGGGTGCGGAGGCGCGGGAGGCGGGCGAGGTGCTCGAGCGCTGCGTCGCCGCCGCGCGGGCCGGCTTCTCCAGCTACGGGCCCGACGGCGGGTGGGACGAGGGGCCGGCCTACTGGCAGTACGCGACCGTCTACGCGGGCACGCTGCTCGCGGCGCTGGAGGGCTGCGGCCTGTCCGACGGCGGCCTGATCGACAGCCCGGGCTTCGCCCGCACGGGCGACTACGCGGCCCACTTGTCGGCCCCGTCGGGCCGCGTCTTCAACTTCGGCGACGGCGGCGAGCGGATGGCGCGCACGCCCCACCTCCTCTGGCTCGCCGCCCGCATCGGCGATCCGGCCGCCGCCTTCGCCGAGACGGCGCGGACCGACTGGCCGGCCCCCCTCAGCCTGCTGTGGGCCGGCCCCGCCCCGCCCCCGCCCGCGGCCCGGGCGGCCCGGTTCCGCCATGTGGAGACGGCGGCGTTCCGTGGCGCGTGGGACGATCCGCGGGCCACCTGGTTCGCCATCAAGGGCGGCGACACGGCCGCCAACCACGGCAGCCTCGACCTCGGCACCTTCGTGGCCGAGTTCGCGGGCGAGCGGTTCGCGCTCGACCTGGGCCCCGACGACTATTCGCTGCCGGGCTACTTCGACCGGCGCCGCCGCTATGCCTACTACCGCAATGCCAGCGCGGGGCAGAACGTGCTGACCGTCGGCGGGGCGGACCAGCGCCTCGGCGCGAAGGCGGCCATCGCTTCGTTCGGCGAGACCGACGCCTTCGCCTTCGCCGTGGTCGACCTCGACGCCGCGACGCCGGACGTGCGCCACCGCCGCGGTGGCGCGCTGGTCGACCGGCGGCACGTGGTCATCGTCGACGAGGTGGCGCCCGCGCGCGCCGCCACGCTCGAATGGCGGATGCACACCCGCGCGACGGTCGAGGTCACGGGCGGCACGGCGCGGCTGACGCAGGGGGGCGCCGCGATCTTCGCGTACCTGCTGGCGCCCGCGGACGGCGCCTTCGCCGTGGAGGACGCAACCGCCCCCGCGCCGGAGAACCCGAACACCGGCATCCGGCGCCTCATGGTCCGGCTCCCGGCGGCGGAAGGGGCGCGGCGGATCGCGATCCTGCTGACGCCAGACGCGAACCCGCCGGCGACGGCCGTCGCGGCGGCGGCCCGACCGCTCGCATCCTGGGGCTGACGGCGAACCACCGGCCGCTCCGGGCGGCGGAGGGCCTTCCGGTGGCGTGAACCGGCGGCAAGGTCCTCACCCTCTCCACTACCCCGCCGCCGACACCCACACCAGCGTCAGGTCGTCGTCCAGCGGGCGGCGGCCGGGCGCGTGGAAGAGGTCGAGGAGGCGGTCGAGCGCCCGGTCCGGGCCGCCGGCCCGGACCTGCCGGACGAGGGCCGCGGCCCCGTCCTCGCCCAGCATCCGGCCGAAGCGGTCGGGCGATTCCAGCAGCGCGTCGGAGAAGGCGAGGAGCGCCCAGCCGTCCGGCAGGTCGATGCGCTGCGTGTCGTAGGTCGCTTCCTTCACGATGCCGAGAAAGAGACCCGACCCCTCCAGCGACCGTGCGGTGGAACCGTCGTCGAGAATCGGCCCGGGGTGCCCGGCGCTCGCCCAGGCGAGGGTGCGGGCCGCCGGGTCGATCACGCCGTAGAAGGCCGTCGCGAACTGGCCCGGGCGCAGCAGGTCCTTCAGGTCGGCCCCGAGGCGGGCGAGCCATTCGCCCGGCTCCCGGTCGCCGGGCGGGTTGTTCTCGATCAGGGTGTGCAGGCGAAAGGTGTTGATCGCCGCCGGGATGCCATGGCCGGAGAAGTCCGCCACCAGCACCCCGACCCCGCCGCACGGATGGGGGAAGACCGACCAGAAGTCGCCGCCGAGTTCGGTCGACGGCTCGAACACCGCGGCGACGTCGAGCCCCCGCTCCCGGCACTGCGGTGCGAAGCGCGCGGCGTCGGGGACGAGGGAGAGCTGCATCGACCGCGCGGAGACGAGGTCCTGCTCGACCCGGGCGCGGAAGTCGCGCAGCGCCTGGACCATGCGCCGCTTCTCCAGGTGCAGGCGCAGGCGCGAGACCGTCTCGGCGTAGACCAGCGGCTTGCCCATCACGTCCGAGGCCCCGGCCTCGAAGCAGGCGATGCGGCCCTGGTCGGAGGCGATCTCGGTCTGGAAGATGACGGGCACGTCGCCGAAGGCGGCGTCGGCGCGCAGGCGCCGGCACATGGCGAGTCCGTCCAGCCCGGGAAGGGTCGCCTCGGTGAAGACCACGTCCGGGCGGAACCGCTCCACCCGGCGCAGCGCGTCGTCGCCGTCGCCGGCGAAGTCCACCTGCCCGACGCCCGCCCAGCGCATGTAGCGCTCCAGCACGCTGCGGGCGCTGCGGCTGGGATCGACGATCAGCACCCGGGCCGAGGCGAGGTCGGGCGCGCCGTCCTCCGGCGGACCCGACCCGGTCAAAGCTCGAAGCTCAGGACGAGGGTGCGGCCGCCGTCCTCGACCGCCAGCGCGCCGGCCATCGCCCGCATGATCTCCAGGCCCCGACCGCTCTTCGCGTCCTCGGCCCTGGCCACGAGCGTCGCGGGATCGTAGCCCACCCCCTCGTCGGTCACGCGGAGGTCCAGCCGGCCCCCCTCCCGCACGATCGCGATCGTGATCCGCCGGGCGCCGTACGCGGGATCGGCCATCCGCTCGGTCACGCGCCCGCAGAAGGCGTCGAAGCTCTCCGCCGTGGTCCCGAACGAACTGCCGATCGCGAGGTTGCCATGGATGACGGCGTTCGCGACCGCCTCGTGCAGGGCGAGTTCCACGTCCGCCCGCTTCTCGGCGGCGATCATCTGGCGCCCCTCGAGCGCGTCGCACACGAGGGCGGCGCAGTCGATCGACCAGGCGGTGGCGGTGGCGAGCGACAGCGTCGTCGCCGTGGCCGCGACCGCCGACCGCACGGCCACCTCCGGCGTCCGGCCGGTCACGTCGACGAGGCCGTGGAAGCCGCGGACGATCAGATCCGTCAGCCCGGCCCGGTCGGTTGAGGCGAACAGCGCGACGTCGCGCGGGGCGGGCCCCGCCCCGGCCGGCGACACGCCGATGCCGGCCGCCGCGGCGGTCGCCGCGAGCACGCCGGACTGGACCCCCACCCCGTGGAGGTTGGCCGCGACCGCGCTCACGCGGCGGGCTCGATCACGAACAGCGCGTCGAACTTCGCGATGTCGAAGACGCGCTTCACATGGCCCTTGGGGCCGCGGAGGACGAGGCGGGCGCCGTGGGAACCGGCCGCGTCGCGTGCCATGAGCAGCATGCCGAGCGCCGCCGAATCGACGAACTCCACCGCCGACAGGTCGATGGCGCAGGTGCCGCCGGTCATCTGGCCGATGCGCTGCACGACCTTCCCGAACGGCTCCCGGTCGACGAAGGTGAACCGGCCCGACATCGCGACCGTGAGGTCGCTTCCCGTTTCGACGATCTTGTAGTCCATCGTTTCCGCCCGTCCGTCGCTGCGCCGGCACCCGGGCCCCACGCCGGACCCGCACGGCATTTTCCGACACGACGGGCCGAAATGCCAGCGATGGTGGTGGGCCCGCGCGATTCCGGCCTACTCCGGCGGTCCCGCCTCCCCGTCGGCGACCGCCGCGGAGCGGGCGGCCTCCTGCTGGCGCCGCCAGAGCGCGGCGTAGACGCCGTCGAGACGAAGCAGGTCGTGATGGCGCCCGCGCTCGACGATGCGGCCGTCGTCCAGCACCAGGATCTCGTCGGCGTCGATGACGGTCGACAGCCGGTGGGCGATGACCAGCGTGGAGCGGCCCCGGCTGACGTCCTTCAGATTGCCCTGGATCTCCCGCTCGGTGTGGGTGTCCAGGGCGCTCGTCGCCTCGTCGAGCAGCAGGATGGGCGGGTTCTTCAGGATGGTGCGGGCGATGGCGACGCGCTGCTTCTCCCCCCCCGAGAGCTTGAGCCCACGCTCGCCCACCATCGTCTCGGCCCCGTCCGGCAGGCGGGCGATCAGCCCGCCCAGTTCCGCCAGCCGCGCCGCGCGCTCCACCTCCTCCGGCTCGGCCCCGGGGCGGCCGTAGGCGATGTTGTAGGCGATGGTGTCGTTGAACAGCACCGTGTCCTGCGGGACGATGCCGATCGACTTCCTGAGGCTCGCCTGCGTCACCGTGCGGATATCCTGGCCGTCGATGCGGATGACGCCGCCGTCCACGTCGTAGAAGCGGAAGATCAGCCGCCCGATGGTGGACTTGCCCGCCCCCGACGGGCCGACGATCGCGACCGTGCCGCCCGGCGGCACGGTGAAGCTGATCCCCTTCAGGATCGGCCGGCGGTCGTCGTAGCCGAAGCGCACGTCCTCGAAGACGAGCGCCCCGCCGCCCACCGCGAGCGGGGGCGCGCCCGGCGGGTCCTGCACCTCGCGGTTGACCGACATGAGCGCGAACAGGGTCTCCATGTCGGTCAGCGACTGCTTGATCTCGCGGTAGACGACCCCGAAGAAGTTCAGCGGCTGGTAGAGCTGGAGCATGTAGGTGTTGACCAGAACGAAGTCGCCGATCGTGCGCTCGCCGTCGACGATGCCCTGCGCGGCCATCAGCATCACGATCACCACCCCGGCCGAGATGATGAAGGACTGGCCGATGTTCAGCAGCGACAGCGACTGCTGGCTGCGCACCGCCGCGCCCTCGTAGCGCCGGAGCGCCCGGTCGTAGCGCTGGGCCTCGTGCTCCTCGTTCCCGAAGTACTTGACCGTCTCGTAGTTGAGGAGGCTGTCGACCGCGCGGGTGTTCGCCCGGCTGTCGAGGTCGTTCATCTCGCGCCGGAAGCGCAGGCGCCATTCGGTGATGGTGAAGGTGTAGACGATGTAGCAGGAGATCGTGACCAGCGTGACCACCGCGAACCGCCAGTCGTAGAGCCACCAGAGGATCGCGCTGACCACCAGGATCTCGAACAGGGTCGGCAGGATCGAGAAGAGCGAATAGCTGAGCAGCGTCGAGATCGCCTTGGTGCCCCGCTCGATCGCGCGCGTGAGGCCGCCGGTCTGGCGTTCGAGGTGGAAGCGCAGCGAGAGCGCGTGGAGATGGCGGAAGACCTCGAGCGCCACCTGCCGGATCGCCCGCTGCCCCACCTTGGCGAACACCGCGTCGCGCAGTTCGGCGAAGGCGAGGGAGAGCGTGCGCGCGCCGCCGTAGGCGAGCACCAGCCCGATCGGCAGGGCCAGCGCCGTGGCCGTCCCGACCGACAGCGCGTCGACGGCGCCCTTGTAGAAGATCGGCACCGAGACGATGGCGAGCTTGGCCACCACGAGGCAGAAGAGCGCGAGGACGACCCGCGCGCGAAGATCCCAATCGCCGGCCGGCCAGAGATAGGGGAGCAGGCGCCGGACGGCCGCCATCTCGCCGATGGGGGGCACGTTCGTGGGCCCGGACGGCGGGGCCCCGCCGAAACGACGTCTCATCGTGCGGTCTCATCCTTCGACAGGCTCAGGACGAGGCGCCCGGCCGAGGCGCTCACGCAGGGAGCCTCGCCTCGCGCCCGTCGAGGGGTGAGGCGGTCCGCCCACCCGCGCCCCTCATCCCCGCCGCATGATCTCCCGGACGGCCTCGGCCAGCCGGCGGTAGACCTCGTCCTCGGGGTTCTCCCCGCCGACGATGCTCTTCTTGAGGCGGGCCAGCCTCGGATCGGGGAGCGGACGGCGGTCCCGCTCGGGGTCCCGGCGATCTGCGGCGCGTTCTGCGGACATCCCACGGCCTCAGTCCGCCGCCGCCGGACGCGACCGCTCGGCGAGCAGCGCCAGGATCTCGGCCGCCGCGGCGGGGATGTTCGTGCCCGGCCCGTAGACGGCCGCGACGCCCGCGGCCTTGAGGAACGGATAGTCCTGGGGCGGGATGACGCCGCCGCAGACGACGAGGACGTCGTCCGCCCCCTGCCGGCGGAGTTCCGCCACCAGTTCGGGCACCAGCGTCTTGTGCCCGGCCGCCTGGGTGGAGACGCCGACCACGTGCACGTCGTTCTCGATCGCCTGCCGCGCCGCCTCCTCGGGCGTCTGGAACAGCGGGCCGACGTCGACGTCGAAGCCGATGTCGGCGAAGGCGGTGGCGATCACCTTCGCCCCCCGGTCGTGGCCGTCCTGGCCCAGCTTGACCACGAGGATGCGCGGGCGGCGCCCCTCGGCCTCGGCAAAGGCGGCCACGTCGCCCTGGATGCGCGCATAGCCCGCGTCGCCCTCGTAGGCGGCGCCGTAGACGCCGGAGACCGAGCGGATGACCGCCTTGTGCCGGCCCCAGACGCGTTCCAGCGCCATCGAGATCTCGCCCACCGTGGCCCGGGCGCGGCTCGCCTCGACCGCGAGCGCCAGCAGGTTCCCGCTGCCGTCCGTCGCGGCGGCCGACAGCGCGGCCAGCGCCGCCTCGACCTTCGCCGGGTCCCGCTCCGCGCGGAGCTTCGCCAGCCGCGCGACCTGGCTCACCCGCACCTCGGTGTTGTCGATGTCCAGCACGTCCACCCGCTCGACCTCGGCCGGGCGGTACTTGTTCACCCCGACGATGACCTCCTCGCCCCGGTCGACGCGGGCCTGCCGGCGGGCCGCCGCCTCCTCGATCCGGAGCTTGGGCAGGCCGGCCTCCACCGCCTTCGTCATGCCGCCCATGGCCTCCACCTCGGCGATCAGGGCGCGGGCGGCGGTGGCCAGATCGTTCGTCAGGCTCTCGACGTACCAGGAGCCGCCGAGCGGATCGACGACCTTGGTCACCCCCGTCTCCTCGGCCAGGATCAGCTGGGTGTTGCGGGCGATCCGGGCGGAGAAGGGGGTGGGCAGGCCCAGCGCCTCGTCGAAGGCGTTGGTGTGCAGCGACTGCGTGCCGCCCAGCACCGCCGCCATCGCCTCCACCGTCGTGCGGACGATGTTGTTGTAGGGGTCCTGCTCGGTCAGCGAGACGCCCGACGTCTGGCAGTGGGTGCGCAGCATCAGCGAGCGCGGATCGGCGGGATCGAAGTGCGCCTTCATCAGCTCCGCCCACAGGAGGCGGGCCGCGCGGAGCTTCGCGATCTCCATGAAGACGTTCATGCCGATGGCGAAGAAGAACGACAGGCGCGGGGCGAATTCGTCGACCGCGAGGCCGCGGGACATCGCGGCGCGCACGTACTCCAGCCCGTCTGCCAGCGTGAAGGCGAGTTCCTGCACCGCCGTCGCCCCGGCCTCCTGCATGTGGTAGCCGGAGATCGAGATCGAGTTGAACTTCGGCATGTGCCGGGCGGTGTGGGCGATGATGTCGGCCACGATCCGCATGGAGGGTCCGGGCGGGTAGATGTAGGTGTTCCGGACCATGAACTCCTTGAGGATGTCGTTCTGGATGGTGCCCGACAGCTTCGCCTGCGGCACCCCCTGCTCCTCGGCGGCGACGATATAGCCCGCCAGCACCGGCAGCACCGCCCCGTTCATGGTCATCGAGACCGACATCCTGTCGAGCGGGATGCCGTCGAACAGGATCTTCATGTCCTCGACGCTGTCGATCGCCACGCCGGCCTTGCCGACGTCGCCGACGACCCGCGGATGGTCGCTGTCGTAGCCGCGGTGGGTCGCGAGGTCGAAGGCGACCGAGAGGCCCATCTGCCCGGCCTTGAGGTTCGCCCGGTAGAAGGCGTTCGAGGCCTCGGCCGTGGAGAAGCCCGCATACTGCCGGACGGTCCAGGGGCGCACGGCGTACATCGTCGCCCGCGGCCCGCGGGTGAACGGATAGGCGCCGGGAAGCCCCGGATCCGGCAGCCCGGCGACGTCCGCCGCGGTGTACACCGGGCGCACGTCGATGCCCTCGGGCGTACGCCAGACGAGCGAGGCGGGGTCCCTGCCGCCGAGATCCTCGGCCGCCAGCCGGCGCCAGTCCTCCGTCCCGGGGTGACGAGTGTCGGTCATGCCGGATCCTCGACGTTGCAGTCCACGACGACGGCGCGATCCTAGACCCTGGGCCCCGCCCGCGCCAAGCCGGGCGCGTCGATCCGGCCCCGCGCGAAGGGCTGGACAAACGGGCCGAAGGGGCGCATACACGCGTAGGATGCAACTGCCTATCGCCGACCCCCTGATGCCGGACCCGACGACCGCGCCGCCCCGACCGGCCGAACTGGGGGAGGGTGCGCCAACCACGCAGCGCCGCCCCCCACGGTTCCGCGCGTTCTGCCGCACCGCCCTCGCCGACGTCGCCGCGGAACAGGGGATGCCGGTCGAGGGGCTGATCGCGCTGATCGACGGGCGACGGGGCCGGTCGTCGCTGACCGCGGCGGCGGAACGGTTCGTCGCCGCCTATTTTCACGCCCGCGCCGCGGCCTCGGTCAGCCATCCCGGGTTGAGGGAGGAGGCCCCCCTCCTCGACGAGGTCCTCGACCGGCTGCGCTGAGGGACACGCGATCGACCGCCGCGGGGGTTGCCACGGCGCGCCCGCTGTCGGATCGTGCGGCATCCTTCGAACACCGGGCAGCATCCATGGACACCGACACCCGCGCCGCCGCCGTCGCCCGCGACCGTTCCGATGCGCTGGCGGGCTTCCGCGACCGCTTCGCCCTTCCGGGCGGCACCGTCTATCTCGACGGCAACTCCCTCGGCGCCCTCCCCTGCGCGACGGCCGACCGGGTCGCCCGGGTGGTGACGGCCGAGTGGGGCCGCGACCTGATCCGGAGCTGGAACGTCAATGAATGGATGCACATGCCGACCCGCGTCGGCGACAAGATCGGCCGGCTGATCGGCGCCGCGCCGGGGCAGGTCCTGTCGGCGGACAGCACCTCGGTCAACGTCTTCAAGCTCGCGGCCGGCGCGCTGCGCCTGCGGCCCGACCGGCGGACGGTGGTGTCCGACCGCGGGAACTTCCCGACGGACCTTTATATGGTGCAGGGCCTGTCCGACCTGATCGGCGGGCGGTGCGAGCTGCGCGTCGTCGAGGAGGGCGAGGTGGCGTCGGCGATCGACGACACGACGGCGCTGGTCATGCTGACCGAGGTGAACTACCGCACCGGCTGGCGCCACGACATGCGCAAGGTGACCGAGGCCGCGCACGCCAAGGGCGCGCTGGTCCTCTGGGACCTCGCCCATTCGGCCGGCGCCTTCCCGGTGGACCTCGACGGCTGCGGCGTCGATTTCGCGGTGGGCTGCGGCTACAAGTACCTGAACGGCGGCCCGGGCGCCCCGGCCTTCCTCTACGTCGCGAAACACTGGCAGGACACGCTGGCCGTGCCCCTGTCCGGCTGGCTCGGCCACGCCGCCCCGTTCGACTTCGACCTCGCCTATCGCCCGGCCGATGGCATCCGCCGCCAGCAGTGCGGCACGCCGCCCGTGCTCTCGATGGCGGCGCTGGAGGTGGGCGTCGACCTGATGCTGGAGGCCGACCTCGCCGCCGTGCGGGCGAAGTCCCAGGCCCTGATCGACCTGTTCCTCGCCCGGGTGGAGGCGAGCTGCGGCGAATGGGGCTTCCGCGTCGTCACCCCACGCGACCCGGCGGTGCGCGGCAGCCAGGTCTCGATCGCCCATCCCGAGGGGTTCGCGATCATGCAGGCGCTGATCGGCCGCGGCGTGATCGGCGATTTCCGGGCGCCGGACATCCTGCGCTTCGGGCTCACGCCCCTATATGTCGGGTACGCGGACGTCTGGGACGCGGTCGAAACCCTGGCGGACATCATGCGCACGGGGTCGTGGGACCGGCCGGAGAACAGGCGCCGCGGCGTCGTCACCTGACAGGAGCCCCGTCCATGATCGTGACCACCACGCCCAGCGTCGAGGGCCGCCGCATCGTGGCCTATCTCGGCATCGTCGGCGGCGAGGCGATCCTCGGCGCCAACGTCTTCCGCGACCTCTTCGCCTCGATCCGCGACATCGTCGGCGGCCGCTCGGGCGCCTACGAGCGCACGCTGCGCGAGGCCAAGGACACGGCCATCCAGGACATGGTGGACGCGGCCGCGGCCCGCGGCGCGGACGCGGTCGTGGGCGTCGACCTCGACTACGAGGTGGTGGGGTCGAACGGCTCCATGCTCATGGTCACGTGCAGCGGCACCGCCGTGAAGCTCGGGTAGGCCCGCGGGTCAGCGCCCCACCGCGGCGGCGAAGCGGGCGAGGTCGTCGATGAAGGCGCGGGCGCCCACCACGATGTCGATGCCGCTGTAGGCGCCGCGCCGCATGGTCGAACTCTCGATGCCGACGACCCACCAGCGGCCGTCGCGCAGCGCGAGGTTGGGGGAGCCGCTGTCGCCCACCACGCTGCCGCAGCGGTGGCCGTAGGTCCGGTCCTCGAACGTCATGAGCGCCCGGCACGGGGCGCGCACCGTCTGCCGGCGCCCCTGGCTGCGTCCATAGCCCACCTGGACGAGACCCGTCGCCCGCGGCCCGGCGATCGCGTCGTCGTTCACCGCCAGCACGGGGAGCACCCCCGTCCCGGGCGGCGGATCGTCGCCGAGCGCGAGGAACGCATAGTCCGCCCCGCCGAGCGCGCCGTCCTGGAACCAGGGGGCATAGTCGAAGGCGGGCGCCACCACGTCGGCGACGACGGTCAGCGGCGGCACCACGTCGCCCCCCTCGAACCCCGGCCGGAAGACCATCGGGCGCAGGCGGTTGCCGAAGGCGTCGTGCAGGCAGTGGGCGGCGGTGAGCACCACCCGGGGCGCCACCAGCGTGCCGGTGCAGATGGCCCCGCCCGCGAAGTCGATCCGGCCGATCGCCCGGCGCGCCGCGTCGATCCCCGGAAGGCCCGCGATCGCCGGGGCGGGCCCGGCCGGGACGGGCGGGAGCGGCGGCGGCGGTCCGGCGCAGGCCGCCACGAGCAGCGCCGCCAGCGCCCCGGACGCCCGGATGCCGGCCATTTCAGCCCTTCGCCGGCCGCGCGAACGTGACCCGTTCGCCGCCGACCGCGACCTCCGCCTCCACCCCGTCGCCAGGGATCGCCTCGACCCGCCCGATCACCCGGGCGGCGACGCCGAAGCCTTCGGACAGCGCGATCACCCTCGGCGCCAGCGTGGGCTCGCACACCACCTCGAACCGCTGGCCGAGGTTCCACGTGCGGGCGAGTTCCCGGGGCGGCAGCCGGCTCTCCGCCGCCAGCAGGCGGAACAGCGGCGGCAGGGGGAACGGCGCGTCCTTCACGTAGCGCACGCCCCGGCCGAAGCCGAGGCACTTCGTCAGCCCGCCGCCCGTGTTGTGGAACAGCGCCGAGATGCCGTGGCGCCCGTCGGCCAGCAGCCGGGCGACGATCGGCGCGTAGGTCCGGGTGGGCGACAGCAGCGCCTCGCCGATCGTCATGCCGTCGCCGTCCGGCAGCGGGTCGGTCACGCGGAACCGGCCGGTGTAGGCGCGGTCGCCCAGCGCGGGGTCGAAGCTCTCCGGATGGGCGTCGCGATAGTGGCGGGAGAGGAGATCGTGCCGGGCCGACGTCAATCCGTTCGTCCCCATGCCCGAGTTCGGCCGGTCCTCGTACGTGGCGCGACCGTCCGACGCCAGCGCGACGATCACGTGGCCCGGCCGGACGCCCGACGCGTCGATCACCGCCGCGCGCCGCATCCGCACGGCGATGGTGCTGTCGATCACGACGGTGCGGACGAGATCACCGATGTCGGCCGTCTCCCCGCCGCAGAGATCCATCCGCAGGCCCTGCCCGCCCAGCATCGCGGCGAAATCGGCGTGGCCGGCGATGATCGCCGCCAGCGCCTCGGCGCCGACGAAGCGGGGATTGCGCCCGATGGTGTTGGAGACGACCCAGGGCCCGGCGGCGCCGACGCACAGCAGATCGTCGGTGTTCATGACGAGGCTGTCCTGCGGCAGCGTCCGCCACCAGCGCACGCTCCCCGTCTCGACCGCCATCAGGTGGGCGACGATCGACTTCGACCCCACGCCATCGGCGTGCAGCGCCACGCACATCGCCGGGTCGCCGCCCAGATGGTCCGGCAGCAGGCGGCAGAAGGCGCCGGGGAAGAGGCCGGGATCGAGCGCCGCGACCGCCCGATGGACGTCGGGCTTGTCGGGCGACACGCCCCGCATCTCGTAGGTGATCGGGTCCGCCATGGCTCCGGCCGGAGGGGGGGGGAAGGGCGCGGAGAATGCCACGCCGGGGGCGCGGTCGGCAACGCGGGCCATGGCGCCGATCGGGGCGTCCGCGCACGCGGCCAGGGGCGCCACGTCCCGAGCCTCCTCACCCTTCGACGGGCTCAGGGTGAGGAGGCCGCCCTACCGCCGCCGCAGCGGCGGGTCCCGCGTCAGGCCCTTCGCCGCGAGCGCCGCCTCGTAGGCGGCCCAGATCTCGGCCTGTCGGGCTCCCAGCCCGTAGAGCCAGTCCCAGGTGAAGAGGCCGCTGTCGTGGCCGTCGTCGAAGGCGATCCGCACGGCGTAGTGGCCGACGGGCTCGATCCGCGCGATCCCCACCGACCGCTTGCCGCCGATCGTGGTCTTCTGCCCCGGTCCGTGACCCTGGATCTCGGCCGACGGGCTCTCCACCCGCAGCAGTTCGGCCGGCAGGTCGAAGGTCGCCCCGTCGTCGAAGGCGACGGCGAGGACGCGGTCCTCGCGACGGTAGCGGATCTCGGTCGGGCGGGGGCTCACGGGCCGTGCTCAGGCGTCGAGCGACCGCGCCTCGTCGACGAGCATGATGGGGATGCCGTCGCGGATGGGGTAGGCCAGCTTCGCCTTCTCGCTGACCAGTTCCTGCCGGTCCGCGTCGTAGCGCAGCGGGCCCTTGCTGAGCGGGCAGACCAGGATCTCGAGCAGCTTGGGATCGACCCGGTGCGTCGCACCGGCCGGCTTGGCGTCGTCCATTTCGTTCACGTCCCCCGACGATGACGGCCCGGGATCAGTGCCGGGCCCCTTCCGCGGTGCCGGCTTCCAGCACCGCCATCTCGATCAGCGCGATCAGCGCGCGGCCCCGCGCCTCGAGGTCGCGCGCCTCCAGCAGGGCCTGCTTCTCGGTCGGCGCGAACGGGCAGATCATGGCGAGCGAGGTCACGAGCCGGTCGTCCGGCGTCGCCTCGATCGCATCCCAGTTGGCCGAGAGCTCCTGCTGCTTGAAGTACGTCTTCAGCCCGGTGATCAGCCGGGTGCGGTCGACCGCCCCGCTCGGCGGTTCCAGATCGCAGTCCTCGCGGAACGGCGACCAGTCGGGCACCACGCGGCGATAGCCGCGGCAGGGATCCAGTTCCGCCGTCGCCGTGAAACGGCAGACGCCGGTCAGGGTGATGAGGATCCGCCCGTCGTCCGTCTCGGCGAACTGGGTGATCCGCCCCGCGCAGCCCGTGGGGAAGATGGGGGGGTTGCGCGCGGCGCGCCCGCCGTCGGTCGGCTGCACCATCCCGATCAGCCGGTGCGACGACAGCGCGTCGTCCACCAACGCGATGTAGCGCGGCTCGAAGATGTTGAGCGGCAGCCGCCCGCGCGGGAGCAGCAGCACCCCCGCGAGGGGGAACACCGGAAGGTCCCCGGGGAGGGAGGCGAATGGCGTCAAGAACAGTCGGTCGCTCATGGAAGGGACATAGGCCGGGTGGGCGCCCCGCACAGGGCATCCTCCGAACGGCGGTGCCCGCGCCGGCGTTGCGCGCCGCGTCCACCCCCCGCCTCCGTCAGCTGAACAGCAGCGAGGAGAGGCGCCGGCGGGCCTGGATCGTCAGCTTGTCGGTGGGACCGAACGCCTCGAACAGCTTGACCAGCTGCTTGCGCGCCGCCTGCTCGTTCCAGTCCCGGTCGCGCTTCACGAGGTCGAGCAGCCCGTCGACAGCCTCCTCCCGCCTTCCGGCGGCGAAATGGGCCATGGCGAGGTCGTAGCGCGCTTCGTGGTCGTCCGGGTCGCGGGCGAGGCGCCGCTCGAGGTCGGCCACCGAGCCCACCTGCGCCGTCTGGTCTAGGAGGTCGAGCGAGGCGCGCACCGAGGCGATCTCGGCGTGGGTCGCGATCTCCTTCGGCGCCTGGTCGAGGAAGGCCTTGGCGTCGTCGACGCGGTTCGCCGCCATGAGGCAGCGCACGAGGCCGGCGTAGGCGGGGGCGTTGGCGGGCTCGACCTCGAGCACCTGGCGGTAGATCTCGCTGGCGGTCTGGGGGTCGCCCTCCTCCAGCATCTGCTTCGCCTCGGCGAGCGCCGCCTCGATGTCGTCGGCACCAGGCGGGCCGCCGGCCATCCCGACGAGCCGGTCGACCCACTGCTTGATCTGGCTTTCGGGCAGGGCGCCGACGAAGGCGTCGACCGGCCGCCCCTGGAAGAAGGCGTAGACGGCGGGGATCGACTGCACCCGGAGCTGTCCGGCCACGGCCGGGTTCTCGTCGGTGTTGATCTTGACGAGCTTCACGGCGCCGCGGGCCGCCTTGACCACCTTCTCGATGATCGGGCCCAGCTGCTTGCACGGGCCGCACCAGGGGGCCCAGAAGTCGACGATCACGGGGACGGTCTTCGACGTCTCGATCACGTCCGCCATGAAGCTGCGGTCGGTCCCGTCCTTGATCACGTCGACGGGGGCCGCGGGCGCGGCGCCGGGGATGTTCAGGAGCGACATCGGCCTCGTGTCCCTGGTGTCGGCCGCCGGGATGGGGCGACCGGTCGTTTAGATGATCGCTGCGGCGTCGCACCGCAACCCGGGCGCGCCGGTGGGTACCCTCATCCGGCGCGTCGCGGAAGGTCCACCACCAGCGGCTGGTGCCCGGTGGCGCGCAGGAAGGCGACGAGGCCGTCCGGCGAGACCGCGGTCGTGCGGTCGTTGACCAGCGGATGATAGTTGAGCGGATCGTGCGCGAGCATCGCGCGTTCGAGGACGACGGTGACGCGGCCGGCGGTGTCGTTGATCGCGGCGAAGGGCGTGACCGATCCCGGACGCACGCCCAGCACCTCGAACAGCAGGTCCGGCCGCCCGAAGGACACACGGGCGGACCCCATCGCGGCCGGGAGGCCCTTGAGGTCGACCGGCGTCTCCTCCAGCGCCACCACGAGCCAGAGCCGGTCCTTGGCGTCCTTGAGGAACAGGTTCTTGCAGTGCCCGCCGGGCAGTTCGCCACGGAGCGCCCGCGACTCCTCCACCGTGAACACCGGCGGGTGGGTGACGGTGCGGTTCGCGACGCCGAGCGCGTCGAGCCGCGCGAGGAGCGTCTCGGGCGACGTGGGGAGCGGCGGGAGCGTCCCGGCGGGAACGATGGGGTCGGGGGGCGGGGCGGACATGGCGGACCGGTGCGAAGGACCAGCGGACGGTCCCGGATTGGTAAGGCGGGACGGCGCCGTGGGCAAGCCCGGCGCGGGCCGCGACGGCGTCCACAGACGCCGCTTGCAATGGCGGCACGGATCGCTATATTCGCCGCTCACCGCCGGGGCACGCCCCATGCGGGACGGAGCGCGGGCGTAGCTCAGTGGTAGAGCACAACCTTGCCAAGGTTGGGGTCGAGGGTTCGAATCCCTTCGCCCGCTCCAAGAAAATCAAGGACTTGACGGAAGGGCCGGGTGCTTACCCGGCCCTTCGTCGTTTCCGGGGTGGGCGGTCAGCACGAGGCGGGGACCGTCGCTCCCGCCGGGGCCTCAGGAAGCGCCGCCCGCAACCTCCAGCATCACCTCGTTGCGCCGCAGGAACGGCAGGGTCCAGGGCGGATTGTAGAAGGCGTAGAGCGGCGCCGACGCGGGAACGAGGCCGCGAGCGCGCAGAGCGGCGGACAGTTCGTCCGTCCGCGCCGCCAGCGCCTCGGGCGTGTTCAGCCCGGAGAACCGGATGGCCGCATAGCGCTTGCCCGGCATCTCCCGCAACCGGACCGCCGGGTCCGTCGGCCGGGGCAGCGTGTCGAGGGTGTACCGCGCGGGCATCACGAAGCGGACGGTCCAGGTGATGCCGTCGCCCTGCTGGAGCACGGGTGCGGTCATCGCGATCGTCTCGCTCTCCGCGGTCCCCTGCTGGAGGACGGGTGCCGTCATCGCGATCTTTTCGCCACCCGCGGTCGCCGGTCCGGCGGTTCCTGCCGCCCGCCGCGGCACGTTGGCCCCGAAGATGTACCCGGCGATCGACCGGAAGCCCGCGTTGATCGCGGCCTCCCGCTCGCCGGACACGTCGACCTCCGCCACGATCATGGGGGCATAGCGCCGGATCTCGATCGCGCCGTCGACGCTCTCGACGTCGTAGGCGGGCTGCTCGACGGTGCTGCTCACGACAGGCCCCCACAGTGCGGCGCCGGCGACGACGAGGGCCAAGGCACCCAGGATCAGCATCATGCTCTTGCGCTTCATGGAACCCTCCGGCCACGATACGCGGCGCGCGGACAACCGGATCGGTTCAGCGATGCGTCGTCCGCTTCGGTGCCGTCGGGGCGGACGAGGTGTGGCGCCGTCCGGTCAGTCCAGCCCGCGCAGGACCGCCAGCAGGTCGTCGATCGGCATCGTCGCGACGGTGGAGAAGGTGTCGGACACGGCGTAGGGCAGGATGATGCTGTCGGCGTGCCGGATCGCCCCGCAGGTGTAGACCACGTTCGGAACGTAGCCCTCGCGCTCCTCCGGCGCGGGCCGCACCAGCGGCTCCCGCGACCGGCCCAGCACCTTGGTCAGGTCGGTCTTGTCGAGCAGCACCGCACCGATGGCATAGCGCCGCACCGGCCCGACGCCATGGGTGAACAGGAGCCAGCCCTCGTCCAGCTCGATCGGCGAGCCGCAGGTGCCGATCTGCACGAACTCCCACGGGAACATCGGCTTCAGGATCACCCGCCCGCCGGCCCAGTGATGAAGGTCGTCCGACAGGATGAGGTGCAGGTTCTCGTTGTCCTGCCGTCCGATCATCGCATAGCGCCCGTCCAGCCGCCGCGGGAACAGGCCCATCCCCTTGTTCCGCGTGGCCGCCCCCGTCATGGGCGACAGGCGGAAGCGCAGGAAGTCCGACGTCTCGATCATCTCGGACCGGATCCCGGTCCCGTTGTAGGCCGTGTAGGTGGCCCGGTAGACCGTCCGCCCGTCCTCGTCGAAGGCGACGAAGCGGGCGTCCTCGATGCCGTTGGACTGGGTGGGGGTCAGCGGGAAGATGACCCGTTCGCTGAGGTCGGTCGACGGGTCGAACACCACCTCGACGACCTCGCCGCCGGCCACGACGCTCCGGTGCGTGACGGCCGGCAGCGACGCCAGCCGGCTCGCTGGCTCGACCACGACCGTCCCGGCCGCGTCGATCACGCAGGACCGGAAGGTCAGCGACGAGATGTGCCCCTCGCCCACCGCCCGCAGGCTCAGCACGAACCGCCGTCCGCCCGCCGGAACGCCGGACTGGTCGGGATGGGCGACGATGCTGGGGTTGAACAGCGCCGAACTCTCGAAGGCATACTCGTGCATGAAATAGGCGCCGACCAGCCGCTTCTGGTCGCGGGTGAAGACGGGGTGGTCGTGCAGCACCACGTCCATGTCGTCCGCACGCGCCTCGAACGTCGCGACGAGGTCGCGGTGCCGCCCGGCGAAGTTCTCCAGCACGTCGGCCATCAGCAGGTCGAGCGTTCGGGAGTCCAGCGCCAGGGCGCGGTCGACGATGTGATTGGCGCGGGTCCTGTCGGTCGGGTTGAGGTCGCGCGGCTCGGTCGCCGGGCGGAACGGACGGACGACGACGCGCGTGGGATCGGGCCGGAGGTGGAGGGCCTGGCGATTGATGAACAGGGAGGAGGACAAGGGGGCTTCGCTCTCGTGACGGGGCGGGCTCACGCCGGGACCGCGAGCGGGCGGAAGGCCCGCCCGCGGTCGGCGGCGGCGGCCCGGGCGAAACGGCGGACGTCCGCCGTGGCGCCGAGGTAGGACACCAGGGATTCGCCGCCCCGGTTCTCGTTCGGCCGGTCGCGGTGCAGGCCGTCGCGGCAGGCACCGGTCCCGAGGTCGGCCAGTTCGGCCGACAGGTCGTTGGCGCCATGGAACCAGGCGTAGGCCGCCGTCGCGGCCGCGATCCAGCGCGGGTCGCGGTCGACCGCGAAGGCGGCGAGGTTCGCCGCCACGGTCGCGGTGGCGTCCAGCGGCTGCTGGTCGAAGGCGCGGGGCGGGCGGCCGACGTCGAGGAATCCCTCGGACCCCGCCGGACGGAACTGGCCGGCCGGTCCCGTCTGGGCGTCGTTCAGCCAGGCGAGCGATCCCAGCCCCCGGGCGACCATCGTGGCGGATCCGGTCGCGACGCCGCTGACGATCAACGCCTGCGGGAGGCGGGCGTTGTCGTAGGACAGCCCCGCCTCGAACCAGACCCGGTCGGCGGTCGACCCAGCGCTCAGGCGGCACGACAGGGCGTCGGCCAGCCGGTCCCGCGCCCGCCATGACGCGTCGTCGCCCGGAACGGCGGCACAATGGCCGTCGAGGCCCAGCAGCACGAACGCCTGCGCCCGCGGCGACCCGAACGCGAGGGCCGCCGGCAGCGCCAGCGCGAACAGTTCGGCCGCCCAGCGCCGGCGCGAGGGGCTCCGGTCGTCCCGGGCGCAGGTGCCCAGGGCCCAGAGCGCCCGCCCGTGGCTGTCCTCGGACCCGGCGTCGTCCAGCCAGCGCCGGTCGAAGCCCATGAAGTTGCGGAACCGGCCGACGTCCGGGTTCCAGGCATGCTGCAGGAACGCGGCGAAACGGGCCGTCAGCGTCTCCGGAAGCGGGACCTCGCCGCCCGTCCCCAGGGCGCACGACAGCAGAAGGGCGCGCGCGTTGTCGTCGACGCAGTAGCCGTGCGACCGGTCAGGCAGGTCGTGGACGGCGTGCTGGAACAGTCCGGTGTCGTCGCACATGACCAGCAGGTGGTCCGTCCGCAGGTCGGGCGGTGCGCCCTCGCCGCCGAGCATCCGCGCCGTCGCGGTTCCGGCGGTCCTGGCGATGCGGTGATCGCGGCGGGCGACGGCGAAGACGTTCATGTGCGCCTCGGCCACCCGCGCCCACACCATCGACCGGCCGTCCGCATGGGCCCGCCGGCGCATCGCGTCGCGACGGGGCGTGTCGCGCAGCAGGTCGGCGATCTCGCGGCCGATGGCGACGGCGTCCCCGAAGGGCACCAGGACGCCCCGGCCGTCGGCGAGGAGTTCGCGCGCGTGCCAGTACGGCGTCGACACGACGGCCTTCCCCAGCCCGAAGCTGTAGGCGAGCGTGCCGGACGTCATCTGCGCCTCGCTCAGATAGGGCGTCGCATAGACGTCGCACATGCCGATGAAGGACAGGAGCGTCGGGAGGTCGACGAAACGGTCGAGGAACACGACGTTGTCCTGCACCCCCCGGTCGCGGGTCCGGGCCTGGAGGCGCTCGCGATAGGCCTCGCCCTCGTGGCGCACGAGGTTGGGGTGCGTGGCGCCGAGGACGACGTAGACCGTGTCCGGCGCCGCGGCGAGGATCGACGGCATCGCGTCGATCATCACCTCGATGCCCTTGTTGGGCGACAGCAGCCCGAACGTCAGCACCACCGGCCGCCCGGCGAAGCCCAGCGTCGCCTTGTCCGCGTCGGGTTCGGCGAAGGCGCGGTCCGGGATTCCGTGCGCGATCACGTCGATCTTCGACGCCGGCACGCCGTACACGTCGAGCAGGAGGTCGCGCGCCATCCGCGCCATCACCACCACCCGGGTCGAGGCATCGACGACGGCCTGCAGCACCGCCTTGTGCGCCGGGGGCGGATCGGCCAGCACCGTGTGCAGGGTGGTGACGACGGGCATCCTCAATCGCGACAGGAAGGCGAGGACGTGCCCGCCCGCCTCGCCACCGAAGATGCCGAACTCGTGCTGGAGGCACACGAGGTCGGTCCCGTCGGCGTTCAGGGCCTCGGCCGCGCGGACATAGTCGGCGACGATGTCGTCGCGGATACGGTGGGCGACGACGGGCGGATAATCGTAGGTCTGGCCGTGGTCGTTCATCGCGACGACGGCGGTCCGCACGTCGCGGTTTCCCGCGGCGACTGCCGCCTGGAGGTCGGTGGTGAAGGTGGCGATGCCGCAGCGACGCGGCAGGGCGTTGCCGACGAAGGCGATCCGGCGCGGCGCGCTGATCATCCCGTCACCAGGAGGCGGATGCCCGGGTTCGACGCCGCGGGGACGACGGCCGTCAGCAGGTCGGCGTTGGACTCCGTGGCCGCGTAGGCGATCAGCGCCGTCACCGCCTCGGGCCCGGTCGCGAGGCGGGCGACCTCCGTCTCGACGAAGGCCGCCTCGCCGGGGCCGAGGCTGACCGGCCCGATCCGCAAACGCCCCTCCAGCAGGAGGACCCATGTCTCCGGCATGGCCTCGAGGTCCCAGTACGCGTTCGGCGGGAGCGTCATCCGCTCGAAGACGAAGTACGGTCCGGCGGCCAGCAGAAGGCGGTTCGCCGAAAGCGGCCGGGCGGCCGGGAACGGATCGGCCGGCCCGCACCGGGCGACGGCCATCGCCTCGTCGAGGTGCAGGCGGCGGGACCGCGCCCCGTCGGACAGGCGATAGGTGGCGTCGCTTCGCTGCTGGATCTCGGCGATCACCAGTCCGGCGCCGATGCAGTGGATGGTGCCGGCCGGAACCATGACGACGTCGCCGGCGCGGACCGGACGCCAGTCCACGAGGTCGTCCAGGGTGCCGTCCTCGGCCGCCGCGCGCACCTGCTCGACTGTGGACGTCCGCCGCAGCCCGACGCCCACCCGCGCCTCCGGCGTCGCCGACAGCACGTACCACGCCTCCGTCTTGCCGCGCGCGAGGCCGGCCGCGCGCGCGGCGGCGTCGTCGGGGTGGACCTGGATCGACAGCGCCTCCCCGGTGAACAGCAGCTTCAGGAGGAGATCGGGCTCGGGCGCCTCCGGGCTCATGCGGTGGTACTGCATCTCCCCCACCGTCGCGCCCACTTCCTGGACGCGGACCCAGGGGCGGAGGTCGGTGGTGCCCCAGGGCTTGCGCACGGACTTCCGGTTCGCCTGTTCGATCGTCATGCGGTTTCCTTCGAAAGGGGGTGGCCGACGCCCGGCCGCGGGACGGCGCGTTCGCGCACGACCGCCGCACCGCCCCCGCGCCACGGGCCGGGCGGGTCGCGATCCGGGACGGTCAGGCCAGGACGCGGAGGTTCTCAAGGGCCTGCTTCGCGCTCGACCTGTGGATCACGCGGTCGTAGGTCACCTTCTGCCCGCGCGTCAGGCTGCGGAAGCCCGCCCGTTCGACTGCGAGGTCCGTCACGAAGGTGCCCGCCGAGCCGTCGTCGGGCTCGATGAAGCCGAGGCCCTTCCTGATGTCGAACCACATCACAGTTCCGTTGGTCATACGGGCGCCTCCGAAATGAACGTCCATGCGAAATCTTGATCGACGCGAAAGAATTCGCACCCGTGCGCCGCCACGAACCCGCGGGCCCGATGACGTGATGTCATTTTATTTTTGGAATACGAGCCTATAACTGGCCGTCGCTCGGCGACATTACAAGTTCTCTTTTGCGCCGGCCGCGTTCGAAGGTGCCGCCCCTGCGCGCGCCGGCCCCCTCACGCCTCCGCGTGGCGCGCCCACATGAACGCCTGTTCGCCGGCCACGAACGTCTGCTTGATCCACAGCGGCACCGCGCCGTCGTGGGGCGCGCGGATCGGGCGGTCGCCGTCCCAGCCCACGATCTCGCCCGCCGCGACGGGCTCGAACGTCTCCGGGCGGAACAGGAGGCGCACGTCGGTCGTCCGCGCGATCTCCGGCGCTCCGACCACGATGCGCCGGTCGGGGCCCGGGTCCTCCCACACGATCAGGCCGTCGGCCGTCCGCGCGTCGACCATGCCGGCGTGGCGCAGCAGGCGCCCGATGGTGGACAGCGCGACGTCGGCGCCCGTGCGCGCGAAGAACAGGCCGCACTCGACCGTGGCCCCCACGCCCGGCGCCGCCTCGTCGCCGAGGCGGCCGTAGCGCGCGATGGTGGGGGAATGGACGCTGCCCTGGTCGAACAGCAGCAGCGTGCGCGGCGCGCCCAGCGCCTCGGCCAGCGCGCGCGCCTTGGTGCGCCCGGGCCGGAGGGGCCAGAAGGGCGTCGCCTCGTACGGGGTCGAGTGGACGTCGAGCAGCAGGTCGGCCGACCCGATCAGGGCCCGCACCTGCCGCGCACGGTCGAGTTCGACGTTGCGGTCCGGCCCGTCGAGGATGGCGTCCGACCAGACGCGGTTGAAGTCCTGCTCCACGAACCGGCGGCCGTAGGGGTCGACCCCGTTCGAGGCGCCATAGGCGGCGAGGTTGCACAAGATCAGCGTCAGCCGGCCGACCAGCGGCCGGACCTCGCGCTCCAGAAGGGTCGTCACCGCCTCCCGCCCCGCCGGCTCGTTCCCGTGCGCGAGCGCGGTGACCACGACGTGCGGGCCTGCCCGACCGCTGTCGAAGGCGAAGGCGTACGGCACCCCGCCGTTGCCGGCGGCGAAGGGCGCCAGGTCGCGGAACGGGATCTGCGGGTCGGTGCGCGCGGCGTCCAGCCGGGCCATCGCCGCGGCGGCGGCCTCGCGGGTGCGGTCGGGCGGGACGGTCGCGTCGGTCATGATCGGCCCCGGGGTCCGGTGGGTCAGTTGGCGGTGGCGCCCTGCGCCATGCCCTTCACGAGGAAGGGCTCCAGCAGGAGGAAGAGGACCATCACCGGGAAGACCGAGACGATGGCCGCGGCCGTGAGGCTGGCCCAGTCGACGAGATACTCCCCCATGAAGGACTGGAGGCCGACGGTGACGAGCCAGTTCTCCGGCCGGCTCATCAACGTGCGGGCGAACAGCAGGTCGGCCCAGGTGACGATGGCGACATAGGCGGCCCCGGCGGCGAGGCCCGGCCGCGCGATGGGAAGTGCGATGCGCCACGCGGCCTCCAACTCGCCGCAGCCGTCGATCATCGCCGCCTGCTCGAGCTCCCGCGGGATGGCGTCGAAGAAGCCCTTCAGCATCCAGGTGGTGAAGGGCACGGCCGAGGCGGCGTTCGCCAGCACGAGGCCCAGCTTCGTCTCGATCAGCCCGGCGAAGCTGAACAGGATGAAGAACGGGATCACGATCAGCGCCGGCGGCAGCATCTTGGAGACGAGCAGCGCGAACCCGGCCGCCTGCTGGCCCAGCGTGCGGTAGCGCGACAGGCTGTAGCCCGCCATCGCCGACATCGCGAGCGTCAGCGCGATGGTGGCGAGCGTGACCGTGGCGCTGTTGAGGATCCAGGTCAGCATCGGCTTGCGCGCGAAGAGCGCGCGGTAGGCGTCCAGGCTGACCAGCGACGGGTCGGGCAGCAGCGGCGGGTTCCGCGAGAGCAGCGCCGACGTCGGCATGACCGAGGTCAGGAAGATCCAGTAGAGCGGGAACAGCAGGACCGCCGCGATGGCGAGGGCGGCGAGGAGGATGGCGATGCGTTCGAGCGGCGTGGCCTTCATCGCGTCAGCTCCCCGGCGGTCGCGACCAGCGGATGGACAGGAAGGAGAGGATCGCGCAGGCGGCCAGCAGCAGCATGCCCACGGCCGAGGCGTAGCCGAAGCGGAAGAACTGGAACGCCTCCTCGTAGACCAGCAGAGAGAGCGTCTGCGTCGCGCGGGCCGGCCCGCCGCCGGTGGTGGCGTAGATGATGTCGAACTCCTTCACCGCCCACAACGTCTGCAGCACGATCGCGAGCGCCGCCGCCCCGCGGATGGTGGGCCAGGTGACGAAGCGGAACCGCTGCCACGCGGTCGCCCCGTCCACCTTGGCCGCCTCGTGCAGTTCGGGCGGCACCGCCTGGAGGGCGGCGAGCAGCGTGAGCACGAAGAAGGGAAAGCACTTCCAGATCGTCGGCAGGATCACCGCCGGCAGCGCGGTGACACCGTTCACGAACCACGCGACGTCCGTCGTGATCAGCCCGAGGTTGCGCAGCTGCGCGTTCACCACGCCGTAGGAGGCGTCGAACATCCACAGGAAGGCGATCGCGACCACCACGCCCGGCACCGCCCAGGGCACCAGCATGAGGCTGCGCACCCAGCGCCGGCCCGGGAACTCCCGGTCGAGCAGGAGAGCGAGGCCGAGGCCCAGCAGGAAGGCGGGCGCGATCGTCCCGACCGCGTAGCCCGCGGTGACGAGGGCGGCGTGCCAGACCTCGGGATCGGTCACCGCGCGCAGGTAGTTGTCGGGCCCCAGCGGCAGGCGCGACAACCGCGCGATGTTCGGCGACCGGCCCTGCCGCAGGCTCGTCTCGACCACGACCCAGAGCGGATAGAGCACCCACGCCGCCACGAGCAGGAACGCCGGGGCGAGCAGGCCGTAGGCGATCAGGGCGCGGCGGCGGGCGGCGGTCATGATGCGGCCCGCCCCCCGCCCTTCGACGGGCTCAGGACGAGGGGCGCCCCCTGTGGCGCCGTGGCCGGGCGCCTCATGGCGAGCCTGTCGAACCATGAGGCCCACACCCCCCTCACCGGAGCGGCACCGCCCTCTGGAGGTCGGCGTCGAGCGCGGCGAGGATCGCCGCCGTCGGCTCCCCGGTGGAGATCATCTTCATCACCGCACGGCCGAAGATCACCGCGAACTCGTTGTAGTTCTCCTTCACCGCGGGGATCGAGCCGAAGGTGCTCACGGCCGTTGCCGCCGCCTCCTGGATCAGCTTCAGGTGCGGCAGGCGGCGGATCGTCTCCTCCGTCACCGAGCCGACGCGCGGCGCCGGCGAGGCCGAGAGGATGCCGTACTGCTCCTGCCACTTGGGCGAGGCGACCAGTTCCATGAACTTCCACACGTGCTCCTGCTTCTCGCGCGGGAGCGTGGCCGCCATGTGCAGCCCGTTCGACGAGCCGCCGGTGACCGTCGGGAAGGGCACGCGCGCGACCTTCAGGTGCGGGCGCACGGCCTCGGGCGCGCGGGCGGCGGCCGCCCAGACCCAGGGCCCGTCGCGCAGGAAGGCGGCCTTGCCGTCGACGAAGAGCTGGCGGCCCACGGTGGAGTTGGTACCCGGAGGGGCGAAGCGCATCGACCGGCGGTACGCCTCCACCGCCGCGACCACGGCCGGGTTGCGGAAGTCCCACCGGCCGTCGCGGGTCCAGTCCAGGCCGAGGCCGTGGACCCAGGTGCCCACCTCGCCCACGAGGTTGGGATGCTCGATCGAGGTGGCGACGAGGCCGAAGATTCCGGCGTTCCGGTCGGTCGTCTTCTCGATCGCCGCCAGCCACTCGTCCGGCGTGGTCGGCACCTTGACGCCGGCCGCCTCCAGCATCTTCTCGTTGTAGAACAGAAGGCTGCCGTAGCCCATCAGCAGCAGGCCCTGGGTCTTGCCCTCCCACACCATGTCGGACTGGAGCGGCGTCCAGCTCTTCGCGATGTCGGTGCGGGCGAGCCGGTCGTCGATCGGCAGGAGCCAGCCCTGCGAGGCGAAGGCGGCGAAGTTGCGGGCCGGCAGGTGGACGACGTCGGGCGGGTTGTTGCCCGCGAACCGCACCGTCATCTGCTGGATGTAGCTGGTGAAGGGGATGGAATAGAGGTTCACCTTCACCGTCGGGTTCTGCTGCTCGAATTCGGCGATCACCGCCTTCCAGAAGTCGGTGACGCCGGGCTCCTCGGCCTGCCAGCTCGGGAAGTCGAGCGTGACGCTGCGCGTCTGCGCCTGCGCCGTTCCGATGCCGGCGGCGAGCGCCGCGGCGATGGCGAGCATCCTCATGGGTCGTTCCTCCCGTTTTCTTGGTTCGTGTCCCGTCGGCGCGGGAGGGGGAGTGTAGACCCCGCGGTCCGGGGCTGCGAGCGTCGATCGACGTGGAACCGACGAAGCGGCGTCCCGGGCGGGATCAGGACGGGTCGGGCTTGCGCCGGGGGGCCGGCCGCGCGCCGCCCGCCTCGCCCCGCCGTTC
>Ga0315907_10001971_pt1 | contig 26819 bp, 24 predicted proteins | sample LakEriMetagenome_3_FD_203525 | JGI IMG/M metagenome (GOLD analysis project Ga0315907, IMG submission 203525) | Freshwater fungal communities from buoy surface, Lake Erie, Ohio, United States - Buoy 12 MA123 | ecosystem: Environmental > Aquatic > Freshwater > Lake > Lake biofilm | place: USA...
GGGGTGACAATGTGTCACTAGCGAAAGCCAACCAAATAACAGGAAAGGCATCTGCCTCCACCTTGGCAATGACGGGCTCCTCAATGGCTTGTGGCAAGCGGCCGCGAATTCTAGAGGTCCGGTCGCGTACTTCTGCTGCGGCCGTGTCCGCGTCTTTTTCTAGGCGAAAACGAACTGTAATTTGAGATTGATCAGCTCGGCTGATGGAAGTGATGACATCGACAGCATCAATGCCAGCAATGGAGTCTTCCAGAGGCTTGGTCACTTGCGACTCTATCACCTCGGCCGATGCCCCGGGGTATTTCACACTGACCGTGACAGTAGGCTCGTCGATCTTCGGATACTCACGCAAAGAAAGGCGGTTGAAACTGACAGCGCCGATCAAAAGAATGAGCAGCGATAAAACAGTCGCAAAAACCGGCCTACGAATGGATGTTTCAGCGAGTTGCATTCAGACCTCGTGTACATGGATTCTCGCCACTGACAGCTTGAGCTTTAGCGTCCTTAATTTGACCTGCATTGCCGCCCTTAGGGCCAGATTTTTCTGCAGTCTTTTCAGTAGGTTTTTGCGCATTGCTTGCGGCTTCAGGCTTGGCAGCTGCAGCATTGCTGGGGCCACCGCCTTGGGCTTTTGAAGTGTCCACAATACGCACCACAGTGCCTTCCTTTTGAATGCGCTGCTGACCTGCGACCACCACAGAATCGCCCAAAGATAAACCTTCCAGAACCTCTACCCGTCCAACTTGGCGAATGCCAATCTTGACAGTGACTCTTTCAGAGATGTATTCGTCTTTGTTCGATCCTGGAACGACACGAACCACTGTGGAACGGCCGCCTTGCGGCACGATGGCCTCTTCAGGTATGACCAAGGCGTCATCACGCTCACCAAACACAGCATTGACGCGTGCAAACATACCGGGGCGCAATTGCATTTGGCGGTTGTCGATACAACCACGCACACCTACAGAACGGCCATTGGCATCAATCAAAGGATCAATGGCCTGAATGACGGCTGTGAATTGACGGCCCGGCAAGGCATCCATGGTCACCTGTGCTTTTTGCCCTTGTTTAATTTTGGCTTGGAAACGCTCTGGCAATCTGAAGTCAAGCAAAACAGCCTCAATGTCTTCGACGTTAACCATGTCGGTGCCATCTTTCAAATAGTCACCCACGTTAATTTGACGCAAACCTGCTGTGCCATCGAAAGGAGCAAGCACTTTCAAGCGTTGTAAGGTGGCTTGGGCCAATGCCAATTTGGCTTGTGCCACTTGAAGCGCAGCATCAGATTCGTCTAACGAACGTTTGCTGATGAAATTTTGCGCTACAAGTTCTTGATTCCGCGTGTGGTTGGCTTGAGCGATCGACAACTCGGCTTTGGACTGAGCCAGTTGTGCTGCAGGCAATTGGTCGTCAAACTGGACCAAGATTTGACCCTTTTTAACCTTTTGTCCGTCCTTGAAAAGCACCTGGCTGACGCGACCACCCACCTCTGGGCGCAAGATCACACCTTGAAATGAACGCAAACTTCCAACCGACTGGGTCTCGTCCACCAACATGGCTTTTTCAACCTTGGCCACTTCTACGGCAGGCGGACGTTGGGGAGCTCCCGGACTTGGCGCTGCAGCAGGAGCACCCCCGGGCGCTCCAGAAGCAGAAACCTTTTCCTTTGGCCCTGCAGGTTTATTTTGAAGCCACCATGCTGCACCTGAAGCAAGGGCCACACCAAGGAGCGCAATGGCGAGATAAGGTTTTTTGAAAGACATCAGAGATTCCGAACAGTACCCAAAACAGTTTGGAAATGTAACAGTTATTGGGCTTTTCTATCTTCTGGCAAAAACCTCGTGGCAGCATGACAAAAAATCCTTACTTTTCGGCGCATTTACAAAAAGCGCCCCCTAGGAGCTTCCGTTGAATGGCGCTAAATCTTGCCAAGGGCTTTGTCGACGCCCAAGTTGGCCAAGGCATCCGCCCTTTCATTGCCTGGATCTCCAGCGTGGCCCTTGACCCACCGCCATTCAATTTGGTGCCCCGAATTGGCAACCAAAAGGTCTAATTTTTGCCATAAATCTGCATTTTTAACGGGCTGCTTGGCGGCGGTTCGCCATCCCTTGGCTTTCCAGCCATGAATCCATTCCGTGATCCCCTTTCGAACATATTCGCTGTCCAGAAACAGCGTCACTTTGCAGGGACGTTTTAAGGCAATCAAGGCCTCAATCACTGCCGTCAACTCCATTCGGTTGTTGGTGGTGTCTAGTTCTCCCCCAAATATTTCTCTGACATGTTCGGCCGATCGCATCAGTGCACCCCAGCCCCCCGGCCCAGGATTGCCCTTGCATGCGCCGTCTGTATGAATTTCAACGTGATTCACATTCACTCTTTCTTTGGGCACCCGCGTCGCCTTGAATTTGGTTCTGTCGACGAGCCAGCGTGACGACAGCTTTGTTTTGGGGCAAGCGTTGTTTCCAAGTTGCGCCCAGAATACGCCCGCCCTGGACCTTTTTGACAGCCACAATGACGTAGGCCCCACCCAAGATGGGCCACCAATTGGCGCCCAATTTGTCAATAAAAGCCCATCGATCAAACCACTTCGGTTTATCGAGGGCTGGCCGCCAACAACCAAATTGACTTATTTTGACTTCAAAGCCTAGCAGTCGCAGCCAGTCCCTGAGCCGCCAATAGCCTATTAACTCATCGCAGGCTGGTGAGCTAAGGCCCCTAAATCCCCAGCGCCGATACCACTGAGCGCGCTTGTGCCGCCAGCCCCACAGGCTGGTGGGGTTCAGGCCCGTAATCAGCAAATGGCCCTCTGGGACCAAGACCCGCTCTGCCTCCCGCAAACTGGCATGCGCATCCAAACTCAGCTCCAAGCTGTGCGGCATGACCAATAGGTCCAAACTGTCAGCTTGAAATGGCAATGCAATGCTGTGGGCCGCAAACTGAAAATCTTGCCCTTCAGGCAGTGCATGGGTCTCTGACAGGGCCAGCCATTGATGCGGCATGCGATTGGCTCGCAAGCCCTTTAACTCGGGCATGCCCAATTGAAGTGCGTGATAGCCAAAGACATCAGCCACCAAGGTATCCATTTGCGATTGCTCCCAGTTCAACAAAAAAGACCCTGCTGGCGTTGCTAACCATTGACGCCAATCTTGCGCCATGGAGGTGGTTTCTATAATAGGAAGATTCATGAACCTAATACCGCTGCCCGCATTCTCCGATAATTACATTTGGCTCTTGCAACACCAAGGCCTTGCATTGGTTGTTGATCCAGGTGATTCAACGCCGGTGGCCAACTGGTTGACAGAACACAACCACAAGCTGGATTGCATTTTAGTCACGCATCACCATGGCGATCATACGGGCGGTGTCGCCAAACTCCAGCATGATTGGGGCGCCAAGGTTTATGGGCCTGCTCATGAAAAATTGCCCTTTGAATACCAAGCCTTAATGCAGGGGCAACAATTCAGCTGGCTTGGTATGAATTTTCTAACGCTGGATGTGCCGGGCCATACATCAGGACACATCGCTTATTTCGCAGAGCCCAAGGGCCAAGAACCTTTGCTGTTTTGTGGCGATACGCTTTTTTCAGGTGGCTGTGGACGCTTGTTTGAAGGCACCCCAAAACAGATGCTCCATTCTTTGGACCAACTGGCCGCACTGCCGGGCACTTCGCGCGTGTGTTGTGCCCACGAATACACCTTGAGCAATTTGAAATTTGCCAGCGCGGTTGAGCCACACAATGCAAGTCTTCAAGCCTATGTCTTACATTGCAAAGACCTGAGAGCACAGAATTTACCCACCTTGCCCGCCAAACTTGCAAACGAATTGCAAATCAACCCTTTCTTGCGAACCCGTTCGCCAACAGTGATCAGTGCGGTCAAAAAATTTGCACCGCAAGTCAAAGACAATGAAGCAGATATTTTTGCGCATCTGCGACTCTGGAAAAACGACTACCAATGAACCATCTCAACACGGCCTTAGGCCTGAAGTTAAAGACCTCACTTTGTCTTGCCCTGTTTTTGACTGGCTGCGCCAATGTTCAAAAACAAGCTGAAATAAGCCCGGCTGAAGTTAGCCCAACAGTCGAGGTCACCTCATCGCCACCGCCTGCACCCGCGACAGTCACAGCGCCAGTTCAAAAAACTGCCGTCGACAAGCTCAAAATAGACGATCCATCAGAGCCTCCTGCGGACATTTGGGTGCGCATTCGGCAAGGCTTTGCCATGCCCGATCTTGAAAATGATCTGGTGAGAGACCGTGAAGCTTGGTACGCAGCGCGTCCGGACTACATGGTGAGAATGACAGAGCGCTCCAGAAAATATTTGTTCCACATTGTTGAAGAACTTGAACGCAGAAACATGCCCACAGAACTGGCCTTGCTGCCCTTCATTGAATCAGCCTTCAACCCCGAGGCGGTCTCTTCAGCCAAAGCGGCAGGAATGTGGCAATTCATGCCAGCAACAGGCAAGTACTTCGATTTGAAGCAAAACATTTTCCGAGACGAGCGACGTGGCGTGATTGAATCGACTCGCGCTGCACTCGACTATTTGCAAAAACTTTATGGCATGTTTGGTGACTGGCACCTGGCTTTGGCCGCCTACAACTGGGGGGAAGGCAGTGTGGGCCGCGCGTTGGCCAAAAACAAAGCAGCGGGTTTAGGACTGACTTATTCCGAGTTGAAAATGCCGACCGAAACACGTTACTACGTGCCCAAGTTGCAGGCGGTTAAAAACATCATTGCACAGCCTCAAAATTTCAACGCCCGATTGCCACTGATTCAAAACCATCCTTATTTCAAATCTGTCGGCATCTCACGTGACATTGATGTGAAATTGGCGGCTAATTTTGCAGGGATCAGCATCGAAGCTTTCAAAGCTCTGAATCCCTCCATGAGCCGGCCTGTTATTTTGGCCGCAGGCACGCCTGAAATTTTGCTACCCTGGGACAATGCAGATCGATTCCAGCGGCAAATTGAAGAGCATGCACAAAAGCCCTTGGCCAGTTGGACAGCTTGGCCTGTGCCCAAGACCATGAAGGTTTCAGAGGCCAGCAAATTGGTCAAAATGACCGAAATTGAACTGCGCACAGTCAACCAAATTCCCAGCGGAATGCAGGTCAAACAGGGTTCGACCTTGTTGGTTGCAAGACAAGGCGCACTCGATGCTGATGTCACCGAACATCTAGCCGACAACGCCAAAATTTCTTTTGCACCTGAAATTGTTTTGCGCCGCATCATGGTGAAAGTTCAAAAAGGCGACACCTTGGCCACACTGGCCAGTCGGCATGACGTTTCACCCATGAACATTGCAGCATGGAACAAAATGAAGATGACTGCAGCTCTCAAACCTGGTCAATCCGTTGCCATCTTGGTACCAACCACGGCAAGTTCCCGCGGGAGTAAAAGTTCGGGCAAGAAGTCAGGCAATCCTGGCGCAAAAGCTGCAACAGGTTCATCTAACGCGAAGAAGCCCAAAGTCAAATCAACGCAGCCCACCCCTAAAACTGGCCAACAAGGCACCTCAAAATCTTGAATCAAGTACTGAATTTACGTTTCGCAATGAGAATGAATTCATTGGTATAGGTTTTCTCCAAGGTGGTCCAATTGGCCCGATCGGTGCTCACGCGACTGGCTCTGGTGCGCCAAGCCGTCTGCAAGGCATCCTTAGAAAACATGCCGTCCAAGCTATAGGTATCGCGCACATTTTCCAAAGCACCCAAGTAAATCGCTCGGTCGCCCATCCAGTTGTAAGAAGGCACCATTTTGAGAATGTCGGAAGGCCCAGCTGTCTTCAGCCATTGCAATGCTCTGACCACACCTCGGGTTAAGGTGAGCGCGATATCAGCGCGTTTTTGCAAAAACTCACCCTTGCCAAACAAACAAGCAGAGAGCATGGGGCCGCCAAACATGCGCTGCGAACTGACCAGCGTTCGCGTGTCAGCCAAGATGCGCAAGTCATTTTTTTGTTCCAAGTAATGCATGACAGGATCGATGTGACACAAAGCGTCAACCAAACCACCACGAACAGCCTCTACCAAATGGCCCGTGGTAGAACCCAGTTCAATGAACTGAATATTTTCGGCCGCCAGCTTGGCTTTGAGTAGCCATTGCTGAGCCAACCAATGGGTGCCAGAGCCAAGGGATGAAATACCCATCTTCAATGATTTGAGATCGGCCAATGATTTCATCGCAAGGGCTTTTCGGGTCGCCAATCCGACACTCATTTGGGGCGCTCGCCCCTGCAACACAAAGGCACGGTAATTTAAACCGCGTGCTTGCAAATCGAGTGTGTGCTCAAATGCACCTGATACCACTTCAGCCTGACCATTCAAGGCCATTTGAACTGCATGAAGACCCGATTCACATTCAAGCCAATCAATTTGCAGTCCCTCGTTTTTGAACACGCCCAGTTGATCAGCCAAGACCAAAGGCAAATGGAAAAGACTGGTTTTGGCAGCCAATGCAATGGTGACTTTTTGAGGTGAAATTGCAGCCCGAGCCAAGCTAGGCGCCAGCACAACGCTGGCCATGGCCATTGCTGAAAATTCCCGCCGCCTAACCCATGTGTCCACGCAATACCTCTTGAATAGTTCCCATCGAAGATGAGTTCAGCATACAAAGGTATCGATGTCGGCGCATTGGGAAACATCCCAAGCGGGTAATTACGTAATGAAGAACACTAAGAACTGAGTTTGCAAATATCGCCAATTGCTCAGCGTCGGTCGACCAAAGCATGAGCGATGGTTCCCAAGTCGACATATTCAAGTTCACTGCCCGCAGGTACGCCTCTGGCAAGACGCGTGACGCGCAAGCCTCGCTTTTTCAGCATTTCAGCAATGACGTGCGCTGTGGCCTCACCTTCGCCCGTGAAATTGGTAGCCAGAATAACTTCTTGCACCAGACCGTCGTTGCAACGCTCTGACAGTTTGGCAAAGCCCAGTTCGTTCGGTCCAATGCCGTCAAGCGGGCTGAGCTTGCCCATGAGAACAAAGTACAGGCCTTTGAAGGTAGAAGTTCTTTCAATTGCAGCCTGATCTGCGGGCGTTTCCACCACGCACAGCTGAGTTCGGTCTCGTTCAGGGTCGGCGCACATGCTGCAAACATCTGTTTCGGTCAGTGTGTGGCAGGTGGCGCAATGTTTCACGTTGTCACAAGCGTGCTCTAAAGCTTTTGCCAAATGCAGTGCTGCGCTGCGCTCGTGCTGCATCAAGTGAAACGCCATGCGCGATGCAGATTTGGCACCGACTCCCGGCAAAACCCGCAACGCTTGAATGAGCGCATCTAAGGCATGGGAATTGGGTTTTTGCATGGCTTAAAAATTAGAAAGGTAACTTCATGCCAGGTGGCAAGCCAGCCGTCAGTTTGCCCATTTTTTGCTGCGACACTTCTTCTGCTTGTCGAACGGCATCATTAAAGGCTGCAGCCACCAAGTCTTCCAACATGTCCTTGTCATCTGCCAGTAAAGAAGGGTCAATCGTGACACGCTTGACCGCATGTTTACAAGTCATCAAAACTTTGACCATGCCACTGCCAGATGAGCCTTCCACTTCGACAAAAGCCAATTCGTCTTGTGCTTTCTTTAAATTGTCTTGCATGGCTTGGGCTTGCTTCATCAAGCCAGCGAGTTGTCCTTTGTTGAACATTTTTTTCCTTCCGTTAAATTTAAGAAATAAGCTTGATTGTGCCGGGTACTATTTTGGCGCCAAAATTTTGAACCATGGCTTGAACCATAGGGTCTGAATGAATCAAGTCTTCAGCCGCTTTTTGCTTTTCAGCCAAATCAGCCGCATTGCGCTGTGCCGGCGAATCGGTCACTTTGCCAATTTCAACGACCAACTTGACAGCAAAACCTGCAGCATTCAACGCGGCTTGTAAACGCTCTCGCGCAGAGCCTTGGTTCAAAGATTCACTGTCAATTCTCAGGTGCCATTGATCGGTATCACGCGCAATCAATTGCGATTGCAAAGCCAACTCACGCACCAAAGCCGTGACTGATTCAGAGGCCACCAATTGACGGACCGTTTGAGTCCAAAAATGGCCCTCTTCGGTAGTCACCAAGACTTTGGGCGCCGTTCTTTCAGTCGGTTCACTGGCTTGACGGACAGGCAAATTCTTAACTTGAAGGGGCGCCATGTTGGCATTGGCCGCGTGCATCTCGGTGGCAGGTTTGTCAATGACAGATGTCACTGAAGGCGCACAAGGGACATCAAATGCAGGCGCGGGCTGCATTGGCGGTGAACTAGGTGGCGCTGTCGTTAAAGTTTTTTTTTGAGCCGCAGGCGCAGGCGCCTGTTGAACAGGGTGTGCTTTGGGTTTGAAAGCCAAGAGCCTGAGCAAGACCATGGTGAGCGCCGCGTATTCATCGGGTGCCAAGCCCAATTCTGTGCGACCGTGTAAACACAAGCTGTAAAGCAACTGCGTTTCATCGGCAGGCATGGCCTGCGAAAGGCGCAAGATTTCTTGGTGATCAGGATCGTTCGACTCAGCGGCAGCACTGGGGACTGCTTGCAAGACGGCCATGCGCTGCAACACCATGGACATGTCTTCCAAAGCCGAAGCAGCAGACAAACCATTCAATCGCAGACCTTCAGAGATTGCAACGACTGCGGCACCATCACCTCGGGCAAGGGCGTCAATGAGGCCCATCACATGGCTGCGATCGACACTGCCCAACATCAAGCTAACCGTAGCCTCTTGCAATTGACCACTGCCAAATGCAATGGCTTGATCGGCCAAGCTCAAGGCATCTCGCATGGACCCTCTGGCAGCTCGGGCCAACAACTTCAATGCCATGGGCTCAGCCTGTAAGCTCTCTTGCGCCAAAACCTTCGTCAGATGTTCAAACACTGTCTCTGGCGCCATGGGTCTCAAATTGAATTGCAAACACCGAGACAAAACAGTGACAGGTACTTTTTGGGGATCGGTGGTAGCCAATACAAACTTCAAATACTCAGGCGGCTCTTCTAGCGTTTTCAACATGGCATTGAAGGCCGTGTTGGTCAACATGTGAACCTCGTCAATCATGAAAACTTTGAAGCGCCCTTGAACCGGTTTATAAACCGCCTGCTCCAGCAAACTTTGAACTTCATCGACACCCCGATTGGAGGCAGCATCAAGTTCCGTGTAATCGACAAAACGACCTGAATCAATGTCGCGGCAAGCCTGACAAACGCCGCAAGGCTCAGCGGTGATGCCGCCCTGCCCGTCAGGTCCTTGGCAATTGAGTGATTTGGCCAAAATGCGCGAGACAGTTGTCTTGCCCACGCCCCTGGTTCCGGTGAACAAATAGGCATGGTGCAACCTTTGTTGCACAAGGGCATTGGTCAGGGCTTGCACAACATGCTCCTGCCCCACCATTTCAGTGAAGTTGCGAGGGCGGTATTTGCGTGCCAGGACGAGATAAGACATGTGTTGATTCTATCGGTGTCTTACAATAGTCCCCGACGGGCCTTCCCGCATGGTAAAGCGGCCAACCGAGTCAGGTGGGGAACCAAGCAGCTCTAACTGCAGAGCCAGTGCCGGGGTCAAGGCTCGTCACCTTTCATGTGTGCGTGCAAAGCTTGAGCAGCTTTCACCCCTGTGGCCATGCAGGCAGTGAGCAAATAGCCACCTGTGGGCGCTTCCCAATCCAACATTTCTCCCGCACAAAACACCCCTGGCAAAGCCTTGATTTGAAGCCCTGAATCGAGCCCTTCCCAAGCCACGCCCCCCGCAGTGCTGATAGCTTCGTCCATAGGTCTTGGGCTGGTGAGCTTGAGGGTCAAGCCTTTGAGGGCCAAGGCCAATTGTGCTGAATCTTGCAAAACTAAAGGCGATAAGAGTTCGTTCAACAAAGCCATCTTGACCCCCTCGATGCCAAGTCTTCCCTTGAGGTGAGAAGACAAACTGCGTGTGCCCCGTGGGTGCGAGACCTCTTGCCTGACTTTTTCCTGAGTCCAATCGGGCAATAAATCCAATTTGAATTCAGCCTGTCCTTGAGTTTGAATGGCCTGGCGCAAATCTGCCGACGCGGTATAAATCAAGCTGCCTTCCACCCCGTAGCTGCTGGCCACAAACTCGCCTTGCCGCCTAATGACATGCCCCTTGGCATGGGTCCACTCGATAGCCACGGACTTCAAAGGCTGACCGGCAAAACGCGCCAAGAAAAATGGTGTCCAACCCAAGCCCTTTCTACCCGCAACATGAAAGCCGCAATTTGAAGGGGCCAAGGGCTTAACCGGCACACCCATGTCATTCAGCCAAGGCACCCATGCGCCGTCAGACCCCAACCGGGACCAACTGCCACCCCCCAGTGCCATGATCACGGCTTGAGCCCTGACTTTGCACAACTCAGGCACGGGAGAGGTCAGGTGGCGCACTTGGAAAATTAATTCAATCCACGGGCCCTTGCTCTTGTCTGGAGACATTGCTTTCAATCCCGTTAATCGATGGCGCATGTGAAATTCAACGGGAGTACCTGCTTCAGGATGGCGCAAACGATGCAACCAAGCTCGAAGCAAGGGGGCCGCTTTCATTTCTTTGGGGAAAACACGGCCTGAACTGCCAATGAATGTTTCAATGCCTAAATCCTGAGCCCAAGCGCGCAATTGATCGGCGCCCCACTCGCTCAATAGAGGTTGCAAAAGCGTGGCATGCGCGTCATATCGACTCACAAATTGGTGGAAGGCCTCTGAGTGCGTCAAGTTAAGACCACCTCGCCCTGCCAATAAAAACTTTCTGCCCACGGATGGCATCGCATCAAATAAATGCACGGAATGTCCCAAACTCGACAAGACCTGAGCGGCCATCAGACCCGCGGGCCCGCCCCCAATGACAGCCACTTGCAAGTTCAAGGGCTTTGGCAAATAAGCTGAAGGGGCATTCATGTCGAGAAAATGATGAGGATGCGCATATGAATGAACAACTTTGTGTGTTTCTGTCAAAATACAGGAAGTTTACAAAGACGATTAAGCTGTAATTTCAATTTCAACAAGGAACAGGCCATGGCCAGCGATTTGATCAAACACACAACCGACGCCACTTTTGACACTGATGTGCTGAAAGCCAATAAGCCCGTCATCGTTGATTTTTGGGCTGAATGGTGCGGCCCATGCAAGATGATTGCCCCCATTTTGGACGAAGTTGCAACTGGCTACGAAGGCAAACTGCAAATTACCAAAATGAATGTCGATGAAAACCGCGATATCCCCGCCAAATTTGGCATTCGGGGCATTCCAACCTTGATGGTTTTCAAAGATGGTCAATTGGCTGCCACCAAAGTGGGCGCCATGAGCAAATCTCAGTTAACAGCCTTCATTGATCAACAGTTGGCTTGAGTTTCAAGTGCCAATCCAAGGCACTTTCAAAACGGCATCCCCAAAAACTAAGCCATTTGGGGGAGTCGGCCAGCCTAGTTGCGATACCTCAGAAAATCCTGTCATAATCCGCATCGTTGAGTTCCCAAAGGGATTCATCACAGTTTCAAGATAGAAACTCACGAAAGCCCATAGCGTCTAATTGCTAACTTTTGACGCAACTTCCGGGATTTGGTTTCTAGACGTTTGAAATTTCGATTTCCTTCCTCCCCCTGATTTTTTTGACATCAACCCAAGAGGGTTGCTTTACGCAGGTAAATCCATGCACTTAAATGAACTCAAGGCACTGCACGTGTCTGAAGTCCTCAAGCAAGCCGACGAGCTTGAGATTGAAAACACAGGCCGCATGCGCAAACAAGAGTTGATGTTTGCCATCATCAAAAAACGCGCACGCGCCGGAGAGCAAGTATTTGCAGATGGTGTTTTGGAAATCTTGCCCGATGGCTTTGGGTTCTTGCGCAGCCCTGACACCAGTTACACCGCTAGCACCGACGACATTTACATCAGCCCCAGCCAAGTGCGCAGGTTCAACTTGCACACGGGCGACATGATTGAAGGCGAAGTTCGCATTCCAAAAGACGGCGAGCGCTACTTTGCCCTCACCAAGCTTGACAAGGTCAATGGCGATTTGCCAGAGAACAACAAGCACAAGATCATGTTTGAGAACTTAACCCCTTTGTTCCCCAACATTCAGATGCGTTTGGAGCGCGACATCAAGGCCGATGAAAACATCACCAGCCGCGTGATCGACATCATTGCGCCGATCGGCAAAGGTCAGCGTGCCCTCATTGTGGCCCAGCCAAAATCAGGCAAAACCGTCATGATGCAACACATTGCGCACGCTATCACGGCCAACAACCCCGACGTTCACCTCATGGTTTTGCTTGTCGACGAGCGCCCTGAAGAGGTGACGGAAATGCAGCGCACTGTGCGCGGCGAAGTGATTGCTTCAACCTTTGACGAACCTGCCGCACGTCACGTTCACGTGGCCGAAATGGTCATTGAACGTGCCAAGCGTTTGGTCGAATTGAAAAAAGATGTGGTCATCTTGTTGGACTCCATCACCCGCTTGGCTCGCGCTTACAACAACGTGGTGCCCAGCTCTGGCAAGGTCTTGACAGGTGGTGTTGATGCAAATGCCTTGCAACGGCCCAAGCGTTTCTTTGGTGCTGCGCGCAATGTGGAAGAAGGCGGCAGCCTGACCATCATTGCCACAGCGCTGGTCGATACCGGCAGCCGCATGGACGAGGTGATCTTTGAAGAATTCAAAGGCACAGGCAATTGTGAGATCCATTTAGAACGTCGTTTGTACGAAAAACGCGTTTTCCCTGCCATCAACTTAAACCGAAGCGGCACGCGCCGCGAAGAGTTGTTGCTGCAGCCTGAAGTGCTGCAAAAAACCCGCATCTTGCGTCAGTTCATGTACAACATGGACGAAATTGAGGCCATGGAAATGGTTCTGAAGAGCATGAAAGCCACGAAGAGCAACGTCGAATTCTTCGACATGATGCGTCGTGGCGGCTAAAAATTAGCCGTTTCAGCCCCAAACAGGCATGCAAGTCATTGATTTCATGCCATAATCTCGTGTTTCGCGAAAAGTACCCCGGATGGTCCGAGGGCGGCTGTCGCATCTGAACTCAAGGAATAGATCATGAAAGAAGGCATTCACCCCAACTACCGAGAAGTTTGCTTCTTGGACTTGTCAAACGGCTTCAAGTTCGTCACTCGTTCTTGCGTCAATGCCAAAGAAATGGTGAAAATGGACGACGGCCGCGAGTTGCCTTTGTTCAAATTGGACACATCCAGCGAATCACACCCCTTCTACACAGGTACCCAAAAATCTGTGGACAACATGGGCGGTCGCGTTGAGAAATTCCGCAACCGTTTTGGCAAAACGCCAATCACCAAGTAATCCCCCAAAGCGTCACCTTGTGACCACGACAGGGCAGCCCGGGTAACCGGCCTGCCCTTGTTTTTTGGCTTCGCCCACACTTGTGAATTTGAACCCGACTCTGCTATTGTCTGAATTGTGAATTCCTACTCATCAGATCAATCTGCCAACCCAGCCATCGTGGCTCAAAGTGCCGTTCGGCGCCTGCCACGCTGGGTGTTGTGGACGCTTTGCTTGGCCTATGTGTTACCCGGATTTTTGGGCCGGACGCCTTGGAAAGCCGATGACATGGAAGCCTTTGGCTTCATGTTCAATTTGGCGCAATCGCTTGGCTCAGAAACGGTGGCGTGGTTAAAGCCAACGCTGCTTGGACAAACAGACAATGGCGCGGCCCTGTTGCCGTATTGGCTGGGTGCTTGGGCCATTCAATTGGCGCCCAAGGCGCTGCCCATTGACACTGCCACTCAATTGCCCTTTATTGCCTTGCTGAGCCTCACGCTGGCTGCCACTTGGTATGGTGTTTACGCACTTGCACGCACACCGGCGGCACAACCCGTGAGCTTTGCATTTGGCGGTGAAGCCAAACCAGCAGACTATGCGAGGGCTATTGCTGATGGCGGATTGCTTGCATTGCTTGCTTGCTTGGGCTTGGCCAGACTTTCACACGAAGCCACCCCCGCACTCGCACAACTTTCTTTTTCTGCTTTGCTCTTTTTTGCGTTGGCCAACTTGGCTCGCAAAAGGATGGCCTCGCTTTTCTGCGCTGCACTTGCCATCTTTGGCCTGGCGCTTTCAGGCGCACCCGCACTGGCAATTCTTTTGGGAGCAGGCGGCGCCATTGTGATCGCTTTGGATGCAGGCCAGCCACACTCTATGCGCGTTCGAAAAGTCGATGTGGCTTGGGTCTTGATCTTCTGCCTTGCTGCTGCAGCCATCAGCAGTGGCTTGGACTTGTGGCGATGGCGTATTGCGTCTTCTCATTTGTTTGAAATCAAGGCCATGGCGCGTTTGCTTTTGTGGTTCACATGGCCTGCTTGGCCCTTGGCTCTTTGGACACTTTGGCGTTGGCGATATCAACTCAAAAGTTTTTCGACCAATCCCCATTTGTCTTTGCCGCTTTGGTTTGTGTTTGTTGCCATCGCCACTACATGGATGTCGGGTTTGAGTGATCGTGCGCTGCTGATCAGTTTGCCTGCATTGGCCACATTGGCAGCATTTGCATTGCCCACTTTGAAACGCAGCGTCAGTGCTTTCATTGATTGGTTTACCTTGCTCTTTTTCAGTGTGGGTGCACTGATCATTTGGACGGTCTGGCTTTCCATGCAAACTGGCTTTCCAGCACAACCTGCCATCAACGTGGCCCGACTTGCGCCAGGTTTTGTTCTCCAGTTCTCTATGACGGCCTTCATCATCGCAATCTTGGCAACACTGGGTTGGGCCAGCCTCGTGAGATGGCGCGCCGGCAGGCATCGTTCCGCCCTTTGGAAGAGCATGGTGCTGCCTGCCAGTGGTGCTGTTTTGTGTTGGCTTTTGGTCATGACACTTTGGCTGCCTTTGCTTGATTTCGGTCGAAGCTACGCACCCCTAGTCAACAAAGTCCGCAGCATGATGGGCGCAACAGACTGTGTTCATTACCATGGATTGACCAAAGCGCAAGGCGCAGCATTTCAATTTCATGGCAATCTCAAACTGATCCCAATTGCAACCCGCTCTGAAAACAAATCGACAGACTCAAGCCAATGTGCTTGGCTTATTGTCGACACGCAGGCACTTGCAACATTCAACCAAGATGTGGATGCCAGCGGCTGGACACAACACGCCACAGTGCGCCGCCCATCAGACAACAACGAAGACATTGTCTTGTTCAGAGCCCTGTCGACCCCTGTCACTGCCAAACCCTGAGCGCGAATTACGGCATGTTTGAATCGCGCACTATCATTCGCCACGCTGGTACGGTTTTAGTGGGGCAATTGGCAGTGATGGCTTTTGGTGTTGCAGACACCCTGATTGCTGGACACTACAACGCTTCTGCCCTGGCGGCTTTGTCGGTGGGTTCGGCCATTTACATCAGCATCTATGTAGCCTTGAATGGATTGATCACGGCGCTGCTACCGGTTTGGGCAGAACTTCGCGGCGCTGGGTCGCATGTGGCGCTGGGTCAATCCGTGCGTCAGGCCTTGTACTTGTGCCTGTTGGTCAGTCTGTTGGGTACTTTGGCCCTGCTGTTTCCCGATCCTTGGTTGAATGCCACTGGCGTGCCTGCAGTTTTGCAAAATGATGTGCGAGACTACCTTCAGGTTCTGGCAATAGCGGTTGGCCCTTCTCTGCTGTTTCGAATGTATTCAACACTGAACCAAAGCCTGGGAATGCCGCTTTGGGTCACGGCACTTCAAATCGCTTCTTTGGGCATCAAAATTCCCCTTTCCATGTGGTTCACCTTGGGTGGCTGGGGCATTCAAGCGCAAGGCCTCGTTGGCTGCGCGTGGGCTACTTTGGTCGTTAACACTTGGCTCATGTTGATGGGTCTTTATTTTTTGCGCTACCAAAAGGTTTATCAAGAATTCAAACTATGGGAGCCGTTGGAAGCGCCCGACTGGAAAATGATCCGCGCGTTTTTGCGCTTGGGCGTACCTGCAGCATTGTCTGTGATGGTGGAAGTCACTGCCTTCGCCATGATGGCGCTGTTCATCTCTAGGCAAGGGGTGATCGCATCAGCCAGTCACCAAATTGCATCTAGCATTGCAACTTTGCTGTACATGGTGCCATTGTCACTTGGGATCGCTTGCAGTGCTAGGGTTGGCTATTGGATTGGTGCCAACAAACCACTTCATGCAGAAAAAGCAGCCCATACGGGGTTGAAGTTAACTTTGGTACTGGCCTTGCTGCTGAGCTGCGCGTTGGCTTTTGGCAAGGATCCTTTAGCAAGCTTATTTTCAACTGATGCCGCGGTCATCTTGGCTGCAAGTTCAGTGCTGGGATGGGTTGCGCTTAACCATGTGGTCGACGCCCTTCAAGCTGTGTGTGCATTCATATTGAGGTGTTACAGAATGACACTTCTGCCCTTGTTCATATACAGCATCATGTTGTGGGGTGTTGGTCTTTGGGGTGCTTATGTTTGGGCGTATCATGGAATCGGCCCTTTGAACAGCCGTCCTGAGGTCAGTACTTTTTGGGCTGCCAGCAGTTTTGCATTGAGCATTGTGAGTTTGGCTTTTGTTGCACTTGTTCTGTGGATTGCCAAACAGCGCAGAACATAATTTCAAAATTTCTTTTTCAAACTAGGAACATCATGATTCTTGAACTAGCAGACATTCGCATCAAAGCGGGCCAAGAGGCTGAGTTTAAAGAGGCCATTGCCCGAGGACTTCAGACCGTTGCCTCTAAGGCCAATGGCTTCCAAGGGGCGAAGGTCAATCAAGGGATTGAAAGCCCTGACCGATTTGTTTTGCAAATTTTCTGGGACACCCTGGAAGATCACACCATCGGTTTTAGAGAGTCACCGTTATTCACCGAGTGGCGTGCCATCGTGGGTCCTTTCTTTGCGGCGCCGCCAGTGGTTGAACATTTTGTGCTGACTTACAAAAGCTAACTGGCATCTGCCCAATTCAAGGAGCCTCTAATTCATGACCTGCCACCAACTTGGATAGCAATACCATCAGTTGCTGCGATTCTTCTTGGCTGAGGGGCTTAAGTAAATTTGCTTGAACACGCTCCACGGCTGTTTTCATTTGCAGTGTAGCTGCATGACCCGACGGGGTTAACCACAACAGCTTTCTTCGACGATCGATTGGATGCGGTTCTCGCTTGATCCATCCTTTGGTTTCCAAGCGTCCTATGACAGAACCAGATGTCGCAGCATCAAAGGCAACTCGTCCTGCCAAAGTGATTTGATCAATGCCAGGGATGTCCATCACGGCATTCAAAATGGCAAATTGAACGGGTGTGACATCCTCTTTCGCCAATTCGGCCATGAACAAAGCCACCGCAATTTGCTGGGCTCGGCGAACCAAATGGCCTGGCGCCTTCGCAAAATCAAAACTCTTGTTCATAGGACTATCATCAAAGGTTTGTGACAGATTCGTCAATTAATAAGTATACTTATGAAAATTGAACGTGAGTGTGTCAAATTGGCTTTAATTGAAAGGTTTTTATGAGCTTTGTTTTCTCACCCGCCCCCGTGGTCTCCGTGCCCGTCTTGGGCCGTGCTGAACGTTATCCAGCACGCCGCATTTATTGCGTCGGTCGCAATTACGAAGAGCACGCCAAGGAAATGGGTTTCACTGGGCGCGAGCCACCTTTTTTCTTTTTAAAACCCACTGACGCACTGGTGGTTGTCAACGAAGGCGAGACAGGCCACATGCCCTATCCCAGCTTGACACAGAATTTCCATCACGAAATTGAATTGGTTGTTGCCATTGGTAAAGGCGGCCGTAACATCAAAGCAGCAGATGCCGATAAACACATCTTTGGTTATGCCGTTGGGCTTGACATGACACGTCGCGATTTGCAAAACGACATGAAAAAGCAAGGACGTCCTTGGTGCATTGGCAAAGCATTTGACCATTCAGCCCCTATCGGCCCCATCACACCAATCGAGAAGGCTGGCGATGTAAACCATGCTGAAATTGATCTTCTGGTCAATGGCGCAGTTCGTCAAACCAGCCATGTTGCCAAGCTCATTTGGAATGTGGCCGAAACCATTGAACATTTGTCAGCCGCATGGGAATTGCAAGCTGGCGATTTGATTTACACAGGTACCCCTGAAGGCGTTGCCGCTGTGGTGGCTGGCGATACATTGGTTGGCCGCGTTGCCGGCCTAGGGACTTTGACTGTCAAGGTCGATCCGGCCAAATAATCACAAGATACGAAGGGGAGCCAATCCCCTTTTTTGGGAGTCGACATTGAAAATACTCGAATTGCTGGCCAAGTTTTGCAGCATCGTATCGGGGGCATTGCTCACGTTCATTACTTTGATGACGTGCTACAGCCTGATTGGTCGAAACACAACGGGTCAAACCATCGTGGGTGACTTTGAGTTGACAGGTGTCGCAACAGGGGCTGCCATCGCATTGTTCATGCCAATGTGCCAGTTCAAAAAGGCCAACATCATTGTGGACTTTTTTACATCCAAGGCCAGTGAGGCCACCACTGCCCAACTCGATAGATTAGGCGCTTTGTTCATGGCCGCTGCATTTGCCTTGATCGCTTGGCGAACCTACTTGGGCGGCATGAATGCATGGGTTTCGCAATCGGGCTCCATGATGTTGGGCTTTCCAGAATGGATTGTGTACGCCGCCATGACGCCTCCTTTGGCCTTGAGTGCTGTCATCGCTTTGGCACAAGCCATCGTGGGAGAGAAGTTCACAAGTACCGAAGGAGCCTCTGCATGAGCGCCCTCACACTGTGCTTGATTATTTTTGGTGCCATGCTCATTCTGATGGCCATCAGAGTGCCTATTGCTGTCTCGATGTTTGCAGCGGGCACCTTAGGCTATCTGATTCAAACGGGTTGGGGTCCTTACTCCAGTTTTCTGAATAACTTGGCCTTCGCGCGATTTGCAAGTTATGACCTGTCGGTCATTCCTTTGTTCATTTTGATGGGCCATTTTGCAACCCAAGGTGGCATCAGCAAAGCCTTGTTTCAATTTGCGGCCAGCGTCATGGGGCGCTTTAAAGGGGGTTTGGCCATGGCCGCCGTTTTGGCCAGTGCCGCCTTTGGCTCCATTTGCGGTTCCTCTGTTGCCACTGCTGCCACCATCACGGGCGTAGCGTTGCCAGAGATGAAACGACATGGCTACTCTGGTCGATTGTCGACTGGCACTTTGGCAGCGGGCGGTACCTTGGGTATTTTGATTCCCCCATCGGTCCCTTTGGTCATTTATGCCATCTTGACTGAACAAAACATTGCCAAGCTGTTTGCGGCCGCCATGGTGCCAGGCCTGATTGCCATGCTGGGTTACATGGTTGCCATCGCTATTTATGTGCGCGTGGTCCCTGGGCAAGCGCCCGAAGTAGATGACGACATTGAGAGATTTTCCTTGGCAGCCCTCGCTGGTATTGCGCCCATTGCGACCATCTTTGTGATTGTGTTTGGCGGCATTTACGGCGGTTATTTCACACCCACTGAAGGCGCCGGCGTAGGCGCAGCTTCAACTTTTGTGGCAGCCTTGCTCAAGCGAGAAATCACTTGGGCCAAGTTCAAGCTTTGCTTTTATGCAACGGCAGAAAGCTCGGCCATGATCTTCATGATTTTCATTGGTGCGGATGTCATGAACTCTTCCCTGGCCTTGACACAAGTGCCGAATCAGTTGGCCGAAGTAGTGGGCGGATGGGGGCTCTCACCCTTGATGGTCGTCACGGCCGTCTTGCTTTTTTATGTGGTGCTTGGCGCCGTCATGGACGAGCTCAGCATGATTTTGCTCACCATCCCCATTTTCTTCCCCATGATCATGGGGCTAGACTTTGGCATGGCCAAGGAACCCACCGCCATTTGGTTTGGGATCATGGTGCTCATGACCGTAGGATTTGGCATGTTGGCACCGCCGGTGGGTTTGAATGTTTATGTTGTCAACAGCATGGCCAAGGATGTGCCCATATCTGAAAGTTACAAAGGCGTCATGCCCTTCCTCATCAGCGACACCATCAGAACCACCCTTTTGCTGTTCTTCCCCGGGATTTCCCTGTGGTTGATTCAGTACGTTGCTTGATTTGAACCCTCTTTTTCAGGCTTTGTTCCGTTAACATTCAGCCATCATTATTTGGAGACATCCATGATCAAACGTCGCTCGCTCTTAAAGTCAGGTGCTGCAGTTGCTATTGCAGCGCCAGCCATTACAGGTTTTGCCCAGCAAACTGTCACGCTGAAGTTTCACACCTTCATGGCGCCTCAGTCCAATGTCTGGCTGAACATGCACAAAGCATGGATGAACAAGGTCGAACAAGAGTCTGGCGGTCGCATCAAATTTGAAGCATACCCCGCCATGCAATTGGGCGGTACGCCTGTGCAGTTGTACGACCAAGCCCGTGATGGCGTGGTCGACGTCGTTTGGACTTTGCCTGGCAACACCGCAGGTCGCTTTCCGAGAGTGGAGGTGTTTGAGTTGCCCTTCATGATGAACAATGCAGAAGCCACATCCAAAGCCTATTGGGAATATGTGCAAACCATGGCTCCCGATGAATTCAAGGATACCCAGTTAATTGCCTTGCAAGTTCACGGCCCTGGCGCCATCCACACAGTCGACAAACCCGTGAAAAGTGTGGCAGACATGAAGGGCTTGAAAATGCGAGCCCCGACCCGACAAGTAACCAAATTGATGGGCGCGCTTGGAGCCACGCCTGTCGGCATGCCATTGCCTGGTATTCCTGATGCGCTGTCAAAAGGCACCATCAATGGCGCCGTCATTCCTTGGGAAGTCGTGCCAGCCGTCAAGGTCAACGAGCTGACCAAGTTCCATGCCGAGTTTGATCCTGCTGGTGGCTGCTTGTACACCACCACGTTTGTGATGGCCATGAACAAAGCCAAATACAACTCCTTGCCACCCGATCTGAAAAAGATCATTGACAACAACAGCGGTCTGGAAACTTCAGGCTGGTTGGGCAAAGTTCAACAAGAAGGCGATGTGGCTGGCCGTAAATCAGCCAGCGATCGAAACAATGCCATCTTTACCGTTGGCCCCGCAGAAGCCCAAGAGTTCCGTCGCAAATCTCGCGCACTCGAAGTAGAGTGGATTGAGGACATGAACAAGCGTGGCTTTGACGGTCGTAAGTTGATCGACTCAGCCCGCGCATTGATAGAGAAGCACGCCAAAGCGCCAGCAGCCAAAGCACCAGCGAAAAAGGCTTGAGCTTTCAAAGACAGCTGATCAAACACTGCCGAGCCTGTGGCTCGGCGGTTGTGTATCGGCTGCCCGATGATGGTGACACCAAGCAACGCGCCATCTGCACCCAATGTCACTTGGTGCATTATGAAAATCCACTCAATGTTGTGGGCACCATTCCTAGCTTTGGGGAACGTGTGTTGCTTTGCAAGCGAAACATAGAACCCCGAAAAGGCAAATGGACGCTTCCTGCCGGCTTCATGGAACTCGGTGAAAGCACTGCGGAAGGCGCCGCACGTGAAACGACAGAAGAAGCTGGCGCGCATTTCAAAATGGGCCCGCTTTTTTCAGTCATGAGCGTACCCCGTGTCGGTCAGGTTCACCTCTACTTCTTAGCTCAGTTGGAGAACGAGCAATTCGACCCTGGTTTTGAAACGCAAGAGGCCCGAATGTTTTCTGAAGCAGAGATTCCTTGGGAAGAGCTGGCCTTTAGAACCGTGCAAGAAACTTTGCAGCATTATTTTGCTGACAAAAAATCGGGTAGCTTTGGGGTGCACACCCTGAATATTGATTGAAGTCAGGCCGTTGGCTGACTCTTTCGTTGTATCCTGAAGCTGTCTTCAAAAAGGAAACTACATGTACAAAATCATCCTTACTGGCTTATTGAGCATTTCTGCTTTAGCCGCTGTGGCTCAAACTGCAGCACCTACAGCCCCTGTTGTTCCCGCGGCCCCCGCGGTAGCACCCTCTGCGCCAGCAGCGGCACCCGCTGCGGCTTCTGCAGCCAAGCCAGCAGCTGAAGCGCCCAAGGCTGCCAAAAAGACCGCTAAAAAGAAAAAGTCTAAGGCCAAAAAGAAGATCGCTTGATTTTTCAGCCCCTCAAAAAAGCCCTGCTCTGCAGGGCTTTTTTTTATTCAATATCGCCTTAACTTGGGCCAAAATACCAAGGTGGCCATTCCTCAGTCCTTTATCCAAGAACTTCTATCACGCATTGATGTGGTGGAGGTCGTTGGCCGTTTTGTTCAGCTGAAAAAAGGTGGCGCCAATTTCATGGGACTCTGCCCATTTCACGGCGAAAAATCTCCCAGCTTCACAGTCAGCCCCACCAAACAATTTTTCCATTGCTTCGGCTGCGGTAAAAATGGCAATGCCATTGGTTTCCTCATGGACCATGCGGGCATGAGCTTCATTGAAGCCGTGAAAGATCTGGCGCAACAAACGGGCATGGTTGTGCCTGAAGAGGACATCTCTCCACAAGACAGGGCTATTGCTGCTGCTCAAAAACAAAAACAAGCCAGCCTGAGCGATATGTTGGAGAAAGCGGCCAGCGCATATCAGCAACATTTGAAAAATGCACCCAATGCTGTAGCTTATTTAAAAGGGCGTGGCCTCTCTGGACAAATTGCAAAACGATTTGGTTTGGGTTATGCACCTGAAGGTTGGCGCAGCTTGGCAAGTGTTTTTCCTGAATACGACGATCCACTTTTGGCTGAGAGCGGTTTGGTCATCGTGAACGAGGAAGATGACAAGCGATACGATCGGTTCAGAGACCGAGTGATGTTTCCGATTCGAAGCATCAAGGGAGAGTGCATCGGTTTTGGCGGACGCGTCATGGGCGATGGCACACCCAAATATTTGAATTCGCCAGAAACTCCCGTCTTTCACAAAGGCCGCGAACTGTACGGCCTGTTTGAGGCCCGCGACAGCATTCACACGGCAGGCTATGTGCTCGTGACAGAGGGTTACATGGATGTGGTGGCATTGGCCCAATGGGGTTTTCCAAATGCGGTGGCAACTTTAGGGACAGCCTGCACGCCGGACCATGTTCAAAAACTTTTCAGATTCACAGATTCTGTGGTGTTCAGTTTTGACGGAGATGCGGCAGGTCGCAGGGCCGCTCGCAAAGCACTTGATGGCGCACTGATTTATGCAACCGACGTGCGAAGCATTAAGTTCTTGTTCTTACCTGAAGAGCACGACCCCGACAGCTACATTCGCGAAAAAGGCTCAGAAGCTTTTTCTGTCTGCGTTGCCACGGCCACGCCTCTGTCCAAGTTTTTAATCGAAGTTGCCTCGGAAGCATGTGATTTGCAATCGGCAGAAGGCCGAGCCCATCTCTCAAGCAATGCCAGCCCGCTGTGGCGCGCCCTTCCAGACGGGGCCTTGAAACGTCAATTACTTTCTGAATTGGCCCAGTTGATCCAACTTGAAGCTTCGGAGTTAGCGGGCCTCTGGCTTCAACAAGCAGGGGCAGGCAGCGGGGTCTCTGGCAAGCCAACTAGTTTGGCAGGCGTGCCCTTTGACCCCGAGGGAATGACCTCGCCCTTTGAGCCTGCAAGAAACACAAGCTTTCAGAAAAAACCGCGGGCTAGGCCCGACGGTAAAACTTGGCATCAAGATCCACAAGGCAAATGGCGCTTGGTGGGTGGGTCAGATACCCTGCAAATGACCTCATTTGGCCCCAGAGTTCAACCAGCCAGTCGATCAGACCATGCTGTGAGGCTGATTCTTACCAACATGGCCTTGTGGGATGGCTTGTCAGCAGAAGACCATGCCTTGTTGTGTGATTTACCAGAACAACATGGTGAGCTCATGCGTTGGATTGAAAGCCAATTTCATGACCATGGCCCCTTGTCTTGGGGCGCCTTGCAGTCGGAATTGAGTCAACTTGCCTTCGCAAATTTGGCTGACAAACTGATGGGCTCACACAAACCCAATGAGCCTGAAGCCAGCCTAGAGTCTGAGCCTGGCGAAGCCCGCAAAGAGCTTAGGCTGCTGCTCAACCTGATGCTCATCGACCGCCTCAAAGGACTCGAAACGCAAGCGCTCCAAGAGGCTGAAAGCATCCAAAGCCCTGAAGCTTTTCAAAAATGGCGCGACCTGCATCAACGCAGGCGAACCCTCATGAGCACTGAAATAAATTAGATTTTTCACCCTTGTTTGGGTATAATCCAATTTTCAGGCAAGAGCGACAGCAGCACCTCCGGACCCGGCCACCGCCTCAGCGCACCTCCTTCCAAGGAACGGCTATATCACCGCAAGGACTGCATTCCAAATGTTCGCCCACACATCTTGCCCCAATGTCCTTGCAATTAAAGCCACCTGCCAACAGGTGTTTGTTTGCATTTCCTCTCGCGCCAGAAGTTTGTGGCGCAGCGTTTGTTTCCATTCAGTTTGAAGTATTGAGGTCCATCATGCCCGCTCAAAAGCCGAAGAAGCCCGTTAAAGCACAAGCCAAGTCTGTCGCAAGCAAAGTTACCAAATCCGTTGCCAAACCAGCCGCCAAATCGGCTGCCAAACCTGTGGCAAAACCTGCCCTAAAAGCAACGACCAAAACAAGTCCGGTCAAAGCCAAAGCACCTGCGAAGGCTCCTGCCAAAAAGCCTGCCAAGCCAACTGCCAAAGCAGTGGCAAAACCAGTCGCTAAATCAGCCGCAAAGCCTGCTGCCAAAGCTGCCTCACCGGCCAAGAAAGTTAGTTCAGTGCCCTTATCCAAAAAAACAATGGCCTCTAAAGCACCATCGAAGGTGCCAGCCAAGACTGTCAAGCCAGAAGTCAAAAAAGCCAGTCACAAAATTGCTGCCAAACCTATCGCCAAGCCGGCCCCTAAACCTGTTGTTAAAGCTGCCGCCAAACCTGCTGTTAAACCTACAGCCAAAGTTGCAACAAAGCCTGATGTCAAGCCAGCTGTCAAAGCTGCTGACAAAAAAGCTGTCACACCAGCGGTCAAAATACCTGCGGCCAAGCCCGGCAAAACAACGGCACCCGAACCAGCAGCCCAAACTGCAGGTGCCAAGCGTGGCCGAAAGCCGAAAGCAGATGCGGCACCCCTTCACGATGACATGAGTGACATTGAGGACGACTTGGCGGGTGAGCCCATTGCAGAGTCCACTGAAAAGGTCAAACCGCTTCGCATGAAGATCAGCAAGGCCAAAGAACGCGCCTTGATGAAAGAGTTTGGTTTAGACGAAACAGTCTTATCGGAAGAAGACATGGCCAAACGCCGTCAACGCCTCAAGGCTTTGATCAAGTTGGGCAAAACTCGTGGTTATTTGACACACGGTGAAATTTCCGACCACTTGCCAGACAAGTTGGTTGATGCTGAAACGCTGGAAGTGGTGATTGCCACTTTAAATGACCTAGGCGTTTCAGTGTATGAACAAACGCCCGATGCCGAGTCTTTGATCATCACAGAAAACGCCCCAACAGGCTCAACCGAAGAAGAGGCTGAAGAAGCTGCAGAGGCCGCACTTTCCACTGTGGACAGCGAGTTCGGTCGGACCACCGATCCGGTTCGCATGTACATGCGCGAAATGGGCACCGTTGAGTTGCTCACACGCGAAGGTGAAATTGAAATTGCCAAGCGCATTGAAGGCGGCTTGATGGACATGATGACAGCGATCAGCGCATCGCCTGCCACCATCGCTGAAATTCTTCGCCTTGCGGGTGAAATTCGCGAGGGCAAAATTGTCATCTCTACAGTTGTAGATGGGTTCTCCAACATCAACGAAGCCGATGATTATGTGGCCGAGGAAGACTTTGACGAATTCGATGAGTCAGATGACGACGACGGCAAAGGTGGCTCAAAAGCTTTAACCAAAAAATTAGAAGAGTTGAAGAATCAAGCCTTGGAGCGCTTCGATCGCATCACTGAGCTCTTCGAAAAAGTTCACAAGATCTATGAAAAAGAAGGCTGGGGAACCCCCGCTTATCAGAAGGCGCAAGCCGCATTGTCTGAAGAGTTGATGACCATTCGATTTACGGCCAAAACCATTGAAAAGTTATGCGACATGGTGCGCGGCCATGTGGACGATGTGCGCAAGAAAGAACGCGAATTGCGTCGCATCATTGTGGACAAATGTGGCTACCCACAAGACTTGTTCATTGCTGATTTCAGTGGCCGTGACAAAGCCAACCAGCGCATTAAGTCGCACTTACTCGATTTGAAGTGGATCGAGAAGCAAGCTGCGGCTGGCAAGCCTTGGAGTACCGTCATGGGCCGCAACATACCGCCCGTTCAAGACTTGCAGCAAAAGCTGACAGACTTGCAATCGCGTGTGGTGGTGCCTTTGGATGAACTGAAAGACATCAACAAGCGCATGAATGCGGGCGAGCGATCATCACGCCACGCCAAGAAAGAGATGATCGAAGCCAACTTGCGCTTGGTGATTTCCATTGCTAAAAAATATACCAACCGTGGCTTGCAATTCCTTGACCTGATTCAAGAGGGCAACATCGGCTTGATGAAGGCTGTGGACAAGTTCGAATACCGCCGTGGTTATAAGTTCTCTACTTATGCCACATGGTGGATTCGTCAGGCTATTACGCGTTCTATTGCCGATCAGGCTCGCACCATCCGCATTCCAGTTCACATGATCGAAACGATCAACAAGATGAATCGCATTTCTCGTCAGCACCTGCAGGAGTTTGGTTTTGAGCCAGACGCCAGCATCTTGGCCGAGAAGATGGAGATTCCGGAAGACAAAATTCGCAAGATCATGAAGATTGCCAAAGAGCCTATCTCCATGGAAACCCCCATCGGTGACGACGACGACAGCCATTTGGGTGACTTCATCGAAGACAGCGCGAACACAGCGCCGATCGATGCTGCCATGCAGGCCGGACTGCGTGACGTAGTGAAAGACATCTTAGACAGCCTGACACCTCGTGAAGCCAAAGTGCTGCGCATGCGTTTTGGCATTGAAATGTCAACCGACCACACGCTTGAAGAAGTGGGCAAACAATTTGACGTCACGCGCGAGC